>Ga0065711_1042242_pt1 | contig 15541 bp, 4 predicted proteins | sample Hoacrofraction12_FD_59098 | JGI IMG/M metagenome (GOLD analysis project Ga0065711, IMG submission 59098) | Hoatzin crop microbial communities from Cojedes, Venezuela - Epithelial fraction 12 v2 (version 2) | ecosystem: Host-associated > Birds > Digestive system > Esophagus > Crop | place... | reverse complement strand
TAATGATTGTTACTTGCACTTCCTGCCTTTAAAAAAAAAAAAAAAAAGATAAAAAAGAACCCCCCCAAAAAACAGCCTCGTCTTCATGCATCTGAAAAATAAATTGAGATTAGCACTTACTAACTTCCTGTCCTTGCTAGAAGATGATGTACATTCCCACTGATGGACCCAGGAGAACCTGTGTCACAGCCGTACAGCAAGCCAAGCTATCATTTGACAAAGGAGAAATTTTCAGCTATTTACCTGAAATAAGCAAAGCTGTTGGAAAGAAAGCAAGTTTAATATGGGAAAGTTCTTTGTCTCCTACACACCCTAGATCTTTATTATAAGTATGGTCCACATTTCTACAGCACAGCATGTGCTCAATTCTTGCCTACCTGACCCATGCTCAGACTGCATATTTGAGTAGTGGGAGAAGGAACTGTTTTTACTAGAAGTGGTGTTGCCTGTTGGTGTCTACCAGTGAGAACATCTGTAGAACGTGCTGTAATCAGTATCTCACAGCTGCCAGCTTTTCCAAGAGGTGTGCAGCAGTGCGCTTCAGGGTTTGGTGCCTTCCGTGATTTCTTTGTCTGATTTCCATTTCGGAGATCTTAGTCCAAGATAGGTGCTGCAGCCCACGCAGGGAAGATGGATGAGGTCTTGTGAATCACAGGGTTGCGGCATCATGACACACTTCTTGATTGGTCTTTGTAGCCTGTTGTGTATGCTAAATTCCTTAAAACTTTTTGGTAGTTGTCATTGTCGTCGTTTGTGGGTTTTTTTTGAGGGGGAGTTGCAGGGGAAGAGATGGCTTGGGGAGAAATGGTAATTGAGAAGTTTTTTCAGGTGATGAATTTTCCATACCTTCTCTGCAGTAGAACATGGTAAGACATTGGTTTTTATCAATTACAGGGGTTTTGCCTTCTTGACCTTTACCACTTGTGTCACTAAGTTTGGATTCTAATGAAGTCTGATGGTCAGAAAACTCAAGTTCGTGTGCATTCTTTTTTCCCAGCAGTTAGATGAGAGCTAATTAGTGTTCATTGATTTGCAAAGGACTGACCCAGGTTCTAACCCTGAATTGAATCGAAACTGTTAGGGGGATTCTAAATTGTCTAGCAAGTTTAATGTACTGGACCATTTTTCTCCAAAGTGTTTGTGCAGTGGTCAAGTAGCATCTCCAGCATGACTTCACTACCATTGTGAGTATGTCAAAAGGAATTCGACCTAAGGAGATGCTGAATGAGCGAGCAGTCAGCATAATATCTGGTGTCCTACTTTGAATTTCCTTTTTAAAATATTGCTTTTTGTATCTATTTCTTTAGGACTTCTTGATAAATATAACACTAAGGAGAAAGAATGTCCATGGTTATCCTATGCCAGCTAATCCTCTTTCCTATTTTAGCCATGTCAGCAGATTGATTCTCATGACTAATGGTAGTTTTCATATATTTATATTGAATGCTTCAGCCAGCTCAGACAGAGTTCCTCCATAGAACCATTATCTCACTGCTGTTCTGTGCATCCCAGAAATGGATCGTACATCCCAGAACATCATGTTGCGTGACTTCGAAAAGACATATGATTTGAAATGGTGGGAGCTGTGTGACTTGCTAATCTTTTATTTCAGATGTGGTTCCAAAAAGGTTTTAAAGATTAGACTGGGATCAACCAGAAAATTAGAGAATTAAAAATAAAAGCTTTTAAAATACTTTCAGGTTTCAGAAAATTCACTGTGTTTCAGTTGAAGCCAAATGTTTTGTTTCAGAAATGGTTATTTCTGGGTTTCATACATTTTTTTTTTTTCTTGACTGAAACAGTTTTTTTAAGCCTGTCCGAGTTCACAAGATGTTTCTGCAGACAATGAATCTGCCTTTTTCAATGGAAAAGCACCTGTTCTGTCCAGTTTTTATAATGACATATAGATGATGGATGTGAAAAAATGTGTGTGTGTTTTGGAAGAAGCTGTCTGCATTTTTCAGGGTATATAGTTGAAGCTGCTTTTGATGGATTTTATGGATAGACAATTTTTGTCAGTTAAAGTACGTATAGCATGACTTTCCATACCATCTACAGGCAACTTACTTCATTACCTAGAGAGGCAGTGAGATAAGCCCAAAATTGATCAAAATGAGACCAGTTAACCCTCATGAAGTTTCTCACTACTCCAGTTTGGTGCTCCAGATGCAGAAGTTGCCTAATTTAAAGCATGACTCGGTATAGCTTTACTACATGCAGAGCGCAGTCTAAGTAGTGATGGTTTCTACAACCATGATGTCCCATTTCAAAGGCATGCATTCATATGCATCAGATGTGTTTTACTGCCCATTGCTTTGTGCTGTACAACACAAAAAGAAGTTCTAAACAGTGATATGTAGTTGTGCATATCTGCAACGACCACTGGGACCTAAATATTTTAGTGCTTCCTTGCTCTGCCCGAACAGAAAGGAAAAAGAGCCTCTTTGTATCCCATTAGATAAATACGGGCAGTCAAGATATATAATGCAGTCTTCCTCTGATCCCGGTTACACCAGGGTACATTTGGAGTAGCTCTGCAGGACTTTGAAGGAGTGAAACCAGTAAAGGGCAAAAACAGAGTGGTCCCTTGTGGGGTGTTCCTGGCGTTAAGCCTCTGGATGAGTGTGGGATGTGGGTCCAGGACAGCCAGTGGGTTCTTCGAGGGAGACTTGGAGCATCTGAATCAGTAGCGCACCTCTCCTCCAGGACTGCCCAGGTTGTCCAGGCTCTTGACTTCAGCAACTAACTGAATACCCCCTTGTGTAGCGTTGCACATATTTCCTCTTGGAACTTCGGGAAATTTAACAAAACGTTCACGTTCCGCAGTAATAAGTGTCCCTTTATAAATGATGCTGGGTATCTCAGAAGTATCTGTAATAGACTCTGTAGAGCAGAATCTTCCAAGGAAAGATTTCGTTTTTCAGTTGAAACAAAATAGTGTAAATCAAATAGTCTCCCGTAGAACGTGCTGACTTTGCTTTTCAGAGTCACTTCATACTATCTCTACTTTCAGATTTTAATTTTTCCTTTTTGCCTTTCCCCCCACATATGTATTTTTCTAGCTGTGAACCTTTCACTACTTTTCTCTTTCCCTCTGTATCGGTTTATGGATTTTGCAATTCTTGTATGAATAGAGGCTGTGTGGTGTTAAAAACCATAGACTCTTCTGCGCAATTTAACTCATTGTGTCTCTTCTGTGCTTGCATGAGTAGTGGTAGTTCTGACTGAAAAACATGGCACCTCTCCGAGTCACTTTAAAGGTAATTCAAGAACAGATCTCTGGCGAAACAGGGTCTTTTAGCTGAAGCATAAAGCTAACATTTTAACATGTTTTCATCTGTGGAAACACCCTGTTATTTTTCATGAATAGTGAACCTGTTGTCGGTAGTGATGCTGCTAACTCCTGCATCCTGGTCAGGTTCCCGCTTGGATCATTATCAACATAAATCATTTATTCTCCTGGAAGCTTTATTCAGATAAATTATCTGCACTTCCTGTCTGAAATTGTTACTGTAGTGTTCTGCAGTGCTAGCCCGTTTCACATAAGATGCATTTGAGGTTTGAGTTGAGGCAATCTCTGCATAGGCTGGAGGATACATTTTGATATTAAAGTATATTTTCCTTGTGGGCTTCTCTGAAAAGATTTTATGCTTCCTTAGTAATGTCTGGAGAGTCCCTGTGTTAATAAGAATTGTTTTGTTAATTGATTCCAGAATCTGCTGCCCTGGAGTAGTCTGCCTTAATCAGGATCTTCACATGAATTTAAAAATGGCGTCTTTCTGGCAAAATTGCAAGCAGGATTAATATGATTCCTCCTTTCTACTACATGGTCTCTAAAAATGCTTGTATCAGCCCTGTGTATTTCTTGTGTATGCTGGGTTGAATTCAGTCTATTGCAACATTCTCTGTAACGGGATTAAAATCTGCTTGGAAATAACTTCATCAAAATCGATTATTAATTGTGTTTTCAAGGAGCCTGGGTGAAGCTATGTGTGAAATATGAATCTATCATTTCAGTTTGTGAGAAATTCAGCTGCGTATTTCGGTGTATGTGGAGTACACTTGCAGAAAGTATCGGGAAGCTCCAAAGATGGGAGACCTCCTTCTGCAGAATGGGCGTGGGAAGGGCAATAGCAGTTGAAGATTCTCCCTTGCTAAACTGCCTGCCTCATTCCTGGATGAAAGGTGCTACAGAAGTGTAAAGCATTATGATCAAACCTTCTGGATAATCAGGACTGTGACTTTGTTCTGCGTGAGAGAGAAGGGCCTGCAGTTCAGACGCTGCCGCTTGCCTTCTCTGCTGAGTCTGCCAGCAAAAGGGTCAATTAGTGCCAGCTGCAGGAGAGCGGCTCTGGTACACAGGCCTGCGCCCACTTAGAACTGTTCATTTAAGCTCTCATTATGGACTTTAGGTTAATAGCGGTGTACACTGCTACCTAATCATTTACCTGAAACTGAGACTTTGTATTTTACCAGTTTAGCCATCCTCCTACCCTGTTTGTTTGGGGTGGTTTTTTTTTGTGACCGAGTCCATCGTTAGATCTATGAGAGAAGTGTATCATGTTGTGCTGTGATGATTACAGTTCAAGTGTGTAGAGATTTATTGCCCGTGTAGAATAAAACGTAGTAACTTTAAAATACGGATGATGAAAGCAGTAAAGATCCGCAGCTTGATAAATTCACCCATTCTTGAAAGTTGGCTTTTCTCTATGAATGTCCTGCAGACAATTTTACTTGAACAGTATAATGAAGACTTTCATTTTAAAACAGCCACTGACTTTCTGTTTGCAAAGGCAACTTCCATAGTACAGCCTGTCTCATTTGTCAGAGGTGCAGAGGCACCAGCTGGGTTGTGGGCTTGCTCTGCCTGTCCACTGGAAAGCAAGCATTCTCTTGCTGAAGAAGTTGGTGCCATTCATGTTTTTGCTGTTGGCCATTGTGCTGGAAGCATCCCACTGAAATGCTTGGTGCGGCTGGGTGTGCTGATCGTCCTTCGCTTTATACTAGCAGTAAGCTTGTGAATTGGATAATATTAAAACTTGAAGATTATTTTCATTGCTAGGATGGAAATTTTTTTGAGCAACAGGCTTTAAGACTGAAAAGTGGTCGTTTATGGCTACAGGTCGAACAATGTGACTTTTTAAACTTGGTCCAGCAGTGGTTTGGTTACCTGGATGTATGCACATACGCTGTTGCTGCCTGCTCAGTAGTCTGTTCAGAGGGCTTGGGCATTTCTGCAGTTTTTCTGGAGCATTACACTCCGTGTGGAGGAGCTGAGGTGATGGTTTTGGCTCCTGGTCATGGTATCTGCAAGAAAGAAATTGCTGCAGTCCGGTAGTCTGTTGAGCTCTCTGCAGTGATGTCTCATGGCAGCACAAATCCTGCCTGGAAGCAGATGAGTGCCAGCCTCCAGGTCCTTGAGAGAGCTGACCATTCCTCTGTTTTCCCTGGAGTGCACACCAGGCATCTTGTGATTCCTAACTGGTGAAATGGAGTAGAAAACCTAATAGTAATTCCCAACGGTTAGGAGGTTTTCCTGCAGGAGCAGGAGATGTGTTCAGAGCCGCAGGGCCAGTGACCCACCGATCTGCAGGCTCCCAGGTTGGGCAGCAGCAGTGTTTCTGTGCTAGACCACAGCCCAGCAAGGCTGCCAGGGGAGGGAAAGTCACTTCAGCCACAGCGAACGGATCTTTTTTCACTTCAGGGCTTTGGAAGTTTTCCTTAGGAACTGCACTCCACAGAGATGTGTTTTTTTCCCTTTAATTAGCTGTCTTTATTCCTTTTGCTCTGTTCTCTGTTTTTGCCTTGCTTTGATAGATAGGAGGAGATAGACCATAATTATAAAAAAAACAGCTATTTCACTTCCCCAAGACGGCGAACAGGCCTGTGAATGGCACCTTCTGTTCCCTGTCTGCCTGGGTTCACCTCGCACCCACCAGCCTCGGCGTTGCTCTCGTTCACGTTGAGCTGTTAGGTTCGTTTCACGCTCAACAGCTCTTGGAGAGTGGGCAAGTTTCACAATGAAGTAGTTGAAAATCCCAAACTTGTTCATGTTTCCTCAGAAGTGACATTAGTTATTGCCAAGGCAGGTTTACTCAGATGATTGGAGCGTTCTCTGAATCCAGTTTGACTTTTGAGCTGGTTACAAACCCTTGCGCTCATGTGTGTTTCCTGCAGAGCTGGAACTGCTGTAACCCTGGAGGGATCCTGGTGCTTTCGGAGGAGCCTGTACGTAAATACAGTAACTGTGTGAATGAAAAACCAACCGTATAATTCCTCAGCATTTCTTTTTAGTTCTTGATGCCCGCTATGCCTCTTGCACTGATAGGAGACTTCTGCAGCGCCCAGTGATGAGCCACCTAAAACAAATGACTGAGATTAGTATTATTTATAGATAACTGCAGCGATCATTCATTCCTCTCAAGCTGTTTATTTTTGGGCAGCCCAGTGAAACCGATGAAATTGCCAGTTGTCTGAAATGCTACTGCCAGTTGTTTGAATGAACGGTATTGATTATAGTTACAGGACTATTCATCTTATACTGGCACGCATACAATACATGTATTATAAAAATGTTGTATCTGTTGACAGCTGGGTTATGAAATGATACACTGAATTACACGTACTTACAGGCAGTGTATGCATGGCCTTCTCTTAATACTAATTCAAAAGTATTAAAATTTACTTGAAGGAATGCAGCATAGAGCATCAGACACTGAAGAGTGTTAGAATTCCTTCGTTAGAAACAACAAGTTAACAAGGTGACATTGAAATGAGCTGACACTGAAATCTCAATGGGTGCTAGCTGGGCTAAACAGTCTTCTGCTGTGGAGGTGGAGAAAATTTTATTTTCTTAAATGAGTAAAAGATTTCTTAAAAGATGCAGATATAAAGGAGAGCATTTAAATCTACTCTATGACTGCAGTTTTGTTTTAAAATCAAATCAAACCTTGAGGGAAGCCCAGTTTGCAGTGCAGACAGTAGTAGTCTTCTGGCTTCATAGCAAATACTTTCATCTTTCTGATTTTCTTATTTTAAAAAAATGCGGTGATGCAGTGATCATGTTAGTCTACACTTACCCTCAAAAGTTTTCCATCCTTCATTCTGTCGCTTCCTTAATGGTGTGTATCCCAGTTGCCTGGGTTGCTCCATCACTTTGACTTTTGCTGTGGGATTCATTGGAGAGAAGCTCAGCAGATGGCCCTTCGGCTGCGGTGTCTGTCCCTTTGCTGGAACAGTCTGTTGTTCTAACTCGAAATGGGTTAGAACAAACCCCAAAAGTTGAAGTAAACACCCTCTTGCATTTTAGAGGATGTGGTCTTTCATTGATGCATTGCTGTAGATTTGAAGGATTCATATTTTGAAAAACTATAATCGTTAAATAATGATTGGACAGATTTAAGTATTGTGCTTGAAAATTTCCATTGTCTCGCTCTGTAGTCATGAGTAATCAAAAATAAAGTGCTCAGAGCACTTTTTTTTTTTTTTCCAAGTTTTACTAATGCTTACTTGATTATATCTGAAATAACACCATTGTCTGCAGTAGCTGCCCTGGGAGCAGACTCTCCCAGTATTTCCCTGAGCTAATGGGTATATTGAACGTAACTTTGGATTGTACACCGTGGTGACAAATGTAACTGTAGAATGCTTGGGTGTGTTTTTAACATATATTTGCAACTGTAGCAAATTTATTAAATAACTGCATTTGAGGTTGTGTAAAATACCTCAGTCCAGATCACAGCTGGAGTAGATTGACTTAGGATGCCTCGTATAAGTGGATGGAAGCAAATTTATATCACCATGATTCTTAAAATGGTCTTTAACAGTTCTCTTTGGTAGTGTGGGGAATAGAAACCTTTACAAATTTGTGTGTTGTCCAGTTGCCTAAGGTTCATATTCTTCAGCTTGCATTACCTATGATAGCTTTCAAAAGGAATATTTTTTATCATAATTTCAGTTTTCTATGGCATAAACTATCAATTTCCTGCATAGGAAAATACTTTTTTTTTTCCTCTTGTTTTTTCTTCCTTTTTCTTCATAGCCTGCGATAAAGCTTCGTTTGAGCATCTCTTGTCATTGGTTTTTCAGACCCTAGCAAACCGCTTTTTATCTGTCTGCTTCCTTCTGCTCAGTGCTTCTGCTTTCTTTTCCTTTGTATCAGTCTCTTTAATGAAGCTGTTGTAAAACAACCACATAAATTGATGGTGTTTTATTTTTAAATTCTTTCTCTAAAAATTTAATCTCGTGTTGTGAGACAGGATATTTACATGCTCATCCTCAGTAAAAGTGGATGAGTTAGCGCAAGAAAGATCCTATGGGATATTTGTGGGAGGATAGACCCCCTCCACCCCCATGCTGTCAGCATAGAGATGGATTCTGTTGATAATGTGTGTGGTGTACTGGCTGGTGAGGTACAGTAGCAAGGATAAAACACTAACTACTGCACTTGGCAAAATTTAGGGGTTTCTTCAGCTGTGAATGGCTCTGCGTAATTGTTACGGAAGCCTCCCCTGCTGAAGTGACGCATCAGAGCAGCACAAGCTGAACAGTTGTGATGGCTGAACTTGCTCCTGCTGCTCGTGAACCAGATATACTATAAATGCAGGCAGTAGGCACTCCCCTTATCTCTAATAAAGCACGGGTGCAAGTTTGACAATTCATCTGCGGTATCAAGTTACTCGGAAAGCTAAATTGGGAGTTGAGAAGGGGGTATTTTTGCCTGATACGTTTCTCAATGCCTTTGCTTTTCTGGCTTCCTCAGCAGAAAGGACAGCTTGAGGGTGAAAAAAAGTACAATGGTGAATGTATCTTTTTTTCTATATACATGTTTTTAATTATGGAAAACTGTGTTATTTTCTTCTGTTCATTTCAGTATAAAGAGGAAAATTTCCTAGGAATCCTAAGGAAAGAAGGCCTTCCCTAAGCAGTATTTTCTCATTCTTCTGTGGAGCTGCAGCATGACTGATTCTGTCCTGCTTGTCTTTTAAAGATACAAAATCAATTATGGTAATAAGGATTACATGTAATGGTTATCAGGATTCTTAAGGAAACAATGGCAGAGGAGGAAGTAGGAAAGGGCAATACTGTCATTTGAGGGGATGCTTGCATATGGCTTGTAGCAACAAGTCTTTACGTATGATACTCTCCAAAAGTCTCTGCACTTCTCCATAAAGACAATAATGGCTTGTTGGAGAACTCAGATGTTGAAATTCAGTGCTCAAATATAATGTCCAAACTTGCCTTTCAGCAGTCTGCTCAGCTGTATAAGATTCTGGGTGGATATTCTAATTCAGGCCCCTAGTTTGTTCTTTGTTAGTAGCAATATCCATTTCAAGAGCCATGGTGCCCGTGTGTAGTCTCCACCATGATCTTCCAATAGATGTCAGTCAGGTCTCTGCTTCTGGGTGGGTTTATTTGTCTTTGAAGAGAAGAACAACATGTGGGCTTGCTTAACTTAAAGAACTGGCGATTTTTCAGATCTAGTTAATCAAAAACTCGAGTTCTTCACCTGAACAATCTTTCCAGGGTCATCTGTTCAAGTAGATTTTTCTAATCTTAGGCAACAATTTAACATTTTAAACACAGAAACCCTGATAGTGCTGTTTTTGAGCAAGAACCCTTACCTTCAAATTGTGTTTCCTCTCGTGGCTGATTTTCCTTATTTTTAAAAAGTCTTGTTTGTTTTTTCTTTCCGATCAAACTTGGTTTTATTCTTTTCCACTGCACTTGCGTCATGGATTAAATGCACATCTTCTGTTTGTGCAGACAACATCTGCTTATATCAAGAACCAAAAATTTTAAAATTATATGTGAGTGGCATCGTTGTGTAATATTGCAGTAATCAGTAATGTTTCTTAGTAAACTACACAGCAATGTGATTGCTTGATTCCTGAGAAGAGTCTCACGAAGGTGAGTTAGGTTTTGTGGGGTGAGATGAATTTGTCACTTGCTCCCCCCGTCTCCCCAAACTGATACTCAGAAATAAATCTTTTAGGAGAAGAATTTAATTATCTTGCATTTCCCATGTCGTTGGCTCTAATTAACTAACTGTACTTTGGATTCTCTCCTTCATTTGGGAAGTTGGAATGGACTCTGTAGATACAACGTTTTTAGAAAGACTTCGGAATGCAGCTTCTCAGAAGACTACAGCTCTGTGCAGTGTGATTAGTTTCACTTATTGGCTTGACCCAGCACATTTATTCTGCTTAGCTGAAGTAATGAAAATCCTAGATACTAATTTACATTTGTTTGAACCATCCTTTTGGTAAAAGAAAACATTTTAGTGGCAGTTTGATGGTTTCTCTGTATTCCCTAGTAATATACTCCATGTTATGTTTTTATTCGAAGTTAATTGTGTGATAGCAGGATATTTTTTATTTGAGAATAGTTTTGGGGCGCTGGGAGGGAGGAGGGAGAGGACCAAGTGAGTGAGGGGAAGCCACAGCTTAGAAAAGGATCCAGAGCCGAGAGAGTTAAATTGCACTTCTTTCTAAGATGTAAAATTGCTTGGAAGTATGCCCTTCTAGGGCACAGCCTTGGTGTGTTTGCTGGTGCTGTTCTGAAAGACTTTCAATTACTGTATCATGGGTAGATTTTATAAAAGAGCAGAAATTAAATCATACTTGCTTTTTTTGGAACTAATGTGTGGTGTGTCCCCATACATTCATGGCTACTGCATGATCCTGCTTCTGCCAGTCTCTGTTCCCATAGTCCCTTAACAAAATAAGAGTTTGACTGAGAGAGAAGAGAGATTGAGACTATTTAGATTCCTCCAGAGTACAGGGGAGGCTCCTATCAGCTGGCCACCATCTGAATCCGTGTAAAACCTGAAAATTTGGTGAGATGAAAGGTTTTTATCAAACGTAGATTAAAACAGAAAAAAAAATCCCAGAGGTTCTGTGCTTAAAGAAACACTGTGAATTTATGGATTACATATACTTGGGATAAAATTGTCTTTCCTGCTGTCCTTATTTATAGCACCAACATGAATGTTACTAGAATAAACCAGAGGGAAAAACATTTTTCTCATTTGTTTTTTCAAGATGCAGCAATTTCTGACTTGTTGCAGTATAGCATCCCTGTGTTAGTTAGTTCCATCGCTTTCTGTCTTCATTTTTTATAAGGTAACAAGAAAAAGAGGAACAGTTGTATATAAAAGTATGCTGCTAAATCCATAAACATTTTTGAGAGAGCTGGGCTGAGTGCAGGGCCTGAAACTGCCTTGAAAATTATCTTTAAAAACTGACTTTGTATCCAGCTGAGGATGGAACAAATAGTTGCACTAAGCTATGGAAAAATGGAGAGCCAGGAAGAGGTGTTTTTGTTTGTTTTTACATTATTTTGATGGTTACAAAATAATCTGGGAATTTTCAGTTTGTGGAGTTCATCATTTGGTTGGTTTGGTGGGGTTTCTGTAGGTCTTAAGACTTCTGGAAATATTGGACTGATAGTGCTTAACTAACGCTGGTGACAGCCTAATGGCGTTTGCATTTCTGGCATGTTTTTGCAGACTTTTCTTGGCTTAGTACAAAACTGTAAAGATCGATAGCTTGCTATGTGTCCATACAGTAACTTCAGGGTTCACAAACATGCTCCTAACCAGAAAGGGTGTTACAAGTGTATTGCTCTAATGAGAAAGATTAGAAACAACTCAGAATCTTTTTAAATGTTTCGCATTTACTTTATGCAGATTCAACAAGGAATTTAGCCCCAGAGGCAAAGAATGGCATAATAGAGGGACCTGAATGCCTGTTTTTCTTTTATAGGTGATCTCTGTAGAACAGAAGGTAAGAAATATTGTCTGGGCTTCTTTGGGAAGCTTGGAAGAGCTCATGAATTCATCAGTCCTTTTTATGCAGCTCTACTGGAGGTTTTAAATCTTCGAGTCTTCAATTTATTAATTAATTATGAGAAAGTCATTCTATTGTTATCAAATTCATTTTTCTTATTCAAGTTTCTATGCTATTTTTGTTGTAGAAAGGTATTATCTCACTGAGAACATTGCCAGTGGGAAGAAGGGCCTCGGACTGGGTCACGTAAGTGGAAGATATACAGAGAAAATCAGAGCGCAAAGTCTGCTGTGCCTATAACTGACATTTCTAGTAAAATGAAGTCTCTTAGGCCTTCTCTTATAGTCTGGAGAGACACTTCACTTAGTCCATTAATCTATCTGAAAAGCTTTACTACTTGAGTTCACCAGATAAATCTATTCGAAGGCCTACAAAATTTTCACGCCCCAAAATAATCTGTTGATGGGCCACTTTTCAAAGTTTGACACTGTCAGGGAGTCTGCTTGAAAATCAAACTAGGAAAGTTCAGTAATAATAGCCTAGCATTAGCTCCGTATGATGTGTTAGTCTAAACAAATACAAAGGCACATTATCGTAGGCCTTTCTGTTGTCTGCTATTTTGATAGGCAGTATGGAATTCCATAAGATATATATATATATATGTGTGCCTGTGTGGAGAGAGAGATTTCCTGTTTTGGAACCGAAGTTTGTGATGAGCTGCTTCTAGCTGAATGACGTGAATGCTTCTCTTGGTGACTACTACAATGGTTTTAGCAAAAAAAAAAAAAAACCCACTTGAAACTGAAATTGGCATTGACATTTGCAAGTTAAAACTCAGAGACATTAATCGATAAAACCTGGAAAAACTGTGAATTGATTTGTAAGAAATTAGTAAAGCAGAAATCAAATACATTTATATTTGGTAGGACATAGGTACATTTAGTTTAAAGTAAGGTGTTATTTACAGTTTCTAACTGGAGTCACATACCAGTTTCTATTCTGATGTGCACAGCAGGCTGATTTTTTTTTTAAAGCTTCTTTCAAAGGGAGCTGAAAAATTAATCGAGTTCATTGAGTTCATGAAACAGTTCCTCCCATGGTTACATCTGTGTCTGCTGTGCACAAGGGCTTCCCTACCTACAGAGCCCAGTCGAGTCATCCAGAGCTGGCAGGATTTCTCCCCAGTTTGTCATCTGTCAGCGAGATCCTTGGCTGAACAACACCCCCTAAATGGGCTAATTCCTTGTGGTGCGGCGAGGACTGACTGAGAGCTGTGGAAGGTTCACTAAAGTGGCTTATGAGGGAAGGATCCACAGGGAGCTGCTCCTTAGAAATTCATACTTATTTTCTGCCGTAAGGATTAAAGTTTTTGTTCCCAAGACCAGAAAAGACTTGGATAGCGTTGTGGTTCCTTTGTTGTTTTGTACTTCCCCCTGCCTCAGTTTTCCTCTCCCTCCTAAGTTCACACAGTGGTTTTGCAGGATGCTTGGAATCTGTTGGTGTGTACAAACAAGGTGTTAGCAAATTTAGTGATTCTTGAGAAAAGCCAAGGAGGAGAATTTTTCAGATACTTCTAACAAATGCTGCTATTACAGAGGGATTTGGATTAAGGATGCTAATACATCTCTGAGGATGGAGCATGTCTGTGAACTAAAGAGGCTAAGGAAGGAGTTGGAAAGTAGGCCTGATACAGAGGAATAAAGAGTAGGTTGAAAAAGTATTTATTTCAATAGCAACAAAGTTGCTTAAATATGTATTTTATTTACATGCGAAGAAACACTACATAAAAACAGGCCTATGTTTGAAATACAGTACAAATTATTAAATCCAGAAACTCATAATGTGAAAATATAAAGAAGTTTGCAGTCAGTGGGCTGGTTAGCTATACATATGAAACAACAAATATTCATGGCTTCACTAATACTAACCTTTGTATGTGATACGCAGCACACACAGTCTCACTTATCAAATTCCACTTTTTCAACCAAAAGAACTGTCAGTGACTTCCCATGTTTTTTGCAGTAAAGATAAAAAAAAGGGGGGGCTAATGAAGATGCTTTTGCACATGAGACTTCTTATCCATGAGCCATTTTAGACTTTTCAAACAAAGGGCACCAAGAATTCAGGCTTAGGAGCCTCTTGGGTAGGAGGATCTGGATGCAAAGCATGGATTGTAGCCACTGATTATAAGCGTGGTGTGAGCAATGTGTGTAGCTTGGTAGCTTTGGTAAATGTCAGAATGTTTTCAGAGGAAAGCTGATGTTTGTTAACCATGTTTCCAATATGGAGAGGCTATAATGGAGATAACATAATCCAAAACTTTTAATTTTTAATCTGTGGTTCCGCATTCATGTGTGTTTATGCTGATGAGACCACAGACATGATGAGATCGCCACAGTACTCTCTGGCCTGGATGGTCGTTGTGAATAAAAGAGCTTCGAACTCATAGCAGTGGAAGTTACAGGAGTCTTCTCATTTTCTGTTAACTCTACTAGCAAGTTTGAGAGAGAGAGAGATTGAGAGAGAGAGGAGAAAGGGCTGTGCTTTGAAGTCGTCGATTTGCGGGTGTTTTCCTGCTAGGAGGGATTTAAGTAGGTGTCAGTAGAGGAGACCAGGGAAGTGTGGAAGTGCCGTGGTGTAAATGAGACCAAATCATCTGAATACCCCTCGTACAGCTGGACTATAGTGCCTCACCAAAGGGGGACCTCCCACCGGAGTGACCCTCTTGGTAATTTGGCCTTCAGCTCTGGTTCAGTGTCTTGTGCACACACTTCAGTCTGTGTGTGTTCATCAAAGCACCTGGGCATGTGCTTAGATTTGTGCACGCAGCTTTGGGATCTAGGACATTTAGTAAAACCTTGTCAGTGAAGCAATTCTGTGCATGTAGAATAAGGTTGACCAGGCAGTGGTTCTTCAAGTGTGTGCGATTCTAGAGAAGTTCAAGTGCTGCCCCGTGTTGCCCCGGTACTGTCGCTGTCTCATGACACTCTTTCTGATCAGGGCTTCTAGGACCTCTTGAGTAGAACCAAAAGGCTGTTAGTCTGGCTTTGGTGTGAGGCACTTATATCTTCTCTTGACAGAGTAGAGCTGAGAAGAGTCCCTCTTCTCTATCACCATCACACGTAGCTCTGCGGGCCACAATCTCACCCTGTTGCTGATGATTAATGAGGTTGTTCTCTGCCTAGGAATGCAGCAGGGTCTCCCAGAGCACAGAAAAGCAACAGATTTGCACCAGGTTAACATTTCACTGTACAGCTGGCTGAGAGCAGGCTTTGAACCAGTATTTAAAGCTACAACAATCTCTCCAACCCTCTGAGATTAACAAATAATTTCAAGCTAGGCCTGTCTCACTTGTCTGCCCCCTCCTCCTCTGAAAGGGCCGCAGTCGGTTAAGAAATAACATGTAGCAATATGACTTTCTTTCACAGTCAGGCTTTTGCTGTACCATTTCTATCAATTTTGGCTTCCACATTATTCAGCTGTGCACCAGACAACTCTTTTGTTATGTGCCAATTAACCCAGCTTGATAAATAGTGATTATGCATAATTTATACAGAATAATATTCTTCTTGTTCCCTGTAAATAAGGCTCTGGCTTAGCGGAGGGTATTGGTCTGTGAATTACTGTCAGATGTGATTGTGGAGGTCCAGGAGGCTGGTAGCAAGAATCACAGAATCACAGAATAGTAGGGGTTGGAAGGGACCTCTGTGGGTCATCTAGTCCAAACCCCCTGCCGAAGCAGGGTCACCTAC
>Ga0065711_1042241_pt1 | contig 15541 bp, 12 predicted proteins | sample Hoacrofraction12_FD_59098 | JGI IMG/M metagenome (GOLD analysis project Ga0065711, IMG submission 59098) | Hoatzin crop microbial communities from Cojedes, Venezuela - Epithelial fraction 12 v2 (version 2) | ecosystem: Host-associated > Birds > Digestive system > Esophagus > Crop | place... | reverse complement strand
GACTCTCTCCAGTAGCTCTTCATCTTTCTTGAACTGGGGAGCCCAGAACTGGACACAGTACTCCAGATGAGGCCTCACCAGGGCAGTGTAGAGGGGAAGGAGAACCTCCCTCTTAGCCTTTCTCCTATCTCCTTTTCACCATTCCCATCCAAATAAAGGGCTGAGTAGACCAAAGTCATGAGCAATTTCTTTCCAGCTAAACCAAGTTATTAGTGTCGCAATCCTGGTTAAACACCTGCCACCTCCTGCGTGTCCTTCTGCTCTTCTTTTCTTTCTTTTAGCTCCTGTGACTTGATTCTTTTCTAACCTGACTTGCATCTTTCCTAACTTGATCTCCCCTCCCGCGTGCTCATTTCCCTCCGTACCCTGGTACAGTTTGGAGCCTGCCCTGCTCTTTTCACATCTGAACAACAGGAAAGTCCTTTGCACAAGATTACGGCTAATTCTCCATCACCATTTCCCCCAACAGTTTCAATGCTAGTGTAACTAAAAATGACATGAATTATCACTCCCCATTCTGTTAGTCTTACTAATTTAGTGACAATTTTTCCTCAGATTGGAAAGAAACAAAAAAACCTTCCAGTTGTCTCAAAAATCTCTCCCTGCCCCTTGATGTGCAGCAAATTCACCTGCCCGGTCCAGCTCCGGCTCCTGCCGGAGTCTCAGCCTGCGCAGGGAAGAACCAGCTCATGTAGAAGGAAAATCTCAGGGGAGGGTAAGGGGAACACCTGCAGTCTCTCAGCCCCCTTGGAACCCTGAATGCTGCATTCAGGCCCTTCAGCCACTTCAGTTATTGGAGTGCAAATAAAATTCAACACACACATGTGAAAAATACTGAGACAAAAGCATTCCAAACGACTCTTTCTAGCATGCTAATTATCTCCTATTCAATCTGCTGTTTGGCCCAGAGATGAGCTCCACCAGTTTGCAGTGATCTGGCTGCAGTACAGAATACCAATGAAGGCAGACACTTTCTCAACGGAATATGAATTCTCTTTTCAGTGTATTCATCAGTGAAACAAATGTTTAACCAGGTTGCAGATGATGGAATAAGCTACTCAGTCTGTAAATGCGGTTTCAGGCTTCCCTACATCCGTTTGTGTTGGAGTTACACCAAAAACTACATGCAAACAAAAGTGCTTGTTTAAAACACTGCTCTCTGCTTTAGCATCAGTAAAGACTCACTTGCAAGTCAGCTCTAGAGTGAGTTTGCAGGGTCCAGTTCTGATCTTCAGTCAATAAATATGAAGCAAACCCAAGTCAGTAGAGAAAAAGGAGAGGTATGAAAATGAGACCCCAGGCGTGCGACCCCAAGGTTGAATAGTAAAACTTGGAACACCTCATGCAGGACTCCTGTTGATAGGAGCTCCAGAGTCGGGTCTGTTGTTTTAACCGTTTGTAAACTGCTGAGCTAGCTGACTGGATCTACCCTGCATGAACTGGCAGCTCCCCAATGCCAGCCTGTCTTCCAGGGCTCTGGCTCTACCAATGGCAGCGTCCTCCACTACCTTACTGAAATCAGGGTTGTTTATTTGTCATTTCCCAGCACCCTGCAAAGCCCAGGCGGTGCACAACAATCTCCTGCGTATCGCCATGCCGTGTGCGGTTGGTCGTTCACTCAGCGTTAAAATGAAAGCGGTTGTGGTCTGGTAAAGTGAGGAACACTGATTTATCTCTGCTGAATATTTGGCTGTAGAAATTGTTCAGAGCTTCCTTCACTGCTAAGTAAACTAAATGCAGAAATTTTCTCCTTGCATAACAGGGCCAGGCCACTGGTGTAAGTAATTACGAAGCTAATAAGGACCAATGATTTATTTTCTATTGTGACAAAAAACTTTTAAATTTAAACTTACTGGAGATTTGTAGTAAATACAAGCTATGCTATCACATTTACATGTGTCATGTACACTGCAGGTGGCAAAGAAACAAAACACGATGTCTGGAAATACAACGCCTCCATCAACAAATGGATACAAATTGAGTATCTAAATATTGGGCGATGGAGGCATAAAATGGCAGTGTTGGGTGGCAAAGTATATGTCATCGGAGGGTTTGATGGCATGCAGAGAATCAACAGCATGGAAGCGTACGATCCCTTTCACAACTGCTGGTCAGAGGTAAGATACTGTGTCACGTCACATTTGACTCATTTGGAACACTGTAACAGAAAATGTTAGGGCTTTGAATCATAAAAATGAAAAAGACAGGATCTCGTACAATTCTTTGAAGTACTTCTGGTCTATAAAAACCCCAAATATTTTTTCCATAGAAACGCATATCCTTCAGAAAGCAAAAATCACAGGATTGCCTGCCAGTCATTGCCCGTGAGACATCCGATGCCTAATTTTCCTTTTCTTAATTGGCTTTTAAAGCGAGTAGTCCATAAATCAGTGAGTAAGAACACAGCATACATGAACCAGAGCATAGGCTGAAAACTACTGCTCTGACACATTATATATATATATATATATATATATATATACAACGTGCACACCAACCTGTGCCTTATATAGGGTATGGACTACACATTTAAGTTGAAAGTACAGGTTTCAAGGTAAACGGGATGGAAAAAAAACAGTTCCAACTGTTCTTCAAGCATTGAGAAGAGACTATTAGGCAGCCAATTAATCCATGAAATAATTGAGATTAGGCATCATAATGGCAGATACAAACCCTATTTTCTAGATGACACAAAGCCACGCGGAGGAATCTAACAATCACAGCTGCAAGTCGAAAGATCAGTGCAAACAAGTTTCTTGTGTTTTTTTCACTGTGCATAAGTATGTAAAGGAGATTTGGGGCATTTCTGGCATTTGCTCGCTTTTCAGTTGTTGACGACGTAATTTTAATCACAGCATTTGAACAGAGCACATTTTCATTACAGGGTTTCCAGTCTTAAGAAAAAGCTGAAACACGCTTCTCCCGTAGCCCTAGAAATGTCATCTTCTGAACCCTACTGATGGTCTTGAAAGGGACATCTGACTTAAAACTCAGCAGACTCCCACTCCGTGGGCGTCAGTCTGACTCCCTGAAATCAAAATGGTTACTAATGAGTTTTTGTGGTCACACAGGCTGCTCCCCTCATGGTCAACGTCAGCTCCTTTGCAGCAGCCAGCTACAAGAAGAAGCTCTACGTGATCGGGGGAGGACCCAACGGGAAGCTGGCGACGGACAAGACTCAGTGCTATGACCCTGCCACCAACACGTGGAGCCTGAAAGCCGCCATGCCAGTAGAAGCCAAATGCATCAATGCTGCAAGCTTCCGTGATCACATCTACGTTGTGGGTAGGTGAAGCACTGATGTTCCTTCTCGTCTAGACACAGCAGGACTTGTTTCTGTGTGATAGCTCTACCCACAAACTCTGTGGAGCATAATCAAACGGTCAGATGGCTCTTCCCATGGAGCTTAGTGAGGGGTGGGAATCCAGCACATTCACAACCAGCAGCGAAGAGTCACCATGTCAAAATCCCTGTTAGCATGGTAGGTACCTTGGAAGGCTGGAGTTAGCCCAGAGACAACTCAAAGCCATCCAAAGGTGGTTTCATAGTGGCAAGGGCATGACCTCATGGCTACATCACGTCCCCTCTCCTCTCCAGGGGCATTACACAGCCCACTGCACACAGGATTTAAGTAGGGATAGAAGTACTAGGAGCAGGTCATGGGATCAGGACCACTGATACCCAAGGATCCATACCTCTTCACTAGATCGTGCTTGGGGTTAATTGAGGCAATTCCCAGAACTGACAATAAAAGACGGAAAAAGAAGAGTTTCATGGTTGTGAGCTGAACTGTGGGGGAAGGAGGGAGCCTGCAAACATCTCCAGATGGTGCTGGAAAAAAACAAAAGAAGGAAAGAGGAACATTTATTTCCCAAACAGGAGCTCTGAAGAGTCCCTCACTCAGCCCTAGCGCAGAAAATTTCTCACTTGCAATATAATCAAAAAGATGCTGAGGGCTAGCACACAGCCAGGGTACCACCAAGTAGTAAATGGTGTTCTGAAGGGAGATTTATAATGTGCATGTGTGTGTGCATATATCCATGTGTGTGTGTGCGCCTCATGTGTATGTAAATACCTCGTGCTTCTCCTCAGCACAGGGACTGACATCACCCTCTTCCTCCAAGACGAGGGACAGAAGAGAAGGCATGACTTACGGGCTGGCTGTTACAACTCCCGATAAAATGTGACACCAGTTACATTCATTCGGCGTCTTTCGCTAGTAAACCTATTGTTTCCCTCTCTGAGAAACAAATGGAGTTCAGTTGGATAGAAATCAGCCCCACCTGAGGTTTGAAAGATCAAAGAGCATTTGGTCGCTGCATCCAAAGCCGTCAAATTACCCAGACTGATGCACTACCAACTGCCAGATGAATCCCTGTCACTAACAGTGTGTATGTTTTCAGTCTGCTCCAGCTGGGAAATGAACTTAAGTCACCTCACAGTGACTTGATCATCCCTGAAGTATTGGGTTTGTATTGCCAAACCCAATATTTACTATAACTACAATAGAGAGATGCTCACCTTGCCAACAGGTAGGATCCCTGGCATTGTTGCAACTCGCCAGTAAGACCACGGCCTCCAAGTTTCCCCAGCCCTATGCTATACAGCTGAAGACAGAACCAGTCCCTGCAGAGTTCAGGATAAGAACCGTTCGGCTGTTGGTACTCTCAGGAGGGAATATATTTCCATAGCGACTCTTGGGTACTGAGGTACTGACCATTTTTCAAAAGAAAAGGACCCTACAAAAATAGAAAAGGTGCACAGAAAGTTTCAAGGATGACTGCAGTTTTGGCAGGCAAGGGGAAAGCGAAGGCCACTCTCTGTTTAGTTTACCTACAAGAAGATTATGAGTCCAGTCTGATAGACCCCTAAACGAGGAACGGGCTTTTGCAAACAGGCAGCTCCAGGCAGAAGAAGGTTTAATGGGCAGACAGACGCTGAAGCTAGCGGAGTCAGTCAGGAGCTCATGTACCCATTTCTAACAGTGACAGCACACCACACCTAGTCCTTCATCATCTCAGCTCTTCTAAACAAGATTGTATTTTTCTAAAGTTGTGTCCTTAGCTGAAGCAGCAGGTATGAGAAAGGTCTGTTTCTGGGTTCACTGTGGTCACGCTGCGTGACCACAGAAGTTTGTTTTGGCCTTAAATTCCAGAGCCTTATGAACAATAAGTGTCTTTCTGCGGATCTGGCTTTCAAAACAATAAAGCATCCTGTGACCTTGTTTTTTCTTAGCTTTGGAGCATAAATCATCCTTACAAATGCCAGGAACGGCGCCTTGTTGAAGTGGGTGGTTTAATTAAAATCTCCTGCAGGAACGGCCGGTGCAAACTGATATCCGTTTCCTCTCCAGGTGGGGCAATGAAAGCCCTCTACTCCTACAGCCCCCAGGAAGACACATGGTGCCTGGTGACTCAGTTCACCCACGAGCGAGCCAGTTGTGGGATCTCTCCTTGCAACAACAAGCTGTTTATCACCGGGGGCCGAGACGAAAAGAACGAAGTCATTGCGACAGTGCTGTGCTGGGACCCTGAAACTCAGAAGCTGACAGAAGAGTGTGTCCTGCCGCGGGGGGTGTCTCATCACGGCAGCGTTACCCTCAGGAAGTCTTACACGCACATCCGCAGGATTGTGCCCGGGGCGGTTTCTGTCTGACCGCGGGAGACCGGCAAAGAAACCCAACACCTCCGTGCCCCTGCGGCGCAGGCTGCAGCGACGCTGGTTTTCAGCTGCAGGCAGCGATGGACGCAAGCACCGCCACTGGGGTCGGCTGGGGAGTATCTGTATATAGGCTCAGCCCTTGCATTTCCTCTGTACAGTATATCCTTAAATTATCTTAATTCCTTCCCTCCACAGAAGGACAAAGGGACCAGCTCTAGTTTACTCCTGCCAACACAATACCTTCAATCAGGCAAAGAAATGCGATGTGTAGGTGGGAAATTCACTTCCCATATCTGCCCTGAAACGTGCTTGAACTGGCTCAGCCTGGTCCTGAAGTTTCTTCAACTATTTATTGGGTTAAGTTGGATTTGCAGCACCTACTAGTGAAAAAGAGATGCTTTTTAGAATGAAAGATTTACAACTTTGGTGAAACGCAACGTCGTTTCCTCCAAAGCTGTGCTTTTTTTTCCAGTGTTTGGCACATTAGATTAAGTTAAAACTCTTTTGTTTGTTTGCTTGAAGACACTTTGCTAGTTTTTCAGTTCTGCGTGACCAAAAAAATCCACCTCAGTTTGCAAACCTTGCACTGAACGCTCGCTGTAGCTGTTTTCAAATAAAGCAGACCGAACCCTCGCCTCCCTTTTCTTCTGTTCTGGGGTGGTTTGCTCTTCTCCTGGAAGAGGGCTTTTTCCTGCCGCTGTTTGCTGGGCTCCAGCGGAGTCCCGGCTCATCCCGGCCTCCGTCCCCACTGGGCGGCAGTGCTCTCCCAGGCTTCTTCTCATGGGCTTTGCTTTCCTGGAAGGCGAACGGACACGACAGCCAGCTGGAGAGAAAAACAGTTCCAGGTACTGTTCCCAGCCCAATTCCCGGGACCATCACATGCTGTACCAGGAGGGGCAAGTGTTCCGTAGGCCAGGAGGGCCCGAGTCTCATGTCCCAGCATCTGGGTTAGTTGTAGGGAAAGAAAAACAAACATCGAAGAGGGCATGCCAGGGACGCTCTGGGACACTCTCAGCCAAATGCTGGGAACGTGTTCCCGTCCCTCCTCCCCCACCTCGTTGCTGGCAAGAGCCAACTCACCATTAAATCAAGACGGAAAACACTGTGCAAAACAAATCTGTCCAAGCAGAGAGCAGTGACTCCTTCCAGCCTCTCTCCCTCCCTGTAATGTCTCCTTTTGCCTTATGCAGCATTAAAAATACTTCTTTCATGTTGGGCTGAGAAAAAAACGTGGGTCCCTGAATTTCAGCACGCTGACGCCAGGGTGCTGAGCAGCACGGCGGGGCCCGCGGTGCGAGCTGGTGACGCTGCCGCGGCCGTGCGGGCTGAGCAGGCAGGCACAGCCCCCCCCAACGGGTCTCCACTGCGTCCCCCCCTCAGAAAGACGGCAAGAAATCCTGCCTCTTCTGCAATTTCTCCATGCTTTGACACTCACTTGTGTAATTCCAGCCACTCCCCACATTTCCTTACTCTACTTTTCCCACAGTCCTTCCATTTTCAACTGTTTGTTAAACCGGTCCCCTTCTTTCGTTGCGCTCTGGTCGTTCTGCAAGGCGCAGTACTTCTCACACTTCCGTGCTGGCCCAGACTGTCCCATCCCACTCTTCTTTTCAAAGGCATGAAGAAATGCCCTCTGAAAAGAGCTGTCTGTTTCCAAAGTCTTTGGGAAGCACAGTTACCACTCTGCCTTGGCTAGCTGCGCTGGCTGGTCTGCAGGGCCAGGGAAGGTGGACGACCGGGGAGGGCTCTCCCTTTCCCCCTGAGGAGCTGCGTTTCTGTATCTTCACCTGTTCCCAAAACTAATGTTGGCGGCTGCTGAAGCTGACCAGTTCTTCCTACTGGGAATCATTCTAAAAAACAGTGGCCCTCGGGAGCTGGTTGCTGATTTTCTCCCTGCAACATCAGTAGCAAAACTTGTATTTTTTTTCTTGAGAAAAATAATCCAATGAGTTGGGGAACAGTTGTCCAAATAAACTTCCAAATACAAATTCTTAACTCTACAGATCAGAGACAGAAAACAGCCTCTTGTCTCTCCCGTGGCAGCTCCCCAGCCACGCTTGCAGACCTGGGGCAAGCTCGAGCCAGACCATCCCTCGCTGACAAACACGAGACGGCAGAACCGCAGCTCGGCTCCTTGCCCTCTCCTAACTCGCGAGCACCTCTCCAGAATCCTGACGTTTTAATCGCAGTTCGGGACGAGCTGTTTTCATCTGCCTCCCTGCTCTTTGCACCTTTCAGATTCATGTTGCAATCTGAAGGACTAGAAGCAAACTGAAAAACAAAAACGGTCGGGATCAGCAGTTTTACGAAGACACCAAATATCACAAGGCTTGTGAAAAAACGGCAAGAACTAGTGGTGCTGTGCCCCCCATAACCAGCAGCGAGGTGGGGGTGGAGACAGGAGGCAGCAGAAATCAAATCTCAGGGAAACTTGTAATTTCCTTTTCCTACCACGGGCTCGCTCTCGTCTGCCATACGTACCCACCTCCCACTGGGAACGGCCACAAGCACAGTTTCTGCCCGGAGGACACCACGTATCTTGGTGCACAAAACCAGCGGGTAGCGAAGCGAAGAGCAGCCGACTCCCCGTGGGAGCAGCCGCTGCGGTTCCCCGGCGCGGGGACACAGCCCTGGGCTTCTTGGGGTGCCTCGAGTGCAACCAGGCAATGCCAGTTTCCTTCTGACCTGCTACTGTGTCAAGCTTCCCTTAGAAAACGACACAGCCAGCTGATGGAGCAGGGGTAGATACTCTGATATAATTACTAAAACTGCAGGAGGTTAATTAGTTTTACTGAATAATTACTCGAATCGTTGCAAATGAACCAAACCCCAGGTCCAAAGCTGTGTGCTTGTTCACCGGCCTGGAGATCCTTGGTACCCCGTGACACCGACACCGATCTCGCTCGAGGCGCAGACCTGGCCGCAGGTTCCCTGCTCCCTCCCGCGCGGCACGGCACAGCCCCAGCGCCGGGACGCAGGTCTGGCTGCCTTCGTTCTGCAGCTCACAGCAGTCACCGCACCGTCACTCCAACGGTCACTCCGACGGAGCGAGGGCAGAGAGCAGGGCTACGCGAAGGGACAGCCTTGGCATGAGAAAAGAGGGGAAAAACTGACCAGGAATGTATTTAGGCTATAAATTAGAATACCTTTAATGATTCATACTATTGCAGTTTATTAAAGGATTACTGCCCCCAGCTGCCGAATCACATGTTAAAGTCAACTGGTTTCCATTTCACTTTAAATTAAAATGCTGGGCAGGCACAGTGACATCCAAGAAGTTCACTTACGTGACCTGGGAGAAGTCGATAGCTGGGCTCTGGTAAATACTCTCAGTTTGAATTTCCAGAGCTTATCTAGAGACATCCTTACAAGGTTGCTAATCACTACAGCCACGAGGGTCTGGCAGATAAAGAAGCCTAACAATCTTTACGACGAAAATCAAGACGCTTATGAAAAGAATCATAGGACGCTGCCCTGGTGACTCCTTTGGTCCTATTCAGATTTGGGAAGTCCCCAAAGGCACATGATTCAGGGCTGCAGTGCGTTTCTGCCACGCGTGCTGTAACTTGCTGCTTTTGTACCAAGCAGCACAGTAATGTTCCATGGTAAAAAGTTATCTACAAGCAGTCGCTTGAGAACTCTTACCTATCTAATGCCAAACCACCTTAAAGCTGATCAATAAAATATCATCAACTCGGAACGCAGATGACCTTTTTAGAATCCTGTTCAACTTCACTAATGTCAGTTCAGCTAAAATCTTTTCTATGCAAACACCCATTTTAGGGAACAATTTCAAGGACACGAATAAGACAATTTTATTCCTCTTTCTTTGAAGGTAATTTTCACAAGCAGTGGTTTTTTTCTTGAGCCTTATGATATCACTGTAGACAGATTTTGCAGACACATAAACTTGCCACGATCACCACTTCGCTTCCTCCTTCTTTCCGTGTCCTTTTGTATGTTACCAAACTACTGGCTGTCTCTAAAGATATCCAGGGGATATGTATGTAAGAAAATGTTCCAGAACTGGCGACATAATCCTACCCGAGTCTGTCCTGGAGACTAACTTCATAATTGACAGCAGTTAGGAGGAAGATCAAGTACTGTTAACCGGCAGCTACTCAGAGTCACCTATGGCTGTATATAGAACTACCTTACTTTACACTGTTTACACAGCTATCTTTACTACTTAGCATGCAAATTTACAATATAGGTAAACTTCAGGTAATCAAGCTTGAAAGAATCTTACATGGATGAAACAACCTGTAAGTTATCAGCATCTTTGCCAGTGGGCACTGGCGTAAGGATTTGGCCCAGGACGCAAGCGGCCCGCCTGGGGAGTTCCAGGTACCTCTCCCACTCTCGATCACACCGTATGACACAGGGATTTAGCAGAAAGCACCTGACCGAGCATACAGACACTTCCCCCATCCTCACCGGGGTTCCGGAAGAGCCCTGCTTTCGACTGAAGCTAAAGTCTTCACACAAACCTGGCTTGTGTGCCGGGTGTCTACGGTACACTCGTCTTGAAGAAAAGCAAAAGCAGCCAGTGAAAAGCAACTCTTAAGTCCTCGTTTTTTTATTGAAGAGTAGTGAGAAGAAATGTGGGGATTTTTCTGGAAAACAAAGCAATTACTCAGGAATTTAATGTTCCTTTGGGTCAAAATAGGGGATGCACAGAACCATGGTAAAAGCAAATACACAATAATACAGTTTATTCAGCTGCAATAATTTTAACTTAAAGATGCTTTTATAGAACTACTGCCCCTTCGCAGCAAAGCCTCCGAGATGCCCCTGCTCATTCCCGTCGCTGAACTGGAATTTGTTTCCCCCCTCAACTGCGCTGACAGCTGTTTGCAGAACACACTATAAAACAGACCACTGGGATACCCTTGGTTAAAATGAAACCACCGCCACTTCTCCCTGGAGGAACAGTTCTGATCTGCAGCCCCAGAGGCAGGTGTATCAGCAAACTGGAGAGAGCAGACACTGCAACGCCAGGAGAGAAGCAAGCGGCTGGGGAATGAGAAAGGGATAAGCAGGAGCTCCTCAAACAGGCTTCATCGCCAAAAACCACCGCGTGCAGCCAGACACCCACCTCCTCCTGGCTCACACTTGGTGGAATTCTTCAGATGAGTGTGAAATACCCGAAGGCCACATTCAGCACTTTCTGTGTATCGCTTTAAGCAAACAGAAGATGGAGAGAATCTGCACACAAGGAAATACTGCCCAGAGTGAAATCAGGGGCCATTTTCTAATGCCTTTTTTTTAAAAAAAAAAGTCCAATGTATTTTTGTATGAAAAGTAACAAACTCTAAAAATATTATCTTTAGGAATATAAAAGCTCTTTTTTCAAGTCCAAAGAACGGCACTGCAACTTAACTTTCCCACACTGATTTTTACGTCTAAAGACATTCTGGTTCTTTGAAGATCAGAACTACATTTCACTCATCTTCTGTAGGCAGGTGGCTGATCTGGAAAACCGAAGAGGCTCTTAGAAGACATCATCTTCCCTGCCCCTGAGTACATCCACAGGCTCTGCAGCCTCTCCTCCTGACCTTCCTAGGGGTTTGGTGGCACCCAGCACCAGCTCTGATACGGCGCAGCTGTAACCTGGGCTCGGGCTGCAAAGCAGATTTGTGTGAGACGGAGCTGGGAGATGCCTCGGCAGGGACTCAGAAGCAGCATCTGCGCTCAGTCCCAGAGCCCGGGTTATGTCTGAGCTATGCTATGGGTACACCCATGTCCAGCCTGGCCCCTCGCTGCTCCTCCCCTGCTGCCCCTGCTGCTGGGCTCAGCCTGAGCCTGGCCATGCCAGCACGGACCCGGCGGGGAATCGTGGCTGTGGGCTGCCCGGGGTCCCTGCAGGCACCCGCTCGGCTCACCCGGCGCGGGCACAGCAGGATGGCACCCTGCAGCCAGGCACTGCCACCCGCTCCCTGCTCCCGGCTCCTTCTCCCTCGCCCAGCAGCCCATCCACCTCCGTTACTCCCCAACAGCAGCGTGTGCTGCGCTGCCCAACAGACACTGATCAAAGGTGACTGCCTAACAGACTGAGATTTTACAAAAATTCGGTGTTTGGCTGATTGTCAGACAGAATCTGTAAGGCAGCCGATACGCTAGCACGTGGCACGAGATGAAGCACAGCACTGTGCCGAGTACAGCAGTCTCCAGAGGCACCTCCCAGGTCTACTCTTTAAAGAACAGGACATTGGCTACCAACCTGGCAAGAAAACACTGAGTGAAAGAAATTGCTGTTGCGTTCACAGCATGTTTGGTTAAGGATCCTTTCTGCTGTAGGTGACGCTGTCGAGAGACCTGTGGTTAACGCCTTTGCTTTGCACCTCTTTGCTTTCCACCATCTATTTGTCATTTTTAATTTTCTAGAAAGGCATCTGCCACGGGTGGGTGAAAATGATCAATATCTCCTCCAAAAGACGCTGCCCTCCCACATCGGAACAAAGCTGAGAACTTCATCCAGGCAGCATTTGCTGCGCTCTCAGTTGTGATGTGATGAAAGATCTGCGACCTTCTGGCACCAAGGAGACAGAACGATCAACCCATGTCTTCTCTGACATGGGTTGGTCACTACTTCTTCAGAGCACCTCTTTGGAAGCTGGGTGATGTCCATCACACTTGCATGCTATGGAGGTAAGGAGAATTCCTCTGCTGTGGCTGTGCTCTGCACTGGCTCAGGATGGTGATGGAGCTGGCGACACACGCGAAGATGCTTCCTTCTGACAATGGATTTGAGAGGTCCTGCGATCTCTCTGTACCGAAGCCCATACAGAAAAGGGAACAAAACCTTAGGCAGAATCATCAGGACATTGCAGACTGTCAGGGAGACCCAGATTCCTGTCTGCAGTCTGATGACAACGTTGATGCACAAGAATGATTCTACAATAAGAGCCAAGAGTGGAAAGAAGTAAAAAAACAACACAGTGTTGTGCATCAAGAACGTTACACTGGCTCTGGAGCAGATGCCCTCCCATATCCCCAACTGTTTGGTTTTAAAATACAAAATAGCATAGCAACAAAATATTAGAGACAAGCAGAGAAAGATAACTGTGGCAGCAAGCCAGAAACAGAGTTTCACAACATCAGTCCCGTTCAGAGTTAATATGAGTATCACCGGAACCGAGCACGTTTCCAGGACGCAGGGCGCAAAGCCGTGAGTGCTGGATAGCACCAAGAAGAAGATCCCGGGGAAAGCCCCAGAACACATCCACAGTAACACAATGATTTTTTTCGTTCGTGAAGGAGGCAAAATAGCGATGTAGCGCAAAGGGAACAAAATAGCTATGTACGTGTCCAAGACTATTGCAGCAGCTGTGAACAATCCTCCACAGTAAGCCACCGCCAGCAAGAACAGTAAGAGGACGCAGGCTTCCTTTGGGAGATGTACACGGGCTGCATGGAGAGCAGCTGACAGGGTGTAGAACACGAGGTAGACCAGATCAGAAAGCAGAGCATTTCCCAGCAGCATGTACCTTGTTTCCTGACGGATGCTAAACCTAGAGAAGATCACAAACAAGATGGTAGGAATGATGAGGGCACCTGCCATGAGGCAGACAACCGGAGGGATTAAAAACATCTTCACGTTGGTGCCTGATGGGTTGAGAGCCCATTCCTCCAGCAAATAGTACAAAGCAGCGTCGCTCAAATTTGAGGAGCTGTTGAACGCTGTCTCCCTGGGGTGGTATGCAGTCGTGTTCGCTCTCTTTACTACAGCACAGCCAGAGAAGTCCATTTCCTTAGGGTTTTGGGATGATTGTCTGAGTTGGAGAAAGCAAGGTCTTCTACATGGAGTCCTCAGAAAGGCAAGTGAAGCAGAGGATGCAAAAAGCCTGTGGAAGCAAAGTGATTTCCGTAGCCGGTTCTACCAGCTCTTCTCAAGGACAGAAAGTTGAAACTTGGAAGTGAATTCTGTGGTGCCAAAAGATGTTTTCGCCTAAATTGAAGATTTTCCTTTCTTTCTGCAAAATCTAATGTTTAGAAAAGAGAACGAATCTGTGTGCTTTAAAAAAGTCTAAATCCCTCTGTGAGCTCTTTGATCAGAAACGAATGGGTTGATCGTTTTTAGTAATTTGGGTTTGTTCTCATGACAGTATCACTCCAATAAGGCAGATGAAATATTAGCTTGATTAAACAAACACGCGATGATACAGAACAACACTCCACGTGCACTGACGTAGGAGAGACATAAATGTGATTGGGTGATGTTTGGTACCAATTTGTATGCAACAACACAATCGATTCGAAGCGATCAATAAAAAAGGCTCTCAATCCTGTTGTAAAAATGTATTGCAATGGCTCTAGTGAATGAAATTATCTTATTTATAGATGACATTTTTGCTTCAGTGAATCAAATCATGTTATTTAGAGATGATAAGCCTTCCCCTGCCTTTTTTTAACGCATGATATACAAATACTGCAGACTTGCAGTCGATCTGTGAATTGTCTGGGATGAGTGACATGCTCTGTAACGGACCAGCATACCCGACAGCAGACTTGGCATTTCCAGTCTCCACTCGGAGGCCAGTTCTTGGCTTGCTGGCCAGCACGCTGACAGCACACTGTCAGATCTCAGCATCAGAGCTGGGGGCGCAATGAAAGAACTGTGAAGGATCTGGACTGCGGAGGAGGAACTCTTCAAGTTCTTCCTGGCTTGGTCTGATCAGAAGAAAAGCTGATTTTTTTTACAAGACAACACTGGCTAATAGCGCTTTAGTTTTAATCAAAAAGACTGTATCGATGCAGCTGTTCATCACCTTATGTGACGCACAGCGGGCACAGCAGTGCTGTTTCATCTCACGGCCTACGCCTCCTGCAGTTGCCTGCCCCTGTGTAGAGCACACAGAGCACCGCTGCTGCAACATCCCCTTACTTTGCTGTTTACACAGGGCATAAGCAGCTAAGACAGGAGATCTGCGGAATACGCAGCTTTGTCAGCTCCCGGCTCTAGGTGCTCTTCTCACCGGTGGTGCAGAGGTATCCTGGAGCTTTTCAAGTAATGGTGAACATCAAAGGATTACTCCCAGTATTTGAAAAACCACGTGTGCACAAGCCAAAGGTCTAATAAAGTAGTATAAATAAGTAGTCAACGAAATCTACTGGCTCCTCAGCTGTTTTGAAGTTACATTATTTATTTAGGTGCCTAAAAATAAAAATGTCTAAGTTCAGACAACCCTTTTGGCAGTCCTGACAAGTCTACCAGGACCTCCCATGGCCACCAGCAAGGGCAAATCTTTAACTATTATTTCAAGTTTGATCTTCCTTCTCCTCTCAAGTGATACGGATTCTGCTACCGACGTTACAACAGCAGGGGGAACGCGGCTCCGTACTTCACGTGGCTTTATTGCATTCTGTATTTCCCCAGCACTACCAGCATAGAGCACTGCAGCGTGCCTCCAGCCGTGGGAGACCAGTGCATAGCGTCCCCTCGCAGAGAGCCGTGCTGGCCACGGACAGGCTGTCTCGGGGCGTGCCAAGTGACAAAGCGGACAGCTTGTGGAACTCCGCATCGGCCGCCAGATCTCGTGCACAGTTCCTTCCACGCCGGTGGCTGGCACCCGTGGAGCTGTACATTAGGAGGGTCTGACAGGCTGTGCCACAGGGAACAAAGGGACAGGAGGAAAAACCAACGATCATTTTAAGCGCAGCATTTCAGTTGCTGTGGTGCCTGAGGAGGCAAAACAGCAGGCGATTGTTTTTGCTCACTCAATCCCGCGTCTGAAAAGTGTGTGAACAATATTGATGCAATCACACATCTGGCTTCAGTCCAGCGGAGGGCTACAAGGATGGTGAGGGGACTGGAGCATCTCCCCTACGAGGAGAGGTTGAGGGAACTGGGCTTGTTCAGCCTGGAGAAGAGAAGGCT
>Ga0065711_1042239_pt1 | contig 15543 bp, 5 predicted proteins | sample Hoacrofraction12_FD_59098 | JGI IMG/M metagenome (GOLD analysis project Ga0065711, IMG submission 59098) | Hoatzin crop microbial communities from Cojedes, Venezuela - Epithelial fraction 12 v2 (version 2) | ecosystem: Host-associated > Birds > Digestive system > Esophagus > Crop | place... | reverse complement strand
TTGCCCTTGTTGAACCTCATCAGGTTCCTCTCTGCCCAACTCTCCAGCCTGTCCAGGTCTCGCTGAATGGCAGCACAGCCTGCTGGTGTATCCACCACTCCTCCCAGTTTTGTGTCATCAGCAAATTTGCTGAGGCTACACTCTAATTCTTCATCCAGGTCATTGATGAAGCAGTTGAACAAGACTGGGCCCAGTACCGACCCCTGGGGGACACCACTAGTTACCGGCCTCCAACTAGACTCAGCGCCACTGATGACAACCCTCTGAGCTCTGCCATTCAGCCAGCTCTCAATCCACCTCACCAACGACTCACCCAGCCCCCACTTCCTGAGCTTCCCTAGGAGGATGTTATGGGAGACAGTGTCGAAAGCCAGAAAGACAGTGTCAAATCCTACAGCAGGCTATAAGTCTAGAATTAAGACAGATACATGAAGAGCCTTGATTTAACAATGGCCTACCATTTTGAAAGACACGACTGACCTTGCAATAAGAACAAGGTTAAACAAAAATAAAAATTGCCTTATTACTATTTTTTAATCTATTAATAATTGCTGAGATTTTGATTAAAGTCCTAACAACAACAACAAAAAAACCCAGTAGATTCCTTCACATCCAGAAGAATCACAGAATTATCGAGGTTGAAAATACGAACACCTGTATGTGAGCTATCCCCTCAATACATACACCAGGAGTCAAGAAATCCAATTAGTTATAATCTGCACTCTTTTTATGAGCCACTTGCATTTTGAAGTCTTAGACTAATTGGGAAATAGTTTGGGAAAGAGTGGGAAACAGTTTGTCCAGTAAACTCCATTAAAAAGAAAAAATTTTAAAAGTCTCTCTTGCTTGTCACCAGAATGAGACATATTCAAGTACCACTGCTCCCTGCAGTTGCCAGATATACTGCTTCTCTGCTTTTAAATAGAGAACAGAGGAATAAAGTATACCAGCTTGCTACTCTTTTGCTGATTTCCATGGGAGGAAGAGAAACATTTGCAGCAGGAAAGCAGAAAATTGTCAACTTCAACCTACCTACAACAATAATTTGCTGAAACACATCATTTCTCAGACTTGACAGCTTGGATTGAAAAATAATCTACCAGACAACCTAGGCAAACACGGAAAGTGTGACTCTTTCAGAAAACACATATGCATTTCATATTCAATGTATGGGGCAGTAAGCAAAATTGTAAAGTGTGTGGTTAAATCCCAAGCCATCTCTAACATTCCAGTTCAAATAAAGTTTTAAACCCACAAATTTACTACTTAGATAATTTTAGTTGTTCATCTATATAATTCAGAGTATTAATGCATGACTTGGTTGGACTCGATGATCTTGACTGTCTCCTGCAACCTAAATGATTCTATGATTTTAAGACAGCTTAGTACCACAGAAAGCTTAGTACTCACTTCAAAAGAAACTGAGTATGTGTAAGCAATTTTGATTTCTCCATTAGCCTTATTACTTATATCCATGGGTACTCCTGAGCAATCAGGGTTGTCTGCATGAGTATGCTTGTAACTGCAGGAAGAAAAACACAGAATGAAACCTGCTTGACTGGCAACACTCTTAAGAAAGAATTCATTTATCTTACAAAAGCATCAGTTGCATCCAGAATTCTTCCCTTAAATATAAAAACTGTTCTTAATGCCCCATAAATTTCAGAACTCATAAGGAATGTATCATAAGCACAGGACTTTTTGATACTTGAACTTTTTAAACAAAGGTTGTCTCTTCTAAAAAGAAAACTACAGAAAGCACAGTCTCTAAAGCAGAGCACCAAAAATTACAGAAGTCTGAGTAGTGCTAAGAACCTCCAAAACACTCAGAAAGTTACAACAACAGAATTACTAACTTCGGCCAGAAAAAAAACCACTTTCATCATGATGCTGGACCAACAACGCAACAAGCTCAGTTATACCAAGAATACAAAAGAAAAGAAGTAATAAAACAAACATCAGTTGTGCAAAAGCCACATAGGCACCAGAACAACTGACAAGTGTATCTGTGAAATCATTCCATTCAAACACCGGTTACTGAAGACATTGAATGTTGCACTCCGATCACTCCTGCCTCAGGCGCTGGAGGCCTGTTCTGTCACAAGGCAAAGTGTTCCCCAGTAGGGAAATGAGAGTTGCTTCACTGAACACATACCACTTCCATAGGGGTTTTAACCTTTTTTTTTTGTCCCAAATGGGAAATAGTGCACAAAGATCTATTGAATTCAGAACAAATTTGTGTTAAGACTGTCCTACATTACACTACATCAATCAACAGGAAAGCTAATCTACCGGTCACAACCTGAAAACATTTCTGACTAGCAACAGGTTCCCAAATCAAAGCAAGTATCTTGGGATGGATCACTGTTTGATGACAAGTAACTTCCGAGTACTAACCTTTTTGGTTCAAGTTTAGCAGCAACGAGTCTTGCTCCCAGTGCTTCATTTTCCACAACATGGTAATATATTTTTATGTCAACATGGTTGAAGATATAAAAAGTATCTTTCTCGTGAAATTCTGACTGCAATGATCAAAGATGATGTTAAAAAATCAAAAAGATAAAGACATCTAAAAGCCTTAGGCAGAAGCTTACGTAACAGAATCTTAGACTGCATACAGTTTTTCTGTAAAGAACTTCTCCTACAGTATGAAGGTGGGATTCTGGGAATGCAAAGACAGTGAAGTGCTTCCTTCCATTAAAAAGACAAAACAGAAGACTTAATGCTAAGAACTGTCTCCTACAATTGAAAAGTAGAAAAAATTATTTAAATATAAAATGTATTTATATATATATATCTAAATATTTATTAAAATATTTCAGTAACTCAAGATGTCCTATTTAATTGAAGTAGCAAATTGAACAGATAACTACGTGACAACTTTCACATCAAAAGTGTTCCATAAACATCAGCTATCTTAAAACAACGCATATATTTTTCATAGATTAAATAGAACCTTCCAAGACAAACAATGTAATTGCTCTCTGTAACAGAACCACCTTGGCATTTGAAACCAAAGATGCACAGAGATGAACTACAAAAAGCAGCCAAGAATGCTGAATACAAATCTCAGGTGAAGGGAAACAGCTTGGAATTGAGTCATTTAGAGAGGCTGTTAAATCACAAGCATTGTGTCTACTGAAGTTCCCTCATACTTTTTCAGGGTTCTATCCCCACCCCTTTCTACAAAGCAGCCTAATTATAATAGTTATATAAAGGAAGTGTTCTTCTACAGTCCTTCAGTTACTCCTTCAAAGGTTATTTTCCTTTTATTAAAAGCAAGTATTTAAACAAAATTTTAAAAATATTGCCAGACTACATATTTGCTCATAAATGCATCCATTCATATGGAGCCTCTGAAACCAACACATATGGAGGCAAGGAAACAAAACTAGAAACTGCAGAAAAACTGTCGTCTTTGGTAAAATTTATTAAGTAAAACCAACCATTCTGATAAAGCCTAAAACCTATTCCAGGTTCTCAGGGACCTCTCCATGGAAGAGGTCTGCGGTAATTTAAAGATATTCTGGACTTTCTGTTGCATTCTTATCTCCATAATGCTTACAGTGCATTTATCTTGACCTCCTCCAGTCAATCCAATAGATCTGCCTCTCACAGGAGAAGCTTTGTTCACTCAGAAACCTTATACTCTGCCTTCTTCCATTAGCCCACACAACCCTTCAAGAAGTATTAATTTCCATGCAGAGGTATAAACACGTCTCTGCAAACCTGCTTCCATGAAAACATGTCTATCCCACAAAAATGTACAGTCCAAGCCTTCAAATGTTTAGACTTCTTAGGCAATGAAGGATGACATGTTTTTCTTCTCCTTCACCCTTTACATCTACTAAATGCTATGCAGGTTCATCTCTTCCCTCTATCTTTTAGAGCCCTTCTGTATAATGCAACAGAACAGACAAAGTTCTTAGGCTTAGGTGAGGCTTACAAACTGTGGTACTTGCAGAGATATCAAAACCCCTAGTTTTAGGCAACAAGGGTTCTTAAGATAGTGAGGACTCACCATAGAAACATAACATAGGAGAAATGCCAGTCTTTAAATTAGTAAAAATAGGGTATTAAAAAAAATAATTGCATAAACATACATTAATAACACAGGCATCTTTTGGACGGCCGTCTTCTGTAATGTAACAGCCAATAGGGAAACCAGGATTGCAGAACCTCTGGCCATCTTCAACATCATAACACCAGGTCACAGGCATATTGTCCACAATCCTGTAAATGGCAGAGTGACATTCCACAATCTTTCAAAATACAGAGTGTAGTGGAAACCAAACCAGACTAACATTAATCTAATGTTGCCACATTCATTACTGTAAGATTAACTACAAAAATAGTATGTCCTTCAGATCTTAACCCATGAAATTGCACCCACAGCCAATCCAATATCCAAATCAGACACGAGCATGTAGCTCTTAAATTGAAACTATCTTTTTTGGAACAAAATATTTTAAAACTCAATCAATTTCTTCAGAAGGTGGCTTGGAAATAGGAGGCTTACTCTGTGACCACCGCAACATTCTACTCACTGGACTGGTTTCTGGAGCCCCCTTACAAATACAGCCCAATATATAAAACTCTTCCATTCCAAAGTCATAGCAAATTAACATTTCATTATTTCGTCTTTAATAATGGCCAAAATCATCCACTAAAGCAGCTAAAATGAACTTAATTTCAAGTTTAAGACAAAACACAAAACAAAAAAAATTGCCTACACACATATTAATTCTCCAGCTTCCTTGTTGCTCTTCCAATGCAAAATACATTTTTCATGGCACTCTTTAAACTTTCATTTGGCATTAAAGCTAAAGTGCAAGTTTAACTTTTTCTTTTCTATTTAAGCAAATTCCTGATCATTGACCTCAGCTGTAATTCCCCGAGAGTATGCAGTATTCTAACTAGATGGTTTACATGAGCAAAAAAATTATAAGCCACCACACATTTGGGAAAGCAATCACTTTTGAACCTCCCTCCACTGTCTACCTGCTGCTTTTATATTATCATCTTACAAGATTTATATTTATTTACCTAAAAGTCCTGAGCCCAGCAGGTTTATAGTTCAGTACCAATGAAAAATTTGTGGAAGAACCTCACACCTCCATGACGAGTTGTGGAAAATTATAAGAGAGTAAGATACAAACAGTATCCAACATGCTACAAACCGTACAAATGTCAAAACCAAAAATATACTTTTAAACACAAAGATACCCAACATGGTGACCGGTCCCTTTGTAAAAGGAACTACTGAAAAAACCCAAACCCGTTTCTTTATGTTACAAAGTGTTTCAACTAGCTGAAAGATAAATCCCAAAAGAGTCATTCAAAGAAGACTTAAAATTCAGTAGCTGCCCTTAGAGCAACATTAATTGCTCCAAGGTATGTTTTTAAAGGTCTGTTAATAAACTTCACACATGAAGACATGAGACAACTGCCACTTTTTGTGCATCACTAGACCAAAAAAGGACAACCCCCTGAAAGTTAACACCACACATATTTTGTAAAACTTATCAAGCTACTGAATAACCTTTACAATTAAATGTCCGATCATTATAACCACTAGGCTATTAATGTTATCAGATACCTGATAATACTTCATTAGATATTACCTATTAGAACATTACCTAATTAAACACAGGAATTATCACTTCAGACAACAAAAGCAAAGCACTTTTTTTAAAGGACATCAACAAATGGGGGTAAAGAATGTGGTGCCTTTGTCCAAAGAAGATAAAGAGATCTGCATTATCCGTACCATTAGCTACCGGGCAGAAATAAGTAGCAAAGTTCTTGGCTCATACTGACACAGCGGAAGAGGTGAAGACAGGCCCTCCAAAAACACAGTTCCCAGGTTCTCAGGAGATTACAAAGACTATCACAGTCACCAGCAGCAGCACCAACCAAATCCTACTCACTTCACCATGCTACTATGCGATACAATTAAGTTGCTAATTAGGAGCTGTTCCAGACGCAGATTCATTACATTTGGACCATATTTGGAATTTTGCCTCCATAATACATCCTAGAGATACCTCTTGCTTTTTTTAATATTTTAATTTTATAATCAAAACCAGGTAAAGCATTAACCTATTGTAAATGAGTTTGGCTGGGGTAAAGGCTTTCCTTTGCATCTTCCGCAGCAAAGACATGCTGAGCTGCCTTCAAGCAGCAATGCTGGAACAAATTCACAGGTTAAGAAGCAAATCATTTTTCACAGTTAATCTTCAAATTTAAAATGGCTTGAAGAGATTACACATGTGGGGCAAATATTCAGTACAAGTATTCTTACAGGTCTCTCAAGAACATCTGCTGATGAACACTGTCAGCCAAGGTATCAGTATAGCTGTTGAGTCCAATTCAGTATGTCAATTCCTAATCTTATTAAGTGGCTTTTAAAACCTTAAAAGTACCTTGCACGATCTGTGTTCCCCAGGACTTTTATGATAAATTGAAACTGGATAATAAACCTCTATTAAATCCTCACTTACTCTACCTTGCTGATCCCCATAGAACATACCCCTGTACCATACTCTTGGACCATGCATCATTCCTCAAAAAATCCATCCGCTTCCACTTTGTGAAGCTGTGGCTGAGGAGGACTATCATTACCATACAAACATAAACAGGGATTCCTCATGCCACTGATTATCTAAAGTTTTAGGGCAGTGGGCCTAGTAAAAAAAAAAAGGTATTAAAAGAACTAAGAATCTAAGTACCACCCTAAATTTAAAGGGAAGATTTCACACTGAAAAACAAAACTACATCTTACTAAAATCTGAACAGTCATATCAAATTAGTTGTACAGGCTAAAAAATACACTTCAATATAGTATGTATATTTGTAAAAATTTAATCCAAGGGGGGAAAAAACCCCAGTCTAAAGCACTTTTCTGTGTGATTAGTTTTACACAGTTCTGTTTCAGTTTCTGTCAGCTTAAGTTTTGGGCTTTCCTAAAAAAAATAAATAAATAAATTTAATTTATTTCAAAGAGTGACAGGATCATAGCCTTGAGAAACTATTTTTCATTTATACACCAAAACACAGACAAACTTTTAAAGCTGAAGCTTTATGCCAGACCAACATGCATCAGTGCAATTGGAAGTGGTGTAAATATTATAAATATATGCAGTACTTAACAGGAATATAACTAAATCCTTCATGTTTGAAGCTCCACTTATTTAAGCACTAGGCATATACACGTCGAATCTCTACAAAAGTAGCTGTACCTTTCAGGGTTTCCTTATTACTTTCTGGTTCACCTACATGAACATATGGCTATTGCCTGTGAACCCTTCTGACCTAATCTATCAACTTCCAACTACACTGATTTTCAAGAGGTTCCCAGACAGATTTACATCAGTGAGGCACAGTTTATCCCTAAAAAGTGATATCCTACATCAGTTCTCAAGAGCAGCAGAAAACCCACTCGTGCCTTTCCAGCATGGGTGGCTGTTTCAAAACAGAAGAAATGGAATATGACATTACAGAAAAACACTTACCAACAATGGCAACATTCAACATTTCACCTGCATTTCTTCTAATATATCCAGAAAGTTTTAATGTAATTAGATGAAGACTGAAACCTTTGTTTCTGCGAAGCACGGAGCACACATTTGGAATCATACGGGCAGCATTGGTTAATTATGCTCATGTATTACTTGCAAAGACATGCCACGGGAGCTCTGACAACTTCATGCCCCAAGTTGTTCCTTCTACCCTTGCACCTGAAGGCTGCACAGCACACCAACATGCAAAGCGCTATACAAATGCAGATAGCGTCGCTGGGTATTTCCAATGTTAAGACGGGGCCTGCTGATAAACATTTCCCAGCTATTGGATGTGGGCGCAGAGCATGGCTAAATCCTAACGGAAAATCCACATGAGATTCAACACACACATTCAGCCCTGCCCCACCCTTCATGCCCATCAGAAGAGGACATCAATGTCCAAGCAGAAACAGCCTTAGAACGCTCCAAGATGACTCAGATGGTTACAGAGGGACTCAGAGAACAGGAAAGGACCAAGTGTTCATGCATTCCTCAAAAACATTTCACTAATTAACTTTCATTGGCCACCTTTCACTCGCATATCCTGCAAGATAAACAAACGTTGCATAAAACTCTCAGCACCATTGATCCTATCTCCTGGACACAATATTTGAAGGGGAGCACAAAGGCTTTTGAGGAAAATGGAGACAACACAGCAATCGAATGAAGGTCCTTTAAGACTCTTCTCAAGTTAGGGCAGGATTAACTTCTACATTTACAGATGCAAAGAAATAGCAGTATTTTGCGGCAAGCACAGAGGCAGCACAAAAACTTTGTTTGGCAGCACTTGTTCACATAATACCTGGTGCTTATCCTTCAACTGAAGGAAATATTTTATGAAGACAACAAACAATGTAACATCATTTGCAAGAACAGAAGAGTAATAGACTCAGTGCAAAAACCCAGTGTTCAGTCTGTATCATCTTGTAAACACAAAAGCATAAACTAAATGATCACCAACATATTAGACTAACCAATCTACGAATTCTGATATCAACTTACCAATGATGTTGATAATTCAGTAGCATACTTTTTTTCAAAAAGTCTAATTTCTGTTTATCTTCTGGCTTTGTGGTATCATATGTTTTTGTACAAACAGATTTACATGTCTCCTTCCTGTTGAATGTGAACTAAGAAAAACCAAAGACATACGAGCAAAAATGTTGTAACAAACTTTGTGCAAGTTCAGTATTTCACAAGTTTCCCCCTATATAATTATAATTGCCTATACTGATACAACAAAAACACCTAACAAATTACCAAGACTATGTATATTAAGCCTTCAGAGATTTTTATTGGTGTGTGCTAGAAAATCTTCCTGTGACCACTGTAGGAGCCCTATACTCAGCGCTGCTTGTTACTGATCAAAACCTGTTTTCTGCAGTGATTTACCAGACAAGTCATTTGACCTCACAGCAGCAATGCTGTCCAGGGCAGATTCAATTGATAACTTCCTCTCCTACTACGTGTATCGGAGAAAGCGAGAGCTTCAGTCACCACAAAAGACAAGCTGGCTAACACCACTTCTAATTCTTCCATTTTACAGCTGCAATATTTTCAGATATGGTTCTAAGAAATAAGAGTACTCAATTGCTTCTGAAAAGGGGACAGCCGAGGAGCAATAATCAGGGTTCGGCAGGCTCCAAAGAAAGAAGACAACGTCTACAGCATTTCAATCTACAGCTTCATGACGCAAAATGCATAGTTACAATTAAGTTAAACTGACAGATTTCTGCTATGTGGAATTTCAAATTTTGAAGCTCTTTGAGATAAAGCCCTCGTGAAGAGGATTTTCAATATTCTGATCTCCTTTGATTACATTTGAACGTACATATTACCGAACACCCCTTGTCAGAGAACACACCCTGTAAGGAGATGGTTCTATCCTCTCTCCAAACAATACTTGGCCAAGGTTTTCAGAGGGACGCTTCTTTCCTTCTGCTTGACAAAAATCAAACCTGAAATAGCAAAAAGACACAAAAGTTAATAAAATATTATCAGCTGCAAATATTAGACCTCAAACAGCACTCCCAAATCCACACCTTAATCACAGGTAAAGGAACTATACAGCTTTCCTTCTAGACAAGAGTTTCTTGAATCCTTCAATCTCTTGAAAGCAACATGTGAAAATGACAGTCCCATTCCGAAAAAAAACCAAACAAAACCCACAAAAAACCCCAACACTCAAATCTCTTCATCAGCTATTTCAGGACTCAGTTTATATTAAACATGGTATCATAAAAGTTTCCTTAAGTAACTAAAAGTTTCCTGTTTGCACAGTAAACCTTCTCAGTTTCATGACAGCCATGAGAGAAAAGCATGCAGGCCAGATTCTTGGGGGAAGAGGTGAAATTATAAAAAAAAGTAATAGTACCTACACACATTCACACACATACAGAGAGTTCCTTTACAACAAGTACTATTAAACAGGTTATTGCAGTTTTATTCACCAACACATTTAATAGCACACCCCCCAAGTTTTTACAACCTAATTTCAAGTATATCACATTTGTGTTAATTAAAATGCAGACATAACTAGTGCTTAACCTCTTCAATACTAACAGTCAAAATATTCTTTCAAGCAACAACTTTACATAGTTGTACCAGGCAACAATACATTTTGTGCACTCGTATGATGTGTACCAAGGAAACATTTAACACCTCATTAAGGTAACTGATATGAGGTTCACACCTCATTACCACTTTAACTCATCTGGCCATAGGCTGCTAAAGACAGCAGTAATAGTTTGATCTATAAAATGACAACTAATGCAGAAGAGTAAATATTATATATATATATATATATATACACACATTTTAAACTTAAGTTACCCTAAAGCAGCAATTCAACTTACATGAGGGCCTATGAATCCATGCACTACTTCCAAAGTACGTGTAAAGACAACTGAGAATAAGGAAGCAATATATGCATCCATCTGCTCACTGAAAGTCTAGATTTGGAAACTCACACTAGCTAAATAAATAAGACATTCGTCACTGGGAAACTGCTGTAGCAAGACTTAGACAATCCTTCAAGATAAAGTAAATTCATCTTTTTAGAAGAATTGACAATGACAACGACATAAACAGTGTAGTATACTCACGCAGTATATTCGTAGGGAAGGACAGACTCTACAGAGTCAAGCCTGTTCACAAACAGCTCGATTCCAGACTGAAAGAGTGGAGATAATCAGCAGTTATGTTACAGCACTTCTTCACTTCTGATGGATATACATATACACAGAGTTGTGTGAATAAGGTAAAGGAAAGCTGAAAATGCAAGATTTGTGCAATTACACATCTTGAAACGTAGAATCTTGTGTAATGAACTCTATCTGCTGGGACCATACATAAAACACTAACCACCACAGAAACAGTGACCACACGACAAAACCACTTTAAGGCTAACAACCATTCAAACTACAAGATAGCAACAAATCATGCACAAGAATAATACAATTATCAGAGTTGCCAGTGTTTTAGTTTAACGTACCAAGTTAAAGCCATATTAGTCATCACGACAACTTTTGTGTAATAAAAGTCTTTAAAGGATACAAATGAAAGTATGGATGAGATCAGTACTTCTCCCTATAATTAAGCTGGTCCACAATTTTATCTGTGTAGCAACTGAAAACTGAGCTACAAGGATTTAAACAATGCATGCAGACTGATACACTGTTTTAAGTTTGAACAGAAGCTCTTTCCAAACAGAAAGCAAGGATATCAATGTTTACCTTCTCATAAAAGTTTGTCAATAGGTCTCTTAGGCAAGAGCCTGAAATTCAACCTGCTGTGGTTTCAGACTAGTTGGTCTATTAACTACATTAATTACAGATAGGGTAGCCTGCTGCTATGGAAAGGGAGAGGTCTCTCACTCTTCCCTTTCAGTCTCAAAATCCCTTCCCTTATTCCAGTCCCACAGTTCCAACACATTTCAAGTGTTTACCTTATTCTGGTTTTGGCAGTTATCTGCTTGCACAGTAAACCAATTAAACTGGCTAAGATAGCAAAAGACTTACCCCAAAAATTGTTAAGAGGAGTTTTTAGCAGTATAGCAAGTTGAACTGTCTTACTGCGCAATCAGACAGCAAAAGGAAGGTGAGTGCTTTCAGGAACAAGACCTCTCCCTTTCAACAGTAAGCCATGTATTTTCTCACCATGAATCAACAGGAGAGCTTTTCCTCCCTATGAAAATTCACTCAAGTTTAGCCAAACCAAGAAATTCTGGAGGGGGGACAAGAAAAAGAAAAAAGAAAAAGATGGAATTGTTCACAGATATTTGTAGCTCAGATACTTCAGCCAGGTGCTATGCTTTACCGATACACTCTAGTTGTCCCTGTGCAAGGCAGGAAGCAGTTCCATGAGAGGCAGGCAGCTGTGAGCTGTTCCATTGGCTTACTAAGTGAAGACACACCTTACCGCTCCTCCTTTCTCTGCCCTAAGCCAAGCAGACCTGCCGCTTACCTCTAGGTAGTGCACGCTTGTCATAATTCTGTAAGCCACTTCAACTCACTAACATAGCAGGAGGCTAGTCTGGCAAAACACGGGATAGTTTCCTGACAAGTTAATAAGCTCAAAAAAGGATTTAAGAAGTAACACAGACAGGACAATGCGGAGGACATGAACACATTGCCTTGAGGAAGACAGGAATGACATCTCTCCCTTCCAGTGGCAAGGAACTAGACTTCCTCAGCTGGTCACAGAACCAGGGCCTTAGATTAGCTGTTTTGCATTGGAGGAGGAGATTTACTTGAATGCTTCAATTTTACTTAAGAAGTATATGCATAACTGCAGATCAGCATCTTTGATAAACAACAACAGCAAGTCCCTTTCAGAGCCATCAGTACTTTTTAAAACTGAGTAAGCATTCTTAATGTCCAGGGAAGAGTTGCTACTTCAGTCTGCACAGATCACATCCGTTTCTGATGATATTCCAACCAGAAACAGGAAGCCAAGCTGAGTTTGCCCAAGTAGATTAGTGGACAGCTTGGAGGAAGGGGGAAAGTCATGAGTTTCATCATCCTTGTGCTGCTAGCCACGTGCCCCAGTAACAACATCCCATCCCATCTCACCGATAGAGAGGACAGGAGATCGATGGAGACCGACATCATAACCAATAGTGACAATTGTAAGAACTCAGCAAGAACGTGTAAAAAATTAGGGTTGTCTAGGGAAGCTTAGTTTAATGCACTTAGTAGATATTATGATACAGCAATTATCTGATGACATATTGTTTCTCCTCACCAGCCACCTGACTACATTCAGTTGCAGACTACCTGAAGAGACTTAGATGCGAAGGGTGATTTAGGCTTCTCCATATGCCTATGTCTCACTTAGTAGGTAAACGGCTGGCATGAGGTAGAGGAATGTAAGAGGTGGCTAATTTCAGAAAGAGATTTTTGCAATAATACAAGTGTTGAGGTTATCGTAAAATTTTGGCTAGCCACTGGTGATAGCTTTACATTACTTAAGCACCTCACTTCACATTTACAAAATGATAAATTCTCAGGCTAATGAGATAAACGTTTTGTACATATGTGAGGGAAAAAATACAGAGACATCTGAGAAAGATTACTCCATCAGTGTCTCAGGTTGGTTACAAAAGACAGTGGGCAACCTGGTTTACTTGACTTAAAAAAAACATTTAAAAAAAGTCTTTCTGCCACAGTCCTAGTTTAAAACCAGAATAATTCAGACATAGCAATATTTTTCAGGGATGTTGTGAAAAACTACAAACTGCAGTTTGAAAGTCTTCGCCTGCACTTAAAGAAAATAAATTCCATAAGAGGGTAGTGCAGCACTGTGACAGGTCACCCAGGGAGGTGATGGATGCTCCATGCTGGGATGTTTTCAAGGCTTGCTTAAACAAAGGTAGAGCTGAGCTGACCTAGCCTTGAAGTAAGGCACCAGCCTTACTTCAAGCATGAAGCTGGACTATGTGACCTCCTGAGGTCACTTCCAAACACCATTTCTATGATCCTATAAAAGAACGTCCACAGAATATTTTACTACAACAGAAGTGGCATTTATAGCAACTACGCTTTCGTTATACATTTGGCTTATTACCTGCTCTACTGATTCATGACAGCAAATGGATAAAGTCAGTGCAAGGTATTTACCAAAAGGATTATAGTTTAAATAGATTCTTACTCTAAAGAATCATGGACCAGTGTTTCATGTAATGTAGAAGCTGAGAGATCGGAAAGTGTGAGATAGCCACTTTCAGCAGCAATAGGACAACGGATCATAACAGCTGTCAGTCTTGAACTTTCTCATTCAAGGCTCAAGGTATGGCCTGGTGTAATTTCCATCACAGCAGCAGCAAACAACTTCTAAAGCTCACCCGAAGGAGCAAAGACTATTTTAAGTACAGACCCCCTACCAGCTAACATCCTTATACATAAGTGATTTGGTTGTGTGAACTTTGCTTTATCGGTTACAGAATCATAGAAGTTTGGGTTCGAAGGGACCTTTAGAGGTCATCTAGTCCACTCCCCCTGCAACGAGCAGGGACATCTTCAACTAGACCAGGTTGCTCAGAGCCCCATCCAACCTGGCCTTGAATGCTTCCAGGGATGGGGCCTCCACTGCCTCTGTGGGCAACCTGTGCCAGTGTTTCACCACCCTCATTGTAAAGAATTTCTTCCTTATATCCAGTCTAAATCTACCCTCTCAGTTTAAAGCCATTACTCCTTGTCATATCACAACAGGCCCTGCTAAAAAGTTTGTCCCAATCTTTCTTACAAGCCCCCTTTAAGTACTGAAATGCTGCTATAAGGTCTCCCCGCAGCCTTCTCTTCTCCAGGCTGCACAGCCCCAACTCTCTCAGCCTGTCCTCATAGCAGAGGTGCTCCAGCCCTCTGGTCATTTTTGTGGCCTCCTCTGGACCTGCTCCAACACATCCATGTCTTTCCTGTGCTGGGGGCTCCAGAGCTGGATGCAGGACTCCAGGTGGGGTCTCACCAGAGAAGAGCAGAGGGGCAGAATCCCCTCCCTCGACCTGCTGACCACGCTTCTCTTGATGCAGCCCAGGATACAGTTGGCCTTCTGGGCTGTGAGCCCACATTGCCGGCTCATGTCCAGCTTTTCATCCACCAGTACCCCCAAGTCCTTCTCAGCAGGGCTGCTCGCAATCCCTTCATCCCCCAGCCTGTACTGATAGCGGGGGTTGCCCTGACCCAGGTGCAGGACCTTGCCCTTGGCCAGGCTGAACTTCATGAGGTTCACATGGGTCCACCTCTCCAGCTTGTCCAGCTCCCTCTGGACGGCACCCCGTCCCTCAGGAGTGTCAAATGCACCACTCAGCTTGGTACCATCTGCAAACTTGCTCAGGATGCACTGGATCCCACTGTCACTGATGTAGATAGTAAACAGCACTGGTCCCAGCAAGGACCCCTGAGGGACACCACTTGTCACCGATCTCCATCTGGACATCAAGCTGTTGATCACCACCCTCCGGGTGCCACCAGCCAACCGGTTCCCCATCCACCAAACAGCCCAGCCATCATTTTATCTGGGCGTGAAGTCTGCGCTTCACTGGAGGCTCTGGGGCCTAGCAGCCCCTACAGGTCAGATGTCTGCAGCCAGGATCGCCGCGATCTGTACCCGCTCCGCAGGGCCCGGGAGGCGAGCGGCCGGGCCTTCCCATTTCCGCAACTCCCGGCTCTCCGCGCGGCCGCGGCCGCTCTACCGCCGGCGGCGGCAGCGGGAACGGACCGCGCTCCAAGCCCCGGCGGCCACGACCCCCGGGAGCGTTCGAGCACAGACCCTCCGGACCCCGGCCAGCCGCCCCAGCAGCGGGGCAGCCCCCGGGCTCCCTGGCGGCGCCGCGGCCTCCCCCGGCTCACCTTGCACTCGGGCTTCTCCTGGCCAGCCTCGCAGAAGCTGACGGGCGCCAGGCCGGGCAGGTAGAAGGCGGCGGCGGGGGGCGCGGCGGCCGCCAAGGCCGCGGCGATGAGGAGAGGCCGCAGGGCCATGGCGG
>Ga0065711_1042238_pt1 | contig 15543 bp, 9 predicted proteins | sample Hoacrofraction12_FD_59098 | JGI IMG/M metagenome (GOLD analysis project Ga0065711, IMG submission 59098) | Hoatzin crop microbial communities from Cojedes, Venezuela - Epithelial fraction 12 v2 (version 2) | ecosystem: Host-associated > Birds > Digestive system > Esophagus > Crop | place... | reverse complement strand
CCCCCCCCTTGTAGTACCTCCATAACCTCTAGGCTTGGATATCTCCACTCTTATGTGTGCTGTGTGAAGAAGGGGATGTATGGACAGGAAGGCTTTTCCTGTTAGTGCTACTCAAAGTCCTACCATGCTGGATTGAGCAAGTATTGAAAATACCAGTGAGAGTAAGAAATAAGGAAATGAGGAGAGTAAGAAATAGGAATGAAGGGGCAGATAGTGGGAGTGACTGAGGGTCAAGTTTCTGTGCTGGTATGTGCTGATGAGCTCTATGCTGTAACACATAAGTAACTGTTGTGTAACATATGATAACTTATCACTGTAGTGGCTGCGTGCACTATGGAAGGGTGGCTTCATCTGTAGTCCTTCATTTGGAGACTGTCTGGCTACTAAGATTCTCTCTGAGTTGTGCAGAGTCCCAAGAAGTCAAGAAGGGCAGAAGCTGGCGAAGTTTGTCTCCATCTTCAGTCCCTACAATCAAGCACAAAAGAAAGATGTGGCAGGTGGATGCAGAAAGAAAAAAATTTTAAAATAGGACAAGTGTAAAATGAAGATCCTCTGATCATCTGGCAGTCTGTGACTTAGAGACATCCTAGGCCAGGATATAATCATGTCTTTATGATGAGTAGCCCTCAGTAGACCTTCCTTACATAAATGCATCTGATTACATGTGAATCTACTTTCATCTATGCAACAGTTTGAGGTGATGATTTCCACCGTTGAGTCATGTAGTGCATGAAAAAAATATTCCTCTTAACTAGATGGCTGTTAAAGAAGGGCAACAGAGGAGGGATTGCTATGCATGCATGTGGGAGTACTGTTTATGGGAGCTGTGCAAGATGTATCTCCTTCCTCTTTCGTGGCTGCCCATCCTCTGGGTCCTTTGATATAGTAGCTGTCCTGTACCTTCCCCTCCAACCACCTGAGCAAAGTTCCGCCCAGTCCTGTGGGCTACATGTTTCTAAGAGTAACAGGAGCTCAGTCAGGGTCTGCTACGAACATGCAAAGTCATTTCACAGATAGCTTAGCTGGAAGAACACTCTGTCACCTCGCAGGGTGCATCTTCTCCCCAAAAGTGCAAGTCAGGACATGGTACAGAAAGAGCCGTTTGTACAATCAGCCTATACAAGCCAAATGGCTGATTCCAGAGTTTCCCAGAAGCCTTTGCTTCCTCAGGCATCACAGTGGCCTCAGCAATGGCACTGCATGAGCTCCTGGTCATGTCCTTTACTTCTGGGGTGACAGAGTAGGTAGGAGATGGAAAGATGACGAGCTCTTCCATTGCACCCTGAACCGGAGGAGCACTTTCACATGTTCCCGATTTCCTGTAGCTCTGGTGGCTCAGAATCACTGGCTTTTGGTCCTCTCCGTAGCCATATTGCTGGAAGAGACATGCAGTGCTCTCCAGGGAGGCCCTGAACCCACCTCTCCTCTGCTTCTTGCTGCCCAGGCATGTCCTTACCTCATGCCAAACTCATCTTCCTGCCAGTCCTTCACCAGCTTCCAGCAAGGCTGCAAAAATTAACCAGTGAAGGAGGTCCTACCCTGGGGGCAGGAGAAGGAGGGGGCTGTGAAAGCTCCTTTGTGCCCAAGGCCATGCACGATGGGTCTTCCTGTAAAGAAGGCGAGAGCTCCTACTGTGTTTCTCTGGGCATCCATCACCAGGATGCAGAAGACCTGTTAAATGATACAGCTGTATTTCTTCTGAGGAGAGTGCAAGCTCTGCTGTTTTAGACATGTGTCTTGGCTTAATTTCTTAACTGTTTCTTAGTGGCTGTTTAAATGAAGTTTCCTATTGCATTCATGGCTTCCTTCTTGCAATCCTGCAGCAGCCCACTCAACAGGAGTGTCAGAGAGCAACGAGGGCCAGCTGCTCCCCAAAAGCTTGGGGAGACAGCAGCTGAGCTCCGTAACATGGCTGGCCAGGCAGGAGCTTCACCAGCACCATCCTGGAGCAAAGTGAGCAGGACCAGGACAGATCATGGCCAGGTTCACTCAAGAGTCCAGATCACCAGGCAAGTTTATGGGGGTGAGGCAGGTCCCAGGAGCTGAGAAGTCAATCCCCTGGACAAGGTCGGGATCAGGTCTTATGATTCCTGGTAGATTTTTTATTTTTTTTTTTTATATTCACATGTATAATTTTCCCTCCATCTTGTCCTGGGATCTCTAGGCAATGCCTTGCTTTTGGTTTTGTTTTCTTACTGTTGTAACCTACTCCCCTTCTATGAGCTTCCTCCACCAGAAAGTGTGCTTTATTTCTCACAGTCCCTACTTTGTGTACCAGTCCTTAAGCACAATCATCATGATTAGATTTTATGATTACGTAGCCCAAAAGGATGTCCTACTGTCCAACCTTTTGAAAAGCAGAGAAGAAAACTGGTTAATTCACAATTCTGCCTTACTCACATCACATAACATTAAAGGGTTAAATCAGCTCCCTACATCTTCCTGAATCACAGTGTTGCTATCCTCTGCAGTGAACTAGGAGCTGTCATGTCTGAATTCGGGATGTAGACTTATCTTGCAACTCTGTCACTTTTCATGATCTTTATCTCCCTGAAACTTTCATGATGCAGATGTTCCGTCTTGGCTTAGATAGCTGTGCTGGTAACCATCCCCACTTAGTACTTCCTAATGCTTTTGACACAAGTCTGTGTACAGTAATCAGAGAAAGTAAATAGTATCTGCAGAGCATACTTGAATTTAATTAAAAGAAGAAGAATATCTCAGACTTTGGCACACTACATCACCATTGTGGGCTTGCTGCCGTACAGACAGCTTCACAGAACAGCTATTCATACTCTGCGTATGTGTAGGCTCCCTGGCTTATGGTACGCACTACCGAGGGACGTAACAATAAGAAATATTCTGTCTGGTTGGAGGAAAACAGAGAAAAATTATGTGGGAAAGGAATTTCCTTAATATTTCTCGGTGTCAGCATCTGTGCATCTGAGAAAAGCTTTAGGAAACCATCTTCATTGCTTTAAATATCTTTATACTAGATTGATACCTTAAAACATCTGGGACACCTAATTTTTTTTTAGATGGCTGGAGAAAAGCTTCATGCCATCCATGGTCAGCTGTTTCTGTCAAGTTTTTTGTATTTTTTTCTTTTTTCTTTGTTTTTTTTTCCTGAGGGTAGGGACTGCATTTGAAAAATCTCTCTTCTCAAGTAGCATCCTCTTACACAAACTGTTGTAACTCACAAAAGACACTGAGAACAAGGGGTAGGTTTGAGCCAGCAACCTGTGAAAGGCCTTGAGGGCTTTGACCATCCACTGGACGATCATATCCTCGTCTGTTATGTCTCAAAGGCAGCACTAAACAGGATGCTTGTAAAAGATACCTGTCTTGAAAAAACTTGTCTTCTATTTTGTTCTTGAAAATTTTCTTTTTTTTCCCATAAGTGTTTCTTCTAAACCTGGATTGCTAAGAAAACCCATTATTTCCCTGCAATACAGTTTGCCTGAACCAACTGTGAGACAACACTTCTGCTAGTACAGTGGCAACAAATACAGGTAAGGGTTTCTGATTTTGGCAGTGGCAGAATGTTGCATTTGGCTTTTTCCCTTTAAAGTACTTCAAATGGGCAATGCAATAACTTTTTCTCCCATGGATTGAAGGCTGCCTCCTCAGTCTAGGAGCAGAAATGGATCTGGGCGGGAGTGCCAAGTAACTCTACCTTCAATCTGAAATTTGCTACTGCCAAGTAGGGAACTTTGAGCTTCGGTCAGGTGCTATGAAGACCGATACCCACATCTTAGTGCAGCTGTGGGCCTGATCATCAAAATGCAGCATAATTCTTTGTGTTAATTGACCTGATGGCCTAGATGACTGCTCCATTTCACATAAGGCCTACCACCAGGCAGCCTAAGACCACAGATCATTGACTTTCTAAATCCAGCACCTCCCTTAGCAAAGAAAACCTTTCTCTAGGCCAAAAAGTCTCCATACAGAGGCCTTAAAGGAGAGAAGCGTGAGGAGGGTCAGAACTGCCATCCTACTCACTGAGCACAGAGGGCACTGGAAGAGAAAGACCCTCTTGGTGGGTGCTGGGCAGTGCCCGTCCCTGGGGTGAGGAAGGCTATCCACCTCCCAGCTTTGCTCAGGTTCCTCATTGGAAAGGGGCAAAGAATTTAACCAAGGCTATTGACCTAAGGGGATGATGGGACAAGTTGATTTCTAGCACATTTAGGGGTTCATTTCTCTGTAGTCTCAGTCTGATGTCCCTACTTTGATTATTTTCAGGCAGTTCAGTAGTCTGAGCAAACAGATAAAAGAGCATTTAGGCCAGTGAGATGAAATTGTCTTTTCTTTCCTTAGAGGTGAGTTCTAGGAGATAAGCTCCAGAATTGTCTGGAGGTCAGTACCCCTTTTTTCCTTCTTTCACTGGATAATGGGAAGCCACAAACTTTAGAAATCTGATGAATTTCAGCAGTGGCAGTTGCCTGAGAAAAGGCACGGTAGAAATGTAGAGAGTCCACACATACTGAGAAACCCTTGGAGAATAAGAGTGAAAATGAGAAAAGGATGTGAAAACAACATGTGAAGAATAAGTGAAGCAGTTAGATTTGTTCAGCTTAGAAAAAGAAAACCTAAATGAAGCCAGGTACATGTTCATCCAGCAAAGCACAGGGAGAGTATGGTGATCAATAGTTCTGTGCCTTTGGTGACTAGAACAACAAGAAATTTACTCAACTTACAGCAAAGAAGAGAAATTAAATGCCATAAAAGAAAATGAAGAGTGAATGCTGTCTGGAGAGGCTGTGAAAACTGCTCAGATGTTTATTAGAAGACCTGAGGCAAACATTCTCCAGAGTGGTGTAGGTATCCTTGATTCTGCCTTGGTGCAGAGAAAAGGACTAGGGCAGAGGCTCACAAATTGGAGACAAAGAATGTTCTTGAGAAGGAAAGAAGTGCCAGAAAATTACTTTCAGCCTTGGTGTCTCCCCCTGCCCTTGTTCTTTGCTGCTTCCATCCCCAGTAGCTATCTCTTCAAAGCTGTATGAAACAACCAAACAGTCCACCACCACCACCACTCTTTTCTTTGAAACAATGCCCACAGAAAGATGAGAACAAAATACTCTTTAAGGCAGTTTGGGAAGAAGAGTGAAGAAGAGGTGTTACTCATCTCTTCTAGAAAAGAAAGATAGCTCAAGATTAAAAAGTCCAAAAGCTTCGGGAGTTGATGACCTTTAGGTCCATTGTATCTCCTGGAAATCCACTTCTAAATAAATATTCATTGCTGACGCATGCTCTAATAAAAACAGCATATTGCAGTCATTTGCTGGTTGGTGCGTAGAGTCTGGTCAGCTCATTCATAGCACTTTTACTGCCAAATCATTCCTTTAATCATAGAACGAAAAATGTTACACACGCCGAACAAATCTCCCTCATTAACTTGAGCTGGTTACTACTGTAGTCTGTTACACTTCAGCTTCTATTTTCAGAGAAGGTCTTGTAACCTAGTGTGTGTGTGAGTCACAGCCATCACTACCAGGCTCTGCCAGGATAAAAACTACAGGCTAGGACTCCTAAAAGTGCTGGATGCCTACCTCTGAAGAAGTCTTCACTAACTCTGCCCTGGGACAGAAATACCTGCTCTTCATTTTTACTGCATACAGCGATCCATTGAATGGCACTTTTTATCCCTAGAAGTCTCATTAAAATAATTAAAGTCCCACTCAACCTTGGTATAGTGTCAGGATTTGACCCTTTATAATTGTCACATGCTGGGGAATATGAAATAGAAGTATGGCTGCGAGAGGTCCTTGTGCCCATCATCTTCAGCCCTCCTTCTCCAACCTCAAATTTTTGCTGTCTGCTTTTATAGAGGGAAAAATAAGTCAAGTTGCCATTAATATGTGAAAGAAAGTTAGACAAGGCCTAAGGGCTTTCATCTGTAAGGGCTATGAGTCAACAATGCACATAAACACATGCTTTTCTGAATTAGGGCCCCTTGCAGACTTTTGTTACCAGCAAGGTGAGACCAGAAACTGTGATCAGCCTACGGAGACAGAAGCTACATACACAGCATGTTTTTTTGCTGGGAGACACTGTCTGCACTCAAAAATTAAATGACGTTGGAAAATTTCCTGGGCAATAAGGGCAACTGGCACATCATGAGCTACTTCTGTTCGCGGAACATGTTTAGATGCAGGGTGGCGACGTGCAAACTGCCAAATGGGCATGAACCCTGGAACACACTTCTGCCGGAGCTGTGCCTGGGAGGTGTTTGGAGAGCCTTACTGGCGCTTACCAAAGGCAGGCCAAGGACCTCTCCCACCTTTTGCTAATATAGATGGTTCATGTTCTGGTGCCTGAGGACATTCCCAGACAGTTTAATGTACTGGTACACAGGCATCCAAAAAAGCCATCCCAATCTCATGTTCGTCTTTAAAACTTCAGCAAAGGAAAAAGGATTTCATTCCAGCGCGTGCTGTTTCCTGGCAATTAAATCACCATCCTCCCCATTTTGGTGGGCTTTTTTTAACAGTCCCCCTGAAATCTGAGGTCACCAAAGAAAAGGCCAGTCACTTCTTTCATATTCAAACTGCTCAGGCAAACTCACATCAAGAAAAAAAAACAATATGGAAGTTGCATTGGTCAAGCTTAATAAAAAGCAAGGGTCTCTTTAGTATAAGGTTATCCCCTTGTGCTACTGGCCTTGGCTCATGTTAATAAGTGTTATCACACCAGTCCAGGTTGTCACTTTCCACGTGAGTTAACTAGTTGACTGGAAATCCAGAGGAAGTTGAACTTGTGCTCTAAATTCCCTTTTCCCATACTTTTTTTTAGATAAGGTTAATCTTTACGGGTTTATTCAGAAAATTTTCATTCTAGATAACACTGATAGGGGGCAATATGTATCACGATGACATATGCAATGGCAAGATGATGTTAGTTAGAAAAAACTTATGGAACAAGTATTTCCATCTTTATAACTCACTTCGTCACTATGGTTGTACAGTATTTGATGATCTTAAATTTTATAATCAGATTGATTCTGCCCAGTTCAAGTATAGCTTTTTCAGCATATTACAATCTTTTTATTTCTCATCAGAATTATTTGTTACATTGGTATCGGCTTTATCTGGGGTGTGATTACACATTTGTACCACACTCAATATCTTACACATTAAACTTTACTTTTGCCCTGCTTACACTCCCTCACACACACTTCATTTAGCTGTGGAAGTCTTGATCCAGGAACGATCTGTCCAAATCCAGGTGGCTACCACCTCAACATCAATCTGCTAGAGAGATCTCTTTTTTTTTTTGAAGTGAGGAATTTCCATCCTAATTTGAGATACAGAAAGACGCAGAATGGGACATTCAGTCCCGAACCACAAGAAGTCAGACCTTCCTCTTTTACGCTATGAATAAGAGAACTGTGGCCGAGATATTCTGTTTTACATACTTTTTTTAATACTCATTGCTACCTCAATATGTTATCTATAGTTTTGAACACCTGCAGTTCTGTTGTTAAGGAGGATTGTGTAAATTCTGTACCTCCAACAAGTAAGTTAAAATATAAATGCGTTCATCCGTATTTTTTGTTAATGCACATGTTAAAGTGCATACAAGAAAAAAAAGAGATTTGCATAATGAGACATGTTTATGTGCATGCATATAATTAGCAAATTTTATTTTATATACCATTTAATAACAGATTTACAATAAAGAGGCATCCAAATAAAAAATTTTAGGTTACTTAAGTGGTCTTTTGTACATGAGAGACATTAAAACCCAGAGATGAAAGACTAGGTTTTACATGTTCAGAACAGGAATAGTGTATGATCACAGTGTATGTGGTTCTATTTTAGCTTGTTAAAGGGAATCATAGTTGGTATATGAGCTGGTTTGTTGACAGAGGGAGGAAAAAAAACATGAAGCCAAGCCAAACTATTCCACCTACAATATTAGATAACTCCAGTATGAAGAAGCCATTCAGTTTTTATCCTTTTTTCCAAAAATGTATTTAAACACTGATTAGAAAAATAAGGACCAACCCACTATTTCTTAGCTCATTTTAGCCAGTTATACCATTAATATATCAAAAGTGTAGATATCCTATAATTTAAGTGTTCACACTCCCCATCCTATTTGTTGATCTGATCCAAAACACTCTAAAGATTCCCATTGAGTATAGGGGCTTTTTATCAAAACATTGCCAAGTGTCGTGATAAAATCCTGTCTCTTGTGAGATTTGAAAACAAATTATTGCACACAAGTCTCAGCTTCTGTTGATCAAAATAAGAACAAAAATGATAATCTTCATTTTGTGGGAAGGAGGCTTGAAAGTTGGAACTGAACTCATCTAAAAGCTAAAAAACAGAAGCTGAAGAAAAACATTTATCTGTTGATTTTTTGCTCACAGGGTTTTAAATGTGTCAGATGAAAGTCACAAATGCTTCAGGTCATTCTAGTCTTCCTCCACACCTTTCTCTAAAGGTCAACCACAGGAACTTGGCGACCTCTCTAGGTGGTCTGCAAGGCCCTACAGTATATGGCAATGTACGCGCAGATGAATCCATTCCACTGCCAGTGGTACCAGGGACTCCCAAACATAACAGAAACCACCGAGACAGACAAAACCAGGGCTGCATCTGTGATTTAGTTTCTTACTGAGAGCTTCCTTGACCTTACTTTCTTGCTACTGCAGGGAAAGTGTGGGAAGCTACTGCTGAAGAGGAATGTTTAAGGAGGTCCTACAGAGGACAGCATCTTCAATACCCTCCAATAGGAGCAGTGAACTGTGAGGTTAGCGGCTACAGTGAGTACCCACGGAGGTGGGACTCTGATGAGGAACAGGCAGGTACAAAGCATCACACAGGCTGGTAACTTTCTGCAAGTCCTCCCATATAGGTTAGATTTGAGACCAAAAGACATTATTGTAGGGTTAGGGAGTCTTAGTTAGGGAAAGATGAAGAAAGGCATTAACTTGACTAACCATCCTGTTTTTAAAGGGTTATCCCTTATTTCTGGAAGACTTCCCTAAAGACGGCAAGCTCTCCCTTTCTTTAAATAATAGCTCTATTTATTTCATTCATTTTTTCTAGGTGAGTAAAAGATCATCTTAATCATCAACCAAACTTTTGCAGACCAAGACTTGAGCAAAATGGCTCTTTATGGTACTTTTCAGTGTAAAATCTGCCTTGAGAAAACTTTTAACTAAAAGTAGCCCAAGCCTCTACAAATTATTTTAAGAAAAGTCCGTTCACGTTATCCTCAGCAGTACTGAATTATGCTCTTGAAATAAAAATAATGGACTTTTCCTGTCAAAGTATGATATTACCCCATAAAACTGCTTTTGCACTTTTAACGCGTGTAAAGAAATTGCATACAAGGAAGCAGATCCGTGAAAGGCCCATTAACAGCTTGGTAGGCAGCAGATACTCGCCAGAGATACAGACCAGAATGTCTTATGGCAAAGATGCAGTGAGGTTATTTGTCAGTTAAAGCCTCGAGAGGTGATGGCAAGTGAGATCTTTCTGATGGGTCCTAAAGACTTGTGGGTAGAAGCCCTATCACAAGTTTCTGCAAACATCTTTCCAAGCCCAGCAGCTGCTGGGTCTTCATTCTAGTGTATAGTGTGAATACAGCACAGAGCGTGTCTGAATACAGTGTGGATCAGCAGGAACATGTCTGAACTCCAAAAAGAAGTAGTCTTGATTCAAATGTACAAGAATATCTGGATAGGAGCTCAGAGATGGACAGTTTGAGAAAGGCAAGACTGAGAAAGTCTCATTACTCAGACTGCAATGGAGTCGAGCATGCATCGGAGTAAGAAAAGCCCGCAGGGCTATGACTTGCCTTTGCATGCCAACCATAATCTTCTGCAGGGTGTGAAGGTCAGTATGAGGCTAGAGGGGTGTCTTGCGGGGTAAGATCCTACACAGCTTGAGGGCCAAGATCCACCATGTTTGGCTCAGGACTCAAGGAGAGCAGAGTTGTCAGGGCAGCAACAAGACTAGGGCTGCTCCACAAGGAATGGCAAGTTGGAGGGTGGGGGTGACAGCAAGACAGGCAGAGACCTCTTCAGCAGGGAACTCAGGCCCGCAGGACCTAAGGAAGGCAAACACATCTACTAGTGACAGTTAGCAGGTTCAGCTGAGAGCCCAGATCACCACGCAGGACTGTAGTCATGAGGCAGGTCCAAGGACAGTCACTCAGGAGCAGGGAGATGCCCAGCTGAGCACAGACCTACTCACAGTATATCTCAGACAAGTCAGAATTTAAATGCAGCTCTTGGGGCAACTGCATGCAGATAGGTGGGTGGAGACCCCAGGCAAAGCTGGTCAGGGGTATTAAGATCTGTTGGAGTATGCAGGGTCTTGACAACAGTTGGTCCAAGGCTGTCAGTGTGATCATTGTCAACAGCTATGTTTTATTATTACCTATGTGTGGATTTCGATGACTTACATGGACCGTGACTCCACAGTGCTTTAGATGGTAACATTCCTCCAAAAAAAGGAGATTTAATGTCTACAAAGAAGAGACTTTACACTCACTGGAGATAGAAATTTGCAGGGATCATCAGCAGTAGCTATTATTACGAAGGCTACTGTAGCAGATGACTACTGATGCAGAAGACTTTTCTTAATTTTTCATACTTGACTATCAGACGTAAGGCAGCATGCAAACAAAGTAAAGTATAAAACAATTTTTGTACAGGGTCTAAGCACTTGAAATGTTTTCCCTGATGAAGACGTGAAGACAATTGCACATTCTGTCTTTGACAGAAGCAGCTTATGTGCCACAGTAGTACCTCCAATCATTCATATGGGTCATTAGATTGAAAGAACAAATTAAATAGAGTTGTTCTGCAAAATTCACCCATTGTTAAATAATATATCGGTAGAATAAAAGCACTACATATTTCTGGTAATATGCTAGCTCCATTTTCAATCAAAAGAATCATTAAAGGCTTGGTTGAAAAGGGTGTATTTTTCTCTGTGGTCACTGGTGCTTTAAACCATGGAAATGTTAAAATGTTTCTGGCAGATGTTCATCCCTATACAGTAGAAAGAAGTGATCTATTGTCTGCTTAATTATTTCCAATACAGGAGTAAAAATTCGTTAGAAATGGTTGTAAATGCAAGAAGTGTATAAAAGTCAATTGACTTCACGATGTGTCCTCACTTGCAGATGAGAAAGCCAATACTGACTTTCATGGTATGAGTAATGTTGTTGGTGCGTGGTAATTGGAATATATGAAGTAAGCAAAGTTTCTAGCGAGAGATAATATCTTTTCTTAGACAATCTGACATAACTGAGAAAAAAAGAAACAAAAACCCATGAGAATTTAGGCACACAAGGTTGTCTTCAAATATAGAGTTGAATCAGCAGCTTTCCAAGCTAAATAGAAGTGGGGAATTGTTTTCAAAGTTAAATTCACTTATCTTAACCAATTGAAGAATATGAAAGAAAGTTAACAAGCATCAGTGGAGCCAGAGCGATGTGGGAAGCAGGAGAAGTGATAAAGTAGTTACCATCTCCTGGACCTAGAGAGAGGTTAGTTATTCATGCAAGATACTGAACGATGAGATCTGGAAAATTCTTTAAAAGTAAAAATTCTAAAGATAATTATTTATTTTTTATATTAATTATTTTAAAGATAATTAATTTCACTTTAAAAGTGAAACTTTTAATGATATGGACAAAAAATTATATAGTATGTCTAAGGAATAGTCAATGTCATTATCTACTACATTTGTGAAATTTATCCCAGATTACTCATTTGTGAAAGTTTTTTGGTTTCAAGGCTCTTGCCTCCATTTCAGACTTGAATTGCCAGAGAACGTTGCTTGGAAAACACTCATGGAAGGTACCTAGTGCAACCTCCTGCCTGAAGCAGGACTGTTGGCAATACTAGATCAAGTCAACAGTGGGTTCTAGTCAAGTCTTGAGACTTCTATGCCCTCTCTAGTGAACTGTTCTGGGGTTGCACTACTTCTCTAATGAGGGATTCTTTTTAGATTTGGGTTTGGTTTTGGTTCGGGTGTCCGACATGAACCTCCCAAGCTGCAGTTTTTGGACATTGTATTCCATTATATCATCTAGCACTCCTAAGAAGAGTTTGGCCCCATTGTTTGTATAACTGTAGTTCATACAGTTATGGATAGTTACTAGGTTGCCCTTTAGCCACCTCTTCAACAGACTGAAAAACCCCATCTCTTTCAATCTCTTTTCATAGTATCTATGCTGTAGACCCCTGTCTAGGAGCTGTCTGCTGGACACTCTTCAGTTGCTCCATGTGCTTTTGAATGGAGAACCCAAAACTGGATGCAGTACTCCAGGTGCAGCCTTGCCAGTTCCAGCTAGAAGGGCATAAGAACTCCCCTTCATCCTGCTGGTTAGATTCCCGTCAATTTAGTGCAGGACATGGTTTGACTACTTGCCATCAGAGTGCACTGTTAGCTGATGTTCAGCCTGGTGTCCATCATAACTCCCAGGTCCTCTTCAGGAGGGCTGTAACCAGCCAGTCAGGTGTGGTGTACTGAGGTGTGGTGTAAGCTTGTTCTAGACGCAGAACTTTACACTCTTCCTTGCTGAATCTTGTGATGTTGGTTCAGTCTGCGAGTTTATTGCATTCCCTCTGGATCAAGGCTGTGCCATGTTTTAGCATGTCAATCCTTCCCTCTAGTTTAGTGCCATCCTTAACTTTGCTGAGGGTGCACTGTGTCATCATCCAAGTCACTGAAGAAGATGGAGGACAATTTCAGCCCTGGCTGTCCTTCTTACGAGCTGCCAGCCAGAAACTAAGCCATTGAGCGCTGTCCCTTGAGCAAGGTGGTCCAGCCAACTTTCAACCTACTTGACAGCCTGTTCATCCACTGCTTCAGCAGCCAAATCAGAATGCAGTAGGAAGTGATGTCTAAAGTCACATTAAGTGCAAGACATGTGACGTCTACCAATCTTCTGTCACCCACCCAGCAATCTATTTTGTCATAGAAGGCAATTAGGGCCCTCAATCATGATTTGCCCTTGCTGTTGGACTCTATGATTTTTCCAGAGATGGAGGTGACATGGAGTGACTTACACTTGCTAATGTTCTCCTTATTACTCTTTGGATTTCTTTTGTTTGTTGGGTTTTGGTGGGGTTATTTTTTTTTATGTTGGGTTTTGGTTTTTGTTTTTCTTTTAAGATCTGCCTCTTTTTTTAAGATGAACCTTTTTCCAGTCATCAAGGATCTTTCTGATCACTGTTATTTTTCAGAGATGATAAGCAGAATCCTCACAATCACATCAGCCAGGCCTTGAATGCTGTAAAAAAAGTAGTTCTTAATGACCTTTCTTAATCCTTCAACAGCAGTTTAAAGTTTACAGGAGATACTTCATCATGTGGTTCTTGAAACCAGGAACATGTTCAGGCGCGTCCACAGAAGGTGGTTTTCTTTATGCCCAGCATTACAATACATTTTAATGTGTTTTCCTGCCATAAACCCCTTCCTTCTTCTGTGTGTTTGGGAACAATTGCTCAACATCTATTTCTAAGTTCTTTAAAGAAGACAAGACGGAGGAGGACAGAGTAGCTTACCATTGCTGTATGTTAATGTGTCTTTTGAAATGTGTTAAAAGCCTAGTTGGTTTTTCATGTTATGCCTTGCACTGAAGTTTAGACATAACATAGTAAGTAAAAACAAATTATAATAAATTTTTATGAAAAATTGTTCATAAATTTATCTCTTACCTAGAAAGTATGTCATAGCAAAGCAGGGAAAAAAGAAAATTATTCAGCAACATGAACTACTTCTGAAATACCTGACATCTGTTTTCATGGAACACAATGTTCTTAATCCACTTCATCTATGTTCCTCAAAAAAAAAGTTAACTTTTTCAGGATGTCATAAACATTATGAAGTAAGTGGGATCAGCAAGAGGATAGGATGAAGTGAAATATTAAGCAGAGTATGTTTACATGCCTTGAGAATCACGCATCCAGAAATGATCAGATGTTTTCTTATTCAAATCCCACTTTTGTTTTACATTTTTTAAAATCTTTTGGCATTTGTTACATCCATTTTTATTTCTAAGGTGGCTATGAAAATAAACTTTTGTTTGTGTAAACAAACAAGTTCCAGAAGCTGATAAATACAGATTCTGTTAAGGTTAAATCCCTCACATCTGTATGAAAAATGTTTTAACAGATTTTAAAATGAAAGTTTTAAGAAATATCTTAGACAGAAACCTTTTTGTTACTTAGAAAAGTGAGGTTTGTAATAATTCAGTGGTATATTTGAGGGCAATGTAATTTTCACATTAGAGGAAAAGCCATGACATATTATCACAAACAGTATTTCTCTAAAATACCTCTTGTATATTGTCTTTTGTCCTGCATGCTTTGCCTGAAGCATTGATTAGTACACATAATTACAGACAAGCTTTGCTGAAATCGTTAATCAAAACAGGCTCCATAGTAGCTGCGGCCAATAGATGGGCTGTCCACACACAAATGTGCTAATGAGGAAGGGACACGGTACATGATGAGCTGTTTTGTAAAATCGTGCAGGTGGGTGCTGTTGTGTCTGTATCTTGCCACGCATTTTAGCACCTTGTCTGCTAAATCACGAGCATTATGGCTGTTCCTTACAGACAGTAAATTTGGATGAGCCTCTGCCACTGAACTGAGCACTTACTCACTGGAGTCTGTGGACACCGGATTTCCCAACCCCATGGCAAAGGATAGTAGTGCTGACAGGACAAACACATGACAAGAAACAATTTCTAACCAAGACTGACAAAATACGAAATGAAAATATTTTTGTCATAGATATCTTCTTAAGAGTCTGCTGCATCCTGGGAAATACACAATCATGCTTCCCATTTCTTTGGTCTATAGCTCACATCTTGTCTTGAGCAAACTCCCTGGTATCTCTCCTGCCTGTAACTTTGACTTATACTGGGTTATCCGACTGATTTTCAGCCATTTAAGAAATACTTGGCTTTTTTGAACACCTCTCTTTTTAGATGACTGATGCAAAGTATCTTGAATTAAATCAAATTTAAGAAGGTACGACCTCAGAAGCGATTTAGCTACTTTGCAAGATACTTCTAATTTTGTTCATTAGCTCAAACTTTGTCAAGCTTGGCTAATCTTAGTAGATACAAATAAGTGCCTTTTGCAGTGTACAAACTCCATTGTTTTGCTGGATGCTAAGATGTGTGTAACAGCTCATGGAAAGTAACAGCCCCTGAGCATGTTTTTTTTCTGCTCAATGTTTTCCAAATGTTTTTCTAGAAAGCAGGTGTATAAGAGATCCCATAAACAAGCAGTGACATGCACACAAATCAGAGGGGTGGTCCGTGTCTCCAGCAGTTTCTCATCTAGATGCAGGAGGATAAATTGTAGAGAGCTAAGTCAAACAGTCCAGGAGAGCAACATAGACCTGAACATGAGGAAGAACTTCTTCACTTTGAGGGTGACGGAGCACTAGAACAGGTGGCCCAGAGAGGTTGTGGAGTCTCCTTCTCTGGAGATATTCAAGACCCGCCTGGACGCGGTCCTGTGCAGCCTGCTGTAGGTGACCCTGCCTCGGCAGGGGG
>Ga0065711_1009466_pt1 | contig 15544 bp, 16 predicted proteins | sample Hoacrofraction12_FD_59098 | JGI IMG/M metagenome (GOLD analysis project Ga0065711, IMG submission 59098) | Hoatzin crop microbial communities from Cojedes, Venezuela - Epithelial fraction 12 v2 (version 2) | ecosystem: Host-associated > Birds > Digestive system > Esophagus > Crop | place... | reverse complement strand
TGATGCGAGGGCTGGAACCCCTCTGCTGGGAGGAGAGGCTGGGAGAGCTGGGGCTGCTCAGCCTGGGGAGGAGAAGGCTGCGGGGAGACCTGAGAGCAGCTGCCAGGGCCCGGGGGGGCCTGTAGGAAAGATGGGGAAAATCTTTTCAGCAGGGCTTGTTGCGATAGGACAAGGAGCAATGGCTTTAAACTAAGGGAGGGTAGATTTAGACTGGATATAAGGAAGAAATTTTTTATGATAAGGGTGGTGAAACACTGGCACAGGTTGCCTGGAGAGGTGGTCGATGCCCCATCCCTGGGAACATTCACGGCCAGGTTGGACGGGGCTCTGAGCAACCTGATCCAGTTGAAGATGTCCCTGCTCGCTGCAGATGGGTTGGGCTAGATGACCTCTAAATGTTCCTTCCAACCCAAAGCATTCTATGATTCTATTCTACGTTTTGATTGCAAACAAGGTATTCTGGCAATCCTCGGGCCGGTCACTTCTGTGAAAGCAATGAATCCAAACAAGGCTGCGTTGTGGAATAAAACATCTGAGCTCCCGTACCCAGACCTGGACCGAGAACCCCGTTTCACCAACTGCAGCCGTCTCGGCTCCAGATCAGGCATTATCCACACACCTCCCAGAAGCTGGCAGCAAAGAGACGACTTGACAGGACAGTCACGGTGTCACTCGGTGTGGATGCTCCTCTGCAGCCTCCCAGAAGAAACAAACTGCGGAGGGCCCTCATATTTGGGGGGTGTCAGGAGAATGGGAATTCACATGGTGAGGGAAGGTGAGAAACCCCAGAGAGTGCTCCAACACGAGAAGGAACAACCCCTCTGCTCCAATATCAAAATTTAAATTAAAAAAAAAAAATAATAATAATAAAGCTGTGTTACTTCAGGACTTAATTTAATTTTGTTCAAGTTGAGATGACAAAAGGCTTGATATGAAAGTTTTTATGCAGGCTACTGGAGAGGAGAGTTACTGTCTACACAGCGTTCCTATACGGACCTGTAGGACACAATAGTAGAAAACACCTGCCTATGACAAATACCACCCAGAAGTAGAACCTCGCGGTAGTGTTCTTCAACTGTAGGTGGAAACATTACAAGATGACATTTCATCTCCAATTTCAGCTGAATGCAAACATATCATTTTTCATTAACCTCCAACTGCACATTCTATTCAAAGAGATGCCACCAGTTTGCTTAAACAAAAAGGTTTAAAGCAACTAGACTAGCAGATTTTAAACTGAGCAGGATGATACCTTCACAAACCACAGCCACTGGAGTTTCATCCAGCATTTCCCCCATCTAACCACAACCGCTGGCTGAACCAAAGCGTAACTTCCAGCTACTACACCAGAAAGCAACAGAAAATACATCCTGTACGAAGGTGAGTTATCCAGGTTGCTAATCGAGTAACTGGACATGGGCACCTCGAGTGCTTTATGCCACAGCTCACACAGTCTGGATACGGCGCAGCCAAAGCAGGACAGCAGCAAGCTCCCCACGCCTGGGGCAGAGGGTTTCTTCCCTCTGAAAAGGGAAGGATGAGAAAGCACTGTCATGCACAGCAAGTATTTCTCCCCAATTACCTGCTCCTGCTGCTATCTGTCCTCACCTCGTATTGGGGCCACAGTCCGTATTGCTGCACACAGCCAAGAATACTTCTTTGTAAACGCAATGATTTCCTCTCATTCTCCCGCTGTTCCCCAGGTGCCATCCTATGTTAAATATTGAGGACTGCCATTCTCTTTTCTACATGCTAAACTATCACTCAGGCTTGGGTCTAATTTTAGAATAACGGTAACTTCTCCATTATTTTTTTTACACCCTTAAAATGTACCTACAGGAAGCAACTGTGAAATTTTTCTTCTAATTGCTTTCAAAGACCGTTCACCTGTCCTAGAACATCTTCCCAGCAATCTTGCAGCACCAAAACACGAACGATGGCAAACTGGGCTCGACTGTTTAAGACGTGGCTCTTCTTTGCCCCCTCACCCCAGCAGAGGCAGGGGAAGGGGAACGCGTGCCACGCTTCAGCTGCCCCAGTGCAGCTTAAATCCACTCCCAGAAGCAGCTTAACTGAAGATACCAGACTTCGGGCTGGAGAGGCTGGGACGATTGGCTCTGCTGTGAGGATGGCACCACAAAGCACAGAATATTTTATGGTGCATCCAGCGTTACTTGAAGTCCGTTAACCGGATTTAACTCTGCCGCAGAGCACTGCTCCAAGCAGGGGGGTCCAGCTCCCCACACGCACCGCCCGCGTGCAAGGGGACCGCTCTGCTCAGCACAGTTCAGCACAGGACACGCGTGCAGCACCCACACAGACACGGCGTGAGGGGACCTGGTGTGACCGGGCAGCAACACCCCGTGTCTTCAGCAAACCCAGCGTTGACATTAGGAATATGAAAGGGCTGTGTTCACGGCAGAAGGAGGGGAATGTTTCCCCCCTAACGGGGACCACTTGCAAGACAGATCCCAGAGCGTGGCTGCTGCGTGTCCTGGGAAGAGAAAGAACACCTGCTGGAAAGAGAAACTGAGAGCAAGCGCAGGTATTTTGGTGGCCCAGATGAACTGGGCTAGCGTGCGTCATCCTCCTCGTCTACCACATAGATATATCCCGTTCCTGAACTGATAGAATTGAAAGCTCGGAAGGGGTTATATGACTTCTTTCCTTTAAAAAAAATAGTTTGTGAGCAAGGGGAGACCTCTGCTTTCTGGAAAACCCAGCAGGATGCAGATAAGACTATTAATTTCCCTGTGTTGAATAGGAACACGGATAATGACCCACATATAATTTCTGCAGGGATATTTTTTCCCCCAGGTCAAGAGGGGCAGAAGAAAAGGTTACGGAAACTGAGAAGAGGATGAATCATTTTTATTAGGGATGTATACTGCAAAGTCTTTGAGGCAGTAATACTGCATTCCCCGCCTCAAAAATCAGCAGAGCAGTTACAAACTGCCTTTGGATGGGGATGAAGGGAACACTTGTGTTGCGCAGGACTGGATGAAGAAGAAAGCTTTAGCTACTGAAGTGCTGAATTTCTGAAACCTCACGGGTTTGTGTTCCCCTCCTCCATTTTTGTAGGAGGAAGGAGAATAAATGGTGTTTGCAATTATCCAAGCTGCTGAAGACCTGGCCACACAAAAAGGAGCATTTGGTGCCAGGGCCTATTTGCAGTCTCCCTGGTAGACTCATCCCTAGAGACACAGCGGATAAAAGAGCATTGCTAACAGCAGTGCTGCTCTGCCTAAAAGGAGAGTAGATTTACTCCAGTGATTTTGTAAATGATGGCTCAGAAATTAAGACTAGCACTTATGCACTGCAGCTTTTTCTATCTTTGCTAAATACCAAGCACTGGAAATACCATCATTTATTTATTCCTTCTCTTGAAGTCTTAGTTGGACATCTGCCCATGGTCCCATCACTTTACTGATACACTTGAAAGCTCTGGGTTAAAAATTCAGTATAGAAGCATTCTCAGCCAAGGAAAGATTAAGGTTTTCAAAGTATCTAGGAGAGAGGAGGCTTGACCTGGCAGCAGTGGCCTTTCCTCTCTCCATGCACAGCATCCCTGCAGGTCTTTAACGGAGATACAGAGCAGTAGGCAAGAAAACTCTTAAGACCTTTAGGAGAGAGAGTGTTTCCTCCCTGTGTTTGCATCCTCTCTAGTTTCAGGTTTTACCAGATTCCCTGGTAAGCATCTGAGAGCCTTGGCTGATGGGCCAGGTGGGCATCTCCTGGCAAAGATGGAGAGGAGGACTGTTTCAGAAGAATCTGGGATGAGGGTATTGAAAAAGTCCCTGAGAAGCCAAAGAAGGCCAAAGCCAAAAAACCAAACCACAAGATCTAAAAGATTTTGGGTTGCTGGACATGCTGCAATGAGGGATGGATCCTGAATAGAGAACCTTTGTGGAAACTTGTGGTATTGCTGCCTTTAGAAAGTGGAGGACCAAAGGAGGATTTGTTACCAGTAGCTGTCTCCGCTTTGGCTGTCACACGCAAATATCGCTACGGCCTAAAGCGATCGCTCCACACAAATGGAGCAAAGGCACTGCTATTTCAGTCGTTAACGCTGGCCGCACCATCATCTGACCTGGCATTCGGAGAGGCAGAAAACCTCCCTGCACCATAGGCTTCGGGGGCAAACAGCCCCCCTGCACTTTGCCAAGTCCTCCTGGCCCCGCGGGGACGAGTTACGAGCTCGTCTGCCTCCGCCTGCCCGGTGGCACAGCCTGCGCCTCTGTCCCTGAATGTCCCCTGCCACGCTTCTGCGAATTCAGCGGGAAGAAGACGGTTTCCACTACTGCTGGCTGGCCAGGTGTCAGGGACGTCACGCAGCGATTCCTACCCCCGCTGCACGGTGCCTGTCCAACCTCCCGCTGGCTCCCAGGGCTGTCCCCTGCACACAGGGAGTGCTCAGTAGCCTGGTCAGCATCAGCTCCCTGATTCCCAGAGGAGGAACCAAACACATTCACAGCATCGCTCCTCGTCACGGAGACCAGGTCGCGACACCATGGCCCCCCCGCCACGCGGCTCTGCCGTGGGAAGCTGGGCCACAACTGCAGATCTCCCTGGCCAGCTGGGGGGAACACGGGGTCCCAGGGGGTAATTCCCAGTGCCCAGGCACCTGCAGACTCACAGATGGGCTTGGATGCAATAACCATATCGAAGGCTTCCGTGCGTCAACAGCAAGGCTTCCCCGCAGCCCGCAAGGAAGCTCTAAGTGCAAACGTAACGAAAAAGGCGGCTTCCACAAACCCAGCCAAGTGCTGTCCGGAACCGTAGGCACAGGAGCCAGTTCTCGAACTAGCTCAGCCTTGGCATAACTGAAGTCCAGATCACCAAGGGTCTTCTGCATTCTGGAAGAGGATACCAAGTATTAAATGAATGCTTTCCTTCCTCTCTGCACCCCTTCTCTGCTTTCACAAGGACCGACAAGGAGATGGTGTCCTGCAAGGAGACTCTGCTGGCTTCATCCTCAGCAGCTCACTCCATTCCCAGGTTTCCTGCATCTGGCAAGTCCTGCTGTCCTTCCCAGCCTGCGCAAGCCAACGGCCTCCTCGTTTGGTTAACCTTGGGGACAGCACACGCTCATTTTAGCAAACCTCCTGCATTGCAGACAGACTTGGTTAAGCCCCTTGAATATAAAACTACAAGCAAAATATTCTTCCATCCATCACCCCGGCTAGCTAACATAAAGACAGAACAGTAAGGATACAGAACTACTACATTTTTACTTTACTAGTTACCAAAATAAAATGCTGTCCTGCACACACGTATATTTATTTTCTCCCAGGACAAGATGGTACAAAAAAGGATCACAACTGACACGCATCAGTCATACCATGTAACATACTCCCATGAAGGGCAGGATGAAAACTTGTAGCGGAAAACAAATAATCTAAGAAAAATAATTTGCTTTCTCTCTGTCCAATACCCTAAAGTTCACGTAAAAACACAGCGGGCTTTTAACAACAGCAGAAAAGCATTGACAGGGAGGAGGGAGAGGCCTCTGGTTAACGGAGTCGGACACCACAAAGATGCAGTACTTGCACACCATGTACTGCTGTCGGGTTTTTAACACGGAGCACACCACTGTTGACTTCTTGTAACGATCAGCATTACAAGACAGACTCACTGATAATAGTAAGACCTTTACTACGAGGTAGAGAGGCAAGTGCCCTTTCTAATCTTGCTTTTCCACATGGCTTTGCACACAGAACTCTAACCTAAGGCTCCATCTATATGTGCTGCCATGGTACAGATGTTTACTTCAAAAAAAAGAGAAGAAAAATTTGCTAAACAGAAGAAAAATAGCCAAAAGATATTTATTTTTATAAAAGAGCTATTTGTTAAGCCTATTCCAAACCAACTTTAAGATCTTACTAAAATAACTCTTTGCTGCTTTGTGCAGCCTTTAAAATTCATACCATAAATTACATTAGTGCAATTTTACATGGGAATACTCAGAAGGCTTGTTAAAATATCCTCTTACAACTGCAATTGAGGTGGTTGAAAAGGCTGCCACCCCCAGCCTTCCTCCACCGTTTGTTCACTACACTTGGAGGGCCTCCATCCCGGCGTGCTAGCTCTGCTCTTCCCAGGGGTCTCGCCTAACATTTTTCAGTAAAAATGAGCCACTTTTTCTACCAAAACTTGGGTTAATTGAATGATTAGGTGCTTGAGATAACATTTATCTTCTTGATGAGGAACAGAAGGGTGGCAGGTTGGAACCACAATTCCACGATAAATTCCAGAAGCTTGTCCTTGGTGGGAATTGCTATGTGCCGTCTCTGCCTGAGCTCCACCTCATCAGAAAGGCTCTATGACCACATACAATGCCTCCAGATTCACTGTCTCGGCTATATATCCAAAGAAGCCCTACAGGTGATGAAACAATAAACAGAGCTAGAGATGACCACGTTATAGCAGGGCCCCTATGCTTTGACAGGTCTATCTGGAAGAGTCCTTGTTTGAGGAGAATGAGGTCCTACCACTATCAGCAAGTCCACTTGCATGACTTCCCCCAAGCACTGCAAAAGTGGCAAGCAACAACAACAGTGACACCCACCAAGCTGCAGACCCATGAAGAGACCACAGAGAGCAGAGCCGCTTGCGTTTCACCCAGGGATGGGCAATGCGCTGACCGTACAGCAGCATCACAATGCCGCACACCTGCAGCACCAAACTGTACCACCACGATTGACTGCTGATAAAGTCACAAGACCACGCGGTGCATAATGCTGCTCTCATGCTCTGCCGCATAATGTCTCTGTCTCCTCTTCATCTTTCATCCAGCAATTCACGAAGTTCTAGTTTGGTAAACAAGTCCACTGAAAATCAGACTGCCAAGGAGGAGCTTCACAGGGAGTACAGTTTCTTCTTTTCGGGCATGGATCTATTGCAGCTGCACGAGTGGGAGAGCTATGCCAAGCTGGAGGCACTATGCTTTCCTTTCTACAGAGGGAAAGAACCAGTCCTGCATATGAAGTGTGATCTGGTGAGAAATGCAAGCCATGGATCAGAAGTGCACATCACACCACTGTGCAACTTCTGAACTACACACGGAGGACAGCTGGACAGCAGGCTCAGGAGCCAGCCCTGGAGGCAGCCCAAGGAGAAGGATCTGCAGGGAGGGAACTGGGGAGACACAGAAAGCAGGACAGCAGAGCATCAAGATGGACAACAGAACAGGAGCACCAGCCATGACCAGCGCCTCTGTGAGGAACCCAGCTGGGAGGAGCAAGCAGTTACTGCAGAAACACCCATGCACAAAACAAAGCAAAAAGGCATGCTGATATTGGCTGGGATAGAGATACTTTTCTTCACTGTACCTGGTATGGGGCTACGCATTGGATTTTCCAAAAAGCAGAAAACTGATCACTTTTCCATAGATACTGTCTCACTGCAACATAAGGGAATGCTACTTTGGATCTCAAGGGAACAAATAAAAATCTTCTAAATACTTGACTGCGGTCTAGTCAAGTAGGGATGACATGGAAAGAAGAAAGTTCCAACTAGCCAGGTGAGTATTTGATACTTCCTCAGGGAACCAACCAAGGGAAATTAGATTAGGTAATTGATTATAGGAAATGTGAGAGGTTTAAAATTAAAAAGAGAAAGCAAAAGGCTACTGGGAAGTCCTGAAGAACAATTTCTGTTTGACCCAGAACTGCAACCCCATAAATCAAAGAGGAGAACCACTGCCATGTGCCCCTCCCAGGTCAACATCGGAGTGACGGCAGCAGTTGCAGAGACAACTATAACAGGACATGATAAAATAAATAGTGGTCAATATGAACTCGAAATTAGAAAACAAAGAATTACAACAAGAATAAATGACACAGGAATAAAGAAATCCACATTTGGCCTGGCAAAGGACTATCAGAAAGGGGTTTTGCTGCTGTTGTTTAGATTTGATAATACGGAAATGACTTCCCAGCCCCTGCGCAAGCCAGCCAGTCACCAGGCAGGTAGCGTATGATTGCTGATAAATACACCTAGCAAAATGGCCAATCATTTATTTTTATGTTGCTGCTGTGGAAATACATTCTTTTCTTCTCCATTACCAAATAAGGATCTTTGGCATGAGCTACCTGATATCGAATAAATTGTTTACATCTAGTGAATGTTGTATATCATCCTCCTTATCTTCTCCCTGAAGATCTACTTGGTCCAAAAAAAGTTAAATTTTAACAGATTTTGAAATACTGGGACATTCATACAGACCAGAAGCAAAGCAGTGTGAGGCCCACGTTCAAAAAGGGGCAAGTTAAGTCATCCATGAAACTCCAAGTCAGAGAAATGATACTGATCCTGGGAAAATGCTGGGAAAATTGATTTGGAATTTAATTGACACAGCATCAAAGAATACCCGTATTGCTAACATTGCCCAATCAAGCTTCACAGTAAACAGGTCTTCCTACTCACCCGTAATTCCTTTCCTTGGTAAATTACAAGTCTGATTGATGCTCATAGTTATATTGATGTAGGACTCACGCTTGGCTGAGTCCTACACGACATGAAAAACGAGTAGTATAAAATGTCAGCCACACATGTTCCAACAATCCAGCAGAAGAGCAGCAGTCAAGTGGTCACCAGGGAACGTGGCCGACCACATGGGTGCTGAAGAGGCTCTTCAGGGTCTTGGACTTGGCTCTATTCTAGATCCTCATCAATCATTCTGAAGTAAAGGCAAATCTCTGATCAGATCTGTAGATGCCACAAGGCTTGGAAGAGTGCTAGGAGGAATCGGGGCTGGGCAATCCCACAACCAGGAACAACAGAGGTGGAGATGCTGCAGGACGGTGCCTTCACCAGGCTGCGGGTCGGGGAGGAGACGTGCTGCCCTGGACGGCTGCAGCAGCTGCGTCCTGCGGCCACGGCTCTGCCAAACGCTCCTGTCCGGGGGGCCACGCGGGGACCCCCAGCCGCTCTGCTGCGGTCAGCGGCCGGGGGGAGCAGCACGGTCCCACCACGCTCTTCCCGTCGTGCAGCCCCAGCTGCGTGGGAAGTCAGCAGGAGGGAAAACAGCGTCCCCGGAACAAACAAAGCTCCCAGGCAAGGAACTGCTTAGCGGTTCCACTTCGATGAGCCGACACGGGCCAAGTAACCCCAGGCTACGGCGGGGGCAGGGCATAACGCAGGAGGAGGAACGGCAGGGGAAACCCCCCAGCCCCTCCGTCTGGCAGGACCTAACGCGGGGTCCCACCCCAGAGACGCACGGTCACCCTCATCCTCCCAGTCCTCCCAGTCTCCGGGAGGCCGGAGAGCAGGGACCTGCCGGGAGAGCTGTGCCTGCCCGTGACGAGTGGCGTGGGCCGGCAGCAGGCTGTCTGGCACCTGCGTTCTTCAAAACCTCTTAAAAATGGAGTAGTGGCATATAAGCCACAAAAAATGACAGGAAAACTGGAGAAAATACCTTCAAATGAAAGACTGGAGGAGGTTGGCCTCTCTTTAATTAAGGAAGACTGAATGTTGACTTGATTGCCATGTATAAATACCTTCATGCGAAGGTATACCTGGTACTAAAGTGCTCTTTAATCTAGAAGATAAAGTATAACGACAGCTGGAAGCTGAAGCATACAAATTTAAATGAGAGACGAATTTTAAACCGTGACAGTGATTAACCAAATAACGAGGGAAAGGTAGGGATCTTCTGTTCCCTGAATCAAGATTGATGACTTTCTGGAAAACATGTTTAAGCTTTTCTCAGTGAACACACACTCACGGAGGGTGAAGAGCATCCTGCGAGATACAGGAGACCGGGTCAGATGGTACAACAGCTCCATCAGGTCTTAAATTCCAGGAACCCAAGCATACTGAACAGCAGTTTTATGTCATTCTTTCTTGTTCACGAAACAGATTGTAAAGCAAGCAGTAAAGAAGTGGTTTTGCACAAGAATTAGGACTCCAGAAGTGAGGTGTCCAAGACTCCCTCTGCTCTAACAGTCTATTTTTGCATGTCACAGCATCCGCTCTGTTTTTGCCCTTGATTCTGAACCAGATCCAAACGACTATTTGGGTCAGGTGTTTTTCCTTATTCTCCCTCTATATTTAGCAGAGTCTTTTCAGTACTCAAGAGCCTGCTCCTGTAAGCCTCTGCCAGTCTGTGAAATAACTTCCAGGTTCAAACCATACCAGATCTAAAACTCTCGCAGCATCTTTTCGAGCAGCACACAGCACTCTGCAATGCAATATACTCTGGAAAACTGAATCAGGTTTAGCAGAGCTGAGGACTTTCTTTATAAGGAAAGATCCCTCAAAACGCCTGTAAGGTCTTGGGCAAAAACGAAAACCACAGGAGGTGAGCTGTTTGGACACGCTCCAGGGCAGCCTGGGATCACGCTCACGTGCTATCAGCTATTTCTCATCTGGGCAGTTGTTCATCAGGACACTCTGGCAGGTCCAGAGTGGCTACACCAGCAAATTAAAACAGTATAAACATTCTTGGGCACTGCTCAAATGATTCTCGACAGAGTTTGGCTGCACCAGCTTCCGCCCTCCCGGTTCAGGAGCTGGCAGAGGCCATTCCCAAAGGGCAGTTCAGATGCAGCCCTGTCATCTGAGAGGACAAGAGAATGTGAATGACACCACACTCTGCCACCTGATCTCGGTGCTGAAAAATGGTCTGGACACACTAAATTTCCGAGTACAGAGGTAGCCAGTGTTGCAGAAACAACCCGAAAAACCATCCAACTGAACCAGAAACAAAGAAATCATCAGACTAGAGTCTGCTCATGGGTTGGAAATGCGCCTATGATTCACACACAGAAGCCCAACTCTATCATAAATACTAATAAGCTGCATTACTTTAAAACGGGAACAACAAAAGCAGTAACTCCTCTCTCAGAACAAGATTACAAGACTTCACAGCAGGGGAAACGGGGAGAAGTCCTCCCTCACCACCCCATCAGTAAAGAAAACATGCTGGATTCTGATTCTCACTTCTTGCAGCCAGGAGCCTGCAGACAACCCACCAGCCAGCACGCCAGCAACCAGACCTCTCTGGGGTGAATTTTGCTCACATAGACAGGAAAAAAAAAAAAGAAAATAAGAAAAAAAGTGATTGAGGAATACAGAGGCCAAGATTTTATCTTCCTGGCCCCCAAAATCATAGAATCATAGAATCACAGAATGGTTTGGGTTGGAAGGGATCTTATCGATCATCCAGGCCCCACCCCCCCTGCCATGAGCTGGGACCCCTTCCACCAGTTCAGGTTGCTCCCAGCCCCATCCAACCTGGCTTTGAACCCTGCCAGGGAGGGGGCAGCCACAGCTTCTCTGGGCAGCCTGGGCCAGGGCCTCACCACCCTCACAGGGAAGAATTTCTGCCTTAGATCTAAACTAAATCTCCCCTTCCAGTCTAAAGCCATCACCCCTTGTCCCACTACTCCATGCCCTTGTCAAAAGCTCCTCTCCAGCTTTCTCATAACTCCCTTTCAGGCACTGGCAGCTGCTCTAAGTTCTCCCTGTAGCCTTCTCTTCTCCAGGCTGAACCACCCCAACTATCTCAGCCTTTCCTCATAGGAGAGGTGCTTCTTGCACTTGGCCTTGTTGAACTTTATGAGGTTCACACAGGCCCATTTCTCAAGCCCGTCCAGGTCCCTCTGGATGGCAGCCCTTCCCTCCAGCGTGTTGACTGCACCACTCGGCGTCATGGGCAAACTTGCTGAGGGTGCACTCAACCCCACTGTCATGTCACCGATAGAGATGTTAAACAGGGCCGGTTCCAGTGCCAACCCATGAGGAACACCACTTCTCACTGGTCTCCACTTTGACATCGAGCTGATGACCACAGCTCTTTGATTGCGACCATCCAGCCAATTTTTTATCCACCGAGTGGTCCATCCGTCAAAATCATGTCTCTCTAGTTTAGGAACAAGGATGTCATGCCAGACAGTGTCAAATGCTTTGCTCAGGTCCAGGTAGATGGCATCAGTTGCTCTTCCCTCATTCACCAACACAGTAACCACATTTGACAGGCACTATTTGCCCTTAGTGAAGCCACATTGGCTGTCACCAGTCACCTCCTTTCCATGTGCCTTAGCGTAGTTTCCAGGAGGATCTGCCCCATGGCCTTGCCGGGCACAGAGGTGAGAGTGGCTGCTCTGTAGTTCCCTGGGGCTTCCTTTTTACCCTCTCTAAAAATGGGGGTTCTGTTTCCCCTTTTCCAGTCAGTGGGAACTTCACCAGACTGCCAAAGCTTCTCAGATATGAAGGATAATACTTCTTAAATATATGATCTTTTTATGATTTATAATATAATTACATATAATACTTATATATTACATATACATTGTTTATCACATATAAATATATGATGAATACAACCCTAACTTATATTATCTAAATATTATCTAAATATTACATTAGTATAATTGATTATATATCTGAGATACATAAAAAACTTTATATATTTCTGATGATGGAAAACACTTAAGCCTGAGTGCTTCATGAAGAGATCCTTGGGCAGGAATTCACATTCCCCCAACCTGCTAGTCTCAAAGACAGCCTCATCCTGCCCAGAATCCCACACTGAAAGGTGCACAGCCCCACAGCTCTTCCCTTTTATGCTCTATTGCCAGACTCTGTATCTTTCCCACACATGCACCATCTTCTCCCAAGAGCCTTCTGTAACTTCATGCACCCAAGGCCCAAGTACCATAAGAAGACACACTACTGAGAAATTCAGCTTACATCCCTCTGTTCAAAACCTTACATTTCAGATAATATCTCATTTGCTACACCTCCTCATAAACAACCACTCCCCCAAATTCCCACTGTGTCGTCTGGACACGTTCTCCCCCAACCCTGCTCTGTCATCCTCCCTTCGCTGGAGAAGCCAGTCTCACCTCCAGTATCCGGATCATGAAAGTTGGGGTCCAGTCCCTTCTCCAGCAGTCTGCAGACCTTCTCCGCATTTAGCATCTGCACGTACTCCATGAACTTCTTCAGATTTGCCTGCAGCCATGACACCCCAGGAAAACACACAACACACAGTGTTAACACCCCAACATGAAGAGAGAAGCCACCAGAGGAATAGCCCCATTCAGGAGACCCAAGGCAACCAGCAAGAATAATGCGGCAGCACCCACCAGAAGCCAGGACACATATTCATTCCCAGACCTTGTGAGAGAGTATTCTGCAAATCTACACAGGACATGCTTCTTCTGTCCCTCTCCTCAAGACTGAGGTTGCCAGATCACCCATGGAAACGCTCAGGGGCTGCCAGCCACCACCCTCAGCCCCACCACAAGTGCCCTGCTAAGGCACTTTCTGTCCGTACACGCCGTGAGGCAGCACACACGTGCCCATGTCTGTGACACAGACGCATCAACAGACATGTAACTTCACACGCTCGTCAACAACGCCGCATGGTGCTGGCTATGAAAGGTGCTGTGCCAGACAAGCAGCACCCCAGCCACGGCGAATCGTACCGCCCGGGGTTTCACCCGCGCCTCGCTGCGACCTCACGTACGCCGTGCTGTGTCTCAAACTCATTTTAAGGGCACATCGCCCATCTGCCTGCTGAACTTCAAACACTTCTGAGGAAAGATCAAGCTACTCCAACACCGACCATCGCTGTATGGTGCAATGGGTATGGCTGCCACACTGTCTGCGGTGAAATTTTGCTTTATTCTTGGTGTAATTTTCTGTCTCTGGCCAAAGGCTAAATCTTGTTATCCTAAGGAGACTGAGTGCTCAAAAGACTCTCCTTTAAATCCGCCTGGTTGTTTGTGGGTTGTTGGTTTTGTTCCCTTTTTCATCGTTTGGATAGGTATATTTGAGGAATATATTATTTTATTAAAATTCTAGACTCCAGAAACTGCAATTCCGCCAGGCAGGCAGGCAAGACTTTGACAGACTACAGTCTGAAAACACCCATCTCACACACATTTCCAGCCCAGGTTCTCAGACCTTTGATTGCAGGTTGGCTGGAGCTTTTCGAGTTTATTTTAACCAAACCTTGCGGTAGCCAGCTTTAGGAATGGCAGGCTAGCAAGTGGCTGACACAGCAGAAGGTTCTGTGGAACTGCCCGAGGGAAGTCTTTGGGCACAGCTCTAACCAACTGGTCAAGCTGCAACCAGTGGCCAGGGAAATGCTCTTGCTCCTGCGAACCACTGCCCAGCTGGCTGAACGTGTCTGAGCAAAGCAAATTTTTCACCCAGTGAAAACACTGAAGTTTCAACATTTTCCCGCAATTTGATATAGAAAAAATATCCCTTTTATGAAGCAAAATGAATTCAAAAGTGATTCACTTCAAATTTCATTTTGAAGATTTCCAGTTGGAAAACAGAAAAAGAAAAATCTGAAAATACCAAACAGGATGCAGAAACATGTCCAATTCTTTTCAAAGGCTTCCTAAATAAAATTTCATCACATATTATTTTGCATAATATTTTGATTTTGTCAAAATCTAATTTTCTAGTGGGAAACAATACTTTTGAACCAATTCTGCAGAGGACCCCGCAAATCCGCAAACTTGGGACCCACGAGTTGATCTGTGCTGTTTCTCTGACGCGCTGGGGAGACGTGGTAAGAAGTCAGACAGAAAATACCACCAAGATGAAACTTTTCAAGGATGAGACAAATTAATGCTGGGCTGTGACCCTGATCTAAAGCAAATTCCGTCTCTGTGTGGTCAGTCTGCAGAACCAAGCCTAGAACATATAGCACGTTTTTTCTGAACTCAGCACCATCGAGCCACGCCATAAACAAGCCAGGTCACGTATTTAAGATTAGACAGCCATTTCGGAGCACCTCGCCCTCCAGTGTCACTCCATCTCCGCAGACCTGATTAGCTCAGACACAGCCCTGCGGTAAGGCCGCTCCGCTGTCCCCATGCCCGTACGTAACCTGCTCACCCTGGCTGTCTGCAGCGATGCGCAGACGCGTGCAGGGACGCCAGTGCCACAGGAAATCACAAGGCGATGCACAAAGCCACTAATACGCAATTTAGTTACAAAGTTCAGTCCCCTTAGTGCCCCAGGGACAAGAGTGCAGTAAGGCAAGAGCCAAGAAGAGCCGGGATTCTCCGGGGATGGCTGAAGCCACCGCTGATCCCTCGGTGCGGAGCATGGCCCCACTGCCCAGCCCAACCACCGTGCCCACCCCTGGGTGCTCCTCCGCACCCCTCTAGACCGCGCCAAACCAGGCAGGGCTGCCAGGACAGACTCTACACAACCACAGGACAGGGTGCACAAGCAAGGAGAAGCCACTCGGAGGGTAAAGCAGGGCTGGGTCACCCGCAGCAGGAGGTGCGGGAAATGCCTGTGTGCAGCACAAGAACTCCCACAGCACCAACACTGAGCACCGGGGCAGGGAGAGGGCAACCGCCATCGGCTGCAGCAGGGCACAAGCACTGCATCTTCAGGTGGCAAGACGTTACAGAATCACAGAATCACAGAATGTTCAGGGTTGGAAGGGACCTCTGTGGGTCACCCAGCCCAACCCCATGCCCAAGCAGGGTCACCCAGAGCAGGGGGCACAGCACCGCGTCCAGCCGGGGCTGGAATATCTCCAGAGAAGGAGACTCCACAGCCC
>Ga0065711_1042237_pt1 | contig 15545 bp, 6 predicted proteins | sample Hoacrofraction12_FD_59098 | JGI IMG/M metagenome (GOLD analysis project Ga0065711, IMG submission 59098) | Hoatzin crop microbial communities from Cojedes, Venezuela - Epithelial fraction 12 v2 (version 2) | ecosystem: Host-associated > Birds > Digestive system > Esophagus > Crop | place... | reverse complement strand
GGCCCCACGTTGTCCCTAGCCTTCCTTTTGCTGCTGATGTAGTTGAAGAAGCCCTTCTTGTTGTTTTTGACATCGCTTGCCAGCTTCAATTCCAGGTGAGCCTTGGCCTTCCTCGTCGCATCCCTGCATACTCTCACCACGTTCCTGTACTCTTCCCAAGTGGCCTACCCCTCTTTCCACATTCCGTGGACAATCTGGGTTTTTCATGATAGCACACCATTACTGATTTTTGTGCAGCTTATGATCCACTAACATGAATGTTTCTTTCAGGAATCAGTACTACTTCAGATATTTTGTGTGTGTTATTTTGCAGTTAATAATCCTACCTAAGTTCATAATCTCATATTAGTGCATATAGAATTGAAGTAGCTGAAGACAGCAAACATTTCTGAATGTAGGAGACCCTTCTGAAGATCCTAATTCAATAAATGCATCCTTCCAGTTAGAATGTAGATTAATGGCAACTGCAGTTGTAGTTTTCTAGTATTTTTTTGTCACCAGTCTATAGAATTTTCCTCCAGACCCGATTTCCCTAATTTGTTAATAAGAATGCCACATGAGAACCAAAAGCTACATTAGAGTCAAGTTGTATTACATCTCCTACTTTCCTTCTGTCCACAAGATCTGTTACTTTATCATAGAAGAAAATTAGAATGATTTGACACAATTTGTTCTTGACAAATCCACGTTGGCTGTTGTTCATCTCGCTTGTTATCTTCAAGGTGCTTACAGACAGTTTGATGATTTGTACCAGTGTTTTTCCAGGAACTTAAGTTAGGCTAGTTGGGCTGTAATTCTCTGTTTCTGTCTTTCTCTTGTTCTATCTCCTCTTTCTCTGTCTCTTTCTTTCTCTCTACTCCCTCATTACCTCTCCTTTTATTAAACTAGGCAGTATATTTACCCTTTCTGGTATTTTGAGAACTCATCCATTTCCCTGAGTTCCCAAAGAGAACGGATAATACCTTTTTCTAAGAAGGTGCATGTGAATATGTGTAGCCTCTTTAAAAAAAAATAATACTGGCATGTATGGACTCAGGACTGCTCTAATATTTGACCTACCTCCACACTCCAACTACCTTAGTTAACCTCATATGAAGATGCATTTGCATTAAGAAGTCAAACCACTGAAGCAGATGAAGTTGCTTTTTCTTGTTCTGCTGTTCCTGCTGCAATGACAGTGACCTGGAACAGGAGACAGTCTGACAAGCAGAGAGATGTTTTACACAGCTCCTGCCATGCTCATCTGAGTTCAGTGTTAGGAGCCTTAAGCATCATTAAACCAGTGCTGCACATCAGCAATCTTACTGCAGCTAGACCCTCAATGAAATGGAACAACACAAGACAATTCTTTCCCTTCTGGTGGCATCTGTGACTAGAGTTTCCTCCCACTTAGTAGTGAATCAGCTCTCCACTGGATTTTCCACATGCTAATAATATATTTACAGATGTTTTCTTTTTCCTCTTTGTGGTCTTTTCTGATTGTACTGTATTTAATGGCTTGGGTTTTCTAATTTTGTCCATACATACTTACACTGTTCTTTTATCCTTGTCCCTGATATACTGACCTAGTTTCCAATTTCTTCATGCTTCCTTTTTGTGTTCAAGGTTAATGAAGAGCATAAGATTTAGCCGAGCTGATCTCTTGCATAAGAATAGTTTGTGATTGTGGTCTTAATCACGCTTCTGTAAGGAACTGCCAAATTTCCTTTTTTCTTTAGCCTTGTTTCTCAGGAGAACTAACCTAATAATTCTCTGAGGGCAGAGCTTTTCTCAGAAGCTTTTAACTCCATTAATTCTCCATTACTAGTATTTAAAACTATCTGTCCTGCTTCAGATGAGACAAATGGGACAAGATGTCTAAACAAAAACAATCAGGATCAAGTCCATGAATAAAATTCAGCTGTTGCCTGTGAAATAAAGTCTTCAGCATAAGTTTGTTCAAGAAGGGTCTGATTTTAAAACGTTGGAATATATTTCAAATGTAAAATAAGAAATTGTGACTCATGATGACTGGACTTCGCGGTTTCACAAGAAGAATGTACAAATGCTAGTTTTCCCTTTCAGCAAGAGTGAAAAAGTCAGTATTACAAGAAAGAATGTGAAAAGTCGTCCTATTACAGAAAATAACAAATGCAGCTCTGCTGTTTATGTTCTAAATTAAGAAATCACTCTATGTTTTATTCTTCCTGAAATGTGTGAATTTCTTTGGCCTTTTGTGCCTTTACACCTGCTGTAAGGCTCTAAAGGAGATCACTTTGTAGCATTAAATCTCATTATGCATCAAGTAAGCTTCTTTGATGTCGGATGTAATTTCAAGTATCCATATACAGACTCATAGCTTGCAGCAGTCAGCATCACTACTTATAAGTTATTATCATGGGGTTTACATTTTGTAACTTTCTTTTCATCTCTGAAGTCTCTCTAGGGAATTCAGTCATGTTTCTCAATGAAAACTTAAACAGTAACAATTTCCTGAAAGTATAATATAGATAATGTCAGTATTTTTAATAACATTGATTACTTAATTGCATTTCAAGTCCTAATATAAGAATTTCTAATTTAAGGTACTGGGCTAATGGATTGCCCATTGTAATGTGTAACTAATGTTTTTCATTGCCGTGAAACACTGCCCTGAACCCACCCAAGCTATCCTGAGAAGATAAAACAGGAAAGCAACATCTACCGCTCAGATACAGTCAGGACCCACAGAGTCACTCATAGAAGGTTGTATAGCCTTTCTTGCACGCAGGTGAAGTTCTTGTTTATTCTTCCATCAGCTTTAACAGTTGCTATATTAGGTTATAAGCATTTATGATATTAAAATAAAATTTTGGAAATTCTTGAGAAGTTATCTAAGATTGAAAATAGTTTTTGGAGCTGAATGAGAGAAAGCATATTTGGCATTATGACTGATCAGAAAGCAGATGAAGCTGATTTTCTTTGGTCTGAATTCTGTTGGAAATCAGAATATTGCAAGTGTGAATGTTCCTGGGTGCTTTTGAAACTTTTTTCTGGTCAGATCAAGTCTTGAGTACTCAAGACAGAAGTGTGCAGCATGAAATATTTGCCAAAACTATTATCGGTTAACATTGGAGTGAATAATAAGTGTCTCTGTTACAAGGATCCTTTATTATATATGAGAGAACTTCTCACTTTAAAAGAGTGTGTACATCTATAGGTTGCACACATGTAAATAGTAATCAGATATCTACTTTTTGTGAGGTCTTTAATTTCTCTTGACCTGTAAGATATACTATTGACCAAGGCAAAACTGAGGTCAATATTTTCTTCAAGGGTCAATAAATGCCTGTGCTTACTGAAATATAGTCAATTAAATGTAAAACCTACATTAATTTAAAGGTAATACGGCTATCGCAGGCCCTGGAAAATAGAGCTATTTCACGGGGAGTTTTTTCCTTTCAGTTATACTGACTGTTTTACAGATGAGGAACAAATACTTGTAATGAAAAGAAAAAATAGAGAGAATTCTGTTAATGTGGCACTAATGGACTTGCACAACTGTATCTTAAGTAATCATTTATAGAATCTTAAATTCATCCTCTGTAGTGGCAAAGTAGCCACAGCCCTGCTATTTGTGAAAGTTGACTGAGGATAAGGCTCCGACTTTACATGTGTAATCAAGACCTGCCTTAGTCAGTTAGTTCCAGTCTCTGCCCCGCGCTCCGCTCAGTTAGCTTCTGAGTTTCCAAAATGGCTTATCTTTAGTGTTCTGCTAAAAACTGCTGCAGTTCAGAAGACCAGTGAGCTGCTTGACATCCAAGCTGCTGGAGCAGAGAATACTGCTCACTGTGGAAACTTCCTGGGATGCCTTAAACTAATTTAAACTCTACTCTGATCTTGCTGGTATTCAAGGGGTTTCCAGGTTGCTTTTGCAGCTTCTGAACTCCCATCAGAGCTGCAGTTTCTTGTCTCAGCTCTTACTGATGTCACCTTGAACTATAGTGATGTACATCCATGCAGATAATAAGTGGCTTTGGTCCCACTAACACTGTGACAAACACAGAACTATCTCCAATGTTCCCAGACTACTTATTTAGTCAGTCGCTGTTTATTGATACATGTAGGTTGTGAAAGGTGGAAGTATGGCATTTTTGTGGCAGCAGAATAAAAAAATATATTTCTGTTTCTATCAGGTGGGAAAACTGGTTTCACTTGTTTGCTTGGTTAGACTGAGTGCAGTCTCTAAAATTACTCAGGATATCTTCAAAGGAGTGATGCTGTGATGCCAGTAACAAACTAAACCAGCCTGATTGTCTGTCTTTGAAGGTACAGTAATAAAATTATCCCTGAGCATAACTGCAGCAAAAGATTAAATACTTGGGAGAGAAACCAAAACTCAGAGAGCGTAAGCTATGCTGAATGGGAACTATCATTTAGTGAAATCAGTGGGGCCATGATTTTGAGAAAGCTAAAGCAGTGGAACTGACATTATAGATATATTCCCAGATGCAATTCTGGCTGTCTGGACCAGAGCTTTGCAGACTCCGGGAATTTTGTGCTGGAGCAGCAAATCCAGAACCCTTAGAAATGTGCTGCATCTACCCTTTCCTGGGAAAGTAGTGTGCCTAAGTAAAGTAACATGTTTATATCAATGGCCTCTTCCAGGGAGTCCAGCCTAGCTGGTTTTAGCTTGTCTTGGTGAACATCCACAAAGTACTTGGAAGTCTATGGTACCACATTTGGACGATGTGGTGGGTTGACCCTGGCTGGACACCAGGTGCCCACCAAAGCTGCTCTGTCACTCACGTCGTCAGCTGGACAGGGGAGAGAAAATAGAACAAAAGGCTGGTGGGTTGAGATAAGGACAGGGAGAGATCACTCACTAATTACCATCATGGGCAAAACAGACTCAACTTGGGAAAACTCGTTTAATACATTACCAGTCAAATCGGATTAGGGTAATGAGAAATAAAATCAAATCTTAAAAACACCTTTCCCCCAACTCCTCCATTCTTCCTGGGCTCAACTTCACTCACGATTTTCTCTACCTCCTCCCTCTGAGGGGCACACGGGGACACGGAATGGGGGTTGTGGTCAGTTCGTCATGCTTTGTCTCTGCTGCTGCTTCTGCCTCACAATCTTCCCCTGCTCCAGTGTCCACCCACAGGACACAGTCCTTCACGAACTTCTTCCATGTGTGTCCTTCCCATGGGCTGCAGTTCTTTATGAACTGCTCCAGCATGGGTCCTTTTCACTTGTCCTTTCCATGGGGCACAATCCTTCAGGACCAGACTGCTCCAGCATAGTTCCCCCACAAGGTCACAAGTCCTGTCAGGAAACCCACTCCAGTGTGGGTGCTCCACAGCATCACAGCCCCCTTCGGGCATCCATCTGCTCCAGCGTGGGGTCCTCCATGGGCTGCAGGTGGAGATCTGCTTCACTGTTAACCTCCATGGGCTGCAGGAGGCAGCCTGCCTCACTATGGTCTTCACCTGCAGAGGAATCTCTGCTCTGGTGCCTGGAGCACCTCCTCTCCCTCCTTCTTCACTGGCCTTGGTGTCTTCAGCGTTGTTTCTCTCACACAGTCTCACTCCTCTCTTCTCCACCTGCAATTCCATAGGTTTTTTTCCCCCCACCTTTGCTGATGGGCTCAGCCTCGGGCAGCGGTGGGTCCGTCTTGGAGCCAGCTGGCATTGACTCTATCAGACATGGGGGAAGCTTCTGGCATCTTCTCACAGAAGCTACCCTTGGAGCCCCCCTGCTACCAAAACCTTGCCATACAAACCTAATATAGAGGGGCAGTAAATCAAGAGCAGAAAACATCGTAAGGGACATTGACATGTAGAGCTATACTAGTCAACCATTAGGAGCCATTGACCATGGCAGATTCACCAGGGGAAGTTCAGAGTATTAGTCATCACATGCATTGCTGGGAGTGTAGCATAGGCTTCCTCTGTCTTGCTACCCAGCATCAGTAGCCTGCAAAGCTGAATGTGTGCCTTGGTATCACAGCCTACCTCCCTATGCAGGTGTTGTATTTTCCACTGAAGAATCAGAGAAGTCCAGCCCTGGTCTGAGTATAGATCCCACAAGGTTAATTTCTTGTTCAATTAACAAGGTAAAAATACCAACTGTCTTCCAAAAGGCTTCAGTAGTCATCTACTAATTCTGTAGCACAGTTACCTGTTTTCATTTGTCCAAGAAAAGAGATTAAACATGCAAATTATTGCTGTGCTGGTTTCTGGCAGTATGTGTATGACTCACCAGGCACTGCTAAAGTCTTTTTTGAAACAGATGAACAATTATTGTACATGCATTTTTTTGTATGTTCAGAAGGGTATTTAAATCTCCAAACATGCATACCCAAATTAAGTCCTTAAAGACTCAGAATGGGATTATATCACTCAAATTCAGCTTTTCAAAGATCCAGCGTGTAGCAGGGTTGTCTAGACTTTCTCGTAAGTAATACAGACAGACTGGCATCTTTAGATGATGCCCTGCTCATTCCATACTATTATAAGTGCCTAAAATAATTCTAATTAATTGCCATCTGAAGGCTTTTGTGTTTGTTTACTATAGGAAGACCCTAAGCAATAGCATAACACCATCAAACTACATGTTGTCTTCAGTAAGAAAACTGGCTTAAGAAGTCCCTGTCCACCACTGTCCACTCCAGCCACACGTTTATGTCCACGTGAAATTACCTCAGACACACAGAAGAGAACTGCTCTGGGGCAAAAATCACAGTTCAGTGGGTGAAGGAAGGTTTTTCCAACCTTTTTTTTCAGAAATATTACAGCTCCCAAGCACATATACCAGCAATATGGAGACAGAGCTAGAGAGAACAAGCAGGATCATCTCAAGTCAGACTCACAATCCATTTTAACTAACTCATTTGTTAGGATGTCTCTTTTAGCTGGCTAAAATGAGACGAAATTCACATTAATGAGTGAACAGTCCGCATAACTATATAAAAATTTACTTCTGTTTTTAAGCTAAAGATTGTAAAGTTAGTAACATTTGAAAAACTCAGCAAATGCATTTGGGTATTCTTCTTCCTTGTCCGCTGCTATTTTTATGACTTTTCACATAAGTTGATGCAGGCATTTCACAATTCTGTAAGTTAAAAACTAATAAAATCAACAGGACCAAAAAAAATTAATAGTGTAAACTTTTCAGTTACAGTTTTCTATGGGAGAAGTGGACAGGGTTCAAAGTGCAACAATTTTTATTGGACTAGCAAATAAATTATAATACAGAAGCTTTGTAGGAGGAAACAATAGAAACAGGAACTGTAGAAGTCTGTAAAGTTATAACTGGTTTGTCTAATTAAATCAGATAGTAAAATATTGGGTGTCATAATCTCTTTGATAGACTGGCTATTAAAGAGCCGTTCTTTATGGGATTCTTCTTCTGATGAGATGAGATTAATTTCACCAAACTTTAAATATCCTACTTTGTAGCATTCTACATCTGAGGTAGTCACCCTAACACCCCCTTATATCAGTTATAAAAAAGACAATTTAGAGTTCAATTAATTTGATTTATTTTGGTTGCCTACTTTGACATGAGATGAATAGCACCCAAGAAGAACACGTTTTTCTCTGCAGCCTATAAAAAAAGCCATGGGAAAAAAAGGTCAGATATTTATCTATATTGTGGAGCTCTGAGTTTTGGTAAGTTCATTTGCATGATTCACAGAACATAATTTTCATAAACTTTATTTAGTTCAGGTACTGGAATCACTCATCAGGTGAATAATAGTTTGTTGAAAGTAAATGGTATAATGGCACGGAAAGGTTTGATTGAGTTGGTTGTTTGCCTTTCAAGACAGTCTTATAAAAGCATTTAAAATATTTCTACTCTTATTTAAAATCACTTGCAAAAATTCTCTGTCAGTAAAAGTATGTGGGTTTATTCACCAGGCTTCGTTCTTTGTAGAAGGTGAACAGGCTCTGTCTATGGAAGAGAGAATCCTACAAGACCAGTTTCAGAGTCTCGAAATGCAATGAGAGTTACAAGAAGCCACTGTCATGGGGTAATATCTTTTATTAGGTCATCTAATACAAATGGAAAGACCAGACAGGTTTCCAGCACATCATCTTGTCAGAAGTCTGCCTTCATTTTTTGTTCATGTTGTATCATGTCTGCTAAATGACAAGATCTCTAGTAAGAGCTGAGGACTTTGAATATGTGAAAGACACCTTTGAGTTGCGTACACAGGCAAGACTGTTATTATCACAGGCCTTGTTCTGGGAAGCAGAACTTTTCTTGTTGTGAACAATGATTAGGGCTCCCCTTCATTTACACATCTAGGTGTTTTGTATATTTATTCGGTGAGCATTGTGTGCCTTTTGTTTGACACACTAAGCAGCTGTGTCTTCCAGCTTTGAAGTAAAATGAGTTAGTGATTTGACAAACAGGACTGGCACATCAGACTCACACAAATTTCAAAAACCTTCTCACACAATATGCTTTCTTAGACCTTGTGCCTCCTTCAGATATTTTAAATAAGTGTCTTATTGATATAAATGTCTATACACCATGACAAATTACTCTAGGAATTTTACAGAACCACACTGAGAAAGCAGCATCTACCCTCAGAAAAGAACAAGAAAGTAGTTGCAATGAGCTATAAGAAGGAAGAATTGTACTGAGAGTTTCTTCATATTTGTCAAAGGACGCTGAGTTTTATTTGTGTGCTTTCATGTATGTTTAATTCAGTTTCTTCACAAGAGAAAAATCCGAGGTGATTTTCTGTTGAAACCAATGGGATTTGGTTGCCAATTTGCTGCACAAATTGGTGCTGCACAGAATTAAGTAATGCCAGGATCAGTCCATTGGTTTTTCTCCCCCTGTGTATAGACGCAGAATGATGTGTCTCATTTCTGCAGTTCCCAATGACCTGATAGGATTCTGGTATCCTGATTATCTCATTAAAAATCTGCCTGATGGCTGCATCAGCTCTTCAGTCACCATGTATGAGTTCCTGTGTGCCATCTTACCCTGCCACACTCAGATTCTTCGCAGGTTGGTTAGGCCTTTCCTCTGCCTAGGGACCTGACTCCCCCACACAGACCTCAGAAGAAAACCCACAGGTTTGTTCCTTAAGCCAGTGGTAACTCTTGATGAAGACAACTTTTGTGGTGGTTATTACCTTTGTGCGCATAAGTCTGAAATTCTAACTGAACTGGTATGTTAGCTTGAATGTGGTTCTGTCTTGTTTGCTAAACTTCAGCATCTTCAGGACTGGTACATTGCTGTTCACAGGAGGTATCAAGTGACCCTTGTTATTTCTGATGTGTGGAAAGAAGTCTTGTAGAATTTGTGGCTCTGAATCCAGCGTCAGGTTATTTCTACACACAGATATGTCACTAATCTTTTTGAATCCGTGAGGAGATTGCAACAGGAGAGCAATGAGATCACCAGCATTGAGCAACGTTTGTGAGGTCCACAAGCATATTTTTTAAATTTTTTCAGGATATCAGGAGTCCCATACATACCTTTATCAAGTTCTGTGTAATCACAAAGGCCTAGCAGTCATCTGGAAATGGTTGCTTCAAATGTGGTCATTTGTACAAATTATTAAAACACCTCCAACATTGTATGTTTTATGGCAATTATTTTTTTCTCAAAAATTTTTTCTTCATTGACACCCTCTCCAGTTTAACAAAGATGAGTCACTTATTAAATTAAGCTCTTAACTACATCTGTTAATAACATGCATTAATAATAGACAACTTTAGGTCCCATTTAACACTGACTGTAAAAGTACATTATTCTAATTGTGAAGCTAATTTTTACCATTTACCATTTGTAGTGAGACAGTAGCTAGGAAATTCATTCACTGATCAGCTGCTTATTGTGATGGTCATTCTAAACAGAACAAAATAGCAAGCTTGCATAACTCAACTCCCCAACTCTGTTTGGAAATAATTCAGTTTAAGTGTGTGACATGCATGTCTCTGTCAAGAGATGACTGCTGTACCTTTCCTCCATATTTATTTTATGTGTCAATTATAGTGTACATTTTCTTGAGCCTGGTGTAGAACATCTTGAGTTTTCTAGAACTCATATTAAAAATTAAGCTTTAACATTCACAGCAAAGGAGAAGCAATTCTTTTTTGCCCATTATCCAGTTAACCAGAAGAAAGTCTAAAGCAAGTTCAATCTTCTTCCACATCTACACAGGTGCAATAGAATATACCTTTTCACTTTAGTACATGCAGCATGAGTAAAACCTTCTATCAATTGTTTCAGGATCTCTTATCACAGTTAAGAAAATGTCTGTAAGACTTTGTTACTTTTTTTACTTTGAATCCTCAAGTTTCTGAATAGAATATACTTCCAGTAGCATGGATCAGAGCTCTTTAAAATCACTTCTTCGATATCAGTGACTTCTCTGATGAGCGTCTAGTATCAATAAAAGGAATTGCCAATGCAAAGCGGGCAGGTATTCCCCAGCCTTTGACAGTGATGATTCACAGAAGATAAGAGTGACTGGAAATTTCACAGAAAGAGTGGGAATGACTGTAGAACACTTAAGAGACACTCAGGTATTTGATGGTGATCAGGACTGAGCAAACATGTATTATCTACTCATCTGCAGAATGGGAAAGAAAAAGCATGCTCTGAACTTTTTTGATTTTGTATATGAGGTTTAAAGTATGAAGGCACAAGAAAAAGAAGCAACATTTGTAAGAAGGACTACTTTAAAAAAGATTTAGTTTTTTATATTACAAAATGACACCATTATTGAAGAAAAAAAATAGGCTAGAAAACAAAGGCTTCTCACTCATTTCTGAGTCTCAAAGCAACATTTCCGCAGTAAAAAGATCATTCAGAAGAAATTTGGGGGGGGTTCTCATTAAGCTGAAGTTAAGCTGAGTAGTATGAGAAACCTCTAGCAACTTCTCTTCAGGAAAGACAATTTGTTCTTTTTGTGAAGAACATAAAATCTTTCTATAAAATAACTCATTTGTTATGAAAACAAAAAAGTGAACTGTTAGTCTTGCAATAGAATTCTGGACTAGGAATGTTTAGTCTCCCTTAAAAAAGAAAACAAATCAAGAGTTTCACAAAAGTAAACAATATAGCAGTAATGAAAATATGTGTTTTTCTCTGCAGATTAAATCACACTGGGAAAGTGAAATTAATTATCTACATTTATTAAATAGAATAAAAAACTTCAGGTTACTCAATCTAGTGATTACTGTTGTAAAAATAATCCTGTATTTAAATACACTCAGCTGTTTGTTTTGGAAATATGATTTACGATTCAAAGAACATTCTGCTTTCATTCACCAGTGGAATTTTTTCTCCAAGTCTGTAGCTTGGAGGAGCCATTATATGGTGATATTTGCCACAGCTAGGTACTTACCACAATTCCTATGCTCAGAGTGGAAATCATGGTAATTTTTTTTTTTTTTTTATGAGTGATATACACCCAGACTGTACCCACTGTTTCTTGCTGTATCTGACTTTCTAGGCTTATGATATAGGCACAGAAAAGAATGACATGAAGAGACTGCTATGGCAGCAGAAGCTATTCTTAGCTAGTCAGCACTATCTGTGAAGCAGACTGATTCACTTTGATTGCCACTCAGCAGGACTGAAGGTGGAAGTCATATGTAAATAGATGGGTTAGAAATGGATGCCTATATTCATTAATCTTTCATTAGACTCAATCTCAAAATTACCCAAAGGTTTTACAAGGACTTTTCAAACTCTAATTTGGCCCCTGGCCTTTAAACAAAATGAAAGCTATTGATTGATTGATGTTCTGGCCAGGATGCAAATGAGCGCATCAGTTCCTGAATCAAGCTTTATTGGTTTAGGTGCATTTTCTTATATCTGAACAAGAAAGCTACTTGGAACGAAGAATTTTTATAAAGCTTCATAGTAAGGTTAATGCTGTGTTAAATTGACTAATTAAGCCTCAGCAAAAGCAAAGACTTATTCTGCTATTTCCAGAAATGTACAAAAATTTGCTTTACTGTCCTTTAAAATGAGAAAAAGCAGAATATAGTTTTTAAAGACAGGTAAACACATATTTTCCTAATTAAATTTAAAAATACTCCTTCTCTGCATTCCCCAAATCTGAAAAGCACAGATTTCTGTATAAAATAGATCTTACATTCATATTCCTTATGGAATGATCCATAATCCTCCAGTAAATATTGCTGTACCCCCTACTATAAGAGGAGAAAATGTCTTCAAATTTGGAGAAACCGGTTTATTATTTAGACATTTTCTGTGGTGAAGTGTTAGTATTTCTTCTTTTTTTTTTTTTTTTAGGAGGACTTAGTGTTCCTCTGTCTCTGCTTCATTCTAATAGCCTAGCAGAAAAAGGCCCTGAGAAATGGACCTGAATTCCCAGTCCCTCTTAGTATGAGAAGGTCTAACACTCCTTTTCAAGAGATTACCCAGCCGCCAGTCTCCCTGATGATCTCATCAGCAAATGAACTACAGTGGAGAGAGGAGTGCAAGAGAAAGCAAGGAAAACGGAGTTTTAGATCCAACTAAGAGGAAGAAAGTCAAGTTAAGTGACATTTGTTTGACATGGGACAAAAAGTGTCAGGAATGGTCATAAACACAGAGACTGCAACCTTCTAGAGCTTTCATCTCATCTGAATATACCAGACACCAGAGCAGAGCTGGGCAGCCCCTGAGTGTGTGTTCTTTCTCATACTGTGACTCTCAGATGCCTGGCTGCACAGAGAATCAGTCAGGGAAGGAAAGATGGGCTTAGAAGAAGTCAGTATCAAAGGCCATCTCTGAAGATTTGTGAGATTCAGTAACCCTGAATTCAGATCTTCACACCCTGAAGGAATATTCTAATACCTCAGATGGTAGTAGTAATCACGACTATAACCACATTTTCAGACATCTTCAGTGACTTACTGCAGGGATTACCCTCCATAAACTGGATACAACACCACCCATTTGTCCACAGCTGGCAAGTGAGGACAACTACAGACAGCACTCTGTGGTATTTTAGGCCAATCATAGAGACATTTGTGAGGTTAGGAGCCAATAAATACAGAAACTGGGTTGTTATCTGGGATATAGATAGTGTCAGGATTTCTGTTGCAGGTAGATGTTAGAAAGCACTGAGGTTACTTAAATAGGTTTTGGACCTTATTTAAACTCTTCTTATGACTATGACAATACATTACTGCACAGCTACTTAATGTGGTTGCACTTAAACATCATAGATGTCCCTGGGTGTGACCCTGAGCTTTGCTAGGCACGTAAAAAATGGATAAACATACCTTTTCTTGACATAACTGAACAACTCAGAACCTATTTCAAAACTCAGTCTTATCAGGACTTTCAAGATACGGTGATGCTGGTTTAGTACAGAATGGTTCAATTGGGGTATGGGGAAGCTGCATATTGTCTCATCCCTCAAGCTGAAGCTACGTCAATATGCTCTAAGAAAGCAAGAGAATTAATTCCCTGCCTGCTGGAGAGTGCAAAAGAGAGTATGACTTTGGAAGGGAGAAAATCTTCTGCAGGAGCAAGTATTGACTGCTAGTACCTGTTGTAGGTACTGACTGTGTTAGATCCAGTGATTTGCTGACATGACACTCAGGAGAAGCCTGGGACTTGTCAGAATTTACAGCAATGGGCAGAGACATGGCTTTCAGCTCCAGTCAATGTTACCATTAAGTCCTGTGAGAGCATAATAAATCCACAAAGAAAAAAAGGCGTTGAATAAAACAGCAAAGGGAATAAACCAGACATTATTTGCACTCTGATTCTCTTTTTGTTTTGATGGGAATTTGTTGCCTAAAAATCAGTTGAAACTCATCTGATGAAAAAAATTTTGTTGACCTTAGTACCAATGGCAAAGTTGAGGGGATTCGTAATAGACATTGTTAAGCCACAGACATATCATTGGATCAACTCTTGGCAGGTCAAACTCTACTGTATTATGCATCTGTGAAAGTCTAAAACAGTCCCTGAAAGTCATATACCTCTGTTCCAAAAAAGGCATATTTACCCCTGGCTGAAGTGCATTTTCACATGCCTACATTACAGCAGGTGCACCCACACATGCAGTTGACACCATTCAGCTTGCTCCAGTGTGGAATCCCAAGTCTCTTTTCTGTCCTGTGTTGAGGACAACTGCTAAATATTTATGAGTCATAGACAAGCTAATGACAAGTGAAAAATTCTTATAATTCTTCTCAAAGAAAGATGAAGAGTATGAAATGGAAGGTTGCACTCAAAGAGCTGCGGTCACTGGCTCGATCTCCAAGTGGAGACCAGTGACCAGTGGTGTTCCTTGGGGGTCAGTACTGGGACTGGTGCTGTTTAACATCTCTTTGTTGTTGACATGGGCAGTGGGATCGAGTGCACCCTCAGCAAGTTTGCCCATGACAGCAAGTTGTGCGATGTGTTTGACGTGCGGGAGGAAAGGGATGCCATCCAGACGGACCTGGATAGGCTTGAGAGGTGGGCCTGTGCAAATCTCATGAAGTTCAACAAGGACAAGTCCAAGTTCCTGCACATGGGTTGGGGCAATCCCAATCACAAATACAGTCTGGGCAGAGAGCAGATTAAGAGCAGCCCTGCTGAGGAGGACTTGGGGGTGCACTCACACCCAAGCATGACCCAGCAGTGTGCACTCCTTTGGGGGTGAACTCACACCCACCATGACCCAGCAGCGTGCACTCACAGGCCAGAAGGCCAACCGTATCCTGGGGTGAATCAAAAGAAGCCTGGCCAGCAGGTCAAGGGAGGTGGTTTTGTCCCTCTGCTCTGCTCTGGTGCGACCCTGCCTGGAGTCCTGCACCCAGTTCTGGGGCCCTCAGCATAGGAAGGACATGGACATGTTGGAGCAGGTCCAGACGAGGGCCACAAAAATGATCAGAGGGATGGAACACCTCTCCTAGGAGGAAAGGCTGAGAGAGTTGGGGTTGTTCAGCCTGGAGGAGAGAAGGCTGCAGGGAGACATTGTTGAAGCCTTCCAGTACCAGAAAGGGGCCTACAAGAAAGCTGGAGAGGGACTATTTACAAGGGCATGTAGTCATAGGACAACGGGTAATGGCTTCAAGCTGAAAGCAGGTAGATTTAGATTAAATATAAGGAAGAAATTCTTTACTCTGAGGGTGGTGAGACACAGGAAGAGGTTGGCCAGAGAAGCTATGGATGCCCCCTCCCTGGCAGTGTGTTCAAGGCTAGGTTGGATGGAGCTTTGAGCACCCTGGTCTAGTGGAAGGTGTCCCTGCCCATGACAGGGGGGTTAGAACTAGATGATCTGGAAGGTCCCTTCCAACCCAAACAATTCTATGACTCTATGAATATGAGGAAAGGGCTGGTAGCACCATACGAAATTCAACAAAGATAAATGCAAATCCCTCTTCCTTGGAAGGGACAGACCCTTGAAAAGATACAGGCTTGGGCCTGCTGACCAGGGAGCAGCCCTGCAAAACACAGTCCTGGCTAGGGATGCGACGAGGAAGGCCAAGGCCCACCTGGAATTGAAGCTGGCAAGGGATGTCAAAAACAACAAGAAGGGCTTCTTCAACTACATCAGCAGCAAAAGGAAGGCTAGGGACAATGTGGGGCCGCTG
>Ga0065711_1042236_pt1 | contig 15545 bp, 8 predicted proteins | sample Hoacrofraction12_FD_59098 | JGI IMG/M metagenome (GOLD analysis project Ga0065711, IMG submission 59098) | Hoatzin crop microbial communities from Cojedes, Venezuela - Epithelial fraction 12 v2 (version 2) | ecosystem: Host-associated > Birds > Digestive system > Esophagus > Crop | place... | reverse complement strand
ATCCCATTGGCCTTCTTGGCAACCAGGGCACACTGCTGGCTCATGGTTAACCTGTCGTCCACCAGGACACCCAGGTCCCTCTCCGCAGAGCTGCTCTCCAGCAGGTCAGCCCCAAGCCTGTACTGATGCATGGGGTTGTTCCTCCCCAGGTGCAGGACCCTGCACTTGCCCTTGTTGAACCTCATCAGGTTCCTCTCTGCCCAACTCTCCAGCCTGTCTGGGTCTCGCTCAATGGCAGCACAGCCTTCCGGTGTATCCACCACTCCTCCCAGTTTGGTGTCATCAGCAAACATGCTGAGGGTACATTCTGTTCCGTCATCCAGGTCATTGATGAAGTTGAACAAGACTGGGCCCAGTACTGACCCCTGGGGAACACCACTAGTTACCAGCCTCCAACAAGACTCTGCGCCACTGATCACAACCCTCTGAGTTCTACCATTCAGCCAGTTCTCTATCCACCTCACTGACCACTCATCCAGCCCACACTTCCTGAGCTTCCCTATGCGGGTTGTTCTGGTTTGGCTGCGGCCGGCAACAAAAGCGCCACGTGGCTGCCCCTCCCCCTGCCGGGGTGCGGAGGAGAATGGAAAGAAAGAGGCAGAAACTGGTGGGTCGGGATAAGGGCAGTTTAACAGAACAGCAAACAGAGGGAACAGGAACAACAACGATACAGTAAAGGGGATACACAAAACGAACCAGCAGAACAGAGCCCGCAGAACAGAACCGCTCTCTCGGACCGCACCGCCACTGTGCCCTCCCGAGCTGCAAGTGAGTTTCTGCCCTCCAGCTCCCCCCCACCGGAACCCAGCATGACCCAGCACATGGTATGGAATACCCTGGTCTGTTTGGCCAGGTGGGGTCAAACCCCTCCCCCCCCTCGTGCCCCTTCCTGGAGTCCGGTGAAAATTAACCCTGTCCTGGCCGAACCCAGGACAGGATGCTATGGGAGACCATGTCAATAGCCTTGCTGAAGTCGAGGTACACAACATCCACTGCTCTCCCCTCATCTACCCAGCCAGTCATGCCATCATAGAAGGCTATCAGATTGGTCAGACATGATTTTGCCTTGGTGAATCCATGCTGACTACTCCTGATAACCTTCTTTTCCTTTTGTCTTCAGAAGACTCAAGGAAAGTGGCTCCTCCGGGGTCTGGCGTGTGGGTGGGTCTGCCACAGCCCCTGCGTTCAGGGCTCTGTGCCCCTGTCTGAAATATGATCACGTCGGTTGCTTGGCCCCCCGCCATCCCCTCCAAAGTACGAGGGAATACACAGTGTGGTTTCTCCCCTACAAATCTAAAGCCTGTTTAGGAGCTCATGACTCACAGAGTTTCCCTGCAATTTAAGCATCCCCCAAAATATGCATTTAGATGGTGTGGAATGAAGTAAGAAAGGAAGACTTCAGATCATGGCTTCTCACGTCAGCTAGCTGGGTTTACCCATGCCTAGCCAGGGAGCTGGGGTGTCACCCAAGGGTGGTTTGCCTCCTCCGAGCCAGACAACGAGGAAGATGCTGCAATTACAGTGAGAAAGGAAGTTTGGACAGCAGTTGTGAGTTCTCACAAGTCAGTACCTCCTCATGGCACCAGTGCCTCATACAGTCTGATACGGTCCGCACACAGGGACAACCTTGACCGTTCTCATCACTCTTCGCTGTTGTCATGGGGCTTTCAAACCTCCTTTCATGGCCATAGTTTTCTTCAGAAAGTTTTTCTCTAGCCTTGGGTGTCAGGCCTACGTCACTCTGCCAAGCCTTGGGTGCACTGCCAGCTGGCAGCCTTGCACGGTCCAGCCATCTCTGGTGTGCAGAGCCACCTCTCCCTGTGAGATGTGGGTAGGCTAACTCGGCTCATTTAGGGCTTGCCCTGGACATAACGTTCTGCCTCCTGAGAGGCAGCAGGCAGGCCACCTTTGTCCAGCCGTGCCACCCAGACATGACTTGCTGTGGATCTTGCCTCTCCTTTCTCCTGTTTCCTGGGAGAACGGGTTTCTTGACAGCCTGTCCAGGCATTTAGAATGCAACAGGAACCATGAACATCAGCTCATCAAGACACACTTGGCTTGAAGTATACTTGGGTTGTCCTGGCCAAACACAAAGCTATCCAAGGCAACGGTGTCAGACGGTGGTCATAAGCAGAATGATCAGCTGCAGCTGCATGTTTCCTCCCAGCTCTCCCTCAGCCATCCTCCTAACCCTTCATCAGGGAACGAGCCATCCAAGAAGGAAGCAGAGACAGCTTCCCAATGCCATAAAGCAGCCTTGCCTATCCATCTCCCATACCGAGCACACAGGACTAGTCATTGTTCTAGAAAATGGATCTGAGATGCTGAAATCCCCAAACCAGGCACAGCTTACCGCTAATCCTGGCTCAAACAAGAGAGGAGAGCAATAGCAACCACACAGTAGTGGAGAGCAAGGTTTGTCCTGTCAAGTGGAGGCAGGAACACTGAACACTCCTATCTTCTTGCCTGTGGGTAAAGCCGAAGAGCTTGCTGTTGTTAAAAGGACGGCAAGCATACTTGGGGCAACTGTTGCTACTGGAAAGAGAGTCTTGGTGATTGATTGTTGGAGAATTAAATTTGTACAATCCTAGAAGTGGAAGGGCAAGACTAAGTGAGCTAGACAAGTAGTCTCAGATGCCTTGTCAGAAATAACATGAACCTGCAAAGAGTCTGTAAAGGAGAGGCAGGAGCTGATGGGGATGATGACCGAGTGACCTGCAAGAAAGCAGTAGGCAATCATGCAACTTACAGCTAAAGCTGTGAGATCTTCCTCTCTTACTTTGAATCAAATGCAGCCCCCCCCAAAACTCAGCGTATCACATCTTTCTGGCTCATTTCTCACATCGCCCCATCCAGAAACTCGCATCATGTTTGGTAATCTCTTGAAATGGTTCCTTGATGAGGTGTGCAAGCAGCATTATCTGGCTGGCCAGCCAGCCCTCTGGGTGAGATGCAAGCACTCACACCAAGCAGCTCCCCCTCCTTACTCTTGTTTCTTCCCCCATGTTGCTACTGCAAAGTTCTGCATACCTGTATAGAGTTTCACATAACTGGTCTCAGTAAAAAGCTGAGCTTTTTTTCAGTATTGCATTCTGCATTATTTGCACCGCCTTTTTGACAGAAAAATAGCAATTATTTTTCTGATTATTTTTCTTTGTTCAACATACATGTTTCCTTTGACGTTCTTGGAAATATGGGAAGCCAATGGGCCTAATGAAAGATGGACTTGTGAAAGGGTGATCCTCATGAATGAAAACTTCAGAGTATGAACTGTCAAGGAAGAGGGGCAGGCAATAGGAGCTACAGAAAGTAGAGACCAGGAACAAGACAAACAAGGCATACATAAGCTTACTGCTTTCAAATCAGCAAGTACACATATATAAGCAGAAAGTAGCTAGGTGCTTTGCATAAAACATTCTGCCAGAGCATCCCTCAGAATTTGGCCCTACTGGTTCCCACGGGCAAATGAACAAGCCATAGCAGGCACGGATTCTATCTCAGCTTCCCACTCCCAGGCTTCAGCCATCTGCTCCCCCTTACACTCACTAATTTCGTGCACAATACAGCAGTAAAACGACGTCCTGACGTGGAGGCTGTTTTCACACTCATTCTATGAAGCCTCCTTCCTGGCAGTCAAACTATGATGAAAACAGTGATGACTGAGGCTACGTTATGAACAAAGGCATGAGATGCATTCAAGATCAGCTAGTAACCAGGACAGGATAGTAAATCCATTGATTTTGGCACACTAAAAAGAATTGTGCTGCCCACTGCCAAGCTAAAACTATGAAAACAACTCTGCTTGAAGGGCAGAAGATGGTAATGTTCCTTCCACGAATAACTCTGTATAATGGAGGAGGGTGGGAGTTGAGCAAAACTTACTATGACATTCTCTACATCCATCATCTGAAAGTAGTGTGGATTGGGCACTTTGTAACACAGCAGGCAGATGTCACATTCCACACCACGGTGCTAGCTTTCAACTTTTCTACCCTGATAGGCAATGGAAAAGCAGGAGTCACGCTGGTGATCTAACTTGCCAAATAATGGATGAGCTTGTTTACGGATAGAGAAGAACATTACTTTACCCATTCTGAAGTTTTTTTTCTGCTGGTGTTCTTCTCTTCTTTGCTGCATAACTCATGCTGCTAGGCATTGTGTCGCTCATATCCACATACTTTGTGGAGTGGAAATTCTTCATCTGCAACTCATGCAGTTTCATTAGATCTGAAAAAATGACCTGGAAATGGGGCAAATCCTCTTAATGTAACTCCTTTCCTGTCTGCTCCCTCTTTTCTTGTATGCAATCCATAGTGAGTAGATAATGCTGTTCCCAGGAGGAACCTATGTGAAAATCTACTGCAAATTTTGATACTGAAGAACCACTTGGAAGACATCTGCAGCATGGTCTGAAAATGCCATCCAGGAAATGGAAAGGAAAAGATTATAAAGTACCCTTGCAATAGCAAGGTAGCCAAGGTAGGAGTGGCCTTCTGGCGGCAACACTGGGTTTTTGGAAAGAGGGATCTGATTTTGGAAAAAGAAGCCAAGTCCTTAGAAAAGTTGCTCACAAACATTCCTAGAATTCAGCTCAGCTGGCATCTCACAAAGCACTGGAGAACTGCAAAGCACTTTGGGATACTAGGCAGCAAGCCTGTGAATTAGCTGGCACAAAGACTATGTTGGGTACTTAGGTTAATTTAGCAGAAATTTAGTCATGTGATCACCACTGAACCAAATCTAGACTGCCACATTTTCTGTCAATGTACAGATCCAAGCTTAGTGAATATCCAATCACAACCTAAGCTGTCAGGACTCACAGAAAAAATATGGCTCAATAGAAAGAAGAAACTCCACTGAGATTGTCAGAGGATCTATGGAGGGCTTTTGTGCTCCTGGAGCACCAACACATCAACATGGACTTTGACATAAATTAGACACAGTCCAGGGGAAATGATCACAAAGGATTGCTGCAATGCTGCCAGATCACAGCTGCCCAATGAAGTTTTCCAAACTAGGAAATAAAGGAAGAAAATCTGAAGTTGAGGGGATGACAAGGATTATTTTATACTTAACTAGAATATCGACTAGTAACTTTACAGTAACTATGAAATGCAAGCAGACCAACTGGGACACTTACAAGATCGGGCTTGCAAAAAACATTTAAAAATAGAGGATTAAGATCTGAACCACAGAATTTTTTATGGTAACACTCACTGGAAGAGATATAGCCTCTGAACTAGGCTGAAATAGATCTGTAGAATTAGAACGGTAAGTTCTCAGTAACCACACGAGTTAACAAGACAAAGGTCCACTAAATTTCATTGTGACTGATAATTATGCAATCAGTGTCAGGAACATATTTTGCAAATACTTTGGGAAATCCCCTCTAAAAATGCGGTCTAAGTGAACCAGCACTGGTACAAGCTTAACAAATTGTTTTTCCTCTGGGGCAGAAACCATAATAGCAGCTACACGATAGTGGTGGCTTTCCTGCAAAGAAAAGATGAGAAACAGTGTGAACTGCTTCTTAAGCAACTGTAGTTCACAGCCATAAGCTATCTGCAGCCATAAACTTACCAGCAGCTAACACTGCTATATTAATCTGAAAATTGCTGCCACTCGGGAAAAACACATCTCATGTCACCCTCTATGTTCAGAGCCATTTCAGCATGCAGTCTGAAACTGCCTCTGAACATGAGTCAGAGCCCTCAACTGTTACAGTTCTCACAGACTTGAAATAAAAATGAATCCCTGTTCACTTTCAAAGTGAACATCTATTAGAAGAAGCCATATCTAATAGACGAACCACGGGCACTGCAAGGCAGTAGATTTGATGAATGCTAGTGCAGAAGAAAATGTGAGAGAACGAAATGAAAATAAGATCCCAAAGGATTTTTTTGGAACACTTTATTACATCCAACTAAGAAGCAGCAGAGCCAAACTTTTCTGGTCAGGAACTGGGAATTACTCTGATCTAAAATGGATATATGCAGTTTCACAGTTGGTATTAAGCACTCAGTATACGGCTGAAATTTAAGAGTAACCATCCACTAAAATGCCAAGGCATTATTTATAAGAAAAAAGAGAGAACAAAGAGAGAATACATTTCATGCACCACTGAGGAGGTGTATCACAAGGCATAACTCTGGCAGTCAGTCCTTGGAGATCAGTATTCTATCACATAAAACATGGCAGAATCTCTGTATGGACTACAGAGAACTAAATCAAATTGTTGGAAAATAATCTGATCTGTTACCACTATAAGTCATACTCTGCTTTCTGTAGCACATTCAATCATGCTTTACATTTTGGATCTTAGAACGTGAGTATGGACAAGTGAACTAGAAATGAGGACTTTCTCAGCTGGCCAAGATCTGTGTAAACATAATACTAGGGTTTTAGCTTGTGCACATTTGTTGTTTGAGGATACGATGCAGCTGGATGTTTGCTGCAGTATGTCAAACCTGTTGAACAGGAGCTGTAAACCCAAGAAGTGTTTTGGTATAAGAAAGAAAATTAGGATTTACAGAACTTAATAACACTGTCAGGCTGGGGAAAAAAAAAAAAACAAGAATTCTGTAGTATTCAGCCCACACTTCACAGTTTACAAATTTGGCAAAAACACTGTGCAGATTAAGGGAAACCATTTATGTGTTCAAGACTGAATTTACATTTTCAGTGCTTAAATGGGTTCTTGTAGTTACTTTGTGTTAAGCTACTAAGGTCAAAATTGGACATAGATACCGTCTCTAAAACTGGAGGTTATTACTGAAAAAAAGATGGAAAGAATTTAAGCCAGTGCCGTATCATTGCAGAAGTCCAACTCCTCCGCGGAGAAACTACTGAGGGAGTGAGACTCTTCTCAGCAGTGCCCAGTGACAGGGTTAAGAGCACTGGGCACAAACTGAAATGCATGACACTCCAGCTGAACATCAGAAAACATTTCTTTACTCTGATGTGGTTGAACACTGGCAGAGGTTTTCCAGGAAGACTGTGGTGTCTCCATCCTTAGAGATATTCAAAACCCAAATGGACATGATTCTGCTGGGCAACCTGCTCTAGCTGACCCCACTTTTACAGGGGGAGGTGGACTAGATGGTCTCGAGAGGTCCCTTCCAACCTCGATCATGCTGTGGCTCTGTGATACTGTGCCAGGAGTACGTACATCTGCAGAGCACTTTCACCACAATTTCAGTGGGAGTAAAATTATTTGGGAAGAATGATGTTAAAATACAAGGATAGTAAGACACCTAGAAATACCTGTGCAGGAAGGCACTATACATACACACTATTCAGTGTTAATATCTTTTTATGCCTGGTGTATCTTTGGGGAAGGGACCAACAGTGTAATGTCACAACATTCCTAGGACCAAGAGTTAGCATCTGCAAAATCATAGAATCATGGAATGGTATGGGTTGGAAGGGACCTTAAAGATCACCTAGTTCCAACCCCCCTGCCATAGGCCAGGGACATCTTCCACAAGACCAGGTTGCTCAAAGCCCCATCCAACCTGGCCTTGAACACTGCCAGGGAGGGGGCATCCACAGCTTCTCTGGGCAAGCTGTGCCAATGCCTCACCACCCTCATAGTAAAGAATTTCTTCCTTATATCTAATCTAAATCTACCCTCTTTTAGTTTAAAGCCACTAGCCCCTGCCCTATCGCTACATGCCCTTGTAGAAAGGCCCGCTCCAGCTTTCTTGTAGCCCCCCTTCAGGTACTGGAAGGCTGCTCTAAGGTCTCCCTGGAGCCCTCTCTTCCCCAGGCTGAACAACCCCAACTCTCTCAGCCTGTCCTCATAGGAGAGGTGCTCCAGCCCTCTGATCATTTTGGTGGCCCTCCTCTGGACCCGCTCCAACAGCTCCATGTCCTTCTTGTGCTGAGGGCTCCAGAGCTGGACAGAGGACTCTAGGTGGGGTCCCACCAGAGCAGAGTAGAGGGGCAGAATCACCTCCCTCGACCTGCTGGCCACACTTCTGTCGATGCAGCCCAGCATACGGTTGGCCGCCTGGGCTGCGAGCACACACTGCCGGGTCATGTTGAGCTTCTCATAAATGAGCACCCCCAAGTCCTTCTCAGGGCTGCTCTCAAATCCTGAGAGACAATCATACAGCATGACGGAATACCTCCCAGCATGACTAACCTGTAATTGGGGAAAGAAAGATACAGTCTAGAATACTGCCTTTTAAAAGGTGACAACTTCTAATTTACTATGTGATCTCTTCGCACTGTCAGGCAGATGGGAAAGCTGTAACAGGGAATTTTATGAGATGGGTTATACTTCAGTGAAACTGCTATAACTGCTACCCCTCACTTGAGAAAAATGTACAAGACAAGAAGGTCCTTACATCTAAACTAGATCTTCCACCTAAACAAAGGCATATGCTACTACTGAAAAGAAAGAACCATGGAACAGTAGGTATTTTCTAGATACTGTTATGTGAAACACGGTGTGTCTGACAGAGATCCAAAGACCAGAGAAATGGCTTACTTCTGCTGTGTTCAGGGAAATTGTAATGACTTGATACATTAACAGAACACTGTTTGAGCCTTGTTTGTTTAACCTGACCTTATCCTCAATTTTCTCCTCTAATAACTTGCCAGATCCTGTGTTCTTGCTAGCCACATGGCCAAACCGGAGACAATCAGCTTAGGAAAACAACAAAAGCATCTTGTCTTCATTCATATTCTTGAATTGGTCCTTAGAGGTTTCTATGACTTCAAATGCAGTTCAATTAACATTTTACAGGACTGTGGTCTAAACAGTGACTAGTGATTTAGACTTAATGATTTAGCCCTAAATTAGTATTCTACTGCAGTAAGATCAATAGTAAAGGTTTTTTTATTCCTAATACAAAATTGTTCTAGTCACCAAAATGCAGATATTTTAGGATGGTATCAACAGCAATATAGCTTGATAAATTACCCATCTGCCATGGCTGAGCCCTTTCTGGATGATTTCTGACTAACTTAACTATTTTGTGAATTTTTTTGCAGACAGTTCCAAAAGATTTCCATCCGTTGTGGATTTGGTGCCCATCATGACAGATTACACTGTAGTTTAGCAGCATGGCCTTCATTAGAAATAAGTTCAAATTCTAGTTAGAATTTTCAAAAAGCCTCAGAATACCAAAATTGCTAGATCAAGCAATAATACCTGAATTCAAGAGCTCCAGATTTCTTTTTTTTTTTTTTTTAATTATTAAAAGGAATGGGATTTTCCTACCTTTCAGGATCCCTAAAAGGTCTTGTGCTTTACGAAACAAAAAAAGACAATTGAAGGGATTCATAACAATTGATGATGCAAAGTATACTGGAGTATATTCTCTCTGTGGTTTGGCTTCTAGTAAATTTCTGATTTTATGGCATATACTCTTTTATTATACTGTGGTTATTCATACATCTTTAATCCATATTCTCTTACAGCTGGAAACCTTGTTTGAGTTTGGACCACAGGTACTGTATAACAATATTGCCTGCAGGAGCTTGATCCCGCTTTTGCCTCTGCTTCTTTGCAGCCTGCATTAATGGCTCTATGTCTCAGGTTACATATAGGAAGAGGAAAAGGTGTCCAGTCATATCCCTTCTGCTGAGAAGACACAGCAGTGATGTAGGAGAGCAGTTTGCAACGTACACTCCCTGAATAAATGTTGTCTGTCTCCTTGAGGGAAAAGGCAGGAAGCCAGGTGGAAGCATCCTGGACACCCAAATTTGATCTACATGCTGTCAGTTGGCCCACTTTGTACACAATGGGCTTTACAGCAGTTAGCTTGTCTATACTGTCAGGAATACGAAAATATTTTAGCAATTAAAGACCACTACCAATGCAGTGCAATTAGGCTGTGACTGCATTTACTTGTCCTCTAACAGAAAGTGTTTTTATTTTTTATTTATTCTGGATTCCCATATTCATGCAATTAATGCTTCACAATAATTTGCAGTTCCAGTTCTAATTCTAAACTCAGCTCTCCTAAAGAGAGACCCTAACTCCACCCCCAAACAATTATTCTGAAACATTAATGCCATTTTATCTTCTCTCTTACTTACACGCTGCATTTAGGTACTTCCTTGGCTACCACTGCACTGAACAACAAATTTCAGCTTCCAGCATCAAGATCCTATATACTTCAGTCCTGATGACATTTATGAAATGGAGGTTTTCTGAGCATCAGCCTGAATCTGATTTCAGCCCCCACAGTCATTAAAATAGCAGAGATTGTTATTCAGTCACAAATCCTAAGGACATGGGGAGAAGATGGTGTCCAGCTGCCCTTTTAAGGCAGCTGTAAGTCCCTTTTGTACCTATCTATGAAAGGAAGACTGCCATATTTAAAGTCACACAGATTTGATATTGTACTGTAAGTTATTACATTAATAGATGGTAATGCAAAATGCTTAAAATGGTACAAATATGTTTTGAATGGAAAACAATATACCAGCAATGTAACATAGTGACTATATGCTTTATATTATCGGCCAAATCCTCTCTTCCTTTATAAATCTAATACACATAAAACTAATAATAATAGCCATATTAGGTTGTGAAATCTATTTCTGTATTCCCAGCTTGCTTTCATTTTGAAGGGACCCTCAAAAAGATTGCTATCTTCTTTTTGCAATAGGAAGAAAGGAGTGTAGCTTTACAGCTTTTCCTTTATAAGAAATGCTTTTAATTCCCTGTGGTCAACTTGTCAGTCTGCTGATGCCAAATTTTTCAAGGTAGATGCCCGCTCATTAAGAATATTCATAAATTTGGGACCTCCTGCAGAATTACAAGAACTATCTCACAGCTGAATGCACGCTTTTTTCCTTGTTTTTTTAACTTTCATAAACCCACATGAAATGGCCCCTAGATCTCAAGGTGTATGTACCACAAGTTGAAAATCACTTCTCTACAAGAAGCGGAAGTTTAAAAAAACAATAATTTTGCTAACAGACTTAAAAATATTGGGGCTGTTTGTATCTAGGTTTTCCCACCAAAAACATCAGGTTCAGATGTAACATCAGTTTAGAAGATATTGTCAGGCCACCGAATTAATGAAACGTCCAGGGTGTCCTGCCAATTTGTAATAAAAGCCCTTAGCAAGTGAAGAACAATAGGGTGTTATTATTGAACTACCAAAAATTTCTGCACATGCACTATTTAATGAAAACTTTGCTAAACCTCGCTTAAGCCATAGACTGATTGATGCAACATTGATAGCTGAATTAGCTTCTGATCTAACCCCACTCCACAAAGTCACATGAACTGCATCAAAAGAATTCAGACTGAATGACTTCAGATGAGTCTGACGTTTAGTTAGTAAGCTTACCGCCTTTTTAGGCATATATATTTGAGCTGCTAATGACATGAAAAATACCACTTGGAAAGCGCAGACATCATGAGCGAATACCTCCTCTCTCTACCGGGAACACGGAACAATTTCTGTTCTACTGTTCTAAGCATTTCAGCCCGCAGAACTCCCACAGGCTCTTCCCGAGCACCTTTCCCGGACAGGCCGGAGAAGGCAGCAGCGGTGCCGTGAGCTCTCCGCAAGCCCGAGAGCTCCCAAAAGAGGGACCCGTCTCCCCCGAGCAAGCGAATCGCCCCTATTGCACCCAGGAGAGGGCACCCTTAGACCTGGCCACGCAGCCGGACGCGGACCCGGGCAGGAGGAACAGGAAAGTCCGGAGCACGACTGAAAAAACTCGGTCAACTCGCACAACCAGTTAGTTATTTTTATGATAAAGCTAATCTTCGGAACGAGTTGAGTCATCCAGACGCTGCCACAACAGGAACACAATATGACAGACAACAAACATGCAGGCTACATTTATTTTTGTAGTCTCTGAAACGTGCAAAACGAGATGCAGACAAAAACGACAGCTTCTGGAGCCCAGGCCTCTCTGGCAAAAGCTGGGATGACAGGGTGTAAGTTTGGTGGAAAACGAGGGTTAAATTTAAAAATATCCTAGTTTCGTGAATATTATTTGTTGCTGATTCTTTTTAATAAAGCATTATCATAAATGAGCATATGAACATACATTTAAATGCAAAGTGCATACCATCTAATACTAATACAGCCTGTAAAGTTAATCCTCATACGGATGCCTCACGAACGAAGCAAAATGAGAATTAAAAATATGTTACAGGTTCAACCTCTAAGTGTTTGAAATCAATATACAGATCTCTTGAGACAGCTCTCCTCTCCAATAAGAAATCCTCCAGCAACAATGAGAGAACATCAAGCCTGACATTTTGATTTTTCTAAACTAAAGAGGTCAAGATGAAGAAGGGGCAGTCTGCTTACGCAAGACACAAAGCAACAAAAGAGTTGCATGCTGGAATCTCATAGTTTCAAAAATGGCATTTTCTTCCAATCACAGGGAACAACCTCAATAATTCCAAACTCTCTCCGAGTAATTCTAATAGAAAAATATCCTATTGATAAGAACAGAATAGAATTAAGAAAATACAGAAATGAGAAAAAGATCACCAAGAATCTTAACTTGAAGAACGGGAATTTAATCATACTTAGTGCTGTCACTAGCATCTGAGAGTCCCCAGGCAGTATACTGGGGTTGGGGGACATCCATGGTCTCAGACAGATGAACCATGCACATGGTGACTATGCTGTATGTACAGTAAGTGAGTCCAACTTGCGCAATTTGTGCAGGAACAACAGCCACTTTTCCATTAAAATGTTGAGAACTGTTTTTTATATATAGGTTGTAGGATAGACAATATTTCCCATATTACATGGAAAATTATATAGTATTTAGGATGTTTGATTATCCTAGCTAATTTGTTGCTGATTCTTTTTAATAAAGCAATATCATAAATGAGCATATGAACATTTCCACATTGAGAGCTTGGGCTGAGGTTTTACAACCACTGATCTTTCTTTATAGGCACTGATCCTCCTACAGTAATCTTACATAGTTAGAACTTAATTTAATACACCAGATTTCCTGCTCCCACTTCCAGAAGTATTTCAAAGCAATATGCCAAACACACTAAACAATGCATGGATACCCAGAATTGTATCTCCCACCCTATTGATTATGATCAACACCAATGGGCAAAAGCATAAATCAATTTGCAGTCAGTTTGCGAAAGCTGCTATCGAAAGAACTATTTGGTATAAGGCTAAATTGATGATGGGATCAACGAAAGAACTGTCTCCTAAAATGAGATATACTACAAAATTCTGTAATTCAAAAAGTGAGCTGTCTGTGTTCAAAGGATTACAGTTTTACATTTTGTGTATGGATTTTTCTAAGGGTGAAAGACTAATGAGAACTTAATTCAGAGGATATACACAGACCTTCATTATCAACATACTATAAAATATACCATGAAGTCAGGCATGGAAGTCACTGGAATTGCACAAAGAGGCTATGTTCTCATTTTTTCTAAGCATTTTCTTATTTTACAAAAAATCCCTATAACAAACCCTAAACCAAAACAAAACCAAAACACCTATTCAAAGACTGCTAGTCCATGGTCCTGCTCTGGCCCAAAACCCTGTAGAGTCTTCTGTAAAACAGTAAACTACAGTAAAGCATAAAACAGTATGGGAGGTATACAGTGATAACACCAGCATGCTGATTACATAAGGTACTGATTTTATGCAGTATTTTAATTCTGGCGGAACTCGCCATTACTCTGTTCTACCCCCCAAAAAGCCTTTCTGTATTCTCTAGCTTTTACCAAAGAGAAAAAATTAACACAGTATATGGGGAATATAAAACAGCTGTGAGATGAGTGAAAGATGCCTATTCCAGGACAACAGAAAGGAGTGGGGTATACTACGGAAAAGAGATACAGCAATTCATATAATTTTATTTGCTTTTTGCAGTAACAGACTCTGACATTTGTAATCCAAATGAGCACATGAAAATGAACCTAGATACAAACCAGGCAAAACCATTGCCCTTTACTGTGGCTGTTACTGGGTGTCTACCACCTGTAACATACAGGCACACTCACAGGAACATAAAGGATTCTGACACTTGATAAAGGTCATGTTTTCTACTCCATTCAGAGCAAAATCTAAATATTAGAAGCTCAGCTTCTTTCTATGAGCTGTCTGAAAAGATACTCTGAGGGTGACGGAGCCCTGCAACAGGCTGCCCAGGGAGGCTGTGGAGTCTCCTTCTCTGGAGATACTCAAGACCTGCCTGGACGCGGTCCTGTGCAGCCTGCTGTAAGTGACCCTGCTTCGGCAGGGGGATTGGACTAGATGACCCACAGAGGTCCCTTCCAACCCCTACCATTCTGTGATTCTGTGATTTAACACGGAGATTTTATGTACTGCCTTTATAATTTTTGTCTACAGTACTCAAGAGCAGCTCGGCACAACATAGACCTAACTTTCACCTATGAGCTCTAAGAGGCAGAGAAGAGTTATTACCCTTATTTTACAGGTGAGAGCCTAAGGCACACAGAAGCCGCGTCCTACCTCTTCAGAAAGAACTTCAGACACATCAGTGGGACTCAGATGTCTAAATTATTCCGAAGACGAAGGCCCAAGATCACACTAGAAATCGTTAAAAAGAAATCAGGCCTAATGCAAAATGCTCCTTTTCAAAAAGGTACCGAAAACCTCAGCTGAAAAACTGCATTGCATATTGCATTAAAAACAAATTTTGGACTGAAGAAGACCTAATTCAATGAACAGATGCACACGGTACAACATTCTTGCAGGAAAATGGACTTTTTCCAGTCAAACCACAGGGGAAGAGTAAATACATACAGAAAAAGGACTATATGCATCTGTATACAGTTGCCAGATTTTTTTTTTATTGGTTGGGACTATACTTTCTTTACAGTGCATGTAAGTCACAATGCTGTGTATACTAACGGAGATAAATAAACAACACTCGCAGATGACAGCCATACCAGAAGTAGACATTTATCTCAACAAATGTCTGTGTCATATATTGTCCTGCAGTGCACCGTTAAGAGGAGGCACTATAAAATCTTTCTATAGACCTTAATGTCTTGAAAGCCTCTAGTTCCTGAATAAACAACAGTCGTAAATGCAATCTCATGTTCCCCTCTGAAAATCTGTCTACGCTCTCCATAACATACCGTATTTTGCGCACCTCGGGCTAGCAGGAAAGGTTACTGGTATCCCATTTCAGTTCTCTAGACAGAGCAGCATCTGCGGCTTGCCGTGTTTGCTTCTGCAATAAAAGGTAACAGTCCATTAGACAGGACTGACGTCCACCTTTTAACCTACTTTTAACGTCTTGTAGCAGAATCCATAAAAAGAAACGGTTCCTCACACTGTGCCGCCGCACAGTCCCCCGCTCCCGGCCTGCGGGGCCTGCCCCTGTCCCGGTTATTTGTGCTCGGGGGTTTCACCAGCAGACACGTCAGCCGCTCCTGCAGCCAGCTGTTTCCTCAGGGACACCTCAGCCTTTCCCCCTGCTACCTCGGAGCCCCCCGGCCCGGCCCGGCCCGGCCCGGCCCTCCCGAGGGCACTCGCTGCTTCGCCCCCTCCCCCGGCCCGGTGCCTCAGGGCTCCCCGCGCTGCGCGCACCAGGCCGGGCCG
>Ga0065711_1042235_pt1 | contig 15545 bp, 8 predicted proteins | sample Hoacrofraction12_FD_59098 | JGI IMG/M metagenome (GOLD analysis project Ga0065711, IMG submission 59098) | Hoatzin crop microbial communities from Cojedes, Venezuela - Epithelial fraction 12 v2 (version 2) | ecosystem: Host-associated > Birds > Digestive system > Esophagus > Crop | place... | reverse complement strand
CCGCCTGGACGGGCTCCTGTGCAGCCTGCTGTAGGTGACCCTGCTTCGGCAGGAGGGTTGGACTAGATGACCCACAGAGGTCCCTTCCAGCCCCTACCATTCTGTGATTCTGTGATTCTGTGATGGTAGAAGGGTCCTGTGCAGGAGGGGTTGTTCAGGCAGTGCGTTGGTCCCAGGTGATGCAGGAGCCCTTGATAACAGCTGCCTGCCTTCCACCCCACCACAGCTGTCGAGTGTGACCCTGCTGGCTGCTGTGGAGTTACTTGCTCAGAATGCTGATGTGGAGTTACTTGCTCCTTAGTCACTGGGGCCTTCCTGTGTGGTTAAAAAAAAAAAATTGGTTCAGCGGGATTTTGTTGTCAAATGATGTGTCTGATGGTTGACATTGATCACAGTCTTGTCTCTAATCACTTCTTAAAGTGATCAAGTAAGTTTGCTTGGTAAGTTTTCTATGTTTTAAGGTTGACTGATTAGCATATTTCTTGCATTCTTTTTTTGCTTGAATTGTCTTTTGTAAGTTCTTTCGGCAGGAGGGTTGGACTAGATGACCAACAGAGGTCCCTTCCAACCCCTACTATTCTGTGATTCTGTGATTCTTAGCACCTCCACCGTGAGTTCCTGCAGATAATTGTTCATGATTCAGAAATTGTTTTGAGTACTTCCACACATGTTCATTAGGGCGTGTTTTATTGGATCTTCATAACCTGTATCTCTTCTTTTACTGCTCTGGTTTGGTTTCTTTTTGCTTTGTTAGTCATGTCAAGAGATGCAATTTGGCCTGTTTTCCAAGAACTGAAGGAAGAAGGCATGGGGTATTTTGCGTAGTTAGTTATGTGCTTTATACTTGTTAAATAATCCAGATTTCTTTAATGTTTCTGCTTGGTTCTTTTGTGTCCTGCTTTTTTAACTCCTTTTACATGATAGCCTTTCTAACTTCTCTGTACATGCTCACACTTACTCTCCCATCCTTGTTTCCACTTCTTGTACAGTTCTTGGATTTTTGAGATCATTTAATTTACCCTGGTGCATCTGTATTTCTTCTGCTATGTTTTCTCTTCTCAGGTCTTTTGGTGTAGTTTGTGTGTTTGCACAGTCTCTTTTTGTTTCATGGTTTATTGCAGCTTGTCATATCTCCTGAGCTATTTCTTTTTGTAAATGTTCTGCCTATTACTTTTCAGTGTTTGAATTCTGCTTCTTCAAAGTTAACTGTTGCAGTTCTGCTGCATTTTCGTCCTTTTTCGTAGATCCTTTATCATGACCATTTTCACCCAAACATTTACCTGGACCATCTCTTTATCTTTTCAAAAACCTAAGACATACATTTTTCATCTACAATACCACATCCCTTTTTCTCTAATTGTCTTTCTGAACCAGTCACATACCATTTATCCAGTGGCTTATATTGACTACTGATGGGAACATATTTTATTTTTTTGTGCATTTGTATTTTGATGTCATGGGTTGCTTCAATGTTTTCTGTGCTCTTGGCAGTGATCTTCTCGCATTCTCACTCCTTTGCGGTGCTTATAACCAGTGGTTAACTATTCCTTGGTGAGCTTACAAAGGACATCTTAAGAATTTTTTTGTGCGTCTTATAACCCCTGTTCCTTTCTACCACTTCTCTTCACAAAAAGGCAAACCAAACATTGAGAGAGTCAAGTCTTCATCTCCAGCTATGCATTCACCCATAATAATTCAGACCTTGACTGGATATTTATCAAGAATTTGGTCAAGACATCAGCACAGTCCTTTCTTGTTTGCTTCTACACACTGTAGAATCCTTAGGTCCCCCCGGCAGTCTGAGAGTCCATACTGCTTCTGTATGAGCTCAAATCTCCAGGTGTTCCTAATGTCGTGTTCATTTGTTGGTATGGATGTACAGATGTTGGGCAAAAACTTCACACAGGAAGTAGCAGATCTTATGGTTCACTGGTAAGCTTCTGAATGTGTGGGGATTTTAGTTTATCTGTGGGTTCCAGTCAAGCCTTGATGCACTTTTGTGGATGGGGCTTGTGTATAAGTTTCAAAGTGATAGCTAGCCTCAAGAATTACGGAGGACTAACATCAGAATAAAGTATAACTTAGTGCTAATGCTTCTTGTATCCTGATGCATGTCAGCCTTTTTCTTCTACAGAGGTTTGTCCTTTTGAGATTTACTTCAATGTCCTCTCTTTTAAAAACAGGCAGAGAAAGCTGTGCATCAGAAAAAAGAACAGTCAAAGACTAAATGCCGTAAAGCTAGAAGGCGCCACATAAATTTAGTAGCAGAGTTTAATCGCAGGCAAAGAAAGAATATTTGGCTGGAAACGCATATATGGCACGCAAAGAGATTTCATATGGTAAAGAAATGGGGATACTGTTTAGGAGATAGCCCTACGGAGAAGAGCTACAGGGCTTGTTACCGAGCCATGACAAAACACTGCCTTCTTCAGGTACCAAATGTACATCTTTTTTATTTGTTTTCTTTGTTATTTTGCCAAGGTGAAGTAATCAACTGTACAGTTATGATGAATATTTCTGTCTCTTTGAAGTACTGTTGTGTCGGCTGTTAATAACTGCTAAGTATGAAATGAGTGATTTCATAACTTTAATGAAGGGTGGCGAGTGTCAGAGAGAAGATGAACCTTTAGAAGAGTCTTATGGTGATTATGACTGAAATACTGCGTCTTCAGTCTTCTCCAGAGCTGAGAGATTCAGTGAATCCCTGTATCATCTTCCTGAGCAGGATGCTATTGAAGACATGCACTTTGTTCCGTGTCCTTTTTTGCCCATTGGTTTGAGCGGCAGGTTGGCCCTCAGATCAGAAAGGCCTGACAGCTCTTCTATAACTAACAATTTTAAATTAAAAAAGAAAACTCGTTTCTTGTTGACGCAAATTTTAGTGAATGAAAAATTACTACTTCAGTGTAAATTGTGAAGCTCTGTCTGGTCCTTCCTTGCCAGGCTTTCATGAGTTATTCTGACTTTACTACAATCCTGTTGTTTCAGGATTTATCCTATTATTGTTGCCTGGAGTTGACTGGTAAAGAGAATGAGCTTCTGAAGCAACTTGGTCGAATATGTAGCATTGACACAGGTAAATTTTATGTAGTTCAAAATAAAGTTAAGACTCTGAACAGACTAAAGAATGAGCCATCCTTTTCCTTTTTTACTGTCCTGCCAATCTCAATAGTTTATACTGAGTTGTGATTTTGATTGAAAAACATAATTAAAATGTCTCATACTAGACATTCTTATTTTCAGTTACTTATTAATAAACTAATTGTAGTACATGTTCTTTCTTTGATGTTGTCCTAGCAGCCAGAATGAATTTCGTATTTTTTTAAAAAAGAGATTATTTTGTTTTTCAGTAAGTATTTTCTTCTTTAGGATTAACATTTGAAGAGGCTTGTTGTCTGTCTGGAAGGTTTGAGGGTTCCGTGAATTTTTACCGAGCAGATCGCTATCCTGAGGATATGCTTGGTACCGTTACATTTATTTGGAAACCCAGGGATGGATCTGAAAACAGGCAGTTGTGGATCTGGATGCATCCAGCTCTCAAACGGGTATTTTTTTTCTTTACAGTTGAACTCTGATTTCTTTATGCATTGTACATTTTCAATGATGAAGATACCTTCTGAAAGGTGTAGAAGAACTGAATATAATACACAGCTTTAGGAATTACAAATTGGAAAACTGGTTCCGCTGTAACAGTATTTATTATCTGCAGCTTGTTTTTATAAAGCTTCTACTGAAGCTGCATGCCTTTGAGGTTTTTTTTAAGTTGTTTGAGATTTTTAAAAATTTTCTAGCGTCACCTGCTTCACTTGCTTGTTTGCAATATAATGTTGCTTGATTCACATCCTTCCCCCTGGCACCACCAACAGGCTGCTTGGTTTCATCACAGATAAACATAATCTGACACTTCGCTAAGAACTTAAAAAAAAAAATAATAGAAGGTATAATTTTGTGCACTGGCAATTTTTCTTACACTAATTTGAGAATAAATTCTTTGCAACATTCAGTGTTACTTTCAGCTCTTGATAGTAAGCCATAGACTTCAGCACAATGAAGTTTATTCCCTTAAATCCTTACAGGAAAATAAAATAGTAGAGTGTAATTCTTCAAACTGTACTAAGCTTTGCAATGTACTGCTTATCATCCTAATCCAATTTTTTCATTCTTCTTAAGGACATACTGAGAGAGTTAAAAGAAATTTTTCAGTGTTCAGAGCCTGAAGAAATCTATATTCCTGAGCCTGTTACAGCATCAGTTCAAGAGGAGGAACAAGTGGATGTTGTTCTGAGCCTTGGCAAGAAAAGAAAGAAGGAGGATAAAGAAGGAGAAAAAGCTGTGCCAGTGAAAAAAATAATTGGTGATGGCACTAGAGATCCATTCCAGTCCTACTCTTGGGTCTCTCAGTCTGCTGGTGTTGTGATTAGGTTTGTTCATAGCAGTCAGAAACTGTGTCCCTTGACCAGTTAGTATCGTTGAATTCCAACTTAACAGTACTGGGGAAAAAAAAAGTGTGTTATATGATTGTACATTCGCCTGAAATTTTTCTCTGTTTCAGTGATAGAACTATGGAGATTCTCAGATATCGGCTGATTGGCCCATTATCACACTCCGTCCTTACAGAGACCTTGAAAGCTGCTTCTCTCCAAACAGTAAGGAAATTGGCCGCTTGGATATTATTGTAATTTTTGTAAGATTTCTAAAATGTGCAAGTGTGTTTTTCCTGGAAAGAAACATAAACTATCTAGCCTTAGTTATTATAAAGGCTAGCCTATGTATTTCTGCTCTGTTAGCATCTCTGTATTGAGTCACTTGACTAATGCTGATCTCAGGAAGAGCTATCTGGATTTTAAGTGGGGGTAGGAAGAAAATAGAAGCAATGGTGCTGTTGAGCAGGCTACGTAGTTTCTTCTGTAGTGATGTATTGTGCTGAGAGGTCCAGAGTAATTCATATTCTCTTTGGCAAACCATCGATCATGTTTCTCGAGCAACGAGCTAGAGCACGTAGAGTTAAAGGGCAAGACAGATAAGGCATAGAAAACTTTTGTGTTGTCAGTCAAATATGCAGTTTCTACCAGTTTTAGTATTTTGTCCACCTCTTGGCACATAACATCACTGTAGTTTTTTGGGGATTTTTTTATCTCTTGCAGGACATATGACAACGTCATGAAATCTCTGGCTTTCTGTAAGAAATAATTAACAACAGAATTAAGAAACATTGTGGATTGTTTTATTTATTTTTGGAACACAGGTTAAAGTGAACAGCTTATTGGGGTTTACTGTAATGTGGAGTATAGGAACAGACCGCATCAGGAAAAAAGTATTTTGTTTTGGAACTTGAAAAGGAAGAAAGCAACTATGGTGATTAAGGCCAACTGAGAGTGAATTCATACTGATAGAAAATACTGAATGACCATTTGAGTTTAATTAGATGTTTTGTTTTCCAGGAGTTGACAGATTCAGACATAGAACTGAATAACTGGTGGGTAGAAAATTGCAAGGACTCTGAAAAAGTATCTCTTCATCAACGTCAAAGTGCTATCTTTGAGCTTTTGGAAGGTATTTGGGCATGTGGGTGCTATGGGAGGAAGGGAAAACTCTTAAACTCTAGTGGTCAAAACCGGCATACTAAGAAGTTGACTTCAATTTGGAGATGCTTTTTTTGTGTTTGTTAGATCAAGAGAGTGATAAGTGCTTAGGTAATAACTGTGGCATGTCAAAGATTTTAGAAATATTACATTAAGGGAATTTTAAGCCTCTGTGTAGGCCAAACTCTTGATAGATAAACTGAATCTTGTTCCTCATCTTCATGAACTTAGATTTGAGATTGCTGATGGATGTACAGTCTGATGCATGCTCTCACTCTTTCCACCCAAACATGTGAAAATAAGGCAGTAAGTTGTACAGTACCTCCACAGATAAAATGGTAGGCTCCTACCCAAAGTGAAAGTATTATACCTTGCTTTATATATTTTTGTTTCTAATGAATGGTTGTGTATTTGGTGGAGTTGTAAAGTGTCATGGAGTTAACAGTGTCTCCTCACTTTCTTGCACTGAAGCAGGTAAGGGACTGGCTTTGGTAGATCTCACACGATACTTGAGCTATCCAGTGTGAGGTAGTTAAGCAGAGATGAGGTAAAACTTTAAAAAACCCTTTTTTTAATTTCCTTTCTCTGGAAGACAAGTGTGAAAACAAAGGTTGTTTGTTCTTTAGGAGATGTGCCAAATGTAAAGGATGAATCGAGTCTGTAAGTTGTGAGAGTGGCCTCACTTCTATGCTAAGCATAAACGTCATTGCAAATTAAGTCTTGTGCTGCTATTGTTGTCTTTTGTTATTGGACATTTAACAAGCATTGGTGAGTTTTCAAAACATGTTAAACTGAGTACACTGGATTGCTGCTCTGGCTTACAATGGTGTTACATCCCTGCAGGCAAAAATGCACAAAATAGTAGTGCAGAAAAAGATCACAACTTAATTGGTGGTTTCACAGCAATGTGCTTCTGTGTATTTTTAAAGGGATGAGTTCACCATCAGAAATGCCACCAGGTACAATACTGGGCCTCACTGTTGGAGATCCTCGAGTCAATCTGCCAAAAAAGAAAACAAAAGCCATGCCAGACTTCGAAAAATACCAAGGTAAAATCCCTTGCTATGTTATGCTTCGCGTGAAACTGCCAAAGGCAAGAGATTTCTGTTTCGCTCTACACTTCTGTTTTCATTTACTGTCATCTTCTGCTGATTGTCTCTTGCTGTTTTCCTCTAGCATTCAATTTCAGAATGTTTCCTTCCATTTACACAGCCCCTTGCAGAACAGAACAGAACAGCTCAAACTTGCACAGGATTTAGAACAGCAGTTGTGAGGGAGGGACATGCACCAAAGCTGGTCTTGTGCTCAGTGGAAGCCTCTGTCTGACCATACAGATGATCCAGGTTCGAATCCTGGCAAGGCCAACCAGGTGCTAAAAGCTGCTTCGTAAGTTTCTGTGTGGTGTTTAGTCTGCCTGATGCTGTTTATCTCTCCAAGAAGATACCTGCTGTTTCTGGTTTGTAGTGCTACAATTATGAAAGCTGCGGTTCCACTGAAAAAAAACCCAAAACCACTTACCATTGCAAGGTTAGCATTTCAGATGGCCAAGATGCTGGTTATGTTAAAAAAATCAAAGATGCATGTGTGACTTCTGAAATTTTTATTTCAGTGCTAACTTATACAACATTTCAGTGCAAAATTCAAATTTGGATGGATTTGAATTTCCTTGAAAAATGTACAAGAGCATGTACAGTATACAATGGAGTTTGTGTATAGTGCTGTGTAGGCATTTCCAGTTAGATTGACTAGACACAGACTGCCTCACCTCATATGAGAAACATAATAGCCAGCTAGCAAAGAGTAGCAAATAGAATGAGTTGGAGGATGCAGGGACTTGAAAATACTCTATTTCCGTGGTGATGTGTTTGCAAGACACTAGAATAATCTAGCCTTACCTTTCACTTAAATCAGGTTGAAAACCTATTTTAGTTACTGTCTTTTAGCTCTCCGCACAGCCCTCTGTTACGTGGATTTTTTTACATCCTCCTGTTCTGCCCTCTGTATCTAGAACAGCATTTCTCCTGTTAATTAGTTCTGCTCAGCTAACTTTCTCATCATTAGTGTTTCTGTTGGAAATGGTGCAACATGTGTGACCTGCACTTTGGTTCCTTCCTGCTGAGAAGTTAAGGTGAGCTGTATAGCACTTGTTTACAGATACTGCTTTGAGCTGGCAAAGGAGTTAGCAACTACAAGAAGTAATTTGGCCTGCTTCATTCTGCTTGTCGTGTCTGTGAAGATGCGTTCAAGAAGGCAAGATCAGCAGAAGGCCTGTAGGCATTGGAAATGTCTCATAGTAGTTTCTTTCCCACTGCCGGAGCTGATTGTCCCTCAGGAAGGAAGGCCGTGGTAAAGAGGTAATGATGTAAGATAGGGAGTCAAGAGGAAGAAAATATCTGTGTCTTTTTTCCTTTGGCTGTCTAGAAATGGTTACGTTCAACATCTTCCTACTTGGGGTTATCTTTCACTTGCAAAAAATCTTCTAAACCACAAACATTCAGAAAATCTAGCGTTGCTTTTTGGTTCCTTGCTGATTGTTTTTTTGTTTCATTGTGAACTTAAAACTGCATCTGCCCTCTCTGACTTTTATTTGGGAGAGGGAGAAGGTCCTTGATCAGCTATCAAGGAAAGGGAAACTGCATGATACCTTCTAATTTAGGTTCTGCTAAAGGACTTGACGTTATACAAGCATGTCACTACTAAATAAGTTGCCTAGGTGGAAGGATGAAAGAAGACAGACAACACAGCTGTCTTCTAGTAGAAAATCAAAATGACATCATGGTAAGGGAGCAGGAAAGGAGAGGCCAGTCCTCTGACAATAAGCAGTTAAGGAAGGAATACGGGGGACTGATGGTTCAGCAGGGAAAGTGGCTGCTGTTTTCCACGTTTCCCACCTGAGTGACTTCCCAGTGCTGCGTAGGAAGAGTGGCAGGACCATTCACAATCTCCTGCATACCTATTACCTGTGCAGTGGGGGAAAACTGTCACATGGTAGTTCATCTCCTGCCTGAGAAACTCAAGACTGAGGTCTAACTGCCACTCGTGTCTCCCTCCTTGAGTAATGCTGTGTGTTAGTTGGGAAGAGAGGCTATTGTTACTCTCCAATGACTGTTGTTCCTAACCTAATTTTGTAGTTGACTACGTGACAGCTGCTGCCTGTGCTATATCTCTGCCTTAATGGGCCTCCTTGTTCAAGTAGTTAAAAGCAGAAAAGTTACGTCTCTTTAAAAACATCTAGAAAATTAATCCATGTTAGATCATTAAGCTTAGATACCTTTATAAATTTTTGGTCAGGGGAAAACATTCAAGTGCATTTAATAATTGTTGTTTTTGAAAGAAAAAGTAAAATTGCATATCTATTAATAAAAGTAAGCCTAGAGATATTCAGTTACTGTGCAGAATGCATTTTATGTCTAAATCTGTTCTCTCTATGCAAGCAGCATACTTTCTTGCCACTGTTCACTGTTTCAAGACCCATTATAAGGTCTTTCTGAATTCTGTCAGCTTAGTTTGTAATCTCCTTGGAGCATGGGGTCTTGTTGCATGTTTTACTGCCTCTGTACACCAGTTAGATTTATTCCTATTTCCTGTAAGCCTCTTGATTGCCTGGCAGGTTTGCAGGAGTTAAAAAATCAGTTAAATATATGAAAGAGAACCTGTTGAAGGCCACTCAGTGCAGAAGGATCACCTCTACCTGAAGAAGTCTGTAAGGCACAAGTGGCTAGGAACTGGCAAAGTGAGGAAATGCAACACTAGTAGTGATTCTAGTGGTGTACCCTTCCCCAGGACCCTGTTACTGGCCACACTTGGAGTCAAGATCACTGAAATACCCAACAAGAATTTCATAAAAAACAACGTATTCCCAAAGATGATGCTAGTTTGATTTAGCACTTTTGCCAGCATTTTTCCAGTCAGTTCTGTGCCCTCATTCTACTGGTTCTTTTGCCAAGAGTGACCCAGGAATGCAGACCATCCTTTTCTTCAACTTTTTGAAGGATAAGTTGTTTAAGCAAAAAAGGAAGGAATTCAGTCATGGCACATAGTATACATCACTACAGCAATAGTATTACCAAAATTTCCACATTAACACCCACCCAAAACGAAGTTAGACTTCTCTAAGATCTGTAATTCCATTTAGGTGATATTAATTTTCCCCTTCTGTAAGAAGAAATCTTTTTATGAGCCTTAGAACTGCATAAACTTCCTGAGTTGTGGTTTTGATGTAAACTTACTCAGATGTGGTAATATAGTGAGGTAATCTTTATTTAAGAAATGTTAGTAGCCATTCATTCACCTTAATGACATGTCATGTTGATTGAGCAATCAAAAGGAACTCGTGCTGTGTTCCTCACTTTTTTCCCCTTTTTGCTTCCTGGACATTCAAATACTATTAGGATTAGTATTAGTAAGATTGAAATGGCACTTTGTATATTGGCAGATTCTGTATGTGCTGTAGCCTCTCTTGTTCTTTAATGTTGTATAAAAGCTAACTGATATTCTCAAGAAATCTTTACTATTCTAAAGATGCACTGTTTGTCAAATGAGTGAATAGTTTAGGTAAGTTACAGCCACTGTCTTTGGCTGTGGATTGTCATTCATGCATGCAATCTGTGAAATGATACACATCTGTCCATATCCCTTTGTTTCCTCAAAATGCTGTTCTGAGATATGCCTGTGTAGTTTTTCCCCTGTGAGTGACATGCTAACAAATCGAAAGTAATTTCAGTCTTTCCCAGTTACTCTCACTCCTGAATGCATATGCATGTGTGCAAGCTGTGTGTTGTGGACACATGCTGATGTGATTTAATCAAAGAACTGTCCTCATTTCTTCAGGCTGGGGGATAGAAAGTTTGTGAATAAATCACTTTTCACTGCCCCCTCAGCAGGTTTATGCCTTCTGGAAGTCAAGACTCCCAGTAAGCAGTCAGTGCTGACATGACTGCAAATTAGTGCTGTTCTTTTCTCCATTTTAAAGTACACTGCTGACATTTTGATACACTTTTGCTGTCTTCTATGGGAGAATGCAAGTTCCGCTGCCTTAAAAACTGCTCAGTGTGGAGTATGGTGGAGCTTCTAAACAATTAGTGAATGAAATGCATAGAAGGAGAATGCATCATGAAAGATCAGTGAGCTGAAGTTCCAGATACAAAGCCCGAGTCCTTGCCTGTGAACACACCTCTTGCAGAGGTTTAGGTACCTGGCATCAGTTTCCTGGTACACACACTTACCTGCATGTGGCTCTGAAACTCCTCCCTAGCAGTGCTTATATTTTTGCTGCTTCTGCTATTTCCTCGCAGAGGGAAGGAAAAATTTCTGGTAGAAGAACTCTTACTCGTAGGCCTGTCTTCTAAGACTGCTAAGATGATCAGCTATGCAAATCAGAAAAACAGCTTGAAATGGAACAAAACCTTCCTCTATCTGCCTGTATTGCCTAAGTGCCAACCATTGACACCAGCAGTAGAAGATAACGTACTGATGGTTGCTGAGCTTTGTGTGCTTAGTAATACAACTCCCTGTACTAGCTCGAACATCTTACTTCCACTGTCATCAGCAGCTTACTCATCAGTAGGGTTATTTCCCCAGCAATCTTAAAATGTGGGCTGAAGAAAACAGGAGAGAGGCAAGAAATAAAGAGAACTGGTTGGAGGATTTGGGATTATGATTTGAATTATAGTGTGCTTAATAGAGAGATTTAATTCTCAAAGTTCAGTGGGGATCAAGGAGAAAGAATGTACCAAGTCAGAGAAGGATATTTTGGGGTAGTGAGGGGGATATTGCCTGGACTGTGGCAATGGAAAGAGACTGATTTAAAACAGCTTTTTAAAGTGGGAAAAAAATACTCATGCCATTACAGGAATTGTAAAGAAGTCCAAGAATGACATGGGTAGACTGCCTAAATGGTGGGAATAGAAGGAAGTGGTAAAAAAAATTCACACCGTTTTGTTGCTGTCTTTTTCTTCTTCCTTTGAGGCACTGATATTTGCTGTATCTCTGGGCAAAATGTGCTTTGCCTCTAGGAGTATTGAGCACTTTTAGGTTCCTGCTCAGGTTCCTGTCCTTAATTTTTGGTTTGAGAATGAATTATTTTGACTTAATAGTCAGGGAATTGGCAAGGATTTCCTTTTTAGTTGTGTCATTCTTAATTTGAAGGAATGCCACCCTGATCCGATAATTTCTTCAGTATTTCTTCCTCTCATGTAAATGTAACTCATGAGCGAGAATGCGTAGCAAGCATCAGCTTCATAACACCATCAATCTATCAGGAGTGCTGTTGTATTTAGTATTTCTTTTGAAGGATTTTGCAACTCTTGATCAGCTCCATCATGATTATGGATTTTAAATAAATATCGCAGTTACGTTTGGTAGTACCTATTGTATTGTTAGTACCCCTGAATAATCCGTATCTTCTGTGCTCAAAGTCTTAAGTCAACATTAACTGGAAAAATTAACTGAATCTTCTTTTGAAAGACTAAATGATTTTAAAAAAGCAAAACAAAACCCGGCACGTTATGTTGCTTTAACATGTAAGACCTTGTAGATGACAAAATGAGCAGCAGTTCCTGTAAGTTTTAATCACCAGAACTATTAATAGGTTCGTTGTACTGCTTATTGGTAAGAATTATTTTGCTTAAAATACGGATCAGCATGTGTTACATACTGTAAACAGAAGGCTTTTAATCCATAGGTCCCTAAAGGTAGGTGTACATTTTCTCTGTTTTGGTTAGATGGTGGAGCTGAAGAAGAGATAGTTTAATACCTCAATGATCAGTTTTAAAGCTAGAAGTGTTATTTATCTTCAGTAATGCACACAACTAGTGGCCTGTGCAGACGTAAGCAAAGAATAGTCCCTTGCTTGAAGTGCAGAGCCTGAAAAGATCCGGAGTGGGAAGCTAGTGCTAAATAAGTAGTTGCATGCTAGTCATACCCATACAGATATTTCCTGTATGTGCATTTTTTAAAGGTTATCCTCACTTCTCTTACAAGTTTACTTAGGCAGACCTATTTCAGGCTTTCTAATGTTGCCTTTTCTGATTTTCACCAAACCTGCTGAGCTTCACACTCTGCCTGAAAGGCAAGATTCCAGAGTATTAAAGGTGGCATGCTGAAGATGTGACTTATATTGGCAAAGGGGGTGTAATTTGTAATAAGAAGTGCCTATTTTTAAGAGAATGCCAGGTTAATGCTTCTAAAATTGGCAGTTGATTTCACGCTTTGTGTTTGGGAAAACATGTGATAGTAAGATGCTGCAGAAGCAGTGATCCTCGTGAAACTTTTAATAGTCTTCTTACTTAGTTGTCTGCTCATTTTACTGATGATAGTAGAGTGGGTTTGGTAATTTGATACTTAAGTCACAAAAATTGTTTGAATTTTTTTTGAAAGTTCTCTTCTTTTGTAGATAATGATAAAGTTAGGCAGCTGTACCTGGAGGGTGTACCTGTAGACTGTGCTCGCAGCTTTATCTGGGACCAGGACATCTGTAAGAACGTCACTGAAAATAAAATCTCAGAGCAGGTAACTAAAAAGTTGGATTGCCATGGAGAAAATGGCTAATGGTCCGAAGAGTCCATAGATTGAGACTCTTGAAAATTGTATAAATCCAAGAGCGGTAGTTTCCTAATGTCATAGTATCCAGCTGCTGGGCTGAAGTGTTTGGTTTGTAGCCATTGTGTAATGTTCTTGCACAGCCATTGTTCATGACTCAGTTAAAAGAAAGCTTTATTGGATTGCCTACAGGACTAAATAGTTGTAGGTTTATTTGTCAGAAAGATTTGTAATTGGATTTTCCTACATCACCTTGACTCGTGCAGCAGATGAAAGGGATGAAGAGTCACAGAGAGGCTCTGTCATAGCCAGGATGATTCTGCTGACAAAAGAATCTTGGAAGTTGGAGGGAAATAAATTCCTCTGGTTCTGAACTGCAGCACACCATGTTGTGGTCATTCTGGGCAACACCTGTGATTCGTTTTTGAGCTTTAAATGTGCTGTTATAGGTTTGAGATCTCCTATCGTGACATTTGCATTGGCAGTGGCGGAGCAACCCATAAAATGCCTGGGTAAAATGGTGATTTAGTCACAAGAGGTGAAAAACTTTCTGCACCATTGTAATCAAAAAGAAAATATTTGTATGGCAGAAACATGTCTTTAAATAGTGTCTTTATGAAAGTTAGTTTTGTGCTCTTTCAAATTGGCTGCATAGTGTACAAAAAGCAGAGTACTTACAAAATACTATGCTAACTCATAACAGTTGCCAGCACAATCATTTTGTATATGACAGTGTTCTTCATGCTGTCATGAAATGCAATATTTATCTTATAAAACAGCTGATGCAGAAGAGACTTGTGAAGAGGCAGTCTGATGGTCTGTTTTTTTATAAATGTATTCTTAATGTGGTACAATGAAATATAACAATCAGTGATTGATAAAGGCTTGGTGCCAGCATGCTTTATGTGAAACTGTTTCACAGAATCACAGAATGTTCGGGGTTGGAAGGGACCTCTGTGTTTCGTGACCAAACGTTCTTCCCATCTCCCTGGATGTAGTTCAGTTTTGCTCCGAGTATTGACAGACTGTCTGAAAGCACCTGCGCAGTCTAGTCTTGTGCACAAATCTGTAAAGATCAAGTTGCAGTACTTCTTTTTCCTCCTGCATCTGTGCTGTGCGTTTTTGATCTGAGTTTCAGTACCTGCCCTCTGTCAAGGTCTGTGGAAGTAAGAAGGTGAGAAAAATGGTGCTTAATACTTTTTTCTAAAAACATTTTTCATGACGCGGTGAAGGTTAGTTCAAATGGTAGTATGTTACGAGTATATTTTTCCTAGTTATAAGCTCACCTTCTCTCTGTGTCTTGGAAGGGAAAAATGATTACTAACGCATGGGAAATGTCTCCTCCTTCTCAGGATTTAAACCATAAGAGAGCTCAATTACTGGTACCTGGATCACACCTTGATTTGGGTCCTTGTGAATCTAAGATTCCCATACTGTTGGTGCAGCAGCCGGGGAAAATGGCTGGAGAAGATCGACCTGGATGGGGGAGTGGCTGGGATATCTATCTCCCAAAGGGCTGGGGCATGGCTTTCTGGATTCCTTTTGTAAGTGACTTTCATTGCAAATTGCAAATAAATATGTGAAAAATTAGATCATTTGGTTCAAAATAATCTGTTTTAGAGAGTATACTTCACATTGTGTAACCAATTCACAATTACAGGATCAAAGTCCCACTTTAAAAGAGGGTGTATGAACTGGTTGATGACAGAGGCTTGGTCCTAAAATCTTAAAAACAAACACTAGCTTTCCATATCTTCTGTTGGGTATAACTGTGCTCACATGGCAGTCTAAACCACAAAATCAAAGTGGGGAGCAAGGAGAGAAATCTGATGCTATAGCTCATTGGTTTTGTGTTTCTAAGGGCATATGTATTTAAAGAGAAATCAATTATCAAAGAAATAAGGGCATATGTATTTAAAGAGAAAGAAAATTGCATTGTCAAGCTTGGCTATCTCCAGCACTCTGCCAACAAACTGGTTGCCTCTGCTTTGGGAAAGAGCATGAAACACAAAGTGACTTAAGCTTGAATACTTCTCTGGTGCTGTTTGGAGCATCCTGCTTTGAATGTTTAGATGGCAGTTTTAATGTCTTTCTGCAGTTAAATTTATGCTTTTGAATGTGCAGGGGGATCAATTGCAGTAATACCTACTGTACAGTTAAAATAAATTTGGCAGTGACTTTGCTGAAGTAACATGATGTTCCTGGTAACGTACAAGATCAGAACCTGTGAAATTCTGTTCAGTTTTGTTGATAGAATTTCAGAATTAAATTTAAAAAGCATGACTAACATTTTTGTTGAAATGAGCATCTAGAACTGTGAAAACCATACTTAAATTTTTTTTTTTTTTTGAAAGCTGAAGTGATAGACCTTCCCTTTTCTAATGCAGTAGCTTCTGGATCTTTTTTTTTTTTTTTTTTTTTTTT
>Ga0065711_1042234_pt1 | contig 15546 bp, 13 predicted proteins | sample Hoacrofraction12_FD_59098 | JGI IMG/M metagenome (GOLD analysis project Ga0065711, IMG submission 59098) | Hoatzin crop microbial communities from Cojedes, Venezuela - Epithelial fraction 12 v2 (version 2) | ecosystem: Host-associated > Birds > Digestive system > Esophagus > Crop | place... | reverse complement strand
CTGCACAACTACAAATTCTGCCCTGTCAGCAAAATTCGAACGAGATGGGAGGGGGTTTGCATCCTGCTCATTTTATTGTTTCTTAAGAAGCTATAAAGGAAAAGAAACACTTTGCAGGCAAGAGAGGAAGAGCTGAACCTCTCTGGCATGCAGCAGTTTGGAAAGTGACCCCATCCCATCCCATCCCATCCCATCCCATCCCATCCCATCCCATCCCATCCTGTCCCATCGGGCTTGTCCCCCAGCAGGTGCTGCTGGAGGCAGAGTGCGGAGCTGCAGGTCACTAGCGCTGGTCACCACATTCACGCGCTCCACTTTTCCCTGGGTACACTCAGTCAGCTCTGCCACTGCTTTCCCCGAGGGGACACCTCTCCCCACCCTGTACCTCCCCTCTGTCAACTTCCTCCAAAGCACCGGGACCACCCGCGGGCAGCCCGATGGCTGTTCCCTCTGCTTCCCCTGCCAACATGATCTCCAGCCAGATTCCCATAACAGAACACAGTGTCCAGCTGTACGTCTGGCTGTACATCTGGCTGTACGTGGCAGGATGGCCTCTTGTACAGGGGGACCTGCCACCCGCTGACCAAGCGAGCCTCTCTTCATAGGTCCCACTTCTTGCCCATGCGTTGCTTCCCTTCATCTCCACATCTCCCTGCCCCTCCTGGTCCCTAAGTGTGGCTGAAGCTGTGTCTCTGCACGTGGTCAGGGTGGGACAACAGCCGTAAACTTTCACAGCAGAAGGAGCAGGGCACATCATTTCCAGGAGGGGACTTCCAAAGTGTCAGAGTTGACTTCTGCATTTCCATTTTGACCACTGCAGACATCTGCTTTCTAACTGCTGAGGTGGAAAGTGCAGAGATTTCACATGGAGAGAAACCCAAAGAAATTAAGGTGGCTGTGGAGCTGTACTTGGTAGTAAAGGACCAAGGCAGTAATTTTTATTATGCATGCAGGAAAACAAAATACTTACGAGCATTTCATCATTTTCAAATACTTCTCTTGCTTCTTCTTGTGTGCATCTCTCTTCAAGGCATTCCCTTTCCAAGCTGCCTTGGAGGACCTCCTCCAAAAGTAGGGAACTGGCACGCCTCTGTCTATTAATAACGTTGTTTGCATCATCAGCTGATATAAACACTGGAACATTGTATGACAAAGTGGTAACGTGAGTACTTAGATTCGTTTCTCTACATACTGTTACCTCCTTTTTTTAAAGATAAATCCTTTTGATTCAGGGTTTCAGCCACATTAAACTTAGATACTGAAAGAGCCCTATTTTCTTAGCCGAAACTCAGCTGAGGAGTTGTGAACTTTTACTTTTGGAGAGTGCCTGGTTTGCTCCCAAGCAGGGACAATTTGAAGCCCTTGCCAACACTTTTTTTCCTGCATCAGACGCGCAGAGCAGCGTTGCTGTGGCATGACCAGGGAAAGGGGTAAAGTATTATCATAAAGACAGACACTATTTGGTAAGACCGCATGGGGCTTTCAGATTCATCAGTAGAGGTGAAAATGATTTGTATTAATTTATGATGGTGGATCCCAGCTGATGCCCTGCAGTCTTAGTTCGCAGTGATTTTTTTGCTGAGAAGCAAAACCATGACATTGCTGAGTTCTCAATCAACTCTGTTTTATGGGGAATAAATAAAAGCTGCATCTCAACGATGCTCAGTGTTAAGAGGGCTTTATCATGTACCATCCTATATGTGGAAGACACCACCATCTTTTTGATTTGAGTAAAGAGGAGGAGAGATCAAAGACATGAGAGTTATCAGATCTTATAACTCCTCTTTGCAAGGATACCCACAACAAAAGCTGCCTGCCAGCGGGACGGCTGGTGCTGTGCAGGAGCCGGTTGCCTTTGACATTCAGGATCATGGGGCTGTGTGTCTTCGGGTTTTTATTTATTTTATACAGAGTTTGGGAGCCCAGCACTGCTGGGCACAAAGGTTGAAATAATCGATAATACTAGAATTGGAAAAAGTGACGGCAGTAGCAAACCTCTCCTGAAACTGCGTACAAATGCTTAGTTGTGCTTTTGAAGGATAGCTGGTAAGCAACAGGCTTCCACGTAACATTAAAAAAAAAAAAAAGGAAAAAAAGCTTCATGTTTTGCAATTTAAAAAGTTATCTGACTCCCCAGTGCACATTTCTGCAGTGCAATGTTTCTGATGCATCAGCATAACTGGATGCATTTGTGCTGCTGCCAGGGGCGTTTTGACCTTCTGAAGCCCTCACCATCTTTTTCGTCCTTGCCCAGCTCCTCCTTAATATTGACAAACCATGGAGGGTTAATACGGAAATATTAATTTCTTCAAGCTATAAAAAGCATTCATCTCAGCCTCTTTCATAAGACTTATTTCTATTTCAGCAGCAACTAGAAATACAAAACAAATTTCTCTTTGATATCTGGGGTACTCTTTAAGAAAGATAACAAAAGACGGAATATCACCCTGGTGTACATGATGGTAATTCAAAATTGCTTTGCCTTAGTAACCTACTGCAGTTTTCACTTTGCTATATATATAAAAAAAAGGCAAACCAGGAGAAATGTAACGAAAATCAGGAACAGACAGTTCTCAGTGGTGTCACCCTGCGCTACAAAGTAAACACTTTGTAGGCACGGTACAACATTCCTGCTATGTTCAGAAGAGCAGTAGCACAGAATTAAAGCCACAGCAAAACAAATGCCATACCTGTCTGCTCCGTCTGAAGGAAAAAGGCAGAGAGAAGAAATAATCTCGTCCAGGAGCACCTTGCCATTGTCACCCTCGGAGCCTAACGGCCGTCCACCTGCATTCCTGCAGCTTGTGCGGGAAATGGCTGCATGAAAGATGTCGGAGTTTAAAGTCCAGCTGCTCATGAGAAAACAAAACCTCTAAGGGCAAAGCCTGGCCTCAATGTCAACACACGAAAAACCTCAAAAAAAGCCCTGCTTAGCGCTGCAAGAGCCCCCGTTCACTTAGTGCTCGGGCTGAAGGTTGAGTAGGTTTACCAGCTCTGCTGAGAGCTGCTCCAGGGTTTGGGGATTCCTCCCACCTCCCAGCCCTCCTTTGCTGTGACACAAAATGGGGAAAGACGAACAGTACTACCATTTATTTGTACCACATCAAAGCACAAGCTGGATGATGAGTACAGGGATCAATTTGGTGGCGTGGCTCTTTCACACACTGTCCCCACAAGACATTTGCCGAGGCTTAGCTGCACCGGTCAAATCCCACTGGGTTTTGGAGCATCCAAACAACCAAGCATGGGATTTTCTCCACAGGGATGTATCTGCACAGGTATGGCATTTTTCCTTTTGACTGTTAGGTTTGTGCTGCCCAGCCATGAAGGATAGCAGGGGAAACTCTTCCCAACGTCAGGATCCCAGTCGCAGGCAGACACACGATCTGTGGAAGGAGGCGTACGGAGCGGGCCGGACCGGAGCAGCTCCCTGGGGTGCCGTGCCGTGCAGCCCTCCTGCCTGGGCCAGGACAAGGGGAAGGAGCCAAACGCTGGTGTGCATGGGCTGGGCTCTGCCACTATGACGGGGACGCGGGGAGCTGTGTGGCTCCCAGCACGGCCAGGCTGCTGGGGAGAGCAGGAAGCCATTCTACTACAGTTGGAGCAACAACCGGTGAGAGGAAATATATTTTTTTAATCTGACTTTGAAACATAAAGACCATTCTGTATTTTCATGTCATAAATTCCCAGTTACTATTTGAGTGTGCAGTTCTTGTAACAAAATATAATTGGCCTGAGAATTCATGAGAATTCGAATAAAATTTCACGTTACATCAACTGCAGTTTTTAAAACTGGCGTCGGTGAGTACCAAGGCAGATGAGCAGGGCTGAAGCAGACTGCGTGCCTCACCAAGGCCAGTCCCTGCCAACCCAGGGCTGATGTTGCAGCTCGCGTCATGGACCCTAATGCCTTCAGCAAATAATTAACCTCCACATTAAAACTGCATTGTGAGAGGTTTTTCCTGCACAGTTTCTGCCAGCACATTGTTCCAGAAGTTCACTCAGAGTTAAAACCTTTCAAATATCAAGCTTGATTTTATTCACAGCCAGATCATAACCTTTCATATTTATTTTTCCCTCCTTGGTATTTCTGCAGAACCAATCAACATAGCCTCCCATACTCTTTGGTTAACTCTGGGTCAAGTTTTCTTTAGTAAATGAGCTCTTGGTGGCCTCCTCAGTCCCCTGAGGCCACCAAGCTCCATTGTACTGTCCCAGCCAGGGGTTTCTTGGCTGGGGAAAATTGGGGCTGTTGCCGGCGGTCACATCTGGTGGGTGCTGGGGGGCTCAGCCAGCACCTCCCCGAGATAACGAATATCGCCCCGTACATACGCAACACGGCAAGTCCGGCTCCCTTTGGCATGGAAAACGTGTCACCACTGGATGTCAGCACAGGACTTCACAGAACCCAGCACAAACATGAGGGTCTGCAGATTAATTTTTTTTTTTTAAAACAAGCTGTTTATGTTTTGCAAACCTATGTCAATTAGGCAGCTCTTTTAGGTATTAGGTAATTATTCAAGGTATAAGGTAATTCTTCAAATTAGGTTAATAATGACAACACAGAGCTTCAGAAGCTGTATTCTCACCAGACTTTAGTTTACACAGTCATCTTTTCTTACTGTGTTTGTTTTAAACAAAGTATTCCTTGACAGAGCAGCTGTGTCCCTGGGGATGGGCCACAGTGTACTCAGTACGCTAGGGCACTGACTTGGCTTTTTCCGTGTGGATGTTACTGCAACAGACCTTACTTTTAATTTTCCTAATATTACGGAAAATTGCACAAAGAGAGGGGTTTGGAAAGGGCAGTCCTATCCTCACATCTGTCTTGATGAAGAGTTACTGGGATTTCTTTTTCCATTGCTTAAATTGTCGCGGTGAGCACATGGAGACGTGTTTCATTAAGGAGTCCCGCACCCCTGTTTCCTGCAGCCCTGCTTAAGGATTGCCTCCTGCTTGAAGGGTTGCCCTTCCCCACGTGAAGCCTGCACCTGGTGTCAGATACAAACCCTGCAGTTCCTCAGGGTGAAGTAACTGGGTTAGCTGGTCCTGCTTTAGCAACCAGTTCCCGTGGAAGTCCTCCCGCCAGCAGTGCAAGGAACTAGGAAAAGCAAGTTTGTAGACCAGCTGTGCAGGTGGCGATGGGACAGTGATGGGGACACACCAATGCCATCCACATCGTGCCCCTGGCTGGCACCCGCTGTGGCAGGGGCAGCTGGGGGCAGCTGTCCTGAGCAACCCCATCACTGTCGTGCTTTTGGGAAATGCACACCTCAGCTAGCGAGAGGGGACAGCAATTTTTTTCCAGAAAATGTTGCCCCTGCCCTAAGCAAAGGATGAAAGCTGATGGCTGCGCTCGCAGCCATGTTTCTCCCTGGGTTTGTGCTTCTGCCAAGTGACGTGCAGGCTCTGCGGTTAGTTTTGGGTTGTGTACGCTGAAGATGGCTCAAGTTGAAGTGGACTGTGGTCCACCTGCCCTGTGGCAGGAGGTGCAGGCTCGCAGGAGCAGCTCCAGCCTCCTCCTCCTCTTCTATTCACATCAGCCCTCGGCAGGGAGCTGGGGGCCCTGGGATGGAGGAAAGCCTGCAGCTGCTTGCTGCCACAGGGCTGGGAGGAAGAGGAGGGACAGGGACTGGGTCCATAAGAAGCAGACCCCTCCCGTCTTGCCTTGTACTATGCCCCCCCCTCCCCCCAGTCTTGTGTGCCTGTTACCACACCACAGCTCCAAGCCCCTCTGTTCTGAACCATCTGTGGTGGAGATGGACCTGGCGAGTTTCTTGCCTCTGCCTCCTCTTCTGCCCCATTGTGCCTCTGGCACGGTCCTCAAAACCCTGCTGGCTTCTTCTGTGCTCTCTCCTTGCTCCAGGTTCCCCAGAGCCCCGGCTGGCAGGGCGAGGATGTTGAAGCAGATGTGACTGACTGATGTGCTTACAGCCCCACTGCAGCCAGCCCTGGGCAACGCCTGTCCACTCCCAGGTGGCACAGGGCAGCAGACAAAGAGCTACTGAACCCTATGGCCCTGTCACCCCTTTTGCTAACTCCTACGGCTGCGGCAAGCCACCTCCTTGTCCTCCATGTCATCATTTTCCATACAGGTCACTCATCTCCCACCTCCTGCCCAGCAAACTGAAGGCAAAATTGCCCCATGCCATGAGCATCGATGGGTCACCAAAGCACCATCCCTTCACCTGAGGCAGAGAAGGGGACCGAGACGAACCACCCCCTACCCAGCTGGTCTCTCCCTACCCGTAAGGAAGAGCCCTGGAAAAGCTGCAGGTAGATCACAGCGATGGCTGCCAGCTCCAAAGAAACGAAGAGGGCAGAGTCCAGGTTTTACTGTGATGTAACTCAGTAATTCCGCTGTCAGAGGTCTGAGATATTGTGGAGCTTGAGGCTATTCTTTGCATCGAGAATATGGAAATGGAAGCAGCAGATTCAGGAACACAGGAGTGCTGTTTCAAATTAAGATGAAATGCCCACTTCCAGACAGCTGTTTAGGAACAACAAAACAGGAGTGTATCCTTCAGCCCTGACTGGACACCAGTTGGTTCAAATCAGGTGAGTGTGGTCACGTGTAATCTTGGTCAAGAGCTAGCGATGAGTGACACAAGCTAATCCCATTTACATGCCAATGTACACTCAGCTCATACGAAGCACTGTTATCAGCATCCATGCTTATAAGCAGCATGGGTCTTTGTGAGTACAGAAGCTACAAAGATGTCAGCTGAGTTTTGCCCAGCCAGCAGAGAGGAAGCACAAACTCTGCAAAGGGTTAATCCTTAGTGTGGTTAGAATGGGTTATAATTCAGCTAAACGACTGGGCTATTGTCAGCCAATTCTGTTCACCACCTGCAGGAAAAAAAAAAAAAAAAAGTTTTTCTTGCCAAATCCAGAGGGCATCAACCTTTCCAAAAACTGGACGAACTTGCAGCCATTTCAGAGGAACATCAGCACCGCCCTTCTGGCTTGGTTATCGATTGCAAGAAATCCTGGGGGAAAGGGCAGGGGGGAGGAATGTAACCCCGGGGAGCTCTGGTTCTATCCCATGGATGCTGCACCCGCAAAAAGGTTTTGACCCTAGCCACAAGTTTGTACAAGTCTCTTGACAGCCTGGCAGTGAAAACAAAAATTCATCTCGGAACAACTCTGACATCTGCCCCATCCCTGGAAGTGTTCAAGGTCAGACTGGACGGGGCTTTGTGCAGCCTGATCTAGTGAAAGAAAAGGAGGGGTTGCACTAGATAACTTTGAAGATGCCTTCCAACCCAAGCCCTTCTATGGTTCTGTGATCTCTGTAGATGCAAACTTTGACACTTTCTGTTTCTGTGCACACATTGTTAAAAATAGCAATTGTTGTTAATATTTCAGTTATTAAAAGACATGCTTTCTTTATTTCCATCTTCTTGGCTCTTTACCTTTTTTCCCCACTTTTGTCTTAATATCCTTTTCCCTACCAAAACTGCAACCAATAAAACCGGGTATGGAAGAGCTGGAGGATGGCAGAGCAGAAGCACAGACAGTGCCGTACCACTTAAGCTCCTAGATTCAGCTTCAGTGATGGATAAGGGAGTTTTGTGAGGTGGTTAACTCAGCCCTGAGATGAACAATATCGTGATTTAGGATTTGCGCCATTTGCATGACGATTTTATTATTTTTTCTCCAATTTTCTCTAATAATATCTCCCCATTATCCTGGCCCGGACTTCAAGATAAAAATGGTTGAGGATGGCTTACAGAGAAACCTAAACAGGGGATCTTTCAGACAAATGCCTGGAACACTGACACAGTCTGAAGTGGGCAATAAGGAGAAAGTGTTTGGAGTTTACCTGGATTTCAGAGGTTTTAATGCTGTTTTCTGTTCCTCTCTCTTCCACCTGACACTCTCCCCTGAGGTCGTGGGGAGCAGCCCTGCGGCTGTGCCCAGATGTTGCTATTTAAGGTGCTCAATGGAGGACCTATGGGAAGTCAAGCAGGGGTGACGCCTTTGGAGCAGTGACATCAGGGAGTTGCATATGCAGCCGTCAGGGGCTGAACTTCTTTCTGTGGCTTAAACGACATGACCAGTGCTGTCACTCCAGGGCCGAGTTCTTTTAGCAGTCCCGAAGTTTAGGAGATGTATCAGAGAAAGATGGAGTGGGGTGGTCGGAAATTCTACAAATGGAACAGACTCCAGCGTGATTCTTCTGAGATTTTTGGAGGGGAACAGGACAGTGGTCATTGCAGGATAAACTTAACCTCCCTATTCCTTTCAAATAGATTGACATAATCCCTATTAAAAATTACCTCAAAAGGGTAACTTTCACACTTGCAAACTTGATATTGTGAAGCCAGGGAATGAGAAAAGTATTGCACACTTCATGCCACCGTATGATCTGTAACATTTCTTTTCCCTCTCTTCCAAAATATGTACTCACACACTTTTTAAAGTAAAGTTCACCGTTTTTATGTACCACTGAGTTGGCTGAAAAACAAGTCGTTTTTATCTCTGGACTGAAATAAGGCAGACAGAGGATGTCAGGTTCAACTGACTAGACAGTTAGGCTTTTCTGAGTCTTGAAATATTATTTATCCTTGTAGATTTAAAAACTCTTCAGTTGTGTATAATTTAAATAATGCTTGATGTAAAATAATTTATAATGCTTTATATAAATGACGACATACAACAATATTGTAATTTATAGGGTATGCCATGCATTCACTTTATTATGGCCAAAATCACAACATGAATAACACTGGTGAAGAAGGTACCTCAGAAAGAAAGCAAGAAAATATCAGAACACCAGTGATTTTGATGACGATAAAAAAGCCTTTCCAATTCAATGAGCTTAATCTAACAACTCATTGGATTAAGTCACATGCCTAGTTATTTCGACTCGTGTGGATACATGGGTGGTTTTTGCATTTTCTAGCTTTTTCCGTGGACATTCATATAAATCTAGAAAATTAGGTGGCTACTCCAGAGGCTTTTAAAATGCTGTCCTACTCTGTTACTGTCTTCCTTTGATATTATCCTAGTCTGGTTTGTTTATATAAAGCAGGTGCTGCCACAGAAATGTTGAGTTTGTTCCAGTTTTCATTGCAGTGGGAGGGGGCTTATCAGCACAGACATAGTCTCCAACAGACAAATTTAGGTTATCACAGTGAGAGCAGAAAGAGTTCCTAAACTATCACATTTGAAGAAACTTCATTATTGTCCAAATCCAGTAAAATTTGTTTGAAGTTCAAGCTCACTTTCTGGAAAGGAGGCATTAGCTCATGAAGAAAGAGATGGTGTCTCTTAAGAGAAGCACAAACTATCAGAATTTTAGCTAGCATGTTAAAACAAAAGGAAAAAATTACTTTGGGATCAGATCTGATGGCTGAGACAATTTGGTGGATTAAATGTCAAACTGTTAAGAGTTTTCTGTCAAAACACTTCTTACCCAGGGTAGGAACTTTGACAACCTGGTATATACTCCATATTTCCCTGGCCTTCCACACCCTTCTCCCCAGCTGGTGACACCAGTAACAAAATAAGTGCCATTGTATTCGGTTACATGGGGACCTCCTCCATCTCCTTGGCAGACATCTCTTCCATCTTTATCATAACCAGCACAGAACATGTTTTTTGTGACCGGCTTATTAAGGGCGAGCTTGCAAGTGTTCTCGTCCACGTAAGGGATTTGAAGCACTTTCATTCTTCTGACCAGTGGTGCTCGTTCAAATGTGTTCCCAAAGCCACTGACAATTCCAAATGTTTGTTTCATCAGAATGTAGTCAGCAAAGTCTTCTTCTGGAAGGCACGCTGGGACAACATCCTCAGAGAATGTGATAGGTTCCTCTAATTTGAGAAGGGCTATGTCGCTGTCAAAAGTTGACATATCATATTGAGCATGTGCAATTATTTTTTCCACTCTGTGCGTTGCTCTACTTGGTTCTGCCTTTTCTTTGTCCACCATCCCTGTGCCAGATTAGTAAAGCAGTTGTTAATGAGACAATACCAACAAGTCTAAACTGCACCTCAATAAAAGCAGGGACCAAAGCTCCTTGCGCTTTTTCTAAGCATTTTACTGTACAAATAAAATAGACCAGTCCTGTATCCTGATGCTGTAGCATTTTATACCCATTTTCAAGGGATTTAAAAGGCTGCCAAAATGCCAAGCCAGTAGAAAATCAGAAATTTCCTAGCAGAATAATGTTCTCAATAAAAGCTTTGATACAAAATCTTGGGCTTCATTACAATATCCCCAGTGGCACTTTTCTAATATATAACCAAAAAACCTCAACACAGAAAAGAAGAATATTGCCTGTCATTTGTAGAGCAACATAGTCAGACTTAAATAGGATACAGATATTCATTGTCTTTTAAAACTTTAACGTTCTGCATACAAAAACTTAGGAATTTATATATATTTAGTATTTCTCAATTTGTATGAAGTGTCTTTGGGAATTAAATGGACAGACAACTGGAGTTTAGGCAAGTACAACTTTTGCTTTACTGTTGCAGGCTGAGTACAATTTTTATGACTCAGAACATCATTTTTCAGTGCCTAGAACTTGTGATAAACTACTTTTTCATAAATGACAGTAATAAATAATTAATTTGAGGTTTCAAGTGTGGAACAGTCTCAGACTAGTACCTACAGGCTGTGAAAACAGTTATTGCTAACATCTGAATGAGGCATCTGGAATTCTTCAGGGTTTGGCCAACACAGGAAATTGCATAAAGGTGTAATGTTAGACCAATTAGCTACATCAGCTCAACCCTACTTGTCCACATATCTTTCCAGATTATACTTGACTTCTATCATACACAAGCTACACCAGGCTTAAAGAAACTGTCCATTCAATACATATGTCACAGTTAGTCAAAGGACAAGATGAGGCAGTGGGAAATAACAGGAGAGTAAGAAAAACTCTGGCAGAGCTAGATGTCCTGTGTATGGAGACTAGAATGTGGGACAGTTTCTTATTTTCGTAGTAAAGGGCAAAATGAGAAGCACTTACCAACGATAACCGAGAAGTCTTTAGAGTGGTTAACGCAATGAGCTGCAGAAAGTATAAAATACTCATTCAGAATTGTGCCCCCACAATGCCATTCATCATACTCATCGATATACAGAACAGCCTGCAAAGAGTGAGAAGAAAGATAAAGCACAAAACATATGTACAGAGAAAACTTGAACAGCTAGCTGGGATTCAAACAGTTTTCTTTAAGTAGACATTTTCATACATATTTTCTGTCAAAGGCGTCCTTCATTCAGAGGTGATGAGAGTTACACTGTGGTGTGGCCACCGCAGTGGGAAACTTGTCAAGACAGATCTTTTTCCTGGCTCAAAGCGGAGTTTGTGCATTCAGTTATTTTGCCTGTAGTTTTTGGTTGCTATTTTTTAAACACAATTCAGCTAATCTTGTAATAGCACTGTTCCTGCTTGGGGTTTTTTATTTCGCTTTAGTCTTGGACACAACAGGACCTCAAGCTATTCTGCTGATACCTCTACGCTGCAACGTCAGTAGCAGGGTGGCTGGCAGCAAAGGGGCCCTGCAGCTCACCCAGCTCTGCGTCCTGTATCTACAACCCTAACCTCCCGCAGCCTCCCCCTCTCAGCATTCGCTTGATGCAGAAACAGAGGCCCAACATCATTCATGGTAGGACACCTGTGCAGAAACACAGTACTCAGGAGAGTGGAATGACCACCCAAAATGTTGACACCAGGGAAGTCTGTCTCAATTCAACCTAGATCCCCTTGGCAAGCAGGGATGAGTACAAAGAGGAGCAAATGGCTGCTGATCCTGGTGAGCAGGGTCAGGTGTTAAACATCTGAGGACAAGGGCACCTTACCTGCCATGGGGACACACTGGGTAAGCCGCCAGCCTCCCCGGTGACCTCTGGATGGCTGCTCAGGGCCTCAGTTGTTCCCTCATTTTCAGGATGAGCATCTGGACTTGCTGTGGTTCCTGTGACTTTCTCTTGACCGGCTTTGTGACTTCTCTGAAGCTTACCGCATGGGAACTTGACTGCGAAGGCAAAACCGAAACACTAATACTTGACGTCTGGATGGCGCTGGAGCTTTGAGGCACGTGTCGCATGCTGAGAGCAAGGCATTCCCATCCATAACCCTGAGCAAACAGCTGTGAGGGCTCAGCTGCTGTTACCGGCCTTCACTTTTGCTGATTTAAGCAAATTTATAGGATGTGGAGGAGCACAGCCTTCCATCTCTGGGGGGGCTGGTGCCTGTGCTGTCCCTGAAATACCAAGCCAAGTGACAGGCAAGGGACAGTAACCTCCAGCAGAGCAGAAGGACAGAGAGTTGCTGGTGAAAACAACTTCTGTCACCAAAGTGCCATTCAACGGAGCTTGTCTGACAGAGCCCACAGTAGAAGGGACAGTTTTGTGGTCAGAAAAGTAAATCAAGATTCCAGTGCACTTTGTGTTGCTTTTCACCGCAATAAATGATTCAAACCTGCTGGAACATGGGTTTGGCAGTGAGAAGTAGCCTCCAGAGTCACAGATAGATACCTACGGTGGAGGAGACTGGTTTGCAGGGAAACAGGTCACTTTCAGGAAAACAACTCTTTATGAAAATGGGAGAAAACTCATTAAAAGTTCAAGGAAAACTCCCTGGCAGCAGGCTTTTTCAATTAAATTAGATACGCAGGTGTCCTTATCAGGGTTGGTTCTGCAAGACTTTTCAAGACATTAACAAAAACTTTGTAAATGCAAAAGGGAGGGTGACAAGAACGGTTGAAAAAAGAAAATAATTTTCCAGTTCTAAAATTCGCCCATTTTGGGCAAGTGGGCAAATACATTCAGCATTCTCAAAGTTGTTAAAAGTTAAACAGCTTCTATTATTAGCATCATTATTTTTGTGTACTTGCTTTTAGTAAAACTTCTGTAACTGGGAAACTGAGCAAAGTATTCTATATCAGGAATTAAAAGCTCATGACAGCAATATGGGATTAAAATACAAAGGACATTATAACAAATATAATCAGACAGACAGAAGAATAGGTGAAGAATAATTGTTACTGTTCACTTTCTCTGAATGCAGGTAAAACTGGTGGGTTTAAATTCAATGTCAGTCATTATTTGTGTATTAGATTACTGTATGTTAACTGAAGAAAACTAGCTTTTAGAAGAAAGTGGAAATGCAGGTTGTATTCTTTTCAAATGGAAGAGATGATATTTGAGTGTAAGCAAGTGAGATGTAGCTGCAATCTCATTATGTCATTACCAATGAAACTACAAAGATTCCGTATGATCTGCATGTTGTAAAGGGAGAAGTTTCTTGGGTTTCTACTCGTTTGGATGTGTAGGTGTTCAGCACACTCTGGAGGCCTTGAAAATAGACACCAGTTTTCACCAAAAATAAAACTAACCCATTCCTTTCTAGCAAAATCTCCTGAAGGATGAGAGGCCTGTTTCAGTCTGTGGGCAAAGAGGAGCCTGAGTCCCATTGTAACCACTGGTTTCTCATATGGCTTCATACCTGCTGGGACGTGGGTTTTGCAGTCCTCTCTGAGAATGCACCCACTTGCACAGATATTTTTGCCACTGCACATTGCTCACAGTTGCACAAATTGACGTTACTTAAATTACAACCTTTAGTTAAGATCTTACTATCTTTGTTGGTAACACCTCAGGCAAGAAATGTGAAAGACGTGAACAGTTAATGTTATTCCTTATGCTACAATGGCACTGCGACACACCACCACTTCCCAAACGTGGTGAAGATGTGATGAGTTCACTCCCATACAGTGAGCTTTAAGTGTGGCTTCGTACCTACAGGAACGCAGGTTTTGCTGTCATTGCCCAGGGCATAGCCAGCAGCACAGGAACACACCACTCCTTCATCTTCAGCTTTGCAGAACTGCTCACAGTTCCCATTGTTGACCTTGCATGCATTTGGTATGACTGCAAAGGAGATAAATTTATAGGCAGGTTAAACATTTATAGGCAGTTAAAAACACAAGCAGCTTGCAAAACCTCTCTTGCAAGCATTAGTCAAACTCCCCACCATTTTGGGAACAATTCCTGCCAAAGGCCTTAGTAATAACAACATTTGTAGCTATCATTATTTAAAAAACGGTAAGCTGTCAACATTAGGTAGACCACTGTTATTTTACACCTTCTGCTGTGTTTCCCAGCTATAACTGGCAGCAATTTGAGGGCAAAGGAAAGGATAATCCGTACTCACCAGAACGGCCATCGTACTAAGGCGAAGATGAACGTGGGCGTAGGTAAGAGGCTAAAATTAGCAGCAACAAAAGTATGAGTAATAAATGAAATATTAGCCTCTAGGTAGACCCTTGCAATATTCCTTTTGCATCTGTATATGGCTCATACTACTCACCTTAGCTCAGTCCCTGGCATTGCAAGATCAGAGGCAGCAAGGGAGAGCTCTTCCCAGCACCAACAGTGGGAGAGCAAAGAGAGGTAAACCAGTCCTAACAGATGCTGTCTAACCTCTTCTTACAGATTCACTATGAGATTCCACAGCCCACCCACACAGCCTAATCCACTCCTTCACTTGCCTTCTAATATCTAAAAAGTGTTTCCTGATAACTGAGTGTCCCTCAGTGTGGTGTGATCCCATTACTTCTTGTCCTAGCTCTTCACCCTTGTGAAAATGAAGTAGACTTCTTGCTTTTATTATGTATTTTACAGATTTTCTTGCTTGTGTATTGTGGGACCGAGGGTGAAATTTTGGTTTTGTGCTCACTGAATGCCTCCTATTCATGTTAGACCATTGCTCAAATTTCACAAGGTTGTCTTGAACTCTCATCTCGACTTATGGCAGTCCTTCCAGTCTGGAATGAGCTACAAATGCAATGAGTAAACACTCTCTTGTGTCTTGCACGCCACTGTGGAAAATACCAAGTATCAGAGCTCCTCTGGCTCATGTGCGTGGGGCCCTCCACTCTATATAACCTTTCATTTGACAGTGAAACACAGACGAGCACAGTTTCCCAACCAGATGTGCACCAAACTTAAAATAGTTTCATCCAGACCAGAGTTTCTGTTACAATAAAAGCGTTATGTAAAATGATGTTAGAAGCCTCCCTTAATGGAAAGACCTGACAGGTACTGCATATTTTACAGCCACCCAGCCTGTTACCCTGGCGTTGGAAGAGACTGATGAGATTTGCTCCTGACTACTGCAGTTCTGCAGCTTCTTTCCTCCTTGCTAGACACAAGTCATCTGGTACCATAACGAATACAGATTTTCTTCTCCGTTGGGAACAGACTAACTTTCTTCCTGGTCTCTCTTACAATATCCATATGCTTAGATCAGTTCTTGATTTTCACATCATGTTTATCACATTGCATTTACTCCTTAGTTTTTCTGGTTTTGTACCAGGATGTTTTGTGGAGTTTTTTAGAAGTAGCCTGATTTTCTCTCTTTAAAAGACACATTAATTTTATTCCCTTGTTCTTTTTCTTTACTTCCCTCACGAGCTCTGTCATTTTACAGTTACTCTTCTTAAAGTCATCTTCCATCTTTGTACTGTCAGCCACTTCCAGTGTGTTGATTAAAATCAAATGTAGAGGAGTGCACTCAAAAC
>Ga0065711_1042233_pt1 | contig 15547 bp, 13 predicted proteins | sample Hoacrofraction12_FD_59098 | JGI IMG/M metagenome (GOLD analysis project Ga0065711, IMG submission 59098) | Hoatzin crop microbial communities from Cojedes, Venezuela - Epithelial fraction 12 v2 (version 2) | ecosystem: Host-associated > Birds > Digestive system > Esophagus > Crop | place... | reverse complement strand
CCCTGCAGATATTTATAAGCATTTATAAGGTCCCCTCGCAGCCTTCTCTTCTCCAGGCTGAACAAGCCCAGCTCCCTCAGCCTCTCCTCGTAGGGGAGATGTTCCAGTCCCCTCATGCGTTTTTCTCCCCGCTGCAGAGGAGATGGGCATCGTACGGTATCAGTCACTGTAGGAGACAAAGCTCAGACTAAACCCAGCTCCTCCTTCTTGTCATCCAGCTCACACCACATCCCCGGGCGTGACGTTCTAGCGCAAGTGCTGTAGTGCAATGTAAAGATGCGTGCTGTGCAAGGTAGTTTGCTTTATGTATCTGTTAGTATTTCACATGGAGAAATAGAAACCGGGCGCAGAAGTAGCTAAGCTGGTGCGTCGGTTGCGGCAGGGCTCCTCCGGTAACGCTTGCCTACGTGTTTCTTCTTCTCAGTGCCTCTGCTCAGCAAGTCTCGCCTGCGCCGAGCCTTGCCAGACTGCCCGTACAAGCCCAGCTACCTGGTGAATGGATTTCCTCTGCAGCGCTACCAGGGACTCCAGTTTGTAAGTTTGGTTCCTTGAGCACGTACTCGCCCAGGGGAGCACAAGGAGGAAGGAAGGAGACCCCATTTACCATGGGCCTCCACTGGTTTGAAGCTCCTGGGCAGATTTCACCCTTTGGTGTTCAGGTCTGAGCATCCCAGTGCATGCCAGAGGGCAACACCAAGAGAAGGGAGAGGGCTGCTATGCACTGCACACAGGTCCTGCTGGGGTACAAGTGGGTGCATCTACAGAGGCCCTCGGACCTCAAACCAAACAGCTGAGCTCGCCTTCACGTGGAGCCTCATAATAGCCAAGGATTTTATTCCCCATGAGGTGAACTGTAGTTTGTGGGGGCTACTGTAGCCCCTTGACAAGCTTAAAACTGGTCTCGAGGGCCAGCTCGCCTTTGTGGGGCGTGCGACATAGGAGGGATTACTCCCCTGCGTAGCAGAGCAGATGCTGAGATCTGCTGGGGATGGATCACCAGCTCAGTTTGCCCTCCCCGGGTGCCAGTGCAAGCCTACTCTCCCTGGGGGACTTGTGTCCTGGGTGGCCGAGGCTCCCTCAGCCTTACCTGGAGGTCTCCACACATGCTTTCTGGGCTTTCTGGGCTCTGGTGATCTCCTGCATCTCTTCAGGGGGGCTTGCCCACCTCTCTCCCAGCTAGATCTTTCTCTGCTATAGGAGTTAAATGCACAGTTATGGAGATGGACGGACAGATGCAGAGAGACAAAAAGGCACACGCCTGCACGCGTCCCCGAACGCTTCCTTCTGTCTTCCGTTCTCACAACCTGCTACCGGGTGCCTTGAAGAGGCAAATAGTTAATGAGCAACCCCTGCCGCCTCTCACAAGGGCTGGTCAGCCTGCAACTGTGCCTGGGTCACCTGGTGACTGGTATCTGGTATTTATGAGGGTTTTACTTGATTTTTCTCCCTTCTTCCCAGGTTCATTTGTCCTTTGTTTACCCAAATGATTACAGCCGCCTGAGCCACATGGAGAAAGACAACAAGTGCTTCTATCAGGAGAACCCTTATTACTTGGAAAGGTAGGATGCTGCAGATACGGTTTTACTAGCAGGGGGGAGGACATGGTTTGAAGGCTGGAACTGGGATGGAATTTCAGACTCACTTCTGCAGGAGTCTCTTGATTCTTAAAGATTCCCTAAGCCTTGCAAAACTGCAGCATTTGTAGATTCTTTTGACAGCCTATGCTGCCTTTAAGTGAAAATACTTTTAGGCCTCAAAGGGGAACTGCTGCTGCTGCTTTGCTTGCTCTGTTAACCCAGTAGCTGGGTCAGAGCGTTTTTGTTGCACTACATCAGGGAATGGATTTCCAGCAAACTTTGCCTGCCAGCAGCTGGAGCCTCCTGATGGCCATCACTGTGAAAGCCAAACCATGCTCACCACCGGGCATCTCTCTGGGGGAATAAATGCATGTCCTTTGTCTTCACTGGGGTCCAGCTCCCAGCGGTGGCCCTGCCAGGGAGCTGCCACTGGCGTACTCCCACTTGCCACAGGCAGACACCTTGTGTGAGGGCTCCCCTCCGTCCAGGAGGACTTTTTTGCAGGATGAGGAGAGTCAGTTTTCCAGTGAGATAACTGATGCTGGCCTCCCTATGCTCAGGATCTTCTTCCTCCCTACAGGACTGCTTTGAGGGCTGGAACAACAGATCGTGTCATAGATTTTGGAGGGAGCTCCTGGGACTGGGGTTCGTAGTGAAGGATGGAGAAGGTGGCTCCCATGGGCTGGAAGTTGCCACCCAGGTTTATTGCTTTGACAATTCATTTGTATTGTGACAGGATTTGGGAACTAGGGTCCCATTTTGCTTGGCATCAAGCCCACGTGGAGGGAAGCAGTCCTGGAAATCCCTCCCAAAAGCCTGAAGCACACAGACATATGAGGACAGCACACAGACAGCAGTGGTATGAGAGCAGAGGGAAGGAGATCATTGCAGTTACCTGCCTGAGACGCTTTTGCAGCGTGATGACTTGCATTTGTGAGCACTACGTCGCAAGCAAGCTTTAAGGAGCAGTTTAAGGGAGGCTAAAGAAGTGTTTCAGGGTATTTATATTGGGATTTCCTCCTGCACTTCGGAGAAAATGTCTGAGACTGAGGTGATAAGCAAGGAAAACAGACATCTTTGACAGTGCAGAGTAAGATCTGATTGCCCAAAGGTAGGAAAGATGGTGGTGATGATAGGAAAGGAGGATCTAGAGATGCTGAGTAGATGCAACCAGAGTAATGGACCATCACCTCTGAAGAGGTAGCTGTAATTTTTTTGAAGAGGGCAAACTAACTGTCATCAAATTTGTGTTTTGCCCTTTCCTCTGCAGATTTGGATTCTACAAGTACATGAAAATGGACCGGCCAGAGAAGAGCCTGGACTCTGGAGAAAAGACAGAGCAGCCAGGTAAGGACCCTGACATCAGAGCCTGGGGGATCCTTTTACCTGTCACTTTAGTGTGTGATTTTCCAGCACCAGCTGAAACAAGCTGTTGACTTCCCATGCCAAGCAAGTGATGGCCCTTCCCTGCCAGATTGCTGTGGCTTGGAGGAGATTTTTGCTGCCCCTTTCTCTTCTCTTCAGGGCAGGTTGGGAGGTCACCAAACAGTGGGCTGTAGTGGACAACATGACAGTTACCTCTCCGGCCCGCAGCTTAGCTGAGGTGCATTTCCAGCAAAAATGTGGGCAGAAGTGACAGAGCCAAAGGTGTGCAGCGTGGCAGCCTGTGCTCGCACCTGCCCTGCAAAGCCCAACAGCTAAAGGCAAAGCCAGACCCCTCCACAGCCTTCGGCCATGCTGGCTGATAGGTGCTGCAGAGGTTGGTACCACCAAGAGCGCTCCTGTGTCCGAGAGCATCCCTGTCCCTCTGAGCAGGAGAGACAACGCTGAGATGAGGCGAGAAGTAGCTGCCCCCAGCGGGGCCGGTGCCTGGGTCAGGGCAGGGACGGCAGCGGGAGGATGACGGAGGTGTGACTGTGATTACTCCTGCAGGCTCCCAGGAGGGGAACCTGGATGACCTGCAGTACGCGGAGCAGGACGCGGAGAGTACCGGTCCCCCCAAGCGCCCCGGCACGGGGAGAGCAGAGCCGGCAGGCAACGCTCCCAGCAGCGTGGTGGGCAGCGACAACGTTCACGAGGACTATTCCCTCCGGGAGCGTCGTCGGCTCCTCTCGGTGATGCGTGGCAGCATGGGAGAGGGGCTACAGAGGGGAAGGACGAAGAGGTCTGGCGTCAGATCAGCCACGCTGGCCTCGGCGAACCAAAGCCTCAGCCAGGCTGTCCTGGACGGGCACCCAGTAATGAAAAGACCCCGTTTAAAAGCTGGCGTCAAAGACAACTCCAGGAGCCCTCCGCAGCACGCCAGGGCCATCCAGGGCAGAGCGCCTGTCAAAAAGGCGAACCCCCCTTCTAGGACCATGTCTCAAAAGCAGCAGCCTGTTGGTGGCCCCAGGGACTCAGGGGTCATGGCTCCCAAAGGGGTGAGAGCTCGAGGAGGCCTCAGCACCGCTGAGGATGGGCTGCAGCCAGCAGGCACCGTGGCAGCCAGGAAGGCAGGCCCAGTCTCTGGCAAAGCCGGCAGACACGCTGCGAGCGCGGCCAGCCCCAGCCAGCAGCCCGGGCTGCCGCAGTGGCTGGACCAAGTGGAGTCCTACATTGCTGAGCAGAAGGCGGCCAATGGTGGGGACGTGGGCGAGGGAGAGGTGCAGATGGCATCTCCTGTGAAGGGCAAGTCTGGACCTGTGGCAGCAGAAGAGGAAGAGGAAGAGGCAGATGGTGAGCCAGAGGAGGATGATGAGGAGGATTTCGATTACATACCAGTGTTTGACCAGGCGGTGAACTGGGAGCAGACCTTCAGCACAAGCAACCTGGACTTCCATATGCTGCGCACAGACTGGATTGACCTGAAATGCAACACGTCAGGAAACTTGCTGCTAAGGGAAAGGGAGGCCCTGGAAGTCACACGTGTCTTCCTCAAGAAGCTCAACCAGAGGAGCAAAGGGTAAGGCACAGTGTGAAAACCACGGGGCAGTGTCCAGGAGCTGGTGTCCCACGCTGCACAGGGAATACCTGTTGTGTGAGGAGCTAGTGGGAATCAGAGGATAAACTAGACGTGGGAAATAAAACTTCAGGCAAGGGATCTGTGTAGAAAAAATGGGCTTGAAGTACCTCTTTTGGCTGAGAAATGGGAATTGTTGGACACCAGACCATGTCTGGGGGCTGAATATCATCCTCCGACAGCTGGTGGCAGTTAGCGTGACAGATTGGCGGTTTCCATCCATCTGGCATCACTGGCCTTTTGCTGGTTTCCTCCATGCACAGTGTAGGTATTGTGGAGCATTTGGGAGCGTTTTACCAGCTGAAGATTAAGAAACCCTGCTGACATGAAGTAGGACCGGAGCTCCTCATGCTCGTGGTTTGATGCCTGCCACATCTTAGCCTGTGAATCACTGAGGACATAGGACCGGAGGGGACCTAGCAGATAAAGTGGATGAGCACATTGACCTCGGAGACAGCCAACCACCCTACACCGTTACCTAAACATCTGCACCTCTGTCTTAAAACTAGCTAGATTTCTAGATCCTGTTACTGATTTGAGAAGAGGTTTCAGCTCCTTGCTGCTTTGATGACCAGCTGGTATTCTGTTTTTATGTGGTCTTGATATAGTTCTTTTTCTTCTCAAGACTTAGCATCTTGATTGCCTTTCTGGCAAACAGATGTACCTCCTCTGAGCCTCTGTAAGCTGAACAATCCAACTCCTGATCCTTCTGTTGAGTTGGCCTCTGTTTCTGTAGTTTTCCTCTCTGTCCTTCTCCATGCAGGTTTCAGTTCGGGTTAATTTTCCTGTACATAAGTGGATGTTGTATAAAATGGGTGTTACTAGTCCGCAGTCCCTGCTGGAAGTAGCCCTCTTGCTACATCTTAAGGCTGCATTTTTTTTTTCTGGGCCACATCACATGGTGCAACTGATCAGTACACACAAGCTTTTCTCAGCATTTTTAACTGATAAGCGTCCGTTTTACAGCAGAAACTCTTGTTATGATCTGAAAGGCCATGACCTGGCATTTCATCCTGTTTTGGCCATTCTGAACCCACAGCTCACCCCAGTTTTTACGGTGTGATTGCTCAGTCCTGCTCCATGTTATTGGCTGATAAGCTGTCATCAGCCAGTTTCACTAGCCCAAACACACTCCTTGTGCCAAGGTCGTTGTAGGAGGTGTTGAATACACTCGCTATTACCAGCCCTACAATCAGTCAGACACATTTGTTATTCTCTGTGTCACCTTTGTTTCATTTCCCTTGACAACTATTTTGTCTTGGCTGGAATCCCAGCTCTAATCCCACATGCTTGTGGATTTAGGAAACAGGTGCTCAACCTTCCCATGGGAAGCGGTGCAGCAAAGCAGAGGGAAGCTGGGGACAAAAAGCTTTGTGCTAGCCAGGAGGAAAGAGCCTAGCAGAGCTGAACGGGCTGGGAGGTGGGAGAGGGGCTGGTGCACGGGGGACGTGCCCACCCCGGCTGTATCTCCTGCAGGCGGTTCCAGCTGCAGCGTATCGTGAACGTGGAGAAACGCCAGGACCGCATGCGGGGCAGCCGCTACCTGCTGGAGCTGGAGCTGCTGGAGCAGGGAGAGCGGCTCGTCCGCGTCTCCGAGTACGTCTTTGCGCGAGGCTGGCAGGGTGTTGGCGGCGATGAGGAGGAGGAGAGGAAGATGAGGAACCTGGTGTGGGGTCGCCAGCGGCACCTGATGGCTGTGGCCAACGAGCCAGAGCTGTGCTGGCCCCAGGGCTTTTCTTGGAATCACCATGCCGTGGTTCACTTCGTGGTGCCAGGTAAGGGGGACCTGCCTGCCCTGGACGTCGAGGGATGGCACGATGGGCAGTTCCCATGAGGGCAGTCCTGAAGAGTGGGTCTGGGCCAGCCTCAGCCATCTTATTTGGGTCACTTCCAATTTCTGTTCTCTCGAGGTTAAACCCCCTCAGAAATGTGACAGGGCCCAAACTCCCATGGCTTCTAAGCTGAAAGAAAACTCCTGTCATACACTGGGAAAGAACCCACACTGATTCCTGGGCTCTTTGGTCCAGGTTTTCAGCCTGGGCCTGTTTCAGCATCCCTGCAAGGTTAGCAGCATTTGAGGGGAGGCAAGGAACCTTACCTGTTCAGAAGCCACACCATCTTTGAAATCAGTTTTGCTTTGATTCTCCCCCTCTTGCAATACAACCAGTGAAAAACCAGGCACGTTGGGTGCTGCAGTTCATCTCTGACATGGAAGAGCTGTTCCGAGTCACGAAGGATCCGTACTTCAACATTATCGTCACGGACTACAGCAGCGATGACATGGATGTAGAGAAGGCTCTGAAAAGGTCTGCCTTGCCCAGGTGAGATTACTGCTTCGTCACAAAAAACTGCTCACGTGCTTACGCCTGCAAGCACAGCGCATCTGCCAGTCTCTGTGTATTGACCAGCCACAGCTTCCTGCAGCTGGAAACCAAGAGATAACATCCACCCAGACCTTGCACATATACACGAATACGTTGTTGTTATGAAATCCATACACGTATACTGCATATAATAGTGTTACAGAACTGTAAGGCAGGGCCTGTTGTAGTCATCCATCCAGATGCATGTCCTTTTCTCCTGGCTTGTGTTCAAATTTCCAAGAGAGAAGAGAAAGCAAGTCTCACAGTGATGGGGCAGGGGGAGGACAGAGAAGGTGAGAAAGCTGAGAAACGGGACAGAGAGCTTGGAGACCTCTGGGGACTCTGCTTGGTGGAGTAACTGTCTGGCTTACTCTACTCTGATCTGCACCAGCCTTGGCTGGTCGTTTGCTTTACATGCCAGGGGTTCCCAGTAGCAGGTCTAGTCCTAGGACAGACCTGGTCTAGAGCTGGAAAGACTTTTGCTAGGGACTGCCCTATCCTTGCTGTACAAGGGGGAAGACCCTCAGGGTACTCCGGGACCTGGAGCGGCGCTGAGCTTGTGCACTCACACCGCAAAGGCTTTCCTCCTCCTTGGGAGGGTGCAGGGGGGCGAGGGCAGCTCCACAGCATGGCGCCCGCGGGGTAGCACGAGCGGTGCTTTCTGCGCTCCCCGGTGTGGACGTGATGAATTTCTCTTTCCTGTCTGACCCCCAGCTATCGGTACTTGAAGCTGACAGGCAATTTCGAGCGTTCTGCTGGGCTGCAGGCGGGGATAGACCTCGTGACGGTAAGTTTGGGGAGCTTGGGGTGGACAGGAAGATAAACAGCATATGTCTGGTGCTACCTCTTGCCTTTCATACTGAACATGCTGGGTTTTAAGGAAGGGAATAGCCTTGCAGACCAGATCAAGCGTAGGTGTGGTTCCTGTCCCTCCAGAGTAAGAGTTTCACCCCTTACTCCAAGGAGCCTGTGGTCCGTTCGGTTCTTGGCCCACCTGCTGGACTATCAGACAGGAGGGAAATCAGCAGTAGCACCTTTGTGAGCCAGGTCACAGTCATAGCAGTTCATGCCCATTGTTCAACAGCCAGTCAGTGGCTGTTTTGCCAGCCCCTAGGATCTCAATTTCTGATCTAGCAACAAATGGCTCTTTAACTCACTCCCTTATCTCTGTCTTCACACCCCTAAAGAAAGACCTCCCTAAAGAAAGACCTCCCTAAAGTCAACCTGTTTTTTTCCCGATCGGCGTGGTTGGTTCCAGGACCCGCATAGCATCATTTTCCTGTGCGACCTCCACATCCACTTCCCGGCTGGGGTCATCGATTCGATCCGGAAGCACTGTGTGGAAGGCAAGATGGCCTTTGCACCCATGGTCATGAGGCTGCACTGCGGCATGTCCCCACAGTGGCCTGATGGTAAGAGGAAACAGAGCCTCTTTGGCTCAGACCTTGCAGAATGGGGAAAGAAGGAGGGTGCCTGCCACCTCTAGATTTATTCCTCTGGTGCTATCAAAGTCTGGAGCTTAAGGTACTTCCAGGGCCACTAGGTGAGAGTGCTTTAGACATAGGATGGGGTTTAACAGTGTCAGGCACCTGGAATTTGAGATCAAAGAGCCAGCAGAGCCCTTTCTATGATATTGCTCCTGGTAATCGCCCAGGGCTCTCTGTAGGTTTAAGGACCTTGGAAAACCCCTCCTTTACTCCTTTCTGTCCATTTCTCTCTTTTCTTAGGGGGCACAACCTGTCCTGAGGAGTACTGGTAGCCTGGGTGTGAGGGAAACCAACCCAAGTCGGGGGGTGGAAAGTGGCACAGATCATCTGAGCACAGGACTTCCTTTAGACAGAGGTGTCCATCCTAAGCCATCCAGGCACAGGGGCAACCCTTTGAAGCTGGGACAGTCCAGCTACATTAGGTACTATGCTGCCAGACAGGAGATGTGAGAGGCTCTGCTGGCAAGTTCATAGGACGGCCCGTGCTGTCTGTCCACAAGCCCTTCTCATTTCCCAAAGCTTTAATATGGTGGGCTCTGCCTTGGTGCCAAATTGACTCTCTGGTGTCCACATTGTGCTAAAAGTAGCTGGAGTCTCACTCCAGCAGCCATGCTGGAGTCATCAGTGATTCAAAGCACCAACATACCTGTGCCTCTTTTGTGCTGTCCTTAGGCTACTGGGAGGTAAATGGGTTTGGTCTCCTGGGCATATACAAGTCTGACCTGGACAAGATCGGAGGCATGAACACAAAAGAATTTCGGGACCGCTGGGGAGGAGAGGACTGGGAACTCCTGGACAGGTAGGCATCAGTTGTCATCATTCATATGCTGAGGAGGTGAGACCCATTAGATCCTGGAGGACCTATGAGTGGGGATCTGAGGAGACTGAGGTGACTGATGCCACCATAAGCTTAGTCAGTGAGGGAGAGTCTCTGAGCGTGTCCTGACCTCAAACCTAGTAGATGAGTGGACCTGAAATACACCACTACAGCTGCTGTTAACAGCAGAGAGGAGCAGTTTCCTGGTGCCTTCCAGCCACACTGCTGGTTGGCCACGGGCAGATGGGGCACTGGTGATCATGAAGACTTTGTCCACTCCAAGCAGCGCAGTGCACAGTGGGTCCAGTCTGGGTCCCTCAGACTTCCCGTACCATGTGTAGCAATTGCCCAGGAGAGCAACTGTCAGAGAGACATAGAAAAATCACTAGGCACCGTCACAATTTCTGAGAAGTTATGATAAGGGATCTCTGCTGTACAAATGATCGGCCTCTGGGTTTGTAGCTCTAGGTTTTGGGGCCTCTCCTGTCATTTCTGTCAGATACCTGCAGAAAACGTGAGCATCCTGAGCAATCCCATGTTGCCACCTGTCTTTTCTCCTAGCCTGGCGTGTGCAGCCCACTCCCAACCAGTCCTGTTCTCAGGGGTGCATAAACACTCAGCATGTGTCGTGAGATGCCTGCTTGTGGGGACGAGATACCTCTGAGCTATTCGGGACTCTTCAATTTGATTGCAGTCTCTTGACAACAGGATGGCATAAAAGAGGTTTCCTGGGGCCAACCCCCGGGTATGGTTGCCAAGAAGGCCAATGGGATCCTGGGGTGCATTAAGAGGAATGTGACCAGCAGGTCAAGGGAGGTTCTCCTTCCCCTCTACACTGCCCTAGTGAAGCCCCATCTGGAGTACTGTGTCCAGTTCTGGGCTTCCCAGTTCAAGAAAGATGAGGAGTTACTGGAGAGAGTCCAGCAGAGGGCTACAAGGATGGTGAGGGGACTGGAACATCTGTGCTATGAGGAAAGGTTGAGGGAGCTGGGCTTGTTTAGCCTCAAGAAGAGAAGGCTGCAAGGGGACCTAATAAATGCTTATAAATATCTGCAGGGTGGGTGTCAGGAGGATGGGGCCAAGCTCTTTTCAGTGGTGCTCAGAGACAGGACAAGGGGCAACGGGCACAAACTGAAGCATAGGAAGTTCCGTCTGAACATGAAGAAGAACTTCTTCCCTCTGAGGGTGACAGAGCACTGGAACAGGCTGCCCAGGGAGGTTGTGGAGTCTCCTTCTCTGGAGATATTCAAGACTCACCTGGACAAGGTCCCGTGCAGGAGACCCTGGTTTTTCAGGGTGGTTGGACTAGATGACCCACAGAGGTCCCTTCCAACCCCGACCATTCTGTGATTCTGTGATTCTGTATCTTTGTGGTCAAGTTTTCCCTAATTTTAACCTTCTTCTTTATGGCAGGATCTTGCAGGCCGGGCTGGAAGTGGAGCGTCTCTCCCTGAGAAACTTTTTCCACTGGTTTCACTCGAAGCGGGGCATGTGGAACCGGCGCCAGCTGAAGACACTGTAGCCTTCAACCCCAAAGCTGCCCAGCAGCGCCGTCCACCATCTCGTCTCGACGTGCACTTTATCGAGGCACACAGCTGAGCACACAAACTCTTCCTCTGCCTCCAGAGCCTTCTGAATGGGATGGCACAGCTGAGGAAGGGACGGTCAGGCTAGAGGAGCGGGAGCTTCTCTTGGGAGCCGTTGCATCCAAGACGTGGGATCTGTGTCTTGCTGGGAGGGCGTGTGGGGGAGACGTCACCAAGTGAAGGACTCGTATTTCCTGCCATGCGGTCTGGCAGATGGTACAATGGGAGAGGTGCCATATTTCCCGTTGAGTCTTGCGTGATGCAAACCAAGCAAACACAAATCCCAGCTAAGCCCAGAATGGTTTATTACAGTAATGCAGCTTCTCTTTCAATACTTGAAGGAAAAAAAGAAAAAAAAACCCAACCTTCCCCATTTCCCCTCCTTCCCCCCATCTTTCCAGTATCCATGCTTTTGAAAAGGGGACCAAAGTAAGTTCTCTGAACTGTGTTGTGTCCACATGACCGTGTGCTGATCCAAGGAAATCTGGATGTGGAGGAGCTGATAGGCACTTTAGGCTGCTGGTGCTTAGACGTTTCTCTGTGCTTTTCGTGTTAGTCATTACGAAAAACTGTGCTTATATTCAGCAGATTATGGGCCATGGGTGGAGGTGCGAGTACACCTCCCTCACGAGAGCCACGTTTGCCTGCAGCTAGGCAAGGTGGCAGGGGCTGGTGTTACAGCTCCACCTAAATTATTGATCCACTGCCTGAGGATAGTGGAGGGGTTGTACAGAGAAGCGAGGAGGGCATCTCAGGAGGAACTTCGCAGCCTTATCTGACAGACGTGTGTTTGTCCTAACGATATCAGGGAATCCCTAGCAGGGAAGAAGTGGCAATATTTTATTAGTTGAAATATTGTGATTTTGTCAGAAGAAGAGGAGACAGAGTATTCTGCTCTCTAAATCCTGTACATTTAAGCAGCATCTAAAGGTTAATTTAATAAGTTATGGCCTCGCAGTTACGTGTTGTCGTAGTTTGACTTTTATGTAAAGAGCAGACTTCTTGGTTGAAGAACCGACACAGCTGTTGGTGCTTCATCTCTGGAACAGCCCTGGGAGCTCTGGCCCGGTACGGAGGAGGTGGCCTCAGGCCTTGGCACTTGCACTGGGTGCAAAGAACAGTGAGGACAGAAGAGGGCTGAGTGAATAAAAGGATGGGCAGACCCATGCTGGTGTTGGTGCAAGACCTATGGGAAGAGCCTCTGACCACAGCCGGCCTGATGCTAGATGGAATTCTCAGCCCTTAAAACTCCCGTTAATGCAAGGGAAGATTTTTTAACCCCGTAACCATTTTACAGGACTAGAAATCCCAGCACAGTCAGCACTCTGCCCTGCACCATTGGTCTCCCCATGCTGTGCTGAAAAGGCCGCTGCTGGTCGGAGCTTCAGGTGAGAGCGTGAGGTAGGGTGCTGCTCCTGGCGCCCGGCCCTGGGGAGAGTTGTTGAGAAGTGAGTGATGGACGTATGCAGGATACAAGCAATGCTGGCATGGTACTGGAGTTGTTTGTTTTTTATACTGGTGGAGTGGATGCCAGTTCGGAACGGGCACTCCTTTATTATTAATTCTGTGGTGCTTGACAAGTCCACCAAGTTCCACTATTGCAGTAGAAAACTCAACATGCACGTTCTGGCACGTGAGACAGAAATCTTGTCAGATCATCTGCTTGCCTTGGTCTGCCTTTTGTGACAGACGGGGTCAGAAGAAGTCAACCAGATTTCAGAAGGTTTTGCTGTGCAGTGGGCGGATACGGTGGGAGGTACAGGAGAGGCAGCTGTGTCTCTGAGTCCACAGACGTTGAATATCTTGGAAGGGGCAGCCTTATCCTTCTGCCCAAGCCACAGCAGTCTTTCTATTGAGGGAAAGTATGTTCCCCATCTAGAGACTAAGAAATGAAACACTGCTGTTGGGGTGAGAGGGAAGACGCTGACCACAGTCAACGCTACTGTTTTTTTTAATGTATTACGGGAGTTTAGGAGGCCAGAGCCCGGTGATGCAATGTTGCACTAAGTCCTGTTTCTGCTTGGAATGTGCAGTGTCAGTCGTGCTCTCGGTGCGTGTCGGAGCCTGTGCTTCGCTCAGACACAGGCACAACCCCGCCAGCGTGCAGGTGAGCTGCTCTCCGGGCTCCGGGACTGCTCCTCCGCAGCCTGTCCGGGCTGGCTCCGTCACGCAATCCCTGTGGAATGGGGAGAGGCTGGCGGCGAGGGCGAGCGCCGGGACGCGGCAGGGCGTTAGCAGGACCCAGCTGTTTGGCAGAGAACGGCTCGATGCACATTTTGCAGACGGAGAGCTGATGGATTCGGTGGCGGCTCTCACGTCGTGCACAGGGAAGAGGGGTTATTGGTACCGTGTGCTTTCGTATCTGGCTTAGATGTGGTCTGCAGCACCGAAAGTTAGCAGCTGGTGTTCATCTGCAGACACTGGCAAGAATTAACTGCATCCAGAAGGTAGCTCACTTGGCTTAAACAATACCAGGAACGCCTCTTCCTCACCACAGAGGACAGTCAGCAAAGAGTGGACTGGAAAGCAGGGTGTAGCCCGCACCCCAGCACTGCCAGCAGAATTTGGGGATTTCACCTCCGTGCTTTAACTGTGACTGGGCTCCTTCCTGCACGCCTTGTAACCCAGGCCAGCGGCAAGCAGAACTGTTTACCTCATGAGGACTCCTTGGGTGGAGATGTAAGGAGTTAGTGGGTTTCAGCCCAGTTTCCTGATGGCCAGTATCCCCGCTGTCAAAGCTGCCGTCACAAATGTTCTTCCCCTTCCAGCACAGTGGGGATTTTTAGTTGGTATTTAAGTGTTGGGGTAGTAAACGTGATTAATACTGATTGGCACTAGTTGGCAGCCTCCGTGGAGGAGCTTGGAGAGAGCCTGTGGGGACAAAAGCTGTCTTCCAGCCCACTTGCTCAGAGACCACTGTGGGTTGTAGGGAGAGAAGGGGCTACACGCTGCCCAGCTTGCTGCCCAGCAGCAAATCCAGCAGGAGCAGCACCAGGCTTTGCTCTGAGGCTGCTGCCCCTCTTCCAAACCAACCTGCAGTTTTTCTCCCCAAACAGAGCCGTGCAGAGGGGGAGAGCGGGGAGCACGGCAGGAGCACGTAGCCCCGGAGCCATGCGGTGACGAGGGCACCTCTTTGGGTCTGGCACGACTCCCAGAGAGCGAGAGGGAACCTGGCTTCAGTACGGCTGGGAAGCTGCCTCTCCCGGAGAGTCCATCACGTTTCTGTCAGCAGGATCTTTTCAGGAAGCCGTGCCTGAGTTTGCAGTGAGGTTTGCTCCGAGTTCCTGGCCTCCGTGTGCATCCTGGCTGTGTCCTGCCTCGGCGGGAGGAGGAAATGGGTTGCACGGGATTTCTCGTGCATCAGGCAGCAGCAGGGAGCTGCTCCGGTAGCTCTGGCTGGGGGCAGCTGGGGAGATGACGGGCCGTGCCGCAGAAGGGACCTTCCCTGGGGCAGGACGTGGCCAGGCTGGGACCCCGGGCCCCCAGCCACGGGGCGCACGGCAAGGCGGCTCTGCCCACAGACGCTGACTCCGTCTTCAGGACTGTGAGCTGTGGATCTGAGGCTTCTTTTGCAGGTCAGCGAAGGGAACAAACAGGGGCTGGGTTTGATTCTGAGAGAAGTGTATGGTGTGAAAGCGATAATGTGAGTTGTCGTTGTCTTTAATGTTTGCCTGGTATGAACATCTCGCCTCTTCTCGTTGCCTATAGATGTCTGAAGTTGATTGTTTTTTAGATACCGATGCCTTGTGTTAAATATCTGAATTGTACCTTTGAATTACCTGCCTTAAAGTGGCTCTGTGCCTTCAAGACGACTCCTGGGCCACCTCTCTGTTACAACTGGGGGGATATGCTGATTCTGCCCCACGTTTTATAAATACATTGTCTTCCTACAAGAGCTCGGTTCTGTCCGTGTGTTACTCACACCCGCATCGCCGTGCCGCGGGGATTAGCAACCGGGCGTCGCGCCTCTGGCTTCCGACAGCCGAAGGCGTAGGCAACACCAGAGACGGGTCCCAACACCAGAGACGGGTCCCAGCACCAGAGATGGGTCCCAACACCAGAGACGGGTCCCAACACCAGAGATGGGTCCCAACACCAGAGACGGGTCCCAACACCAGAGACGGGTCCCAACACCAGAGACGGGTCCCAACACCAGAGATGGGTCCCAACACCATAGACGGGTCCCAACACCAGAGACGGGTCCCAACACCAGAGACGGGTCCCTCTGCCCAAGCCAGCAAGAGGCGGGTGGGAGACGCAGCGAGCGAGGTCAGCCAGGAGCAAGAGCTGTCTCAGTCCCCTTTAGGGCTGTAGAAAGTGGGATGGCAACAAAACAATTTTTCTCTTGCCTCCCATCATGGGAAACAAGGTGGAAGCATTGGACAAATACACGTGCCAGCAAAGCGCAAGTGCGACGCGGTCATGGAGGTAGAACGCGGAGAGCGAAGTGGTCCCTCTTGCAAGCAGGGGACGGTTCCTGCGAACGGCCACAGGTGAGAGCCTGGACCTGAGCTGGGGGCTTGGCACAGCCTGCGGGGATGGGAGGTCGGCTCTGTCGCCGCAGCTGCTTATTTAGGTGCAAACTTCTCACCTTTCCACTTCAACTCGCCAGACTCTGTTCAGTGGTGCCCAGTGACAGGACAAGGGGCAATGGGCACAAACTGAGGCAGAGGAAGTTCCAGCTGAACATGAGGAAGAACTTCTTCCCTCTGAGGGTGA
>Ga0065711_1042232_pt1 | contig 15547 bp, 4 predicted proteins | sample Hoacrofraction12_FD_59098 | JGI IMG/M metagenome (GOLD analysis project Ga0065711, IMG submission 59098) | Hoatzin crop microbial communities from Cojedes, Venezuela - Epithelial fraction 12 v2 (version 2) | ecosystem: Host-associated > Birds > Digestive system > Esophagus > Crop | place... | reverse complement strand
GTTGCAAGATTATAGCTATCAGGAGACTACCATACTACCTAGAACATGTTCTACAGGGTTTAGCAGACTTCATTCAAGAGCATTGTTCCTAAGAGCATAAAATATTTTGATTTGAAGAGTTATTTTGCATCTTTAATCTACATTTATCATCAATAGAGTCCTAAAAATTCACAGAATCAATTATTTCACAGGGAAGCAGGCACTATCAATACCACAGTCACCAAGACACTAGCCACTCACTGGTCAGGAAATTGCTATCAACTGCAGATTATCGAGTGCAATATCTTCTGGGAGAAAATAGGAAAAGAAAGAAGTGTGAAAATTAAACCGCAGTTAAAACAGACCTCATTGTTGGCAATGGTTTATAGCTAGAGGTCATTTAAACACACAAAGTTGGGTCACAAAGAGAAAATAGCAAACTTTCAAGTTACCCCACTGAAAAATGGAGGTGAAACACACTTAATGTTTAGGAAAATTTATGCTGCTACTACCCCAGGGCAAACTGCTGTTGGAAAGAGAGTTGCTTATCATTCTAGCTTGCATAAAAATCACCCAGTTGTTAATGCTGGAACTTCATCTACTAACTTCAGTTTAGACTCAGTCAATGAGTCCTTACTGGGGAAAAAAAAAGCGCCTTTGCTTACTCCACATCAGTTTTCACTTTAGTGTCATATTTAAAATCTTTCATTTTTTCCTCATACAAAACGTTAATTTCTTTTTTCTTCCCATTATTTTTGTCTTCTACTATGTGGCAAGGGGGGCATTTTCCATCTATCTTTCCCTACACTTTTCCAGTGAAAGATATATATTAAAAGAACAATTCTGAAGAAGGTTTTCTTCAAAGTGCTCTACAGAGGAAAAGCGTTTTCTTGACCAGCTTTTTTCAGTAGTACTGCACATGTAAGTAACTGCTCACTGACTCCCGAGTCGCAGACTTTCACTTATCCTTCAGTTAGAAATCGTTCCTCCAGATGCAAATTTCAGTTTCTTGGTGAAATGTATATACATGGCAGCATACCAGAACTACCAGCAAGATTACCACCCAGAAAATTGAGAGAAAATAACAAGAATATTTAGAATCACAGTAAGCAATTTTGAAATGGCTTTTAGGAAGGGCTTATACCAACAACTATTTGGCTGACATTTAGGAGAAAATGTTCTTTGAGTGTAATTTACTCTGTATCTGTCAATGCAAAGTACCAGTATTGTATCTATACCCTTTTACGTACCAGAAGCATGAGCACTGCCTACTGATGATTACAGCATACTAGAGTAAACCCACTAGTCTCAGTGTTCTTAAACAAAACTACAAACCTTGCACCTCAAGATTTACATAACAGGTGAGTTTACAGAGCTATTAGATTCAGGAACAGTGTAATAGTCTTTCAATTCACATCCTAAGCACACCGTTCTCATAGTGAGTGGGAAGCTGCAAGGACATTTCACCACACTGCAAATCAGAACCAGAAAATCAAACACACCGTAACTATAAGCAGGTCTAAGCAGTCGCTAACAGAATCATAGAAGTGAGACAGCAGGCCCCCAAAATCCAATGTATTTTAAATGAGGTCTACTTCCCACTCCGATTTCTATATGCAATATAATGTCTACCTCCAATCAGTTTCTAGCAAACCAGTTCAGCAGAGATCATTGTGTCACCTGAAATTTCTATTCCTATGTATGGATACGTTCACACATGATAGAATCCTGGCAACTAAAATCAACTAATGAAGATTTGCATCAGTAAATTTGAGAAAAAACAATCTGCATAGCTGTTCCCTCCCTCAGTAACTTCCCAAAGATGGTACAGCGTACTAGCAGTGGAGCTGAAGTAACACACAGACCAGAGTCCACTGTGAAGCAGGGAGAACCACCAAAAAGCACGTACTCATAGATTCAGAGCATGACTGCACCTCCCAGCTCTATCAGTGCAAGAGGTGAACTGAAACTGCACCAAGTCCTCCAGTGCTGCTTTCATGAACACTCACGCTTCTTCAGTAACACACTGTCAGAAAAATACTTGTTCTTAAGTTCTAGTTTAAAATGACAATACAGACCCTTCCTGAGTGACCGGGTGTTTATTTTTGAAGATTTCTACTCTTCCTGTAGTACGCACTATACCATTTTCAAGTGAAAAGAGCGTCTGAAATAGCATTAATTCAACTAAAGGGACAAGAAGGAGGATGCATGGGAAGTTCTAATGAACCTTTGTGGCAGCAGCTTCTTCGAATCACGCCGTCACAGATAACGTTGTACTCTATAATTATGCATGTTTTGAACAGACAGGTTGATACCTAGACAAGCATTGGAACTGTCTGAATGTTGTTTAAAGTACTTGATTTCAGATTTTAATACTGTGTTACATACTACATGAAAACTAGACTGGAAAAACCTCTCCTTTCATTTCATCATTCCAGTGCAAATGCAAAAACAATTAGAAGATCTGTGTCAGTATGGAATATTTCACACGGTCTGCTCTCAGTAAGGTAAATGTCAGAAGCAATTGAGCTTTTACAAAGTTTGCAGACAGATAAACTTTGAAGGTGTTGTATGTTTTTCTACCAAAGAAATGCATCTTTCTGCTTGGCCCGCAACTATGAAAACAATGAAAATCTGATGACTCTGAAAGTCATCATGATTTTATGAGCCTCCAAATACTCTAATTTGGAAAACCTGCTTATGAATAAGAAGCCCCTTCACAATTTATCACCTGGTAAAACATCCTTAAAAGAATTATCTCTACTACCCCAAAAGAAAGCATACTATTCTGAGGGTCTATGTATTAATTCCTACTGCATAACTTCAAAATAACATGAAGATCTCTATCCTTTGCCCTTTCTCACATCCAAGTACAGCAAAAGCTGGATCTCTCTCCTAGGGGACATCACCATAGGACCATACTTTTCCCTCTTCAACTTCCTGTATTTCATGATTCAGTGTGTCCTCAGCTGCTTCAGGAGTCTCTAATTCCTTCTCCATAAAAATTAATCTGTTGCATCGCTATATTAATTTGTCCACATGACTGCTAAAGGGATATTTTGTTTTTTAGTAGAAAAACTTTTCCATCTTCTCTTGCATGCTTTTTGAGTAGAACTGGTATAATGACTTTCTGTCATTTTATAGATCACTTAGATAAATTTAGCAGTAAAGCAAGACATAATTTCCTTTCTTTAAAGACTTGAATCAATACCATTCAGACAATACACAAAACTTAGAGCTTTAAAAGAAAACATGTATTTTTAGCTTTAACTCAGTATTATTTCAAATATCTAGGTAGAAAGTCTTGCAAGGACAAAACTAGCAACAGCTGAGATGTGCGGCCTTATTAACATCACCACTCATTAGAAACCGAGGAGATATCTTCACAGTGAATATAATCTTTAGTCTCCTTCAGAGAGCTTTTGGCTTATAAAAGGGATGCATTACAGTAATTGTTAGTGATAACTTTTTCTCACATTGGACACCTTATTTTGATTTTTCAAACTAGTACATCTCCCTTTTTGACTGAACTTATTACCCTTCAATTCTCAAGGCTGTCCTACAGTTTTCTGAAAATTCAGAGTGCACGACACAAATGCATCATTAACCACAAACATCCTGTTAGTCTCTGAGGCTAGAGGATGGCGGGACAGCATGGCATCTGAAGTGCTGTGGCAGAAGCTTATTTTTGTTTCGTTTCTCTACTGCCTAACAGTGACAACTCTAAGTTAACCTGCCCTAAGTCGCCTTCTATAGCCCCACAGGAGATAAAACTATACAACCACAATATACAAAACCATGATAGGATTAAGCCTGACTTTGAAATACTTCGCTTGTTTTAACTTTTCATGAAATACAATTCTGCCTTTGTGCTCACGGTCCAACACAAAGGATTTAACTCTAAGTTCTTAAACTGGGCTGTTCTTGCCCAATTTATGTAAATAAATGCATTAATGAAATTATATTGTATTTTAATAATAAAAATGTGAATTAATGTGTTTAAAGGTAAACATTGTTTTCAAATTAAAGGGCCATTGATAGTGAGTAGTTATACTTTCTTTGACAATGTGACCACTTTCATACAGAAAAATAAACCTAAAAGAAGGATGAGGGTAGATTTAACAAAATAAACACTATCATTAATCACTTTTTTATATATTCAGCACATCATACTAATATAATTTCAGGCACAGCTATAATCTGGATAATTAGGATAAACTAATATCAGGTAACGAGTATTAGAGAAACCCCAGTTCTGTTCTGCTCTCGCAGATAGCAAGCCCCTGTCATTGACCTTTCAGGTACAGATAAAAGAACATCTCCAACCAACCTCTGCAGAACAGAATTGCTTTCCATTCTACTTTAAAAGCCCCTTCTGATGAAAGAACTATGCTAGTAAAAACCTAGAGTCATGAGTTTGCTTTCTTTGTTAGCAGCATTACCGCATGACAAAGTGTATTTGAGCACACAACGGAAGAACATTTTTGGCTCAAAGGAATTATACTAGAACTCTATTGAAAAATCACTTAGGTGAGGCCTACAGAGATCCTGAAAACAGCACCATCCTTCTCAGAGTTCTGAGAGTTCAAAACAAATGAACAAATTAGCAAGAAGCTTTCCTAATGTGTAATTTAAATAAACACATTCAAATAACTTTAATGGTAAATACTCAGATCTCAGAAAGGTACACATTTTTCAGTGTTGTCATGTCTTAGAAACAAGAAATTATTCCCCCCCCCCTTCAATTTTTCTGCTGATGGATCTCAGAAAAAGATGAAAGTTTTATAAAGTGTAGTGATATGGACTACTGCACAGATCTGCATTGGTAAGGGGAATAAAATAAAATAAAATAAAAAATCCTTCCTGCAATTTTCAAAAATTTGACGATTACTTTGAATAAGAAACTTTTTTTAGTCACTTTTTTTTATCACTATAGTGGTTAACAAAACAAAGCCCACAGAAAAAACCCCAAAACCTCAGCTAGAGCAAAAAGCCTAACAGACTCCTGCAGATTTGTTCCTGAGCAACAGTATTAAAATATGTCGTCAATAAAATAAACTCTCCTGAAATATTTTTCTTTAATGATTAATTCATTGACCAATTAAAGCCTAACTAGAAAACTATTTTCATTGAAAATTTCATGACATTTGTGAAGAAAGAGAAGTAAACAGACAAATGGTAAAGCTTTATTATTAATGAAACTTTCCAGAATATGAACAGACATTGGATTCAATTTCCAGTGACTTAAAGCCTTTCTGTAGGGTCCTGAAGAATAAAAGGTACTTTGGTTCTCATTTTCTTTTTAAGTTTTTTAATTTAATTTTAAGCTGATTCTTTAGACATTTCCTTTGCTGCACTGAATTTCTGAGAAGCTAATATGAGGTTTATCAGGCAGATCAGCAAGTAAGAAGAATTATACTGATGCTTCTGATTTTCCCCTAACTTTGCCTGCCAGCTGTGTCATTCCACCAAATTTAAGTAGTCCAGTATGTTTCTAATCTGAAAATGGCACTGAAACTCTCTGAGGAAAATCCTTGCCTGCTTTTGAGAGACCTTGAAGTTATGCCCAAACGAAGGCTGCAATTCTAGACTCCATTAATATTAAGAACCACTTATCAGATCCTGCAAAGCTTTATTGCTTTCCACTTGGCCTAGATTACTTAAATTCTTGAGCATACAATACTACAGAGGACAGCACCATCACCTCTCTCTGCCTCACAGAGCTGCACTAGGTACTGCAGTAATGCAGGAAGGGCCATGCTGCCATCTGCAGTCAGGAATACCCTCCAATGTAGTAATTCACTGCTCAATTTCCTTACAGCCAACAATCATTTTCTTTTAATTTTCTCCCTTAACACTGATGAATCTCGAATTGTGTACTTTTCAATGCCTCGATCAAACATGACCTTTCAAACTTTTAATCCTTTCAGAAAAGGTGATTTTGCAGTGCTTAGAGCTAGAGTTATAGGAAAGTTATAGGCAAAGTAAGAAGGGAAGGAGAAAGAGAGCACCTTAAAATTTCCATTACCTGTCTGGTGTGTATGGGGCCTGGGGTCTTGAAGCCTCCTTGACAACTGCATTCAGAAACACTGTAAGGGTCCGAGCTGCTTGATGAGCACTTGGAGAGTGAGTCACAGCCCACCACAAAGGTGTTATCTAGAGGCAGTTCCTGAATGACATGGTGCTTCTTAGGGGGTACAGGAGTCTCAGGTTTAATTTGAAAGGTGGGCTGTGGAGAAGCAGATTTGTAGTGCTTTGCTAAATCTGGGCTATCAGGCTTAAATGTGGTTGGTGTGGTGGCCCAGTTATATTTTCCCATAGTCTGTTCTTCTAGCTCTACAGGAATGTCTAAAGTGCCATTTATGTGCTCATGGCCAGGATCATCAGGCTTAGATTCTTCAATAGTCACAAAGTTGAGCAGAAGACTTTTTGGAGAGCGCTTCTTCTTCTTCTTCTTTTTCTTGATCTGCCTGTTCTCTTGGTTTGGAGAAACCCATTCACCACTCTGCTTGTTTTTTTGGACAACCTTGTGCCTAGGCGTCTGGCGGCACCGTACTAAAGCAGTAACAAATATTACCAGAATCACTGTCATAGTGCCTGCAATAATAGCAATGATGATCTTGACATAATCATTGGTTTGTGGGGTTATCTCACCATCCCCAATGTTCTGGCCAACTGGAGTTTCCATATTCCTGCGCACTAGCTCTTGTACGTAAGAACTGTTGGAGACTGTCTCATTCACAAACAAATGCACAAGAGCTATAGTATAAAGAGACTCCGGCTGTCCTAGGTCATTGACTTTTATCACCAGCCTGTGCAAGCCATGATCTGATGTAATTACCTTCTCTTTCAAAGTAATATTGCCTGTTAATTGGTCAATTGTAAACAAGCCCCTTGAGTTCCCACCTATGATGCTATAGCGGAGCTCTGCATTCATTCCTGTGTCATTATCAACTGCAAAGACTTTAGTAACTACAGACCCTGGACTGGCTGATGTTGGAACCAACTCATACGAATAATTAGATGAAGGAATAACGAAAACGGGCCTGTTGTCATTTACATCAACAACATTGATGGTCACTTTGGCAGTTGAGGAACGCTGCAGTCTTCCTCCATCCACAGCTTTCACCTGGAAAGTGTATGACCCCTGCTGTTCCCTGTCAAAGGTAATATTAGGTCTTATTACACCAGTAAGTGGATCTATAATGAAATTATCTCTACCATTCAATATAGAGAGAGTGACCGCAGCATTCTCTCCAGAGTCAGCATCTGTAACGGTGATCAGCCCCACTGTGCCATACATGGGTAAGTTTTCTGGCACATAGAAATTATATTCATTATGTGTGAAAGCTGGGCTGTTATCATTCTGGTCCAGGACAGACACTGTCACCGTAGCATTGGTCTGCAAGGGTGGCATCCCATTATCCTTAGCCAGCACAGTGAAGGAGTACCTGTCTTGCTTTTCTCTGTCCAGCTTTCTCACTGCTGTCAGGATGCCTGTACGGCGGTCCAGGTTGAAAATAGGGGGTGCATCAGAACCCAGGATATAGCTGATCTCAGCATTGCGCCCACTGTCAGCATCTGTAGCGCTTATCTTGGTTAGCTGAGTACCAGGAGCATTGTTTTCAGGGATGGAAAGACCTATGATAGGCTGTGTAAAAACCGGGGCATTGTCATTTTCATCTTTAATTTTGATCAGGAGCATTGCAGACTGGTTTAAAGGAGGTTTCCCCGAATCTGAAGCCACTATTTTAATGGCATATTCCCGTGTGGCTTCGTAATCCAGAAATGTGGCTGTCTCCAGGAGAAACTGGTTATCAAACACCGGCTTTAGTCTAAAAGGGACATCGTGATCTGTAAAACAAGTAACTTTTCCATTCAGATCAGCATCCTTGTCCATGACTGTTATCAATGCAATTTTTGTGTTAAGCGGAGCCTTCTCCGACAAAAGCACTGTCCCGTTCACTGGATTGATGATGTATCTCGTGTCTATTGATGGGACATTGTCATTAATATCTGTGACATTAACAGTCACTGTTGCTCTCGATGGAGTTGAACTGCCATCACTTGCTAAAACAGTTAATTTGTGTACAGGGGATTCCTCCCTATCTAGTGGTTCTCTTATAGTGATGAGGCCAGTGGTGTTATCAATGGCAAACAGCCTCTTGGCCAAACTGGAGATTTGATTGCTGAAATAGAAATGGATTTGTGCATTTGAGCCCAGGTCTGCATCAGTGGCATGGAGCTGAGAAACAGAGGTGCCCACTGGAGCGTTTTCTGGAACACTAACTTCAACGTCATTCTCTTTGAAGACTGGGCGATTATCATTCACATCAGTCACTGTGACTTGCAGGATGGCAGTGCTAGATCTTGGAGGGCTTCCACCATCTTCAACTTTAATTTTCATCACATAGGTATCCTTCTGTTCCCTATCCAGGACCTGTTGGACAATCAGTTGAGGCCACTTATCTCCCTCAGGTGTCTCAATTATATCAAGACCAAATACGTTTTGACCCTACAAGACACAGAAAGAACATACTTTAGCACAATAATATACTTAAACAAAGAAACATCTCATTAGCGTTCTGAAATTGTCATGGAATATATAGTTATATATGTACTGTATATATACAGTATGGACATCTTCAACTAGATCAGGAACACACATTTATATATTTACCTTTATTTTGCAATATCTGATTTTGCTTTAAGCTCTAGTGCCTTAAGAAAACTTCAGAGCAAATACGCGAAGAAATGAATACTTTAGAAAAATGGGGTGGGGTGTGTGTTTGGAGGGAGTGGTGGTGTGTTTTGTTTTAACTAGTTTCCCTATTTCTACAGAAAAGTTTTTAAATTCCTGGACAGATGTAACTTGGTTTCTCTATTGTATGAGTGAGCGTGTAGAAAAGGAACGAAGCCAAAGTGCAACCATGTCCAAAGGCAAGTCAGTCTGCATACACTGCCATACTTGTAATAACGAACAGCTGCATCCAGCCTGGTTCTTACCCTGATTATTCTGCTTGTCTCTCACCTTTACTCATGTAATTGTATGTGTGTTCTAAACTGATTTGAGACACTTCAGACCAAAAGGAAAGAAAATGTTCCCAGTGTGCAAGGTTCCTTATTTCTCTTTAATTGTAAAAGATTTGTATTCACTGTATCTTGCTACCTACTGTTAAGAGAATGCATTTATAGGTCTAATTCTGTGTAAGGATATTCTTTCATTGATTTGATTTCTCAAAGGCAGAATCTGACTCTACATAAGCAATCATTTAATGGAACTATTCATCCACATTTCAAAAATTACTGTGCCACTTGCACAGTATTTGTGACAACATTAAGTTGCAGCTAGGCAGTCTAAAGTGAACTGGAACACGTTCTGAAACAATAAAACAAATACAGCTTTGGCTTCTTTAGCAGAAGGCACATGAAAATATAAGCCTTGCAAATCGTTTCTAAATCAAGATATACATTTTTTTTTAACCAATGAGGTTAAATTTTAGAATGGTAATTCTATGCTGATCTCTTCACGAAGACAGAGTGCAAATTTCCTCTTCATCTTCAATCTGGCTAGCAGTTATTTGCAATGAATTTCATAATTACTGAGAAACAATGAATTCTATATTCTATGCTTTAACATAGATTTCCAAAAAAAAGTAACAGAAGCTAGAGGGAAAAAAATCTGTCAGCTATCTTTTACTTCTTTATTTGTACACAAGTTGACAGATGGGCACTGATTACTCTGTCATTAGATCCCACAACTAAAACAAACACTTCATATACACTTTGAATACATGCAGCTATACATATGCATACCCATTTCTGCTTTTCCTTAACTATCAAGTAGGAGAAAGATACTTTCCATTATAGCGTACGAGTATGGTATAAAACGTAGAGCTTTGGTTCCCCATCCCTAGCAGCAAACTACTGGAGAAACAGAAAAGAATGCAAAAGGTCTTTTCCAAGTTAATTACAGAATCATAGAATAGGTGGAGTTGGAAGGGGCCTTTAGAGGCCACCCAGCCCAACCCCCCTGCAGTGAGCAGGGACATCTTCAACTGGATCACGTTGCTCAGAGCCCCGTCCAACCTGCCCTTGAATGTTACCAGGGAGGGGGCATCTGCCACCTCTCTGGGCAACCTGTGTCAGGGTTTCACCCCAATTATTAGCACTTGAGTAATTTTCTATGGAAAAATATTATCCAAGACTCTTTCTTGCTATTTATTACAGGTTTATACATCTTTTTCAACAATAAAAAAAGACAAAAAATTATACTTTCTCCTAATTTAAGCAAGCCTATTTCATGTTGTTTAAGGTATAAGGTCAGATGTGATATTATGCTACATTTTAACAATGCATTTTATAAGAACAGAAAGTATTCCCATTCTAAAATTCAAAAAAATAATGAAACATTCAAGAAAAATATTTTTAAGATTATAAATACCTACTTCTCTCCTTTATGAGCAACGAAATCGAGAGGCAAAAATGCTGAGACAAACATGAAGAAAATCCTTCAGGATTAAATTCTTGATGTTGAAGTAAATGGCTCTATCATCATGAAAAACTCAGTGAGGAGAAAATATCCGTTAGGGTCCGACTGTTTTATTGGACTGAACTGTAGCTCAGTCACTATCCCAGTAAACTGAAGGTTTCATTCACATGAGGAAGGGTAGGAGTCCACAGGAAAAGCACAACAGATAATAAACATGTATACAGTACCTTTTGCCATTAAAATGACTGACTGGTAAAAATAATATTCTACATTATTATCTCCATCACTACAGAAGGACGGGAGTAAGAAATGAAAAAGGTTGACTTTTTTAATCTAAAAAGACAGTTTAAGCAATGTAACCTAACTATGTGAGGCAAAACAAGATTATGCCCATCTCAGAGCCAGGATTACCTTTAAGAGGCTCTGGCCCTAATCACAAGATTCTTTATCAGGGCAATAAGCAACTATGTTAGCTTATTCAGTTTTCATAACATCCTTTTCAGTGGAGTCATACACACAGTAGTCTCTGAAATAATGAAACTGGTATTCTTGTTGAACACTCGCTACTATATATTTACCTGATCATTTGTAATGGATCCAAATGTCCTTTTCGGAGCTGTTTTGGGCTGTTGTAAATAAAAAAATTAAAGAGTTTTTTTAAAATTGTAACATTTAGATAGATTAATAAATACATAATCAATGACACATGGACACTTTATGTGATAAGCTAGAGCAGCTTCTAGTATTATGGGCAGGACTGCACGTGAAAGTGCACGTAAAGTCTACACATAACTTGCCTCTAGACATACATATTGCAGTACCACAGTATCTCACCACAGTGTTTTTTTAAATCCATGGGGTATTGGCTACTTAGACGTTGCAATGAATGTTCTTTCAGGCCAGAAATTGTAATATGGGCTTCATTGTTGAGAGGAATGGGAAACGAGACCAGATTCTGGCTAATGGTCATAACAGTAGCATGGTCTGTTGTGTTCAAAACATCTTACGAAACTACACTTGCAGACAAGTAAGTTAACAGAACATAGTAATTTCTTGAAGAAATAGGGAAGGGAAAGAATATTGTGCTAAATAACCATATAAAACCAACTGCTTGTGATACAATGTACTCTGAAATTAAGACAGTCAATTAGTGATTGTTTCTTAAAGCATTATAAACTATATAATTGTATATAATAACTATACATTGTAAATTGACAAAGAACAGATCAACACTGTCCTCAATCTTCATTCAAAATGAGAATTCCGAACCTTCAGAGAAAGACACACGAGCAAAGACAGCTCATTGTTTTGTGTCTACAACTTTGCCCTATACTTATTACCAATACTTATCTTCAGGCACTGTAAACAACAAACGCATTTAAGGATGTATGTTAGTTTAGTTCAAATGAATCTTAAACAAGGGCTAGACAACATGCATATAATAAACTTTTACTAATGTTCTACAGTAATTTATTTCAATAAATACTTCAACAAGCTCAAAGCGCGCACTTCTATTACAAGTCTACAATCCTCTTAAAATCTGCTAGCTTTATTATTTCTAAAAATCTTACTCTGTCTGAAATCTAACATAAGCAGATTTAGAGTGACTACATTATAGCAGGCCAAATGCAGCAATACTGGGAAATAAAATGAACAAAATATTAAAAAGAGAAAATAAGAAAAAAATAAGCAAAAAAAAGCTACAAAGATAAAAACATCAGCTGCCCATTAGAAAATAACTCAGTAATTCATTAATGTAATTACTTAAGAACAAAACCTTTAGCTGAAATGCAATCTTATGCCCAAAGGACCCTAAAATCTTTCCCGAAAGTCCAGAAAATAATGCATGTTTGCTAACTGTTAGTTATTTCAGATGTATCAACACAGAAAACCTTTGCAGGTCTGTTGTAGAATTACAAGATAGGTCCCAGTCACTGTTTCCTTGTCTGTTTTTGTCACGACATACGGAACTGCTCTTTAAATGTACTGTTATATTAGCAAAGAAGAGAGCATGGTAGCACAATTTCAATTCCTAATGCAGAAAACTGGAAAACAGTTATACAGTGAACAGCATTTTTAATAAAAGCTGCAAATTAAACTTGCATTTTTCTTTCAAAGGTGATAGTTTGGATGTGAAAATGTGAATTCCCAAAGCCAAGCTAAAGCCTTAAACACAAAATATTCTACATGATAGGCAATAATGGATGTAAGTTCCTATAATAGGTGCATATTAGTACACTCAGATCTATAATATCATAAGTGTTGTAGCTCTAATAAAGGTCCCTTGTTTGCTATTACTTACACAGTGTGCAATTCACGTGTTTATGCATTGTAGAAGATTAAAATTTGCTAGACAGCTGTCCTGTTTAAAGACTGCACAGTCACCACCATCATCACAACGCACAGCTTACAACTCAAAGTTACCTGAAGTATGTGTTATTAATACCCACAGTTACCTTACGAACCGAGTGACAGTACCCTAAAATTACAAAGGTAAGAAATTTTTATAACACGAATCTCAGCAGATGCAAAGTTGCTTACATATTTGAAACAGTAGCTCTTTGTCAAAACAACTAGAGACTTCTAATGTGTAGGCCAAGATTCCTATGAGTTTTATTCATTTTATGGTTTTCTGTCAGTATCACACACAGTTTCCTTTGAAGCAAGCCAAAGCTTAGCTCTGAACAAACTGAACTTACAGGTTCAAACCCATAGTAAAAGCAGGACTTGGAAGTTTCCAATGATGTGTGAACCTAAAGTGAATTTTCTGCATTCAAAATCCTAATTAGCTCCATCCCTACACAAAAGTTAAGGACATCATTTATTAGCAATGCTTATATCATAACTTGCTATTTTTCCACCTCCAATTATAAAAGAGCTTCTATAAAAATCAAGCACTGCTAAAGATTTCCCCTCCATATATACAACCACACATAAAACTTATTCATCCTATGAAGCAGACAGAAAGCAAAATGCTGTAGATGGGATCAACAGAACATAAGGATAATAATGAACCATTTCATGCTGGAAAGGAACAGAAAAAGTATAACACGGAATGAAGCAGCAGACAATCAATGCATTTGATATGGATTTTCTGAAGAAGAAAGAAAAAAGGCTAGGAGGTACACCTAAACATGAAATTACTTCCTTGGAAATCTGAATTTAATGTTACTACAAAAAGACTGAAACAGTTCTACGAATTACATCGCTTGAGTCTCCTTAATCTTTTCGGATGATTTGTTCCTTTCTGTAAAGAGTTACTTTCAATCTTGTTATATTCTGAACATTGTGAACTTCATTTTTTAAGATAGATATGATAGACATAATTTTGTCTAACACAGCATATTTTTGCATCCTCCTCAATACTTGGCATCCAATTCTCAGAATGTATTTAATAGACCATGTTAATCTCCATTAAGGAGAAACAATTGGAGACAGTGAATACAGCATTTTTAATATATTTACTTTTTTGCTGCCCTAATTTCTCCAGTCTACACTTCAGCAAGCCAAAACCCCATGCCTAAAACGTGTTAATATTTTTAATCTACAAGCTTTACAAGGGGAAGAACACAAAGAGCTCAAAAGTAGCAATACACACACCTAACATTTTCAAGACTGCACCAGGTTTCAAGTGTAACTCTCTTCCCATATTACATCTTTGGTCTGTGAAATGCTGTTTCAACTTCTCTTTTGAACCACAGATTACAATTAAAAAAAAACAAAACAAAACGCAAAACAAAAGAAAAACCTGAAATTTTTCTTTTAATACAAATTTACTTCACATACCTCTACAAGCTAGGCTAGGACTAACGGTGCATTACTGCATTAACATGATATAAAATTAACAAGATAATTGCTCACAAAAAAGAGGCAGCAGGAACTGGGCTGTCACTTGAATAGTCTTGCACAATGTACTGCAGACATGCAATTATATATTTCAGCCAAATACGCAGCTGCACCACAAAACTTTAAGGAATTTAGCTTCACGATAGTCCTGCTAGATAAATGGTTGTACCACTATCTAAAGATAGGAAATTGAAGTAGAAAGCCATTTTATCAGTTGCCCAAGGTCTGAAAGAGCCAGCCACTTCTGAACTAATAATCATGTTTTAAACCAAACTTTAGAATTTTAAACTTGAAACAAAAGTTCTTTCATTTAGAGACATTTTTCCCAAAAGAAGAAAGGTCAACTGCTGCAGGTAAGGCAATGAGGGAAGTAATCTCCTTCTTAATCTCCTCCATTGTAGTTGTTCAGAAATATTCACAGACATCCTGTTGAACAGGAACCTACATTTTCAAAACACCTGAAGGTGTCCAGATTAAGGTATTATATATGTTGGAGCTTTGCTTTGAATTCCCATGTTTCCACAGGTAGATAAAGCTCCAGTTACCTGACTTGTTCTTCAGAACGTTCCCTGTCTTTGGAGTCACAGTACAGATATATAATGAAGAAAAAAAAAAAGGGATTTATATTAGGCAACAATATATTCAACAAGTGAATTCTGATATCTGCATTATACATGTATGACAACTACATATTTGCTCAATTTCCTAGTTAAGAACAGCAACAGGAACAGAACCAAGTATCTCTAAAAAAGAGAAATAAACGAGTACATGTTTTAGTGATGTAATTCTCTAATATACCACTGTGCTTTTGGAGGTAACAGCTAACAGTTCTGTACTGCTGTTCAGAACAGCTCCTAAATCACCACCTCATTTTGCTTCGACAGCTAACCAAGGTGTCTTAGGCTCCTAATCGCACATTTTAGAGCTTTCAGATGAATGCTGACCAGGTGTTGGTGCAGTGTGAACCTGTAATGCCCTCCTATTCACTACCTGCTCTATAACCAGATCAGTACTTTCAGGCAGAAGGAGATTAAAACCGACAGCCACTTGTATACTAGAAAATAGAAGCAATTGAGACTTTTCTGAAAATTACTTTACCCTAAAGCAGAGACTGTCCAGTATCCTCAGCTTCAAGACCCGCCTGGACAAGGTCCTGTGCAGCCTGCTCTAGGTGACCCTGCTTTGGCAGGGGGGTTGGACTGGATGACCCACAGAGGTCCCTTCCAACCC
>Ga0065711_1042231_pt1 | contig 15548 bp, 13 predicted proteins | sample Hoacrofraction12_FD_59098 | JGI IMG/M metagenome (GOLD analysis project Ga0065711, IMG submission 59098) | Hoatzin crop microbial communities from Cojedes, Venezuela - Epithelial fraction 12 v2 (version 2) | ecosystem: Host-associated > Birds > Digestive system > Esophagus > Crop | place... | reverse complement strand
GTTCCCTGCCCCCGGCCGGGCGGGCGGCCCGCGTCCCGCGGCGGTTCTGACCCCGGCGGCGGGCTCTTCCCGCCGCGCGTGTGTTCGTGTGCGTGTGCACGGTGCCGCAGCGCGCAGGTGTGCCTGCACTGCCGGGTACACACTGCAATGGACAGGCGCACCTGTACCCACGCGTGAGCTGCGGGGGGCTCTCATCCCCTTCCCCACCAAGCGCCAGGCACAAGCCCCGTTTCTCATTCTGCTCGGAACGCGTGCCCGCCTCGACCGTTCACTGATTAAAAGGTCATCACAAGCGCTAGCTGATGACGCCTCTTCTCTCCCTGAACATTTGACAGCCTGCCTGCGCTCAGAAGCTCAGGAAAGGTCACGGTGCAGCTTTTCGCAAATGAATCATCTCTACCTGATGAAGCATCCTTGACTGACTGGTTTTTTTTACGGCCCCTGAAGCTTATTTGTGGCGGCGGTGTCTAAATATTAATCCTTCTTCCCGAACCGGGGCTGGATTAGCAGAGCCGTATCTCTTCAATCACGGGTGCACACGCTTAGCACAGACAGCTGCCTTGACATACTTGGCCGGGCGTCGTGCCCGCTCCAAGTACAGCTGGTACCGGCAGGCAGGGCCGCGCCGATGCCCTGCGTTCGCCTGCTGGAATGGCAAAGCCCCGGGTCGCGTTTCTCGCGCCTTCCCTTTGCGCAGAGATCGTAGGCAAAAACAGACAGGCAGCTCGGTTTGTTTGGGAAACGATTGCAACTGCACCATACCTCGGCGTATGAACGAGCAAAACTTCTTTAATGTGATTTCTATTTATATTGCTCGGGAGAGAGGAGGGAAAAGGTTTTTTGATTTCCCATCGGATGGTGTTTTTTAGATTTCTGTGATTTCCATAACAAAAAGTCAATGCAATAAACTTAGCTCCAGGTTGAGGTTCTTTGGTAGCAAAGGCTGCAGAAACACGAGGCTGGGCGGGCAGGTGCGTGATCCAAAGGAGCTGCCATTGATCCGAAGGAGCTGCCGTTGATCCGAAGGAGCTCCTTCGGCATGCAGAGCAGGATGTGGCCCCTCGTCATCAGATGCCGGGGAAAACCGTGTGCAGAACCATCCAAGTGATTGACAGTTTTCCCTAGAGTATGCGAATATAACTGTATCCTACTTCCATAGGGCTAAAAGCTCTGTCTTCTGTCTGCTTAACCCTTGAAAAAGCAAATGATCTACCAAGTTCTGAAGCTGAATTTCAATAGTTAGCAGTGCTGTGTTTAGTTTGCTGGGAAATGAAGTTCCCAGGTAAGCCCGCACTGTCCTGCATGCGGGTTTCTCCCATTTAGTCACACCAGTAGTTCTTCGGTGAAATTCTAGCTCAGCTGCAGTCAATGACAAAATTCCCTCTGACTTTAATGGAGGCAGGATTTCACCCTTGGTACGTTCGGGGAGCTGAGCAGTGCAGATAACGGTTTGTTCGTCAGACTCGGATATTTTCTCACCAGTGTTTTCCTGTCCTTAGCATTTCCATTTCTTGTTATTTTTTTTGGTTACTGGAAGTAAACCAAAACAAAACTGAGCCCCCCTCAACAAAAAGCACCCCAATACAAAACTGCTACTAGTATAAGCAAAATCAGAACTTATGGCTTGTTGGTAAGCTGGAAGAATGGGAAAAGGGGTAAGCAGTACTTGGGAGGAAAATGATGCTGTGTCTGCAGAGAAGAGCAAATCGATTTCCACTGGTGTTACAGCGATAGGTAATTCAGGGGTTAAGGACAAAGGGGTGGCCGAATGATTCTTACTCTGTTTCCAAGGCAGTTTGAAAAAGCAGAGCAAGAAATGCTTTTTCAGATAAGGAGACTTGTAAAAGGGCCAAAATGCTGGTGACTTTAATTACTGGGTTATTGATTGGGATAACATTTATGCAAGTGCTAGGGGGAGCATATTCCTCAAGGAAGGTGCAGTAACGCAGGATTGCTGTTATTTCACAATTTGCTGAATTGCTAATAACAAGCAAGAATGGGGCTGCATGAATGTAAAGCAGAATAGTGGGCAGTATTTCACCTGTGGTGATAAGATTTTGCCTGAAATTTGCCTTGATGCTACACAGAGAAAGGTATCTGATGGCCATTGTAAGGAAGCATTCAACAATATTAAAAAGACTGGAAATATGAAATATCTGATTGATAAGTTCCAGTCTAGTGGCTGGCATTTCTTTAATTTGCTTTTATTTTTTGAAGAACAGTGTTAATAGGAAGTACATAAGAGAAAGAAGAATTTGGAAGAAGAGAATTTGGAAAAGCTGTACGTATGAAGGCAGTGAGTTAATTAGAGGATAACAAAAAAAAGAAATCTAAATTAGTGGCTCACAATATCTGTGGTCACAGCCAAGAAGCCTTCCAAATATACTTCCATTAAATAGGAAGTATAACCCAAAATTGTTTCCCTTGTAACAAAAAGACATTTACAGACAAAATTGCCTTCAAAAAATAGTGCTTGAACATTTACAGCATCGTTCTGCACCTGCAGATCCCACTGACCTCAGCTGGATTCCCCTGTTTATTCAAGATCAGAAACACACCGTAATCCTATAGACAAATTTTGGGGTTTTTTGCGTAACAGTGTTCATATTTTTCTGCCCCACACCGTGGTGTTCCTGTTGCCACATGTATGCCATGTTTATTGCATTCTCCGCCAAAGTACCTATGTATTTCCTTCCACAGTATTGCACACACGTATGGGAAAGTATGTGTGCGTTGCAGGCAGAAGTTGCAGAGATCTGTAGTACAGGTCTCAGGCGTTCAAATCCCAGATCAGCCATCCAGGCGCACGGATTTTTCAAGTGGCTACAGGGCTCCCTTCCTCACAGGGGAGGAATACTGACCAAGCCTGAATTTTGGTGTGGTCGTGAGCTGTTCTCCCTCACGAAGAGGCACCAGGCACGCAAGCCGTGCACGCTGGTGGGGAGTAACCTGCAGCGCTCCTGTTTGCACGTTGATGTCCAGGATACTTCTTAAGCAGTGCTACCTGGTAAAGCAGATCCGTGAGGTATTCCAGTCACGCTTGACAGATTCAAGGAAGGGTCCGGCGGGATCTAACAAAGAGAAACAAATAAAGGACGTTGATGGCTGGAGACGTCCACGCGGTTGAGAGTACTGCATTTGACAATGTTATTCATTACTCATCTGTCTGTCTGTGACTTCAGCTGGCTGTGACAACTACTTCTGTCCTTCACAACAAACGTGGATGATGGAGTTGTCATTTTTATTGCCATTCGTAATAAATATGACTGCCATACAATACGTGTTGGCCGAAGAAAATTTTAAAGGCATTTTACCCTGTACAGGTTCTGTAAGAGAATGATTTTAAGGAGAGAGGATTGAGAAGTAGTCAAAACATGGAATGGTACAAGAGAATTTTTTGAAGGAGGAGGACTTGCACAGGGCACGTTAAATGAGGAAAGGTTAAACATGAGGTGGATTTAAGGCTTCGTGCGTTTAAGTCATTTCCGGTGGGATGGTGAACCTTCTGGATTTTAATAAATATCCTCTACACATGTTGAACTAGCAGTCTGCTACCGCAATGCAATTTCCCAGGTAGAGGAGGAGCAGGGCCAGCTCTGCCCTGGACTGCTGGTAGTTGATTAATGTGGGATCTAACAAGTCCCTTCTTGATATTCTACCCAGCCAGAGTTAGCATGACACTTATCTCTTCACTTGCAATCTCTTCAGTTACAATCTCTGTTCTTCATCTGAATTGATCTGTGCCGTGATTCTCTGGTGTGTTAATGAGTTTTCTGTGTGGTGGAGTGCTAGAGGCCCTGTTAAACTCCAGAGACATCCTCCCTACTGCATTTTATTTATACGCCCACTCCGTTACTCTTGACAAAAAGAAGCTGAGTTGTTTATCTTGAGTTTTTGTCAAAAAAATTGTCTTACAGTAATTTTTCTCTACTCTGGCTGCCCACAGAGGCAAATCTGAATATATTATTCACCTGTTATTTCAAAACCATTTAAACTTGCCAAATCTGAGTGGTATTTTACACAATTCTGCTGATACTCTCAAAGTTGTTATTAACTACCTCAGAAGTAATTTTTGATTGTGGTTGCATTCAGCAGAATGATGACAAGGCATATTCTTTTCTCTGTCAAATGGAAATGGTATGAGGACAGTATACCTGCCCTCAGAAACAAAATGTTTTGCAAGCAGTGTTTGTGCAGAGACTTTTTCGTTCGTTAAAGCTGAATGCAGCCAGAGCTTTCCCCGCCTGCTCCCTTATTTCATTGCTTATTAAATCCATGCTAACCAAGCCTGACTGGTGGCTGGGAAGAAGTTGTCTGTAACACTCAGCTGTGGTGTGTGCTTTCGGGGCTGAGATCCTTTGCCAATGTGTTTGGAAATCCACGTGTTGGTGAGAATCCAGACCTTTGGTGAAAGCTGTGGCTGCTCGTGTCTCTCCGTGTAGCTGGCTGGCTAGGAGGGGCTCTGCCACTGTTGGGTGCTTTGCCGTGTGGACTCACGCCCCAAACACCCGCTGCTGAAGCACGCTCAGTTTGGTTTTACAGAGAAAAGTCCAGCAAAGTGTCATGGACTCTTCAAACTTTTCTTATGGCAAAGTACCAACAGCTTGTGCTCTTTCTGTCCACTTCCAGATGCTGTCAGCGTGGTGGTCAGGCTGTGTAATGCCTCACTACCCCACATCCCATGCTTTTGCCTTTTCAGAGACTGATGGTTTGCTAGGTCTGTTTGGCAATGTCTTATGATCCAGGCTTAGCAGCTTGGATCACTCCTGGAGAATCTAGCTTTTCTGGCTTCCCTGAAGTTTTCTAGGTCACTGAGAAGTATGAGAGTAGAACATATGTTATTAAATAAGCATAGGATTGCCATACAGACCAGTGTTTATTTTTTTTTAATGAAGTTGGAATGCTACTGTATAAATGCAACTGAATTCTACTTATAAAAAATACTCGGCTGCTGTAATAAGGAACGTGAACACGAGATGTAAAATTGTCCACTTGTATGGAACAACTATTGCAAACACTTCAAAATGGTTATTGCCATTTGATTTGTTCCATCTTCCCCTCCCCGTGGTTGCTAGATCTTGCAAAGAAAGCTTTTTTTTTCCATACTTGTAGTTTTACAATATCCTTTTATGAAGAGCACTGTACTGCACAAGATTTTGTAGATACTTTAAAGGATGTATTTTCAACAGTTTCTTTGAAGTGCTTAGAGCTGACAAATACAAAGATATCCAAAAACCCACAAAAGAAATAGAATTGTCTGTATAATTACTGAAGCTTCGGCAATATAACCGCAACTGAAGTTGTTTGTATGGTTTCTTTCCCTCTTCTTGGCTTCTTGAGTGTCCTCCTATGAAGATACTCAAAATCTGACATTCTTTAGCTACTTCACTTTATTCTCCTTAGCGCTTCAACTGAACACTTGCGCTTCTGTTAACGAAAGCGTCTGCGATCATGATTCCATAGTTCAAATTAGATTAGAGGACAGATTCAATTTCAGTCGCTCAGGTTCATGTCAGAACTGGCTTCATTGTCACCAGTCGAGTTAATCTGTCTCCGCACCAGTGTAGCTGATGGCATAATCAGAATGATAATCGATTGCTGAAATGTAGGCAGAATTTTAAGGTTACTTCATAATTGTTCAGTGTTACAAAAGCAGAATACGGGAGCTGATCGTCGCTGGTTAACAATCCCTTTGGTTCCAAACTGACATCACCTTGAAGCCAGTTTTTGGCTGCTGTTGGAAATCTTGCCCTGATATTGAAGGGATGTGTGAGGGTAAATTCCTTTATATTATTTATTTTTGTAAGAGAAGTTGAAGTAGAATATGTGTATGTATAAAAACATAAAGCTATTTCTGTTTCAAATGTGTGCTGTAAAGAAGACAGCCAGCTTTTCAGTGCTGCGGAGAGACGTAGGTGTGCTGGAGCCAGCGCAGCCTGGCAGGCGTGTGAGGTGCGAAGGCGTAGCTGCGTGCCCAGGCATGGCCACAGCCGACCAGCAGCGTCACAAGCACCGGCACTGCCTGGTACCTCTCTGCTCCAGCACAAGAAAAGCCTGCGGCTATGCCAGAACCGTTTTGTGAAATGGCTTCTGTTTACCAGGCACCTTCAGGATAACACTTGGGCACCCTGATGCAAAAATGTTGTGTAAGATTCAGAATTAAACTTTTGAGACCTACTGAAATCCAGTTCAGCATTTGCAAAAGGCCAGAAAGATTTAAAAGGGATTTAAACTGGTATTAGCAGGCTATACCAGTGAAGAGCTGGATGGATAGATTGTTTGTAGCATCTGGCAAGACACAGTGCTCATCTGATCTTCAGCTGGAGAGGGCCTCTGCAGGGTTATTTCAGTTTGAACGAATTAAATCAGCCCTTAGATATCTCTGAGGTCTTTTAGGATCTCTTCTGGTCCCAGTAGCAGAGTATGGGAAAGGCAGTTTAGAGTATAATCATCTCATCCCTGACCTTTTACTCACATTTGAGGCAGTAGGAGTTTCAGACATTTACTACTTTTCTCTTTCTTTAGACAGGAATGTGGAAAATTTTCTAAAAAGTTCCTTAAGTCAATACCAATTAAGCCTAAAAGGGAATTAAGAAAATTTCACAAATTGGAAAAAAATAAAGCAGAGCCCAAACAGTGATCTACTTAAAAGAGATTTTTCTCTAAAAAACATGTCCTTTAATTGAAAAGAGTATTTTGGAAGCCTAAATCCACAGCTGTTGATGAATATGTCTGTTCAGAGGTTCTCTGGAGCTGGAGTAATACAATTTAATAAATAATAGGTGAATTATAGCAAACAAAGAGTTTACAGTCTGAAAGCTTAAAAGGGTATTTTATAATGCCAAACAAACATGGAATGATGCCAGTGTTATGCTTTTGGTATGAATTTTTAGCTCTATCAATGTAGATAGGCTCATGTAAAATAAGTTTGACTAAGGTATTTAGATTAGGGGGCTGTGCAAACTATAACAATCTCATATATACTGCAAGTATAATAATGAATGATATTGGTTTTTTTGTTTTATACCTATAGATTTTTTTTCTTGATTCTGTCATATGGTAAGTCTTTTACATATGTTATAGATTGCACACCAAAGATCAAGCTCAGACACAGAAAACCCTCTACAAAGACTCTTTGACCTTTCTTTGGGTGCTTATGGGATATCACTTGGAAAAGATAAGTCACTCTCATTAAGATTCCTGCTGAGGGTTGGCAGACCAGGTGGTCCTGCATAACACAAGTGCAGGGCCTGCTATCCTGAGTCTTTAAGGACTGTGCGGGTATAAAGAGTGGCTTGCTGGTGCTCTGAATTAAACCAGACTGTTTCGTTTTAGTTTAAACAAGTGCTGTTTGTCTTGTGTTTTCTGAATCTGCCCTGCAAGACACATGTCTTGGCTGTGCTTGGCATTATCCTCAAAGAGACCATCAATAATATGAAAAGTTCTGGGATGTTATATTTTGGGAACTCACTGTCACAATATTTTACAGTATACTGGTTGCTACATCAGTCCATCTGAACAGAATTTTAAATTCAGCAACTGGACCACTGGTTTGTATTTCCTTCCTTTCTGTTTTTTGTACAACTTGCAGTACACCAACAGCTAGCACTGCTTTCCCCCTGAAATGTTCCCAGTTATACTGTCTATCTTACAGCACATTTTGGAGCCTTGTAGATCTCTTCTTTCATGCTTCTCTTTCTTTTAAACTAACTACAGCTTCCAAGCTGCCTTATGGGGCCCCGACAGGCTGTAGCGACTCACTGCTGGCCCGCTCTCCAGAACAGTGCTCTTCCCTCACGGTGGATGCTGCCGAGCGCTGCTTAGAGATACGCAAATTTTCCGTAATAAACAACTGCTGATTAACGTCACAGTTTTTTCTTTCTCACTTCAAACTGTTGCTGACTGCTCTCTGTCCCAGACTTCTGCTTCACTTTGGGCCAGCACACACTATCACGGCGTTTCAAACACTGGTCCAGAACTACCGGTTTGTGTGCGATCTCAGCTTTCATGGAAAAAGTGAAAAGGCAGAAAGTATTGTAATGAAGAAAACTTTAAATCCTGAATTGAGCATACCTGATGGAGATCTGTCTGAATTCACAAATACACTGAAAATTTGCCTCTGTATGTGCAAAGTAAGCTCTTCATCTCTATTAAAAAGCTGTCTAGGCAAGTGATTAAAGTATGGTTTTGCTAAAGCCCTTGCTGATTGGAGGTTTTTAAAATTTTTAATCCTTTTGAAATGAATGATATTTGAATTCATTTTATCACTTTTACCAATTCTATCTAAACCTCCACTGCAATCGTTGCTGTTACTTGCTTTGATGGGAGGGAAAACAGCAGGCCAACTTCTCTGTTTATACGAGTAGGGTACATGTAATTTCTTAGTGTGTCTACTGTCAGTTTTCTTTTTTTCCAGTTGTACTTGCCTGTTCTTTTGGACATTTTGCTCTCTGTAGTAACCTGCTGCCAAATCTTATAAAACAACATTTCCTTTTGTATTAAGAATACTGCCAGAACCTTGTAAAGAGGAATTCTGTTCTTGTATCTGGCATTAGGAGTGTGTCGTTGAAGGAACTGCAGTTTGACATATCCAGCAACTGTGATGAAACTGATTTTTTACAAGAAAATAATGGCTTTCTACTGAAATCATTAAAATGAAATTCTTGACTTGTCTTGGGATCTTCGAAGGCGTGGAGAGGCAGACTTGCATAGTTCTGTGCCTGTTAGGCCGATCTGCATGCTGACCTGCCTGCTAGGCAGACCCGAATAAGCTGCTTGCCTGAAAGATGCGGTACAAAGGCTCAGAACTCACTTTCCAGGCAGACAAGAACAGGTGCCTGTCTCGGAGACATCCCCCTGTTGATGACCTGCCTCCAAGGCAGATCTGTCTAGTTATCTTTTCTGTCTTTGAAGCAGCTCCATACAGAGCTGTGTCCTTAGCAGACTGAACTGCTGCCTGCTTGGGAGGCACTTTGGGTTGATACGCCGCCTTCTAGACAATCCTGAGCAATTATTTACCCAAAACATCATCTTTCCGAAAGGGACATTTAGAATGTGAATTTGTAAATGATGTTTTCAGTTCTGACTGATCACTGTGTCTTATATTCACTGTTAATCTCATGTATAGGAAATATAAGAAACATCCCTCTCCCACTTTTAGAAAAATAAAGAAGCCTATCAACAAAATTCTGCTAATATAGCACAGAGCTCACACATGCTCGTGCTCATTTCTGTGGCAGTAATCTATCTGCCAAAGTTGCTGTAGGGAAGGGAAGGAAGGGAGTGGGGAGAATTTTTTTTTTTTAAATTCAGAATTGCTACTCTGTTTTGACGTACTAAAGGGAAGGCAGACACTGCGTGTTTCAGTGGTCAGTCTTAAAAATTGCATATGATCATTATGAGTCAGGGAACCAGTTCTCAGTCACTTATACAATATTGTAAGTGCCACATGCTCACTTTTCATCAATTAAATACTTTATTTTACGTGAACAAAAAAAGCAATTATTAGTTGACAGTAAAATACAATTTAGTTTCTGTTCCTTTCCTAGAGAAATTCAGATTGCAGGTCGGACATTAGAGCTGCGGAAAAAGTGGCATATACATCCTCAAGGCCATAAACCTGCGGCAGTAAAGTCACCTGATAAGTCGTAGATCACATATTACATATTTTTATGTTTGGGGAAATACCGTTGTGTAAGTGTATTGGTGTAATTCTGCAGTAGCTTGGTTGCAGCCAGTGTTTAGTCACTCTGTCAGACATGGAACAAGCCCAGAATTAGACTCTCATTTTAGCTGTGCTTGTGTTTTTTAGGGGAAGCAGGAGTCTTTCTTTAGATATGTTAGTCTTGCATACAGTCTGACAAATTCCACGTGTTTGGAAAACATTATATTAACTCAAGAAGTGCAGCCGTTAATGGTCGATATTGCAGCACATGTTGGTCCCGCTCTGTTGCTTCCCGTAGTCTGAACCAGTTCAGTAGTGGACTAAGGGAGAAGAAAAAGCTCGCTAGAGATAAGCCTGGGGGTGGCACACCAGTGTGCAAGGGACGCACTCATCTCACTGGAGGCAGGGGATAGAGAGCCACACATTAGCAAAGGCACAAGGGTTATGGAGGTGTTAGAAACCATGGAAGCCACTGAGAATGGTCACACAGGAACTGAGGCTTTTCCCCGCAGAAAGGTGGCGGGATCAGCAGCCCAGCTGAAGTGCATCTACACCAATGCACACAGCATGGGCAACAAACAGGAGGAGCTGGAAGCCATCGTGCAGCAGGAAAGCTATGATATAGTGGCCATCATGGAAACATGGTGGGATGACTTGCACAACTGAAGTGCTGCAATGGACGGCTATAAACTCTTCAGAAGGCACAGGCAAGAAAGGGGAGGCAGTGGGGTAGCCCTGTATGTTAGGGAGTGTTTTGGTTGTCCAGAGCTTGATTATGGCGATGATAGGGTTGAGTGTTTATGGGTAAGAATCAAGGGAAAGCCAACAAGGTGGATATCATGGTGGGAGTCTCTTATAGACCACCCAACCAGGATGAAGAGGCAGGTGAAATATTGACTGGGAGTTAGCTAATGTGACATCCATCTACAAGAAGGGCTGGAAGGGGACTCACGAGTAGTTCCAGGCCTGTCAGTCTGGCCTCGGTGCTGGGGGAGCTTATGGAGCAGTTCATCTTGTGTGCCATCACACAGCACACACAGGACAACCAGATGATCAGGCCCAGTCAGCACGGGTTTATGAAAGGCAGATCCTGCTTGAGTAACCTGATCTCCTTCGATGGCAAGATGACCCACTTAGTGGATGAGGGAAAGGCTGCAGATGTTTTCTACCTAGACTTTAGCAGAGCCTTTGACACTGTTTCCCACAGCATCCTCCTGGAGAAGCTGGCTGCTCATGGCTTGCGTGGATGCACAGCTGGCTGGGTAAAAAACTGGTGAGATGGCCAGACTCAAAGAGTGGTGGTGAAAGGAACTAAATCCAGCTGGCAGCTGGTCACGAGTGGTGTTCCCCAGGGCTCAGTTTTGGGGCCAGTCTTGTTTAACATCTTTATCAATGATCTGGATGAGGGGATTGAGTGCTCCCTCAGTAAGTCTGCAGATGGCACCAAACTGGGCGGGAATATCGATCTGATTGAGGGTAGGAAGGCTCTGCAGAGGGATCTGGACAGACTGGATTGATGGGCCAAGGCCAATTGTATGAGGTTCAACAAGGCTCAGTGCTGGGTCCTGCACTTCGGTCACAACAACCCCATGCAACGCTACAGGCTTGGGGAAGAGTGGCTGGAAAAATGCCCGGCAGAAAAGGACCTGGGGATGTTGGTCGAGAGCCGGCTGAACATGAGCCAGCAGTGTGCCCAGGTGGCCAAGAAGGCCAACGAGGTGATTGTGCCCCTGTACTCAGCACTAGTGAGGCTGCACCTCGAGTACTGTGTTCAGTTTTGGGCCTCTTACTAGAAGAAGGATATTGAGGTGCTGGAGCATGTCCAAAGAAGGGCAACCAGGCTGGTGAGAGATCTAGAGAACAAGTCTGATGAGGAGCGACTGAGGGAGCTGGGGCTGTTTAGTCTGGAGAAGAGAAGGCTGAGGGGGGATCTTGTTGCTCTCTACAACTACCTGAAAGGAGGTTGTAGCAAGGTGAGTGTTGGTCTCTTCTCCCAAGTAACTACCGATAGGATGAGAGGCAATGGCCTCAAGTTGCATCAGGGGAGGTTTAGATTGGATATTAGGAAAGATTTCTTTACTGAAAGTTGTAAAGCATTGGAACAGGCTGCCCAGGGAAGTGGTTGAGGCACCATGCTTGGAGGTATTTAAAAGACGTGGAGATGCGGAGATTAGGGACATGGTTTAATGGTGGAATTGACAGTGTAAGGTTAATGGTTGGACTCGATGATCTTGAAGGTCTCCTCCAACCTAAATGATCCTATGATTCTAATATGTCCTGTCACAGATAATTTCTCCCTCTTTCAGTCACCCCACATCTCTTAGCAGGGGCACTATGCCTGCAGAGCATTTAAGGAGCAGTACACTTCATGTGAGCAAAGGTGCGACCATCAGCCAGAATGCAGGAGCCCTTTGTCGTAGGACAGACGTACGTCCAGTGTGAGCTGTTCCCAACTCACGGGTGGCCCAGTTTGCATTTGCACTTGCATCACACACCTGCATGCATGGACTGTTCAATTTTTGCTGCAGAATTCTGCATGTAGGGTAGGGACTAAGCAGGATTTTCCACCTCTTCTTATAGGTATCCTGGTGCCTCTTTGAGATGGAAAAAACATAATTAGAGAAGACAGTCTTGTCCTTGGAATGGAAAGTGGTGAAATTTATATTAGTTCTTTAGTTCCGATCTAAGGTGGTTTCATAGTCTGGAAAGGCTTTTTGTCTCTCTTCTGCCCAAATTAATTTCATCCATTGGGTATGGGGAATAGAAATTAGGAGCCTGAAGTCATGCTGTACTATCCAGAAATACAGGTATGATCCCCTTTATTTTTTTCCTCATCTTTCTTCCCCTCAACCTCTTTCACCCCATCTTTATTCCAGCATTTTTTGACTAATGATTATGGTTGGAGAAACTGAAGTCTGCTCATGGGTATTTCTCAAGCAGACTAAGTTTGTCAGCTAAATTATTCATTGTGAATTAGCTCCTTGGAGGCAAGGACTATACTTAGTGTGATGGTGACTGGACCGGACCTCTGGGTACTGCTGCAACAGTCAGATGTAGCGTTGACAACATTCACGGTTTCAAATGGGCATGAATGACAAAGTAGATTTCTCCAGCACACATCAGCTGTGTGGAGCTAAAAGGCAGGACCTGCTCCGGAGAGGGGAGTTGGGTGCTGACAGGGAGCAAAATGCCCGGTTACAAATAAAACGTTGCAAGTGCTAAAATGTAGTGAAGCTGTGTATAACATTTGGGTGTAGGAGATTTATTAAAATACTGCCTTCATGGGAAATAGCTGTGTCCAAGCACTTCCCCAGCGTGTTGTTAATCTGGGTTAATTTGTTGTTCGTAAACCAGACCGAGATTCTTGCAAGTCACCAGATGGCTCGGTGCTATCTGTCAATAACTGGGATAGCTTTTGGTCTGCAGAACTGAAACCGTGCTTGTTTGAATCCATGTTTTACTTCCTGCAAGCCCTGGAAGTGTTTCTAATAAAATTATGTGCTGTTACATACATATCAGTTGACAATATGTGGCAAGTTACTAGTCCAAATATGCTTAAATAATTTTTGAGAAGTGATAAGAATAGTGCATTTTAAAAACCAAAGTATACTGAAGAAAATGTACTAACCTCATGTTTTCATCAAAGGCTTTGTAAAGATTTTGGATTTTTTGGTGTATCTTTACCAAATGTGTTGCAGAAAATCCTCTGATGCTCGCCCGTGTGTATTTTGAGAAACAGCGGGCACTAAAGAGAAGACTTTAATGGATATGGATGGAAGAAAAGAGTTGCTGAAATCCAGTGACAGTGTTAGAGAGCTTCATCTGCGGTAGACGTGAGCAAAACCCCTCCGAACCTCTGAACCCTCCAAGCTTTAGCGGGGCTTCTGAACCCTCCAAGCTTTACTGAATTTGATAAAGAGTAGCACAGATCTGAGCTCACCGTAATTTTTAGTTTGAGTTTTGTGATGCTGAAGTCCCTGCCAAGCTTTTGCCAATACTGTCTAGGTTCTTCATCTCTACCCTGCATGACAGAATATATCCTCACACAGAATGCCATGGTCTTCTATATACAGTAAGAATGATGAGTGCAGTTACCAGCTGGGAGCGAGGTGGAAAAACCTCAGCTTTTCCTCATTTCATAACCCTTTGCTGGATCGAATCAGACACTTCGGGCATTTTAGAAACTCATGCCAGCTTCTTATGTACAGCCTTTTTTACACCTTGTTCAAGGTTACTTTGTGGGGTGTGCGCACCCATTCTGGTGCACCAGGTATAAATTAAATTGCCTGGAAGCACTGCTTGAAACATGAATGGAGAATATTTACCTCCATCTTTTACTCAGGCCAGACTTTTTCACAGGCATTATGGTTTCAGGGTGAGCTATGAGCTGTTTTTCATTTTCTCCTGGCTGTTTCTTTCAAAAGACGGGTCTCTCTGTGCTCTTTTCCAAATGAAATCCCACTGCTCATCCTGTTTTTAAATCAAATCAGCATTCCACCCCATCTCCTTTCTACCACCTGAGATAACAATAATTTAAATGCTTTGGGAAGGAAAACCAGCCACTAAATCTAGTGATAGAGAGAAGTGCATTAGAGTAAGCATTAGTCCTACAAAATGCCAAACTCCTGAAGTATGGTTTCCTATGGTTTTGTGCCCATTTTTGATCTCGATTACGACTGAGCTCTGATTCATGCTGCAGCTTTTTTCTTGACAGGAGTGCGAAATGCATCATCGCTGCCTAAGCGCTCGTATTGATAAACCGTGCTAGGAACACGGGGCCTTTGAGCCTGCTACCTCTCTGTCGGGCTTGGTTAAACTAGCTGAAAAATTAAAAAGTTCCTGAGTGGGCTGCTGGACACAGGCACACAAGCAAGATGCTGGCATACAGTTGTTTCCCTGAAAATTCATGCAAAAAACCTAACTCAGCTGCACCCCCCCTGAACTGTACTCTTTCAGTAGGCCCTGTTTGTCCCTGGTGTCACTGTGAAACCAGAGCTAAGGTGACTGTACCTCCTCTCCACTGGCCTGACTGACACCTGCTGCCAGTCTGCCTTTTGTCCCCATAGCCTTTGTGCTGGGGCCTTGAAACGGCTCCCGGCTGGGTTCTGCCTCTTCGGCGGGCAGCAGGTTTTGGACTCTGGTGCATCTTTTCTTTAAGAGTGAATGCGTCGTGGTACGATGCGTGGGTCCATTCTTCCTGTCTCCGTGCCCGTTAGCTTCACAAAAAACCCACAGCACAATAGCAGGCAAACAAACCAAAACCTTATTTTTTCTGCAAAATAATTAAAGTCTTCCCCACTTTTAGCACAGCAGGTAAGGAACCTATTTTCCACTGACATGCACTGAGCGCGTCTCTCACAACTGCAGCGTCTCCAAATTACGGGCTCTCTTCTGTCGGTGCACGTCCAGGAGCGCACCTTGCCCAAAGGCAAGATGGTAGCTTTTGCTCTCTCTGAGTTTACTTGTAGATTGGAGAGCACAAGAAAAAAATGCGCTACTGGCATGGCCAGCAGCTAAATGTCAAAATTTGGCTTTAAGACAATAGTACTTAAACTATTTCTCTAAGTAAGCACTCCTTACACGAGGAGGGATTGAAGGATCAGACTCATAGCATTGTAAAATCACTCTCTTAGGAATTTTCAGAACTGCCTAGAACATTTTGAATCTAATTCTCCAAACCCTCAGGCAGCTTTGAATATCTCAGCTCTAATATATTGAAATAACAGACACTGATTAAAAAAAAAAGAGAGAGGACGATACTCACAGAATCACAGAATGACAGAATGTTCGGGGTTGGAAGGGACCTCTGTGGGTCATCTAGTCCAACCCCCCTGCCAAAGCAGGGTCACCTACAGCAGGCTGCACAGGACCTTGTCCAGGCGGG
>Ga0065711_1042228_pt1 | contig 15548 bp, 8 predicted proteins | sample Hoacrofraction12_FD_59098 | JGI IMG/M metagenome (GOLD analysis project Ga0065711, IMG submission 59098) | Hoatzin crop microbial communities from Cojedes, Venezuela - Epithelial fraction 12 v2 (version 2) | ecosystem: Host-associated > Birds > Digestive system > Esophagus > Crop | place... | reverse complement strand
CGCGGCCTGCCGGGGTGGGGGGGTGTTCTCCGCTCCCTCCGCGGTTTCCGGGGTCAGGAGCCTTCCCCAGACGCCCAGGGGTGAAATAATTTCGTTTTCGTTGTTTTTGAGAGTGACCTCTTCCTTGTATGAGTAAGAGGTTTGCCGCGCTGAAATGTGGACCTGGGTTCAGAAGTTTCCTGTCGCTGCAGACGTGGTGATGTTTTTGTCTCTGTTCTGGTTGCTCTGAAGCATGGCTGTACGTGCAAACTCGGCTTCAGCTGGGTTTTAACCAGGAGCGCGCGTAGTACGCTGTGACGTACTGCTCGGGACTGTGTTCCTCATCATTTTGCTGGAGAAGTAAGGTACTTCTGAGAAAGAAAGTGATAACCATTACCCCCAAAGCATACAAGTTTATTTTATGTGTTGTGTATAATTGTCAGTTAACATCACAGACTGTATGCGGTGGGGTTTGCCTAGGACATGCGTACATAGCGACATAAAACTTAGTCGTCTGTAAAATGCTATGGTAATACCCTACAGTATTTGCATGCAAAGTGCCTGTAACATAAATCAATGGACTTTACCAGCTAGTCCTGTGAAACACAGGGGAAAGACCCTGTTAACTGTTTTAATCTTATTAAAAAACCTGTGGGGTGCAACATAACCACACACTAGGATTTGACAAGTACGTGGGCCATTCTGTTAATCTTTTAATATCAGTTTTAGAGCTGGCTTCCAGGACATGGACCCCTAATAGGGCTGGGATTTCACTAGGGCACATAGATGGCAGGCTTTGAAGTTGCATTTCGTTAATTGCACAGATATATTATTAACCATTAGAACTTGGTCATTTTTGAAGAAACCAATAGCAGAGCAGTGCTTTCATAAGGCTAGTTTTGTTGTTTTAAATGTGCTATGGAGTGATTAAACATTGAATGGTAGATGCATTGTGTGTGGAGTCATTCATATATGTTAAATCAGTAGACATAAACCTTTGATTGTCCTTAAGGATCCTGATGAGACTGGATTCATTTTTTTATTTCTTTTTCTTGATAGCTGGTATGTTTTGTCACAGCTTTAGTATCATAATCAATATGTCTTGGTTCATACTCAGATAAGGTTCCCCTTAGTTTCAGATAGTAAACAACCATTTAATTTAATCTTTTCGTAAGGCAGCTCTTCTGCCTGTTCTGAAAAAATCCATTAATTGTTCAAAAGCACATCACTGCTACTCTGGTAGGAAAAAAATACATTTCCAATTATTTTTTTCTTTTTAAATTTAAAATGGAACATAAAAATCTGAAGGCCAGAAAAATTGTTCTTAGTATCTGTAGTGCCTCTTGCTTTTCAGCTCCCCCACCTCAGTTCCTCTATACTTCTAAAGTGTTAGTACTTTAATCTTTCACTAAGATGTCATAAAAGTGGTTTTTGACAACGTGACCTCCTCCTTTTCTAGAAAAGCAGTGTGGCAGTTGCTTTTCAGAGGGAGTGGTGTAGGAAGGAAGGAAGTATCGATAGCTCCCTTCTTACATTTTTACTTTCATTTTTATTGCATGATGTTTGTGGGTTGTGCGTGTTGTGTGCGGGTTTGGTGCCAGCTCGAGAGCTGTGAGATGCTTTGTCACGATTTGTAGAGGCTATTAAGTAAGCAGCTACCTTCGTGCCTGTTGGAGAGTCGAGTCAGCCCAAATGCCTTTGAGTTCTGCCATTCATCTCAGTAGGAGCAAAGTAGAGCTCTGGTACAGATGATGTAATCTGGATTACTGCAGCATGATATTTGGAAGGTACAAACTCGCATGTGTGTCAACCTAATACCATTATTTTAAGTTCCAAATTCACAGATCCACTTTAAAAAGTCTTTCACTGTTGGGAGTTTTGCAATACAGAAGAGTCGGTGTTGTGTCTTTCTTGGGGTCGCAGAATGAGGAGTGATTATAACTGAGGGAAACAAAAGGTTTTCAGTGTGTCACTCATGTTTAAAATAATTTAGGATAAGCATTAACTGTATTTGCCTTGAGCTAAATGTCGAGTTTGTCTTTGGTAATTGAGAATAAACTTTGAACCTTTTATAGGTCACATAAAGCAATTCCCATTTCCTTAAGGTCTTGCCAATGTTTTGAAGTACTGCATTTTTTCTGGACTCGTGTCATGCATCATAGTTATTCATATTAATCACAGTGGCTCAAAGAGACGGAATGTAGTAAATTCGTAATAAGACACTGTCTACCTGTTGACAACTGGGAGTATGGGTGTAGTTTCCGCTTTCCAGGTGGAAATGGGTGTCCTTTTCATATTGTGGAAGCCATTTGTATCTTCAATTTGCAAACCTCCTTGTGAAAGAAGTATTACGAATTTTGTCATTGTACTTGTACAGTTCGATTTTAAACATGAAATCAAGTTATAACAAGAAGATGGTCTTGTTTTCTCAGGCTCTGAGTGAATTACGTTTCCTCGGCCAGGACCTTATTTATGGCCTGTTTTTGCAGGCCTGTTATTCAGATAGTCTAACTGAAGTTTTCTCTACTGATTTACAAAAAATCAGCAGAGGTGTGCCCATCTAGGAGCACACCTAGGTTCGCAAAAATGTGAAGTAAACACAGCTAATGAATCATACTCCAGCAACATGTGAGGTGAAGTGTTGATCTGTGAGCCACCATTACACCTCTTCAGAGAGCCACAGCTGTCAGATCTTGACTCCTCATGAAAAGTGAGAGGTGGAATAAAGCAGCCTTTGTCAAGGATATATTGTTGCAGACAGTTTCTCAGGGTAAAAACAGGCAAATATGGAGTAATGATATTTAGGAAAGGATCCAAGGCTTCTGTTTTAAGGGAGCTACTTTGCTTCACGACCCTTTCTCGTAAAAAGCAAATTGTCTCCAAACATGTGTGATAGGGAACATAGATTTGCAAGAGACATGCCAGAGATTTCAATGAGACGCTTTGCACAGTTGCCACCCACTAGTGTAAAACAAGCCGTCTTCCGTGCGAGATCCGCAGCTGAATGCTGTGTGGTGAGGTAGTGGGTAGTTGCAAAGGGAAGGCTATTTTGGTGCTGGATAGTCATAGTACTTACTTGGTGGTGTAGTAACACGTGGTACTGAGATGCACCTTCAACAGGCGGCTTTAGGTAGGGTTTGAGAAGGCTGTCGTGTCCTCAGTGTGGAGCTGCTTCTGTTTCCTGGTGTTCAGATGTTCAGAAGTATCTTTAGTGTTAAAAACTGAAAATGGATTTAAGGAGTAAATAACACGTCACATATGAAGTGAGGTATGTAGACAGTTGTTTTAATCTTACTGTTTTTACTCTGCTTCCATAATTGCATAGTGAAACATTTATCCCACTGTTGAACTCCATGATAAAATACAAACACAAGGTCACACCCAGGCACTTGCTGTAGATGGCCTGCAATCTCCAGTATGCTGTGGTCTTGTAAACACCATAACCCTTCCAAATAAAGGGGTTGTAAACTACTTTGATATTTGAAAAACAATTCTAAATTGATCCAAACACTGGCTATCAGTAACAAGGGAAATGTGGTTTTGAGCAATGCATGATTGTCCTTACAGGGAAGTGAGAATACTGATTCATTTTCCTTTTTTGAAACTGAGAATTGACAAAAGGATTTTTAATCAAATGAAAGTAGTTTTGCTGTTAAGTAGCATTACTCAGTGAATAAAAGGCTTGTGAGTATACAGGGTTGTAATGTTGCAGTGGAAACTTAATAATAGTTCATAGAAGAGCTAGAATTTTGTTGTGTTTTTTGGTTGGGTTTGTAGTGTTTTGGGGTTTGTTCGTTTGTTTGTTTTCTATTAAATTTGATTTTAAGGTGTCCTAACACTTGTCTGTACTGTATAAGATTCAGAAAGTAAACCTGGCCAGTTCCTTGTCAGTGTCTTGGAGCCTGTTGAACTTTGTCACACTTCTCTTAGATAATACATTTATGAACAGGTAAGCATAAATTGTAAACAGTAGAGAAACACGATTTAGTATTATTTCAGTAGACTTTTGTTTTTCTTTGTGCATATAATAGCATTTTGGGCTTGATGCAGAAATGTCAGTGTGAGCTCTTACACTTATTGCCATATTCTTGAACTGCACTCTTACAAGTGATTGTCTTCACTGCATTTTCCTGTCTGGCTTGGGATTTTTTTAGAGACATCCCAAAACTTGAAAGATGTGTGGGCAAACAGTTGCAGGGCTTTTAAAAGACTTAGTACATTTTAAGTTGATGCCACTAACTTTTCTTTTTTATTTCAAACGTGTAATTTTTGTTTTGAACAGCGCAAATGATTACACAATATTGAAAATCAAAATTTTAACTCCTTATTGATTATACGTGAGTAGTATGTGTTTTTGTGACTACCTTCAGCATTGTACTTGAAGACCAGATTCTACTTGTGAAACAGTATTTTCTCCATTTCATGTGCTCTGTATAAGACTTTCTTTAAACATATCCAAACTACAAACATCACATCTCAAGAGAGCCTTGTGAAATAAAAAGATGTTCTATTTTACAAGTGGGAAAACCACTGCAGCAAGGTCATGTGCAAGGTTGATAACAGAGTGGGGAATGGAAGACTGATTAAAATTTGTACGGTAGTCTTCTAACCTTTAGTTACACTCCTCCTGTACTCCCTTAATTATGTTACTTGACAAAATTAAGGGGTGGAGGACAAGAAAAGGAATTAATCTATTTACTGTCTGCCTAGACTCAGAAGTATTATTGTGAAATAGATATCTGGACTATATCCTTTTACCTCATAAAGTAATTTTTGTCCCTTTGGAATTGCTCAAGCCCATATTAAATGCAGTATTAACTTTTAATCAGTGCTGTTTGAAAGTATTTAGTAGCTCATTCACTTTAACAGTACTTTTATACAGTAGTTGTGTCTGCCTCTGTAGCTCTGAGGCAATTACATCTTTATTATGGGTTTTGGCAGTTGCCAGAAAAAAAACCAAAACAACCCACACACCCCCTTAAATTGTGAATGCTGAATCTCTTACTGATGCAGGAAGGCACAAAAACCCTAAAAGCCTGACTTTCGAGTTCAGTGTTACATTGTATTTGTGCGGATAGGAGAATGAAAAACCCACCTATTCGTAAATAAGCCTAGCAGGGATTCAATTAATATGGAGTGGTGTATGAAGTCCTAAACACTTCTAGTATAAGAAGAGTAATTTCTTTTGTAAATTGGAACCCGTCTTGAGCAGCAAGTCCTCCGCTAAGGTAGGCTTGATTCTCCAAGACCTTTGCAGCCATGCCTGTGTGTGCCGAAAAGAATTGCCCGCTTTATCCCCATCTGTTCCCCTTGTTGGTTGTCAGTCACCGCAGGACCCAAGGCGGCAGAAGGAGAAGCACGCGATATAGTCCTGGTACACTGCAGTAATTTACCACTCTTTGATTTTGAAAGTGAATTCCTGCAAAGGCTTCACATGTCAGTTTAAGGAGGAAGACATCCTGAATCATTTTCTACTAGTTTTTTAGTGTCTTTTAGGCTGTTTAATTCCCTCTCTCGTGTGGTGAACTTGAGGAAAAACAGGGACCGATTTGCTTTTTTTAAAAAAAAAAAAATTTCTTTGCTTTTGGATAAAGTTTTACAATTTTGTAGTAATCTCTGTACTGGATTCTGACATTTTTTGGTTCAGCATCCAGTTTTTTAACCTGAATCTAATTATATAATGTAGGTGTTTAATATTCCAGTAATGTGAAGCCGTGCTTTTCTAATTTGTTTTATTACCTTGATAACATACCTAAATTGTAGTCATAGTCCTCCCTTTCTGTGTCTGGGCAGTTGTTCTCAGGGCCAGGAGCAGCGTAATGCTATCATCTGAACCTGTGATAAAAGCTTCTGCAGGGAAGCTGCACTCCCACTGGGACATTACAGGGGAGACTTCCGTCGTATGCGTGATGTTTTTACTATAGTAGCTAGAAAATTGTCTAAACCCATTTTCCTCTCCTTGTTTTGGAGTGAAGGCACTTGTGATGATGTTTATTCATGCTTAAATACGTACTGGTTAATTAGCTTATTTTGTTCCCAATGTTTGATGTGTGACATCTAGTGTGGAATGGGATTTATCCTTTTTATGTGCTGCGGAGTAGTGGTTTGCCAGGACTTGGCAGTTTTGTACGTGTAGAGCGTGAGCTGTTCAAAACCCTGTTCGGAGTGAGTTGCTCTCCTGACCCTGGCAGGGAAGAGCCGTTCTGGTACCAGTCGGACGCCGCCGGAGCTGCTGCTTTGTGCACTGAGCCAGCTCGACAGCGCGCTGTGGATGTGCAGGTTCAATGCTTGTAAAGGATCTCGCAAAGCTGAGATAATAAAGATTATTTTCTTTTGAATATTTTGGGTTGCTATGTATCCCTGTAAAGGTGCTTCATGGGATTATTTTTATGTGATTTTTATATGTGTTCCTGCTTTCAGGAAATACGATAATCCTCTTAGCCTTTTTTAGAAAACAGCCCAAACTGTCTGTGATACTGCATAAATCAAGCAGCAGTGGAATTTCAGGATTAATCCACAGGCCTAGACTAAATAGTCGGTGTTAGTGTCATGCAGACTGTGTTGGGCATCAATTCAATATCCAGGACTCCAAGGTTAAACTTGGGTATTCTGAGTACTCTCTTGCTTTCATAGGTGCAGTGGGTGAGAATGTAAATGTTCGTCTTCTCATGTGTGGCTGTCATGTGATTTTTGCTTCATGTGCATTTGGAAATCTCATTTTCCCTTTGGGTTTGCATTTTATCATGATGCTAAGTTTATGCAAGAGATTACTGCGCATATTAAATCTCTGCCAGTCAGATGCAGAAAGGTTTGGTCTAAGATGAACATAGAGCTATTTTAGGGGGAAAAAAAACCTGGACAGTACAGCACTTGTACCAGGAAAACTGATCTTTTTTGTTTTTCGTGTATAGTGCCTTTGCTTGTACTTGATGTTTTTATGCTAATAATATTCAGTCTGGTTTTGCAAATACGCTAGCACCCAGCAAAGAACTGTGTGCTGGCAGGGGGCACCAGTGTTGCTATATAAGCAACATTTTTCCTAGCTTGTGTAGACACACAGGCATGTGCTTCAGTTTTGAAAGCACTGGGAAAGTTTTGTGGTTTACTGTGGATGACTTTTGAATTTGAATTCAGTTAAATTCTCTTTAAAGATACAACTTCTAAATTCAACAGCAAAGGGCTATAATTGTTAGGGGAAAATGTGGAACCTTGAGGTGTGGTTTTTTTTTCTTTTGGTCTTATGAAATAGTCCAGGAAGCAGTTGCTACACTAGGGCTTATACATTATTTTAAATACAAAATGCCTGAATACTTGTTTTGGTGATACCTAGATCACTAGCTGATCAAAAATTGTTTGACTGGTGCAGAAAGGTACCTTGTTCAAGAGCAGTAACAGCTATAAAGAGAGGTATCTTAATATATTCTGTTAACTTTGAGGTACTAAATGGAGATAAAGCTGTTCAAGTTATTGGTCTAAATAAGGCTAGTTTGGCTTAGATTGATATTTTTCTGTGTCTGCATCAATTTAAGTTGGTAATGCAGGAACTTGTTAGTTTTAAGTTAAAACAGTTGGCCTGTTGAGTGACTTTATCTGTGTTTAAAACTGTTTTCAAGTAATTCTTCCAAATCATTATTTTCCTTCAGACAAGTCCTAAGATGCCCTTTATTTCTGTGCTTTGCAGAGTTACTAGGAGTCTGTTACCAAAGCTACTGATTTGCATTTGAGATATGAAAACATGCACTTTTTAAATACTTCCACATAATTGTATCTGTAATGATGTTAATAGCAAGGCATTTTTGTCTTTTCCTGATATACCAAAAATAATGGGTTTTTTTTAATACCTTGTCTCAGAGAATTTTACTTCTTACAGGTGCAAAATTTTCTTTCTTATTTGTGTGGGTTGCCACCACTCTAACCTCAGGCTTCTTTAACATTAAAGAAACCCGCATTGACCTCTAAGCATTTTGAAAAATAAATATGAGCATCTTGCTTAATACTGTTATTAACTTACACTTTGCTTGATTTTCAGGAGCTTGAAGAAATCCGCAAATGTGGAATGAAAAACTTCCGTAATATCCAGGTTGATGAAGCTAATTTATTGACCTGGCAAGGGCTTATTGTTCCTGTGAGTATAGACTATTCCTTATTCTAATGAGCTTTAAAATAAAATCAGAGTTATTTGTATCTCGTAAATCCACGGTTTAGTAGTGCTGCTAGCGACCGTTAGATAATTTTTGCACCCTGACAAGAATCTGTTTTATGGTTATAAAACCTGGCTTTCAGAGTTGCGGGTTTGTGCAGGAGCTAGTCATTTATAAATATAACGTAAGTTTATGTAGATTATACTGCAGCATCTTAAACATGCTCTGAGCGGTTGAAGTGTGGTCCCAGATTTAATTCTTGTCTCTCTTCAGACATCTTGTGTAATCTTGGGCAAATGGTGTAACTTCCTGTCTCATTTTGTTCAAGTGTCTTCTGTGTTTTGTTTTGTCAAAGTTTGATAATGTTAGTAGGTGTTTCTTATAACTAGTGTGAATTAAAATCCATATGTAATCAAAAGGTGTTCTAGACTTCTGATCAATACCTGCCTGGATGCCTCATCATTGCAGGCCCGGTCTGACGCATGGCTGCAGCTGGCAAGGGCTGGGGACTCAGTGGTGGCACTGGGTTACTTGGGAGAGGTGTTGGGAGGGAGAAGCAAATGAAGTTTGTAGTTTACAACATTAAGCTAAAAGTACAAAATCTACATTATCATAGGAAAAAGCCTGAGGTATTGAATATTTTGTTTATTCCTGAGTATATATATTTTTAAATCCACTAGATTTACTTCTAGGATAAAGTATTGAGTATTGGGAAAAGTTTGAAGCAAGGAAAAGGTTTGGATTTTCAGAATTTTCAGAGCTCTTTAAAAGAATGTCTCTTTATGTAGGCATTAATTATTGCCACCCCCCCACCACCACTTTAATTTTATAAAACTCTACTGTGTTTTAAGAGAAAGTTTAATAGAAGTAGATAACCACTGTATTAGTCAAATAGAGAGGGATTTATTACTGAGGGAAAGCAGGAAATCTAGTGTGTTGAATTCCTTGGTTGAAGTCACTTTGAATTTCACCCTCTTTGTTTCCCACTGCCATGGCCCATGAGTCACGTGAGCTGCTTTTGAGTCTGCAGCAATAGAGGCTGTGCCATTAGGGCATCAGTTGTGCTTTTCCTTGGGTGCTAAGGAAAAGGGCCCCTGACCAGAGTAAATCTGTCTTTTTGTAAGACTTTGGAACATCTCTTTAGCACTTTCTCTGCTTTGTTGGTTGGAGACTGTTCCCGAGTTCAGATCATACAGGCTGAGATAATGGCTAGGCCTTTGCACTTTAGATACTGTAGAATACGTTTAGTTTATTGTTTACTTATGTTCCTGCAAGTAATTTCTTTGAGTGGTTGAGGCTACTCTTGCAAATAAAGCAAGCAGGATTTGACATTAAAATTTGACAGAGCTGACAAACAATATACTTTAATAAGCCACTCTGATATTTGTGGTTCGTGTCTAACAGTTTACTGCTTGATAATACTTTGAAGCAGTATAAGGTTGGTAAATAGGAGTAGTAAAGCAAAGCACCAAAATGCTTGTTTATTCCTGTTAAAATCTGCACTATGTGGTGTACAGCACCAAAATGCTTGTTTATTCCTGTTAAAATCAGCACTATGTGGTGTACAGCGTCTATTTTTAACAGTTTTTGCTCACCAGAGTATGAGCTTAGAGTTTGTTTTGCGAAGGTTCACAACGTCACAAGTGTTTAAACATTGCTGCAGTGAACGGGGCTGCATACCTGTGTTTTGCTTTATAATGTACCCTTTTCCAAGGGAAATAGCCTTAAATTCATTACTGGTATGGTTAAGAGGGAATTTTGTCATGAAATTATTGTAATAATGAATAAAGCGGTGTGTGTTTAAAGAGTAGTATGGTTATTTTGAGGATACACTAGAGAAGGTGCTTTAGTCTTAGCATAATTTTTTTAGCTATTGCAATGCTGGAGTTGACTTAAAAGTGTAATACACAAGCTGGTTGCAAGTTTAACTTTTTTGCTGAGTTTTTGCTTTTGAAGTTCTACTATTTCTAGTATTTCTATTGCAAGTTCTGCTATTTCCATTTTAGAAAATGTTCTTGCTTAGGATTTAAAGACATATTACTCAAACTTTAGTAGGACTAACCAGTTACTGGTTATTAAACTCTATAACTAGACATTGTTTTAGTCAGCTTCTTAATGAAGGTGTGAAAGATACAAAGGTTAATACTTTTAGCAGTGTTCATGCAGAATTACTGTGAAAGATACTGCTTTAAAAGTCTTCCTTGTATGTAGTGTATTTTCTTCTTCAGAAAAACTGTTAGTTTTCAAGGGTGTTTGCTCAATTGAGAAGCAGTTTAAAGATAGCTTGTCAACTTCTTTTCTTGTTCTTAACTGTAGAATAAGATAGTTGATGTACTGTATGTTGAAAATGTACACTATTTGTTTGATTTCAACATCAAAATGAGACTATCTACCCCAGGCTCCTTGCTCTTGTAAGAGGTGTTATTGGTGTACCATGAATTTCATTTCAGTTAATCAAAACAGTTTGCTGTGGATAAACTTTGGCAGAGCAAAAATACTCCAGGTGAATGTGAGTTGTGTTTGTCATTTTTGTTTAGTATTTGTAATTCAGACTCTCTCCCTTGTCAGTGTCAAAATAAATACAACAAATTATTGAAAATTAATTGCTTGAATATTCTGTGTTTTGTCTATTTAAAACATGAGCAACCCTTTACATACGCGTTCAGTTCAGTATATTGGTGAGTTATAGTGAAGAACTGTTCTGACTGACAGTCAAGCAGAAAATGGGCGTTTTTAAGCCAGATCAGTTTCCGTCCCAGTTCACTGAACGGCCTCACAAATTACAGCATGCGATGGAGGTACAAACAAGTGAGCCGTGGGGGGAGAGGGCACTAGCTGCTCATGTTGTCACCACCACCAAAAAGTTATTTGTTAAACTTCCAAAGCTTTTAGGATTGCTTGGATCGAGAGTGATTTTAAAGCCACTCTATTTACCTCTTCCCATGACTGCAAAAATTCTGCTGTTCTTCCTAGAAACACACAACCAGACTTCTCCATATGGAGAATAAATGTTTTCTGTTGAGTAATATTTTAATAGAGCACTCCCCACCCCCAAATATTAGTAAACCTTGTTAAACTTCTGGAGTGGGTTTGATTGCAGGGAATGGTCTGGTTGCTAATGAAGAATGTGTGTGATGATACTTTACACCAACTGGAGACTCTCATCCTTTTATTCTTGTTCCCAGAGTATTTGCAAAGGCTTCATGCTGTAGTTACTGTTTTCAGTGCAGAGTGGTATTTTCGTAAGCTTTTAAATGTAGCAGTGGTTTATTTTTTCTTCTGCAGTTAGTATTTGAAGCAGTATCAATAGTCTAACAGGTTTTTTTAAATGAAATTCTGGGTCTTGGTTTTTCTGTTTCAGCATAAAGAACTATGTTGCTTACTTCATGGTTCTGTCATCACGCTCCTTCAAAAATGATCTGATAAGAGTGTGTGCTAAAACTGCATACGAATTCAGAATGTTCTCATCAGCAGACGCAGTGAATATCTATTTTTAGTACCAATGAATGCTCAGCAGATTTTTGTGTAGTCAGCACAAAAACGTCTTGGAACATACAGGGGAATCTGACAAATCAAATTTCTTTGCTGTTTGTACTACTGTGTTCTGAGACACCTAAAATAACTAGGTTTAGTGAAACCATTTTTCCTTGTCAGGCTTCCTGTTTGTATCTCAGAAAGGGTTTACAATGGTTTTTGAAGTACAAAGTTGGGAGTAAAGCTACTTGTTAGGTAGGACCTTGAGCTTGGAGTAAATGGGATTGGATGCTTTCTTACTAGTAGAAATGTCTGCCAACTTCAGAGCAATGGTAATCTGCTTTTTCCAGGGTGAATACAAATGTTGTAGAGGTTGCATTGCCTCTCTCTCAGCAAACAGGCTTTGATGTTTCCTGACACACAGATATGGCAGTATGTGTTGGAAAAAGGTGCCTTTAAAAGACATCATTTGATAGATCGAAGTCTGGAGTGTGGTTTTTCTTCATTGTAGCCGTTGGAACATGCCAGATTCTTGACATTCTGCCTTCTTGTTGCAGGACAATCCTCCGTATGATAAAGGAGCCTTCAGAATCGAAATCAACTTCCCAGCAGAATATCCATTCAAACCTCCTAAGATTACATTTAAAACAAAGATCTATCACCCTAACATCGATGAAAAGGGGCAGGTTTGTCTGCCAGTAATTAGTGCTGAAAACTGGAAGCCAGCAACCAAAACTGACCAAGGTAGGACTCCATGTGAAGAAGGAACTGGGTATCAAGAAACTTCGTGCTGTGTTTAAATGTAGAGCTAATAGCGTTTCAGCTTGTCAGCTGGTCACTGCTCTTACGGTATATTAATTGTCATACAGTTTGTGTCATGAATCGCGTGTTGTGAGCACAGTGTGCGGCTCTTTTGGAATCTCATTTTGCTATTGGAACGAAAGGTAATGACACTGGCACATGGCGTGTCCACCTCCAGGAAACCACCGGATTCTCCATGACTGAGGAGTTTATTAAGGTTGTGTCCTCGACACACTTGAAAATTCTGGTGGTAGTTTGTGGGGGGGTTATTTTGTGTTTCTTTTTAAACTGACTTTATAATCCAGAGGTGTTCGGTATGTTCCTGGATGTTTGAAAGAAGGAGTCTAAAACCTCAAGGCCTTGAATATTTTACAATCTCTGCCATGTGGTTCAGTGATTTGAATATATGGTTTGAAATATCTAGGGAGTCATAAACAACCTGAAATCATAACACAAATTAACTCTTGGTTCTTAAAAGATCACTGCTGTGAGGCTTACTGTGTAGAGTGCCTTTGGATAAGAATTTAAATATTTTAAGGAAAAGTTTCATCAAGTTCTGTGGCAGACTGAGAGTGTTATCTGAGTATTTTTTTTCTGTTGTTGTTGCTTTCATTAGTTGTTCGGGTGAGAATTTCATGTTTTCTGGCAGGTAATGATTAGCTTAATATTAAGCATTTATTATTGTACATACAGAAAGAGCAAGCATCCTTGCAAGAACTACGTATTTTTTAATAATATAAATTCAAATCAGTAGCAGTTTAGTCCAGTGCTTCAGTGGCACTGAAGTATCTTGCTCTGTAGGAGAACGTATTTCTTTTCCCCAGACTCCTCTTTAAGGTTGTTTTCACTTAAACTGTGTTCCTGATAGTAAACAACGCTGTACTTGAGATCTCTTTTCTCTATGTACTTCTGTGTGCTAATAAAACTACTTACAGTTTGCATGATCTTACCCCAAAGGCAAAATGGAGAAATTCCTGTAGTTCTTTCAGAAAAGATCGAGCAGTTGAATGTTGGGGGAAAGCGGAGGTGGCAGCAGGAAAAACCTGTTAAATAGATGGGTGAAAATCTTATGGTTTGTTGTTGGTTTATGCCAGGTGATACAGGACAGAGATCCTTGGGAGAGATGAAATGGAAGCAGTATGTGGAAGGTTTCTGTTAATGCCTTAGCAGTTGTCTTAATCTTGCAAACTTTCTCTGGTTAACTAAAGGAAAAACGTGTTGTCTCTACCCATTGAAACGCAAGTTGATATTAGTTGGAACTATTGAACCAGTCGTTTGCATGTGCAGGAAATAGCGTCTCCCTGAGACGTAGCAATTCTCTCTTTTTCTGAGAGAGTAAAAACTATGCTAAAATCAGAATTTGGAACAAACCCTGGGTACCATAATATGGCAGATCTCTCATTTTCTGCTGTTTTGTGGTCTTTTGTTTGTCTTTTTCACTCTTTCATCAAGAAGTCTTTTTAGTTTCAGTGTCTGTTGTTACTACATCATGGTATGAACCTGCAACAATGTTATTACAGCCCTGCTTAAGTGTCTGTTCCTTTTTCTCTGGAACTCTTCTTGTTACTGAAAAACAAACTTCAGTCTATTTGCTGCTTGAGCCTTCCTCAAGGAAATAACGCAGCATCGTTAGTGCAATATCAAAGTGATTGGTTTTGATCAGTCATGTGTCAGGAAAGTGGAGAGATTAGGTTTATCATAAATCATTAACTCACCTTTCATGTACTAAACATGCATCTTAGTGCTGTACTTTTTATTAATTTATGCTTAATATTAAAACAGACCATTGTGACAGTAGAATTTCTAAATGCTGTGGATACTGAGGCAATTCCTGTTATGACAGTCCTCATTTTTTCTGGCTTGTGTGTTAAATAACCTTAATAACACAATAACACTTCCTTTGTAGTGTTTTAGCATGTTTTACTGAGTGAAAAGGGATTGTCACCTGCAGTATTGATGCTAGTTTCATAAGTAGTCATTGATATGATGACAGTTGTCATAAGTACAGGACTGGTGAGTTCCTGTGAAGTAAGCTAGTACCAGGCCTATGTTCTTTAGATGGCTTGTTCAGTTTAAATTCTGATTTGTGGTAAGAAATGTTCCTGCATAGCAATACAGTGACAAGCGTATTTCTGGGTTTTTTTGAAGTATGTTCCCCATTCCTGTCAGGTAAGGGTGGAAAAGAGTATGAGCATGCAAAGACTGATGCTCTGAAAGAAGCCACTCTCGTATTCTAGCACCTACTGGAGCGATAAGTATTGTTAGAACTTACACTGCGGAACTAGGGAGAATCCAGTTCAACTGCTAAGTAGCAGTTTCAGAACAAGCAACAGGCTCTGATTTTTCACGCGGTGCGTAGCTGAGCTGAGGAGCTCCCTGCCGCTGGATGGTGGAGGTGTCAGTGTTTTCCGTGGGTTTGGGAGGCGGCAGCTGGCTGTAGTGTGCAATGTGGGAATTTAACAGAGTTTTGTTACACTTGCTTTAAAAACGCCCTCGGGGTGCTGCTTTGTATTACTCTGGGTAGCACAAACATACCTCAGACAGAGTATTATTAATATAATAATTACCCTCAGGGTGAAGAAGTTCTTCCTCATGCTCAGACGGAACTTCCTCTGCTTCAGTTTGTGCCCGTTGCCCCTTGTCCTGTCGCTGGGCACCACTGAAAAGAGTCTGGCCCCATCCTCCTGACACCGACCCTTAAGATATTTGTAGGCATTTATAAGGTCCCCTCTCAGCCTTCTCTTCTTCAGGCTGAACAAGCCCAGCTCCCTCAGCGTTTCCTCATAGGACAGATGCTCCAGTTCCCTCATCATCCTCGTAGCCCTCCACTGGATTCTCTCCAGTAGTTCCTCGACTTTCTTGAACTGGGGAGCCCATAACTGGACACAGTACTCCAGATGGGGCCTCACTAGGGCAGGGTAGAGGAGAACCTCCCTCAACTTGCTGGCCCCACTCTTCTTAATGCACCCCAGGAGACCATTGGCCTTCTTGGCAGCTCATGGTCAACTTGTCATCCACCAGGACACCCAGGTCCCTCTCCACAGCGCTGCTCTCCAGCAGGTCAGCCCCAGCCTGTACTGGTGCATGGGGTTGTTCCTCCCCAGGTGCAGGACCCTGCACTTGCCCTTGTTGAACTTCATCAGGTTCCTCTCT
>Ga0065711_1042230_pt1 | contig 15549 bp, 22 predicted proteins | sample Hoacrofraction12_FD_59098 | JGI IMG/M metagenome (GOLD analysis project Ga0065711, IMG submission 59098) | Hoatzin crop microbial communities from Cojedes, Venezuela - Epithelial fraction 12 v2 (version 2) | ecosystem: Host-associated > Birds > Digestive system > Esophagus > Crop | place... | reverse complement strand
AAAAAAAAAAAAAAAAAAAAAAAAAAAAAAAAAAAAAAGGAAAAGGAGGAACAGAGGAAAAAAAAAAAAAACCAAACCCAACCCTAAAAACTTCGTCTCCGCTCCCCCCAGACTTCCTGGGAGGGCCCGGGCAGGCCAATGGCAGCCGCCGGGACGCGCGGAAAGGGGCGGCCCCGGGGCCCAGCCGCGTCCCCCCCCTCCCCGCTGGCCCGGGCAAAGTTGAAGCCCGGGGAGTGCCGGGCTGAGCCGCCGAGGGATTTTTTTTCTTTTTTTCCAGGGATTTTCAGCAGCCCCGACGTGTGTGCACACACAGTGGGGTCCCTCACCTTCCCTCCTGAAGCTGCTGGGTGTTATCCCCCCCCCATGAACCCCTAACGCAGGGATCTGCAATCCTGGCAGAGGTGGTAGCAGGTCCACGGGGATCTCCGGTGCCCCCGAAAGCCACCCTGCCTAGGGAATGGGAATTGCTGGAGAGGGTCCCGAAGGAAAAGGGGCAGGGAGCTGCCCGTCGCTCCACTGGGCGATTCCGCCCAGGTGCTGCTTCTCACCGCAAGGCAAAGCGACCGTGCCCGGCCCAGAGCTCAGCATTGGAGAAACCCCGGGATCGGGGGTGTGACCCAGGCCCGGTCGTGCAGGGGAAGCTCAGGGCTTGGGGCTCCTCTCCGGACCAGGGCAGGACGGGACACCGCCAGCTGCGAGCGTCAGGGGCCTTCGGGAGCCTCCTGCCCGGCTGCGGTTTGTCCTCGTCTAAAGCACGAAGCCCGGCCCTAGCTGGGGACAACCTGGCCGAGATGGCTGACGCACGGAGAGGGCAATGGAGCCAGGGAATCAGGTGCAGCTGCCAGCTACACGTGCTCCTGGGACGCTTTCTACAGCCCTCCAAAGCCGCTCTCACGCCATTTTTGGTATCCCAGGAACACCAACACAATTGACTGTATCTTCTTTCATGCCACTAAAGCCTGCTTCATCCCTGTAATACCCTCGGTGCCATCTTACCACCGGGCAATAATAAAGGGAAGGAAAGCAGCTATGCTGAGATTTTAGTCCCAGGTCTACTGCTTGCCCCTCTCTGGCTTTAAAAAAATGTATCCGTGCCTCAGTCTCCCCACCTAAGAAATGGGCAAAGGACAAAGGGAAAGGGGGGGTGTTAGTGAGCATGGTGCCCAGGAGGTCACAGGAAGGCAGCACCGCGCTGAGCCCACTCAGACCGAGCACAGGAGACCCAGGTGCTGCCCGTGGTGACCTCCGGGGAAGGGCAGCCGCCCTTCCTCACCACCCCCAGGGCCTGGCCCCTACCTTCTTGTGCTTCTCGCTGGCATTCGAGAGTGGCTGTGGGCTTCCCGAGGAGCCGGCGCTGCTCTGCGGTAGGAACGCACCTCCACTCAGCTGGGGCTGCAGGGACAGGACGCAGGAGCTGAAGCCATGTGGGTTTTGTCCTCACCATGGTTTCCCAGATCCGAGCATCCACCTCCCGATGCGTGGCTCCCCTGGAGAAGCACAGGCTCCGGGGGAGCCAGGGTGCACAGAATTGCAACCCAGGGGACCCACCCACTCCGTGCTTGCCAGTTTTACACCTGGCAGGGTCCCCATCAGCTCTGGCTCCTGCCGTACTCACATGATAAATGAGAAGCCTTTTGTTCTCCCAGTCACTTTCCAATGGCTTCTCTGGGTTGTTTGTGTCTCGGGTGTGCTCAGGACCCTTCCAGTCGTCCTCCAGCCTCTGTGCTGGACTCGGAGGCCTTTTCCAACTGTCATCCGGCCGTAGTCCTACGTCCAGACATTTAACAGGGCTTTTCCAGTTAATTTCCATCTGGTGCATCAAGTCCGCACGGCACACAGGCTTCCCTTGGCGCTTCCAGTCCTTTTCCCACACCTGTGCTTGGTGGGCATCCCCCCGACCCCTCCAGTCCCGCTCCACTGGTCGTGTTGGGCTCACAGGACGCAGGGGCTTGCCTTGGCCTTTCCAGTCACTGCCGGTGCCCTTTCCAGGGTGGGAAGGTGGCATTTTTTCCTGGAGGCTCTGCCAGCCACATTCGGATGGCTTCCCGGGCCCCCTGAGGTGCAGCGGCTCCCCGGGCTTCACCCATTGCCTCTCTGCCCCCCGCACCGGGCCAGGAGGGGAGATCTCCTTTTGGCTTCTCCACGTGCTCTCCGTACGTCTCCCAGGACTGAGGGACCGTGGCGGAGGCCCTGCCCGGCTCAGGCCGCTGCTCTCCGAGCCCTTCCCGAAGCCCGCAGGGTGCAGGGAGTCCCCTCGGCTCTTCCTCGCTGGGACCTGCCCTGCACTCCCTGCCTGCCAAGCAGCTTGGCCCCTCTCCGAGTTTGGGGTGCGACCAGGCCCCCCTCGGCTCTTCCAGCTCTTCTCCAAGCACCAGGAAGGGCTCACGGGCTCCCCTGCCCTCCTCTCCGACCGACGGGCTGGGCTTGCGGAGCGCGGGCTCCGGCTGCCTCTCTCCAGCAGCCAGCCGGGGCTGGCGGGGCGCGGGGGATCCCCCTGGTTCCTGCTGGTCCTCTCCGGGTGCCGAGCCGGGCTGGGGGAGCGCAGGGGCTCCTTGGGGTCTCTGCTGCGCTGCTCGAGGTGCCAGGAGAGCCGCTGGCCCTAGGGATGTCGGGGGCAGAGAGCAGAGAGACCTCTTAAAAAAAGTGCCAGTGAGCATGAATAAGGTGGGATTAGGGCTGGGAGATGCTTTGGTTAAATAATTCCCCAGACAGCAGTGGCATCCCTGTGCATGGAGCCAGCCTGCACCGAAGAAAAGCCTCTTGCACCCAAAGGGTGAAGGGGTTGCTGCTATTTAAGAGCAGAGTCCTGGCCTGTGGCAGGGGAAGGGCTGGCAATAAAGGGAAGGGGGAGCAGGGGAATGGAAGAGAGAAACATGTGGCAGAAACAGAGGAAAATGTGGCAGGGAAAAGCAACCCAGCGTGGGGAGTTGGGATGGGGTCCTGCTGTGCAGCCAAGCCTCACCTCCCTGGGCAGGCTGGGGCTGGACTGCCTCCGAACTAGGCGTCCTTTGCTGGGTGGCACCGGGGTCTTGCCATCGAGCCGGTCTACGCGGCCTTCCTCCAGGGCCTGGAATGCCTCCAGGGTCTCTGATTTCCTGCGGGCACATACAGTTTGTACAGCTGCCGCCAGGCTCAGCTCGGATACAGAGCCCCTGCTCCACCTAAGCCTGACCCCACAGACCTCCACCTGCCCCAGACACCGTGTGCACTGTAACCTCTCCCTGTCTCCATCTCTTCAATCACTCCAGCTTTCGCATCCTGCTGCCTCATCCATATCTTCTTCGCACTACTCCTTAAGCTTCTCTCCATGTGGTCCTTCACATCCTACCCACCTGCCCCAGGATACTTCCCTGGTCCCTGTTTATGTCCCCTCCTGTCCTATGCCACCAACACTGGAGCCATTCGTGCTTCTCCAGCCAAGACCCAAGCAGCACGGGACTTCTTGGCATCCCCGATCCTTTCCTGAGCGGCTCCTACAGTACACACCCTGGATCCCTGGGGAGTCGCTGACTCTGGGAGCAGGGACCACCTCCCTCCTTCCCCCGTTCTGTGGCTTGCCCCACTCCACAGCACATCCTGTGGCTTCCAGGAGGTGGCTGGGAGGATGAGGAGGGTGGGCTACTCCCTCCACTTCCACCAGCGCAGCTTCGCTCCACCTTTCCAACGGCCTCTGCTGCCTGCGTGCTGCGGTGGGGGAGCTCCCCAGGCTGGGAGGTGCTGAGCCTAAACCCAACCTGTGCTTTAAGGGAAGTTTAAGCACAACTGAAAGCTGAGCTTTGCCGTCTAGCCCTGCTCTCTCCCTGAGGCATGACGATTCGGAAGTGAGGCCCCCTGACAGCACAGGGGGGTGATCCTCCACCTCTGACCACTGTGGAGAACCGTTGCTTCTCACCTGCGCTCGCAGCCAAATATCCTCTCCACCTCGACCCGGCCGGGACTGAGCGTGCGGGAGCCGCAGCGGTCGACAGCATCCCGCTGGCCGAGGCGCTTGGGCTTGGGCAGGTCTGCCAGCACCGTGTACTCCTGCCTCTCCAGCCCACGCTGCCCCTCCGTGCCCGCACCGCCGGGGTGCCCACGGGGCTCCCGAACACGGGAGCCAGCGAAGCGCCCACCACTGCCCACCGGGTCGCTGTGGGCCGGCGAGGAGCCGGTGGCGGCACGTGTTGAGGTGGATGCCTGGGAAGGGTTGGTTTTCCGCTGCTCCAGGGAGAAATAGCCACTCTCTATGCGGTGCTTCGGCCAGCTCTCCTTGGGCTTCTGGCTGGCGGGACGATGCTCTGGGACGGGGAGAAGGCCGTTACTGGGGAAGGCACAAGCGACGCGGGATGCCACCACATCCACGGCAAAGCAGGTCTTCGTAGGAGAGCTAGAAACGGTCCAGGAGGGCAGAGATAAAACCCAGACTCCCTCCAGGTGGGGTTGGAGGGCTGGGACACAGCACTGTGAACCAAGGGCACATCAAACCATGCAGACAGAGAACACCCTCGAGACCCATGGTTCATGGTCAGCACACACAGAGATGCCACCTTATGGACTCTGGACCTCATCCCTACGTATAGTACCTGTGGAGGTGCTGAATGCTTCCTGGGACCAGGAATAAGTAAAGAGATGCTAAATCTAAATAAAGATCTGCCATGAACTTCAGAGACCCCTGGGTGGAAAGCAAACCAGAACTAGGATCTCACACGGGAGCAAGCCAAGTGTACCTGCTTTCAGCGGGCAGATTTCTTTCCTAAAGCCCTGGGCCTCAGTTCTCACCCAGGATCCAGGGGGAGCGGGCTGAGCCCACCTGGGTCTGTCTGCCTGCGAGGCTCGCAGCCGCACCTCCTCTTTGTGGCCCACGTAGCTCATCATGTCCCGTTTGCCCGATCTCAAAGTGTTCTCCCACAACCGGGTCATTTCCCCGTCCTGGGAGTCAAGATAGGGCAGATCTCTGCAATGCAGACCGGCAGCTTTTGTGGGCTGGAAGGAGGTAAGAGCATATATGAGAAGTTACAGCCTGCTCAGCCCAAAGCTGCTGGTAAAAAGGAACCAGGAGAGGAGCTGGGTGAGCATAAGATGACCCCGGCTCAACATCAATGGGCATGGCAAGAAACAACGTAGGAAAATCCACATGGGGGAATCCAAGAGCAAATCTCATGTGCTCTTTAGGGGGAAAGCCTCCTTTGTGGGGACTAAGGGTCTCAAGCTGATCCCGCCTTTCATCTCAGGACCTTCTGAATGTGCCCAGCAGAAGTAGCATTGAAGGGCCAAGGGGGCTGGGGAGACCAAAACAACCCAAAGCACAAGAGATCCCCATCTCACCCTGGCAAGCGCGGAGCTGGCTTCGGCACAGGCGCTGGGGTCGGTGCCGGTTTCTCTGTGCTCACCCTCAGCTCCAGGGCTGAGCAGGGGAGATCCCCTGCTCTCGTGCCAGCTGTGGGGCAGGGAGAGAGGACAGCTGGTGGTCAGCACAGCCCGCAGAGCTCAGGGGCGGGTGGCAGTGCTGGCAGCCCAAGCCACACTGTCTCTTTCTCCACTGGATGGGCAGAGCCCTTTCTGGGACCACCAGCCTTGTTCTAGAGGTAGCAAGGAGAAAGGAGACTCTTTCGGTGGCCCCCTGACCTCTCCTGGGACAGCCAAGAGGAAACCAGTTAGAGGGCATGTCATCGGGGTTGCTCAGCCCTTTTTCCCAGGCACCGGTGTGCAGAGTATCAGCGGGAAGGCATCCGATTTCCCCCTGCTCAGCTTCCCGCTCCCCCTCCTCCATCCTTCCCACCGAGGGGGCTCGCTGGAGCAGCACAGCTCCCGGCTGGTACTCACCGCTCCGTCCCCTCCGCTGGCCCCACGCACACGTACACCTCGCACTGGGGGGCTAAAATGCGGAGGGCGTCCCAGGGCCCATTTGGGTCTGTGTTGCTGCCGGCATCGCGCCCTGCGACCTCCACGGCACGCTCCTGCGAGGAAGAAGGGGATGCAACCGTGCTGTCAGCGTGTCGAGGATGAGGAAGAAGGCTGCCCTTCAGAAATGCCTGCTTCTTCTACCTCCTGTGAGAGCAGCCTGGCCTCTAGGGCTCTTGATGCTTCACCCAGCCCACTGTTGAGATTCTTCTCCTACTTGAGGAGGACAGAGAGAACTAGCACACTCCTATTTGATGCTGAACGCTGCAGGCATCCCAGAGACAGCGCGTGCGGATGAGGGCTCAGTGAAATCGTCTGTCCTCCCCCAACCTGTCGGCATTGATGCTGTTGGCAGCCGCTCTCCCTCGCCGCTCGGATAGCCCGGGGAGAGGCAGTGGAGCCAAGAGGGAGGGCGATTTTTTTTGCAGAGAAGGCTGTAGCCTCAGCCTCTGCCTCTCTATCAGGGCTTGCAGGCATCTCAGCATCCTCCCCAGCCCTGTTACCTGTGGGCTTTACGAGCAGCAGGGGGGAGCTGGCTGTCCGCGTCACCTCCCCTCCAGCGTCTCACCCACACTGGGATTTGCTCAGAGGCGACAGCTCTGAGCAGATCGCAGGCGAAGGGCTGAGGTAACCTTAGAGGGCCTGGGGGCCAGGGGGATAGAGGGAGAAGGCGAGAAAGAGAGAGGGAGGCTCATTACTATTTCATCATCCCAGGCCAGTTGCTCCTGGAGGACAGAGAACAACACGAAACCCTCCGTGAATATGAAACCGGCTGTTGGCCGGTCAGAGGCAGCCAGCGGCTTGTGCGTCCAGCCCTGTGCCGAAGGACCGTGTTGGATCCAGATATCTGGAGCCCGAAGTCCCGTGAGATTTATTCCCCTCCTGCCTTCCCCTCCGAGAACAGCTCGCTGCAGCTGCCCCAGGAACAGGACTCAGCCCCAGCCCTAAGCCGACAGCCAGGGGCCACAGAGACATCCACCAGGACCGTATTTTAGGTGAGCAGGCTGTAAATGCCAGCAGGTATCAAGCAGAGATTAATCCAGGATGGGACCCTGCTCTGCCAGTCTCCCCTTCGCATCTGTGACCCCTGCTTTCCCTTCCAGGATCTACCAAGCCACTCGTACCTGGTCTCCAGCCCTTCCCTGCCAGGGTGGCTCCCAGCTCTGGCCTGGGCATGGTTAAATGATGGATTCCCATTCCTGGGAAGACTCTGTCCCCATGCAGCTTTCTCCCAAAGACATCTAGAAAGCCCGGCTGAGCCTTTGTCTTAGGGATTTCCATCTCTACAAAGGCATATGGAGTCTCAACAAGGAACAAAGGGGCACTTAATGAAGTATTCATAGCCTCCAGGTGGGATGGAGGAGCTCACCTGGACAGCATGCTGGTGAGCCCCTGAGGCTCGGAAACAGTGCTGGCACAGGCTCTTTGCAAATATGTTGGCTTCAAAGTTCATACAGGGCACGTCTTCTATGAAACCAGACATCTTCCATAGCAAGGAAAGATCTTCGGCTGATGGGCTGCTGGCAGGGGGCAGCCAGGAGGAAAAGGAGGAAGGAACAGCAGCAGAAGGCCAGAGTTTAGCGTCCCCCAGTCTCAGACTCCTGTGGAAGCAGGAATGTTATTCCCAGATGGAAGTTTGCTGCTCTCAGCTGGCAATACTGGAATCGAAGGGCATCCACGGGCAAGGTGATCAGTACGATCCATATATTTATAGATAATAAAAGGGTATGCTCCAGCAGGGACTCATTTTGAAAGCGGCACTGCACTGCACCCTCCAGTGACTGCTGACACCCCCCGGTTTGGGAGTCCCTGTGAACAGAGGGAATGATGCTCACATCCTGCTATTTTGTTTGACGGAAGTTTTGTTCCTTCAAGCTCTCTTAAAAGGCACAAGAAGAAAACCTTTCTTCTTGACTATGTTGCTCATAAAGGGATAGCTACAAGCAGCTTAGGAAATATGGAAACCTGCTGAGACCTTTCCTAAACTTTCTGATCCCACTAACACTTCCCAGACCTGTAGGACAGTCAATTGCAAAACTGCGAAGGGGAACAAGCATTGCTAGCACAACAGCTGGGCTCCACACTGCTGTCCCAGCTTTTCGTAAGCATCCTGCCCACCATCTCCTCTGTCCCACAGGGTTGGAGGGCGAGTCCTTGGATTTGAGGATGTGATCTGCGCTGGGAGGGCTCCGCTTAATTTGTCTGGAGGAGGCACCAAGGCAGGAAATCAGTGTGGGATCAGTCCAGCATCCCTGATGTGAAAATGCCGCTGCTCCCCTAAACATGGACACTTGAGTCAGAGCAGCTGATCAAGGCTACGGCTGCTCCCCAAAACAACCAGGGCCAACCCAACCATCAATGCCAAAACCAAGCTGTAATTTTTGTTTGTCGGTGCACTCATTTGCAATACAGCAAGCTGCACTAGTGCCAATCTTGCAGCCTCCCTCCTCGCATTGGGGCAGGTTTTCTTGACTCATTCACACAAAACACCAGACAGGAGCCTAAGCACTCACCTGCCAGGGATGCAGCACGAAGCACCCCAACTTTGCTGCCTGCCCTTGCCCACGCAGTGCCACCCGGGGCAAAAGACCGTGGCACCCCACTGCCTGATGGGCAAATCATTGCTCCCCGTATCCCTCAGGGCCTACTGCCAGGATAATGCTGCGATCCCCAGGGCCTCTGGCACGCATGCACGCAGCCAGCCACGTCCAGTACTCCCAACACCTCCCAGTACCCCCAGTACCTCAGCTTCCCTATGGCTCCCAGCACCTCGCCGCCCGCCGAGCTCTCCCCTCAATGAGGCTCGCCGTGGGAACCCCGGGGCGCCAGACCCCGCCCCTTCCCTCTCTTATTGGCTGCCACCAGCAGTGATTTGAATATCGCCCTCTGAGTGGCTGGCAGTGCGCGGCCATGGCGCCCACGTGTGCAGGCACACACGTGTCGGTGGCAGCGGGCGGGCGATCGACCCGGCCGGGCATGGCGGCCGCGGGGCTGGGGGGAGGCCGGGCCCGGGGAGGGGGCAGCGGCTCATCCCCCCGCCTTTCCCCCTCATACCTCGGCCTCCTCCCTGCCCTTCCTCCCCGGGACCACCCTACCGCCCGCCGAGGGTCTGTCCTCGTGCTCCTCCGCGGGCATCACCCCAGACATCCGCTAACTTGAACGCGAAGCAGGTGCCAGAGCAGTGGACTCGTCCGCCAGCACCAAGCCAGCCCAACGCCACCGCGTCCCTGGCCCAGGTCTGATGGACGGGTGTCCCTACCCGCGGTGCTCTCCAGAGAGGCCGGTCTCAACCGGGCTTTACCGGCCATGCCCAAGCTCTGCCCGAGGCTCGCCGCTCCTAGCGAAACGTGCTCACCATCCGTCCTCCGCTGCCTCTGCTACCACTCGGCCGCCTCTTCTTCACGGCCCTGGTGGGCTTTAAAAAAAGTTTAATTTCACTTTTTGTTTACCCGTTGAAGGCAATGCGTTGGGGTAGTTTGGGACCTACTCCTCAAACCTGTCTTTCCCAGACAACGCCAGTTATTCAGCTCCATCAGTCCCCAAAACTTCTTGTCACTCCCCCAGTAACTTCCCTCCCCAATTCGTTTCTGGAATACAACACTGGAAGCAGCAGAGCGACTGCACTGGGTACAGCCTTGAGCTTGATATGCTACTTACGGGCAATAAATACAGCGCACTGACTACCACACAGCTCATGCACACGCTGCAGCCGTCCCTCCTTTGCACCACGCTCCTATTTTTCCCTGGCCGCCTGACATTTTGGCTCCCGGTCTGGTTTTGATCCTCTGTAATCCCCATCACATTTCTGTGCGCGCATGCGTGCAGAATCGCAGTCCAGCCAGCGAAAGCCATCACGCACGGAAACCCCCGCCTGTCAACCCGCGCCAAGAGCCTCTCGCACCCCTCTGTGCGGGCCCTCGGGCACGAGCACGAGTAACGCGCCGGTGCCCGAGGTGGCCTCACCGCAGAGCCAAGCGTGAAAAGCCCGTGCGCAGGCTGCGGAATGGGGAGCACGCAGCGAGCGGCTGGTCTCTGCTGCTCCTTTTTGGAGCAGCTGCTGCACTAGCAGGTCCATTTTTGCAAGCGCTTTATATTCGGAAGCAGCTTCCTCCTGAACAGCTGGAATTTGTTTGTGAGCAGCTGGGGGAGAACAACAAAAATGCTCAAATCCATCTTGAAAACAAGGAGAAGTAGCAAACAAGAAGAATTTTGGGCCACAGTCTGGTATGAACTGTGATGTGGCTGGCAAACACTTCACACGCTAACGTGCACTTGGGAGCTCATATCCTTGATCCAGTCTGTCCTGGGGTAGCCTGACTGCGCACCCTGCACGTAACAAAAATGGCAGGCTAGGGCTGAGTCAGTAATTCACATTACAAAATAAAGCTTTAGTCGATGAAATGGAGAAATCAATAGCGCAGTGAACAATCCCGATGGTTAATGCCGTACAGGATTTAACAGTTCTGCCCTCAGTTTTTCCATACGCGTTTTTTTAAATGTGAAAATACAACTTCCATCAGGAACTGGAAGTTTTCAGAGCACGGAAGAGCCTGTTGGAGGTTTCAGCTGACACTTGAGAAAGACTCAGAAGCTGCTAGGGCCAGGGAAACAGCAAACCAAAAGAGTGATTCTTCTAAATCACCTGGCAGCAAAACAACAAGCACTGAAGTGCTATTGAGGTCCCTCTCAACATCCCAGCAGGGTTATAAAGAGGTAATCCCGCGCTGTCCCAGCTACCATGCCAGTTGTCTACAGGCCACAGAAGGCAACCCAACCCACAGCTCACACTCCATCCTTCAGCAGATTTCAGACATGCAAACTGTACGTTCCCTTCCCAGCAGCCACTCCAGCCCCAGAGCAAACTCCCAGCGCGGGGGCAAGTGCGAGTTGCCTCCTGCCCATGGTCACTCGGCAAGGCACTATGTCCTGGGGAGAACACGAAGCTGCTGCGTCACCCGGGCCGAGGGTGTCACACACCGTGTTCCAGCTTTGAGCCGCAGTCCCCTTGGTGCGGTACACCACTCCGAACACAGCTTCGCTCTCCTTCCCTCCCACGTCCCTCTCAAACCCAACCACCTCAGAACGGCTCTAGAGCATGCAAGTCTCAAACCAGAACAAGAAATGCTTTGTGCTCGGCACATGGCACCACTCGGGTGCTTTGGATGCATCAGGCTTTTGGCCTTGCCCCCAGATTGTGTTTCTGCAGCTCTGAAACACCCAGCACCCTGAGGCAAGACATGAAGATGGGCATGGTCATGCTTTAAACCCTGTGAGCTTTCTGCAGTGGCCTTTAAGGCAGAGCAGGAGATGACTGCAGTTAATTTGGATGTGAGGAAACCACACACATGCCGCACTTTCATGATGTGACCAGGGTTGTTCAGAATTAGTGCGCTCTCAGCGTAGAGCCTCAGCCCAGGACAGGACTCGGGAGTCCAAGCTCACAAGGCACCAGTGGCACAGTGGATGACAGTCCCCACTTCCCTGCCATTTACCTTCTTTGGAGCAAAAAGGGACTTGCAAAAGGACCCCATTCCTCACCACAAATATGGGTGTCACACAGCTCCCTCCAGAAGAACGTGCTCTAGCAGAAATTGGGTAGCTGCTCTCAGTGTTGAGATCAGACCCCCTTCCCAATGTGCTCTGAAGAATTTCTGCGTGCTTGTGTGCGCATGCTCCAAGAACTGATGAAAGATGCATCAGGCTGATGCTGCTAGCTTTCGCAGCTGCTGGCCATCAGCATTGCTCTGATGTTCCTCCATGAAGCCTCAGGCACCGGTTCGCTCTTCCTCCTCCCATTTCTGGCAAGAGTAACCTACGTACTCACCCACTGATGGGTTGCCAGTTTTCTGGTGTGGGTTTTGGCCACACAGGCCTTTTGTCCCTTTGTCATTTCCTTGCCAGCACACATGTGGCAAGGGAGGGGCCTGGCTGCCAGAGGCAGAATTGTCACCATCTCCTACAGATACTGGAGGACAGACACCAGCATGCTGTCTCGGGTCACTCTCCTCCTCAGAGGATTCACTCCCAGTTCTGCCACCAATATTCCTCAACCACGCAAACCTTGTTTTTTTCCTCACCCCCCTACTGAAGGCATCCATGCTAATAAACTGAAGTCCCAAGAAGAAAGGCAATTAACTGCTGATGACTGCAGCAGCCCTGAGGTAAAGGGCAGCCTCTGCCCCTCCCGTCCCAGAGAGGGCCACACACACTGAGCAATGGCACTAGGGCATTTCATGCTCCTGTGAGCTATCGCAATCAAGATTGGCACATTCAGCAGACAATGGAACAAGCCAGTCCTGCTCTGGCTGGTTCTGTATTACCACAGAAATAGCTCCTAGCTATTCCCTTTTCTGAGCATCAGTGGATTTCAAGATCCTTTAAGTAACAGGAATCATTTCCCCTCTTTCCATCTGGTACCGGCATTAGCACAGATGCTGTCATCCCTCAAGTAAGTCACAAATATTTCTCTTAGCAAAATAAATTCATAAAGATTTATTCACAAAGTTACCAAACTTCACCTGGCACAGGTACCAAACAAAAAGCACCCCTGCATTCTTCTGGAGTTTATTCTCCCGGTGTGGCACTGGAGAAGAAACACGAGACAAGATGACACCATGTCTCCATGGAAAAAGGATTTACTGCACAGCAGGAATGCCAGGGCACTGATGCGCGAGTGGAAGCAGAGCTCTTCCTGGTCACATAAATTGCCCTGACAATGTGCCTGCTGCACTTAGCCCCAGATCCTCTCCTTTGATAAAGCCAAATATCAGCTCTGGAAGGAGAGGCCCAAGGACAGAAGGGTTATAGCAAATAGAGAATCTGACCCCCGGCAGAAGTTTTTAGAGACTCTGTGGCACCCAGACACTCAGCTGGAGATCACTGCAGAAATAAATGGGTATAGCATCTAGTGGTCCTGGCTAGTGCTCAGGAGGTGAGAGAAAGGTTGATCTGGGCTCACTGCAGGTCAGAGTGCCAAGTAAACAAAGTCCTTGCCCACAAGGAAGGGGCTGCAAAGAGCAGCAGGCCAGATGTGGAATGCTGTCCCAGCTGCACTAGTTTCTCTGTTAATCTTGGTCACGGCCCATTTTGCCCGTCAGCCTCCGTCGCTGAGTCTTCGTGGTTCGCCCCCTGCTGGATTTCTGGATTTTCTTGCGTGGGCCTTGCCCACGTTGGGGTCTCTTTCCTTTTGTCTTTTTCCGGCTGTGCATATGCAGCATAGCAGTAAGAGAAGAGATCCTGTGCAGGGCAGGAAGAGAGAAATGTTTGGGGACCAAAGTCTGCAGTTGCAAGGCGACACCACAGCAGTAGCAGGAGAGCCCTGTGGAGTCCAGCAGGAATGGACGCCAGCCACAGCAAGGCCCCAGGGGAGCTTCACTGTGCTGGGCACTGTCCTGACAGGGCAGGAAACCTGCAAGTCCACACGTGCAACAACAACCAAAATGAATTTTCTGAGCAGTGGGGCTGCCCAGCCACTAGAGAGTTAAGTAATTCTCTGAATCCCCAAAGCGGCTGTAAATCCTAGATAGTGAAAAATGTGGAGAATGTCAAAGCTTTCGGGTCTTCTGACCTTCAGTCTTTGAGACAGACTCTGCACCCTGCAATACACCCTTGCCTGCCATATCTGGAGAAAGACTAGGTAAACAGTCGAGGACAAAGCCCGCCCCGCACCGCATCCCGCTGCTGCTGCCACCAGGGATAACCGTGATGGGAATGGAGCGTCTGGGACAGGCCTGAGCTTTGCCAGTGCCCTCTGCCGGCTCCTGCCCACGGATGTCCAGGCAGTACAGCATCCCCTCCCTGCAACCACACGGCTGATCTGGGAACACAAGACCCTCCCGATCAACTTGCAGAGCCTCAGAGCAAAGAGCTGAATGAATCCATACATACTTTTCAGACAGGAAGGGGTTTCTGGACTTCTTGGGCATTGTTGTTACAGGCTTGTTCACCACCTCTTCCCCTTTCTCTTCTTCTGATCCATCGCTTTTTCCCTTAAAAAGAAAGCAGAAGAGGGGAAAAAAAAAAAATCCCTACAGACACACTAAAACAGGCAGTCTTCTGATTCCGGTGTTTCTGCTGCCTTCTTGGTTTCATCCTGTTTTGTGAACCATCTAGTCACGGATGAAGTCTTTTTTAATTCTCCACAGATCTTGCTGTCCAAATGTCAAAGTTTCTTATTGCAGGCCCTCAGAAAGGGACAACCAGTGAGAAGTCCTACAGTAATCCACCCGAAGATCCAAAAACTTCAGTATGACCTTAACGGCCATGCAACTGAAGTCTAAACTATGAACTGAAGGTTTCAACTTTTTTTTCTTACATTACTATCAAAACCTCGAAAGAGGTGGATTTTCAGGTTAGAAGATGACCTTACGAGTGTAAAAGGTTAACACAGACACTTCCCCAAAGAGCTCAGATCCAGCCATGAATCATGAAGATCAAAAGGACCAAGTCAACCAGTGCCTGGTTACAATATGTTCTGAGAATAAAAGCAACCACAACCAGAACTGAAGGGTTTCCTTATTTGTGGTCCAAGCACAAGATCACAGAGAGAAAAATCCATCCTCATGCTAATAGTAATTTTTCCTGAACAAGACACAGGTAAGAGGTTGAAGACAGCCCATGCAGCAAGGTCTGAAATCTTGCTGCTTGTGTTTTATCAGCTTTTAAAATGCTACATTGTCCCCATCCAGCCCTGTGACACCTTTCACTCACACAAGGTCAGCTAAGACAAGGCAAGGGATTACAAGGAGGTTTGGAGTGAGCTGTTCACAGAGGACATTTCTTCCTCTTTTGAGGCTCAACATAAGTTGCGGAAGAATGTGAAGTTATGAGTTTCCCTTTTCCCTGCTCCCAGCCAGTCTTTGGGCATGTTCAGGGAGTGCCAGGTGTACTTAGCCAGCCCTACGAATGTTTATAGCTGATAGAACCAGAGAAGCAGCACGAGGCTTTACCACAGGGGTGGTCAGTCCCAGCTGGCACGCCCCTGAGAGGTCCAGGTCGCTGATGGTGGTCACTGTTACAATGTGGTTTGGGTGGTCGATGCTCACAGACTCTGTCCGCGACGTCACCAAGTGCTCCAGTTCATCAGCCTCATCTGGAGAGACAAGGAAACCCCGCACTGCAAAGTGCCCAACATTTCACAAGATACGCTTGCTTGTTCCTGCGGTGCCAGGCTGGGGGGGACCCAACACACCCCCAGCCTTTGCATGCAGGGTTAACGGGCGGAGGGGCTTGAACACCGGCACTATAAGCGTGAAGGGCAAGCTCCCTCTCCCAGCAGAGGGGAACTGCTAACCCCCCGGAGATGTCCTCCTGCTTGTTCCTCTCTGTACCAGGCACCAGAGTCCCTGTCCCGCCAGGGCCAGAGGGCTGCGGGGGTCACCGCTCGGACAGAGGGGACGTGAGAGGAGCCGGTGTTGTGGGACGGCGTGCTCCGGCTCTTCTCATCCCCCAGCCACGGGGGTCGGACCCGGGCGTCCACCTCCCGGCCCTCCCGCCGCCGCCCCGGGGCCCAGCACCTACCCAGCGCCTCCTCCCTCTCGCTCAGCATCTTCAGGTACTCCCGGTGCCGCTGAGGGATGGGAACGGGTCACCCCCGCCGCTCGGCCGGCCCCATCCCCCTGTAAGCGGGGCCGGGTAGCCCCCAGGCCCCCTCCCAGCCGCCATGGCGGG
>Ga0065711_1042227_pt1 | contig 15551 bp, 5 predicted proteins | sample Hoacrofraction12_FD_59098 | JGI IMG/M metagenome (GOLD analysis project Ga0065711, IMG submission 59098) | Hoatzin crop microbial communities from Cojedes, Venezuela - Epithelial fraction 12 v2 (version 2) | ecosystem: Host-associated > Birds > Digestive system > Esophagus > Crop | place... | reverse complement strand
CCCAAGCCTGTACTGGTGCATGAGGTTGTTCCTCCCCAGGTGCAGGACCCTACATTTGCCTTTGTTGAACCTCATCATGTTCCTCTCTGCCCAGCTTTCCAGCCTATCCAGGTCACACTGAATGGCAGCACAGCCTTCCTAGATGGGAGTCCCTCTTTCTGCTCCTATTTTCTGCCAGACCCAAGAGGTGCTTTATGCAATTCCCAAATTCTGGAGGTGGGCCAGTACAAAAAGTCAATACCAGAGCTCGGACACACATGTGGTTAGCAATCACCTGGCTTCACATCCTACTGAATAAGCTACTGGACAAGCTAAATTCCAAACCATCATACCATAACCTTCAGTAGTCAAGTGCTCCAAGAGAAGGAAGGCCTGTGTTTCTTCTCCTCCGTGTCAATTTTAAGAGGAAGGAGAGGCTGAGTTGCTGCTGAGGAGTCCCACTGGGCCCTGAAAATACACAGAACCATGGTGTCCAGAGAGTTTTCCACATGATCTGTCTTGAAGATCAAAGGGACTGACAGATGTCAAGGAATGAATAAACGAATGAACAAACAAACAAGCAGATAACTAAGTGTCCTGGGTATTGCATGAAGAATTTTGCTATGGAGTTTCAGAGGAACCATGCAATTGTGGAAGTACATTTCAACACAGGTTGAAATTTCCCCTGTCAATCAGACTCCCGTGTGCAGCAAGACTTGAGCCTGGGCCCAATAGGTAGTCTCTTCTTTCCTTACCGGTCATTACAGTTTGAAAGCTGTGTTCAGTTTTTTACAATTGATCAAATAAATGCTCAACCTACACAGTTGTTAAGAAACGCTTGATAAAAATCACAGCTGAGAATGTGAAGGAGAATGACTAATCCAAAGCAAACAGTACTTTGCATAAATTAAGAAATAAATACAGGGAGACATATTATTCACTGCAGAGCACTTCCCTTTGGAGCACTCCATGGCTAATTGCAAATCAGTGCAATTCCATTCCACAGCTTTCATTTTTGGCCCCAGCTGTGCTATTAAGCAATCTATCTGAAGACAATCACGTCTTCTAATGACAAAAAACTGAGGATGAGACAGAGGGCATCGAGAAGATATCCAGCAATTTAAGAAGAAACATTGACATAAATTTTTACTGCTGTAGAGGAAGCATGTGTTGGTTCAGCTGTTCAACGTGCTCATAAATTAGGTAGGTACTCATACAAAAGATTTGCCAGTGATCCTAAGGTATTCAAGCTGAATACGACACATTGCAAATGGGTTTTGTGGAAGTGAGCAGCTGGTGATAAAATGGTAGGTGATATTCAATGCTGATAAATAGAGTAATATGTGTGGGAAAAAACAGTCCTAACTTCACAGCTATAGTAAACACCATTGACCCCACCACCACCGTCACCACCCCTACCATGAAACCTCAAATACATGCAGAACGCATCCTATGGTAGCTCACAGTAACTCAGTAGACTCATGAAAACAAAAGCTACCATAATGAGTAAGTTGCAACCTTTTCCGATGCTACCTATCTTGCAGAAGAATATTATAGTCCATATATGATATAGTCACATAAAGCCTGCTCTAGACAGCAGTGGTTTGGACTGGACAATTTGGCCCTTTTTCTCTTAAATCCTGACTGTATAAAGAGCACAGAGTTTAACAGTGCGTGGGTGCCTCCATAATACAACCACCTACTCATGGTACAAACATCCAGGTAAGGACTGAGCATCCTCTGGCTGGGTCTTCCCTGCAGTTTGGCACAGCGGCGTATTAGCATGCATGGGAGTGTTGTCAAAAACTGTCTAATGCCAGGGAAGTGCCAGCAGTTGTCCTTTTTTCCCTCCTGATTTTTCTTAGTTAAAGAAGTAGCAATGAAGCCTCTCTGTCCAGTCTACAAGAAGCAGGGTCTGCACAGAGTATAAAGCTGCTTTTTTTTTTTGTGATATAGTGCTAAACTCTGATTTAGCCATAAGCACTAAGGAATGAGATCTTGGGTTTCTAACAGTTCCATGCTGTGAACAGTTCAGTACTTGGTGTTACTGGTTAAAAACAGGCATGTAGTTGTCAGCATTATCGGGTAGGGAACAGAGAACAGGACAGAACGTCACTAGACTGCTGTATAAATTCATGAAGCACTCATATTTTGAATACTGTACATAGTTCAAGTGATTTCCGTATAAAGAATGACTAAATAGACCTGAATTCTTCAGACTGCCAAAAAGATCAGGAGGGGATAATGTAGAAGTAATAAAGCTTAAGGAGTGTGAGAAAATAAGCAGAGAGAAACTGTTCATTGTCCCTTATGACACGAGAGCTAGAGGACAGCTAGAGCTAGGTGAATGGCATGGTGGCTGGTGACAGGTTTAAAGCAAAGACATGTTTCACACATCACCTGCTCAAACTTTGGAGTTCCTTGCCAGAAGAAATAGAAAATTTAAGAAGTTTACATGAGTTCAAGAAAAGACTAAGTTTAGGTAAATTTGTATTAGAAAAACCCTTCTGGAGATATCAAACACACACAAAAAAATTCATTCATCAAGTTCTTAAGACATGAGCATTGAAGTTGGGGAATATCACCCTATGCTTTTCCTGGCTATCTGCAGATGTTCCTCTTGAAGACAGAGTACAAGCTAGATGAACTTTTGATTTGACTCAGTACCAACTCTCACTTGTCCTTACACAAAGTCAGGGAAGCCTGAGGTGACTGGATAGACCTGTGAAAAAGGCAGTGGTGCAGAGAAGTTCTGCTGACAGCGTGTGTTGCAATCCTGGCTAGCTTATCAAGATTGGGTTTGGCTTGCTCTGCAACAAAGTAAGGAAGGATGAGATTTACAGGGTAAAAGATTTAGCTTTCCCTACCTCTGTCTGTGATTCCCTGCATTCCCCAGACAGTACTTTTTGCTTCTTCTGGCTCCTCAGGCCCAGTTTCCCAGATGCCAACTGGCTTGGCTGCAACAACAGGAGAGAAAATGCAGTGTTGTATGGCAAAAAGGGAATGTGTGCCTCTAGCTGCAGCCCCACAATCCTCCCCCAGGATGGACTTCATTCGGAGATGGCATATATAAAGGGAAGCGGCTTGTCTCATCGTGTGATACAACATGGTCGAAGAAGGAGCATCTTTGTTGCAGGACACACTCCTGGCAACTGTGAAAAAGTAGCTACCCCCACAGAATACCAGGGCTGCATCCTGCCCTGACTTCTATCGATGGGGACCTCAAGCCAAGACTTTAGGGGAATTAGCAAGGATGGCAGCAAAACCATGGAAGCTCATAATGTCGTGATCCAGAGGCCATCAAAATTTGCCTTGTGAGGAGAAGACTTTGATTTCTCATGCTTCTATACCGTATCTAACATTTGTACTCTGAAAAACCTGTAATTACCCACATTTCAAAAGCTTTTCCATATGTCTCATGGTCTGAAAATTTGCTGTTTACCTGGAAATGAATCACTGGACTTCACAGGAGAAATTAAGAGCTTTTGTGCTTCTGGAAAACGAAACTCAGTAGCGTGCATATATTGCCAAGCAAAAAATAGCACAAAAGACAAATGGAATCCATATTTGACTGGGATTTACTACTAATTACTGCAGATGACTTACAGATCAGAGGCATACTTTCCTTGGGCAGGACAAAGGCTGTTTTTTTCGTGACAATGCTAAGCGAGGAGTGAAGGATGTTGTTTCTGGCAGGCACAGCGATTGTTGCTGTCAAGCAGCGGTTCACAGGGCAGATAATACTAAAGAGAAAGTTTCTCATGATGAAGTTCATTCTTTCCCTTTGTCTCACACTTCACACACATGTACACGTCCTCCTTCACAAAAATTCACAATCGTCAGATTAGACGTGGGATGGGAATTGTGGTTGTGAACTGTACTACAATGAACATTCTTGAAGTGCCCCTCCCACTTTGCTGGAGTTTTTCAGAATTCCATAAAATTGCCTATTACATTTAAAAGCAGTTTCTTTACGGACCTTAAGATATAGATAAGGGAATGCTGCTACCCTGTATGCTGAGTCTTACACAAACCTAACTCCAGGAAAGACCTGATGCAACGGTTCTTCATTTCTGTGAGCTGGAACCAAAATACTGGAGTATTTAATGGAGAAAGAGAATGAAACCTTGTGAGAATCTAATCCAAATTAGCCTGTAGCATTTGAGTCTTGTAAAATACCAGAAGCATAGGTGGTGGCTTATGTTCTTCAAACACAGTCACTACTTTTCTCCTGTGATGACAACAGAGCGTTGATAAGCTGGAGTACAGCAGAGCATCCATTCAGGAAGCACAGATTCCTCTTTCATCTGAAAGATGCCACACAACAGCAATAAGCTTTGTCCAGCTGTTTCCCATGATACCCAAATTCTCTGCACCAAGCAGGTAATGACAAGTGATAAACAGCCCTCACAGTACATTTACACTATCTTTCTGATGCGTTCCATGCAGTAAATCTTGGTCTGCAGTATCAACTTGCACAGACTAGGTTGTATATATGGTGTTCCAGGGCTGTTTTGCGAGCAGACTGGTTATATCCACACCCCCCAGAGGGAGGAAAAAACCCTGGAGCCTAAGCTGTGCCCATGCTTTTTCTCAGATGGGAAAGGCTGGTTTGCTCCAAATGAAAGCCCTGAAGGGAACTAATCTGTATGTAATGGGGGCGATCAGAATCCTGAAGTAAACTGGAACAATAAAGTTTCACCTTAGGGACTACAAAATATTTCTTAGACAAAGAGAATAAAGTATCAGAGGGGTTTGTATTCCACAAAAACTAAGGGTCATTCCCCAATGCCACTTCAGACCCAGTTTCCTGAAAGTTGGCCTTGTATCACTTTCAAGTGCTTGATAAGACCTTTGTAGCAACTCGAACACATTTACCTCAGCATCCTGTTGGTGTTTGTCTCTCCAAAGTACTCTTTTAAGTTAGTTCCAGCTGGCTGTGATTGAAAGGGCTGCCTCCTCGGAGGCATTCCACCTCATGGGACACAAGGAAAAATAGCAGGACAAGAGACAAAGAGATACACTCATTAATAATTTCATTCATGCAAGAACAGCTCTCCAAAGCCATTTCTGGACTTTAGAAAGGCAGAAGAACAAAGCTCTCACTATGAACTTCAAGAGCTCTGCTCGCAGAAGAAAAGTCAGAAGATTGCTTGTCCGTGAGGAACTAACACATGCTTCAGCTGTGAAGGCATAGGTTCTTGATTTGCCCCTGGCCTTTGTTGGACTTTGGGGATGCCACAAAGGCCCAAATCCCCTCCAGGGTATAGAATTCAAGAACTTGTGAGCTCATTTTCATGTGGAGGCCAGATGGAGCCGTAGTGGGGCAGCTCCCAGGAATGGAAATTAGCAAACAAAATTAAAAAACAATGCAACAAGACAGCATCTGAAGGTTTTGCAGGAACAGTTGAAGGACATAAAGTCAAGCAGAAGAAAAATGTTGGTTGGATTTGACTGCAGTTTTTACTGACACACTGAGAAGCCCAGTCGCAGCACTTCTTGGAAGTAGGGATGATGTCTGGTGAGCTGGCCAGCAACAAGCTATTTGGTGAATACTCTCCTGGCAGTAGAAGCAGATGAAGTCTGATCACATTGGAGCTTACAAATAAAGGTGATCTGTAACACACCTTTAAAAGCTAGAAATGTGCCTGTAGGAGAAACTTGAGGGTCATGAAACACCACAGAAGTTAGCTGCCTGAAAACAGACCAAAGGAGTTAAGTCAGGCGAGACATTTATGACAGTTTTCTGCTCACCATTAACTCACAGAAACTTAAAGCAACATAGGAAAGATGCCTCAGTTCAAATCATAAAAAAACACCACAGTCTCTGAAGGAAGGGACCCCAGATGAGGTACCTCATTTGGCTCAGCTCAGTCTCATACCTTAAATAAGCCAAGACAGAAAGAGCAAATTTGGGAAACACAGCTCAAATAACACTGCAGAACACATATCCAGAAAAAAGGCTGAAGTTTTGTTTACATAGTGAGGTGAGGACAGACACCAGATTCCTTTCTGTGCTCTGACTTGGCCAGAGCAAGTTAACCTCAGTCTGGAAACCACATTAGTGCGGTGGTCAAAATGATCTATCCTGCCTTTCAGTAAATCTGATTAGTTTAGGCATATTCCCACACAGCTGCAGTGAAGTGACTTCCAGGACTCAGATATACAGCCATCTTAGGCAGAAAAACCTTGGATGGTCAAGAAATATTGAGATATTCAAACACTCACAGTTGTAAGGTTCAGCAGTGTAACCTGGGTAGGGCACAGACAAGAAACTGGGTAGATAAAAGAACACATCAATGGAACAAGCAGAACTTTTAAGGGTTATTATGATATCGGTATCTGCGGACATACAGAGAACCATGTCTTCCAGGGTGAGCTGGCAACAGCCCAGTCTGAAGGCACTCAGCTGGCCAGGGTCTTGCAGATAAAAAAATCAATGAGTGCAAACTACAGATGTAGGAAGAGATTCTGGATTTCACAAACAATGTCGATCAAGAGCAGAATAGGAAGATCCACAGGAGAGGAAGCTGACTGCCACGGAAGTCCAACACTGCATGAGAGGGAGAGATTCATGATAATATTAACTAACTAGAGAAAGTGAAAGTTCTACTTCTAAAAATAAAGAGAAACAGACAGTGATGCAAAAAAAAAATGACAGAAACAGCCCTGTCAAGTGCCAGTACTTTTAACGTGGAAAATGGACAGCAAGGGACTATCGAAACATATATGGCCGTTGTGTAACTCAGTGTTTCTCTGCTCATTTGAATCTCACCTTTGCTTTCTCTCCCCGCTGTTAGGACTGCTACTACTGAAGAAGAAGAAACAATGACAGGCTGTTTCCACGCCCCTTCTAACTCGCGCTCTGCATTTAGAAGCTGAGGCATAAGACGACTTGCTGTGGACCCAACAAACTGAGAAGTCATACAGGTAAGAAGTCCATAGGCACACTGAAGCGGACTCCCTGTCATACAAGCAGGTTCTGGGTCAGTTTGCTTCCCACTCGTCATGACATTGTGCTCCATGAAGGAGGGTGCGAGACAGCATAGGGCAGGGATGAAAGTGAGAACAACCAGGTAGGGCAAATGCATGCACTGATGCAGAGCACTACATGCCTGGTTTCTCTCCACTCGTGTTCCCATTTTACCTGGAGGTTCCGAGTGAGGAGTAGATCTGATCCAGCAATGTGAATCACACCTGGACTGGCTGGCTTCACCTCCCCCTTCCTCTTCTGCCTCTCACTCTTTGTCCTCTCCAGTCCATCACCCCTGCCCCACCTCCAGTCATCCGCTTCTGCACGTCCACTTCATCCTTTGTCCTTATGAGCTTCCTTCTGCAGGCTTTATGTATGCTCTTTCCTGCTGAGTGCTTCTCCCTACCTGTGCCCACAGAAGGCTCAAAATACATTCTCCCCATCTTTTATCTAGTCAGCCTATCTCTGCACCTTCTTTTGCCTTTCATCTTTTCTCATTCCAGACACATCCTGTCAGAGAACTTGTCATGTAAAAACTTTTAGCCAAGCACAAACCCGGCTTCAGCAAGCATATAAGTCATGAAAGCAAAGCATGGAAGCCTCTGCAGTGGGTGTTCAGCCACTGAGCATATACTAGAAGCTGTGAAATACATGAAAATAGTGGCAATTAGCTCAGAGGCAAGAGTTTTTTTATTATATTTGCTATGATATGAAAAGGTCCAAAACCTTACAGCACTCATGTGGAGAGAGCAACGTGGAACATGATCCAGTTCCAAGCTGACTTTGAAAACTGGACCTTTAGAAGTTAGATAGGAACTTACAGAACTTTAAAAAAGGATGGTTTGGGTTTCATTAGTCAGCATGTAGTCAATGGCAGGAAATATATCTTACAGATTCCATGTGTTGAAAGATGTGATCTAGAGAAATTATCATCTGCTTGTCAGTAGATAAGCTGTCCTGTTTTTATTGTATCAGCTATATAAGGAGTCATTTAGTCCAATGTAAGATAGAGAGTAGATGAGATCTGCCTTGACATTGATGGCTCCTAGGAAATCACGATTTCTAGAATTCTTGTGAATCCAATACAGGAACTGACTCTTGCTTATTTAGTTAAAGATCTTAAAAAATGGCACTTAGACCACATCAAACAGCCTGTTCCTGCAAAATGTGAGGCATTGATACTGACAATGGCTTGGAGAAGTAGAAAACCAGAAGAGGGATGGGAGTAATAACTCCCACCTTTGCCACCGGACTTATCATAGAATCATTCGTTGGAAAAGACCTCTAAGATCATCAAGTCCAACCATCCACCCAACACCACCATGCCTGCTAAACGATATCCCGAAGTGCCACATCTACACGCTTTGTAAACCCCTCCAGGGATGGGGACTCAACCACCTCCCTGGGCAGCCTGTTCCAGTGTCTGACCACTCTTTCAGAAAAGAAATTTTTCCTAATATCCAGTCTAAACCTCCCCTGATGCAACTTGAGGCCATTGCCTCTCATCCTATTGCTAGTTACCTGGGAGAAGAGACCAACGCCTGCCTCACTACAACCTCCTTTCAGGTAGTTGTAGAGAGCAAGAAGGTCCCCCCTCAGCCGCCTCTTCTCCAGACTAAACAGCCCCAGTTCCCTCAGACCCTCCTCATCAGATTTGTTCTCCAGACCCCTCACCAGCCTCATTGCCCTTCTCTGGACACGCTCCAGGACTTGTTCCAGTACTGCACTAAACACAGCAGCATTACGTTTGTGCTAAATGGCTTTCCGGATAAGAGAGAGAAATTGTTTTCTTAATCCAGGAAAGATATTTCTGCATACAATAAAAAATTATAAGATATAAGATAAAGCCACCATTTTTTAAGGCCAGCTGTTGATAGGATATGAGCAAGGGGAATTTGCTCATTGAAACTTTTCACAGCAAATTGAAGCAAAAACATTTTCTTCTGTTTGCTAAGCACAGGCACATGATCAGGTTGTAGCATTACATTACAGCCCAGTCAATCTGCTGAGGAATTAACAGGAGCAGTGCTGTTTCCACTGCCCTACAGCTGGGCTGCTTCCCTTCTGCTGGCTCACATGTTGCTGACTTTGTAGTTCAGGGACTGACATCAGCTGCAAACTAACCCTACAAAAGTAGTCATTATTTCTCTTCTCATTTATTTCTGTGAAATAGTTTATCAGAAGTCCAGAATAGAGATGGGTCAGGAACACGGCCTGCAGAGCACTGGACTAGATCTGCTGTGGCTGTTATTATGGCTTAGTGAATACACAGCTACCCATTAGGACGTGGCAACTCAAGCGTGCCGCTCAGCTGTAACTGGTTATCAAGGATACATATCCAATACTGCAAATAAAGACATCGAAAATACTGCAGCAGCATTAGTGTGGTTTCCCACATCAGAACCAGCGTGGGCATGGCAAGTGAAAATACGTCCCTAAATAAGTGGAGGAAAACTATCTTAATTTATGTGGTTACTTTAAATGTTAGTTTCAGGTTTGTGCAATGCACTGGACACAAATGAAAGTCGTTTGAAGAGATTACTACAAAGCATCTACCAGTGCTTATTCTGATCTGATATATGCTAATATCTCAGAAGAACTAGGACATTGATGCTCTGTGATAATAGTAAGAATGTACATATGAAGTGAAAACCAAAGAACTGTGAGTTGTATCAAAATAGGGTGACTGGACCAGGCCCACAATAAGCAAGAAGAAAATTTCCTTCAACAAAATAATGGAGGGTCTACAAAATTAGCCAAGTCTATAGGCAATCATATAGGGTTTTTTGCATTTGACAGTTACTCCAGCACATTTACTTGTGCATTGGTCAATATTGCAAAACTTCTGCATAGTTTGGGTGAGAAAAAGAAAACACTTCAGTGGTCAGCAGAGTGAAGTGAATACTTTTAGAGCTGGGAAAGATTCTCATACCTTCTTCTTTCAGGATTGACCTACCAATATTTAAAATGCCTTGTGAAACAGAAGAAAAACCCCAAAACTTTATTTTTGCAGCTGTAATACCACAAGGACAGTAGTGTCTAATAGCTTAGGAATGCAGAAATCTAACTTCTCTAGGAAAGGCACCACCTGAGTGGAACTCCTTCCAGCACATTACATGTATAGGGTGGTCCAGTCACCGTCTGAGAGAGCAGGAAGAGCTGGTCTCAGGTGGAGCAGGAATTTTACAATCAGAAGAGATAATGTTTACCTGAAGTAGTGTATTAGAAACAGGACTCCTAAAGATCAGCTTGGGAGTCAAGCAGAAAAGCTACCCACAATTTTCTCACAACACAAATGCAAACAGGCACACCTGAGCCAAAGTATGGAAATACAATTAGGGATTATTTGCAAACATTGCCATAAGCAGGAATGTCTTAATGGTCAATATTTAGGCTAAGTTGCCTAGGCTCCCTCTAAAACAAGTATCCAAACAGAATGAAATATGCTTGGGAAGTACCTGTCTCTCCGCAACGGCCATCAAGGGAGCCTAGACTACTCCCTTTGGATGAACACTTTACTCTCAGGTAGTTAATTTAAGTGACATGTCTGCTATGCTCACCTTTCAAACTTTCCTGTAAAACTGCACCGAAGTGATGAGAGGACCGTGGCTGGTCACATTCTCTTTGATATTTCCATCATTGCAGCCAACAAGAGAAGATACACTGCAAGAGATTTAGTGTCTGTGCAGCTGAAACAAGATCTTATCATGGAAAGCATCCAGCTTCAGTACAGCTATTGCTGCTTCAGGACCTTGTAAGAACTTGTCATTGGTGGTGGTGTTTTGTCTTAGCTACACTTAGGTTTTCAGATCCTGCCACATCTGTATAATTTTCATTCATTTTCAGTCTGAGGACATACTCAAAAAGCTGATCTTAAGACTCTGCTGCTGGAGGAAAGTGAAGAGAGTAATGTTATGATGCTCTCTCAGTTGAATGGCTGAAGGTCTCCTTTCTGGCTGCAGTCCGGAGGGTATTAAAGGAAAAGCAGATGACTGAATAGATCGGTGCTTCTATTGCACAGCCAAAGCAAGTAACTAAATGCTTTAGGAGACCTGCCTTGCCGCCTCTGCTTTTGGAGCTGTAGCACTGCTTGGAATAAGAATATATCGAATAGATGTGCCATCTACACACTGAAGCTTTGATATCAAAGGAGCCAAGCAGAATTTGTCCTCTTCAGGGCACCTCAAAAACGTGGTGTTTCAACACAGCAGATATGTCTCCTGTAAACCACTCTTTCCAAGACTTGAAACAAAAAAACACATTCAGATGGAAAATGTTTTTTTATTGATCAGCTTCTTGTTCCAGACCCTTACTCCTCACCCATATTCCTGATCTCACATGAGCAATTTCACATGGTTTCAGGATTTGCTATTAATCATCTTCTAGCTGACTTTATTTTCTTGTTACACAACAGGAAGTAAGGATGTTTGACAGGAGTATTCAGTGAAATAAAGGCCAAATGTTTGATAATCAGTACAGTGTGTAATATTATTCTCAACAACTGCGCATAAATACTGATATAACATTAAAAAAATACTTCCATTCTTTCTACTAAACTGTTCCCTTCTAGGCTGAATTTCCATAGGACAGTTTTAAATAGCTATCAAACCAAAGACATGTACCTCCTCAGACAAGTAGGAAAGTTATCTCCAAGTCAAATACAAATGCAAACACAGAAAACAGTTATCAGATGTATTTAAGGAATATGGTCTGTCATGGTGAAATAATCAGAATGACATCAGAAAACAATGGTAATTACAAAGAAGTATAATGTAACAAAGCTGAGAAAACCCTCCCCATTCTTCATTCCTCAAAAATTTTTGCTTATGGTTTAAAAACAAAGGCTACAAATAAGAAAATCTGAGGTCCTTGTTCTATAGGTACACAAGGTACTATCAAAGTACTCATTTATAGCATATTGCATATAAAATATTAATTTAGAAGGAAAATGTGAACGTGATTCTCAAGTGACCCAAGACATTTGTTTTGTTTTGAAATACTGGCAAATGAGGGATCATAATCCAGCTTCTTTTGGACATGTTAGAATAGGTTTAATTTGCTAAATTCTTCACTCAGGAGAATAATCTCACAGTAATTAGCAGAAACTACTAACATGAGAGATGACCAGTTAGACAAGATATGCAAGTTACACCAAAATACAACTTGATGTTGAGAAGATACTAAGGACCTTGAAAATGTGTTGCGAAATTCAATGCAAAGAATGCACACTCTTCATTCTATGGAAAAAACAGAAGAAGAAAGAAGATTGGCTTTTTTTCTCTGAAGCGTGAGAGAGTTCATTGCAGTCATATATAGTTGGAGTTAAATAACAAATCTAACCATTTGTCTACAGCTTGTTGACTTGACTGTCACAGTCCAAACAGCACTCATACAAACAAATAAATAAACCCAAGATACTTTATTCTGAATTGTATCTTCTGACAAGGGAAAAGCCAAAAGGGTATCCTTAAAGGAAGAGCATTTTTAAGAGCTCAGGGTCTACCAGATCATACATCCATGGGCTGCACTAATGACTGATTTGTTTACAACCTAGGAATAGGTGTTTTGCAAAGGGCTGTGAGAATGAAAAGAAGCACTGGAATAGCTGAGCAGACATGTCACAGAGGGGACCGATATGCCTGCAAATGTCAGGGAGAAAGCAGCAGGCAGGTGCTAATAATGTGAATGTCATACTCAGTAAATCTGAGATTGTTCCAGGGCTCTTGAAGGTTGTCTTGTTACTTTACAGACTTCTCATTTCCACTGGCTATTTGTCTCCTTTTGCCCTCTCTCTCTGGCAGCAAGGCAGCTACCTCTGATGCCAGACTGCACTGTGGTGCAATACAGAGAGAGCAAGAGGAGAGAAAACACAGGAGCAAGAGATGTCTGCAGTGGGGACAAGGAGAGAGTAGAGCTAGGAACCTGATATTCCTGCTGGCTAATACAAAATTCACTCAGACATTGCTTCTGTTCTTTGGAGAAGCCAATGATATGTTTTCAAGATTAACAACTCTATCAACTCTCAAAGATGTTTGAAACTGTATATTGGGTGGATACCTGTGCGTCATGGCCTTTGCTGGGTTTCCATCACCATATGTCTGACCACGAAAACCTGAAGAAACAAGTTCAAATGTAGGTTGCCATTTTGTTTTCATCATAATTCGCATATTTATTCTCACCTTAACTGATTTGGGTTATTGTTTCATTCAGAAGAGATAAGTTTGTTTTTTAATAGGTGAAATAATGTTTCAAAATGTTTGACTACATTAAACGGAATCCAGAAAAGTGGCCAAAGGAAAAACAAAATTTAAAAAGAACATAAAGTTTTGCCTCTAATGCAATGCTATTACATGGAAAAAAAAAATTCCATTTCCATGCTTTGTAGGACAAATAAGGCTAAGCCATTCTAATTCTAAAGCACAGCTACCAATAGAAAAACGTAATGCCTTGCAATATAACGCAATCTACATGCCAGAAAACTCTTCCTGCAGCTGGAAAGAGAGTAGCCTTCATGATGGTCAGCTACACTAATTTTTTTTATAGTAGATACTGTCATCACTGGAATCTTGGTTTTGAGTAACAAAACACATGTTAATAACACCATGGCTCTTTTGGACACACTGATGCTGCTCGGTATCTTTAACAGCAATACTTAACAGTGTAAGTTTCTATTTTATAAAGACGTATGCAGTAAATATTTTCACTATTTTCACTCTGCCATTATAAGATTTCTCATTTACTTTTACATTGTGTATAATCCAAGTTGTCAGAAATTATGGACAAATCTTAGGTTTAATATTTCCTTGACCTTTACGTGGATTGTTTTTCTCAGTATCTTAGGTTCAAACACAATAGCATCCCAGTGTAAGAATTATCACCCTCGCTGACATTGTCTTTAAGAAACTTTCATCGTCTCCTGATTTTAAAAATCTAGTGCTTGAGAAAGTATCTTTTTTATAAAAAATAACCATTTAAGAATACAAAAAGTCTTTAGTAGTAATGGTATTACTGTTACACTAAAAATCTTGCACATGAGAAGCAGTTAATGGCTCCTGACGAGTCATTAAGAACACAGAAATTACAGCAATGAGTCAGACCCAGCTAGTTCAGTGTCCCATCTCGGACTCTGACCTGTCCCACCTGCCTCAGAGGGAGGTTTTGGGAACACCCTCCTGGTCAGCTGGCAGAGATGGAATTATCCACCCACTAATGTGGACCGCATTATCACAAATATATGAAGTATGGAAGAATCCATGAAGCATGAGGTCAAGATCCTCTATACCACAAACATAGTGATCCTGTATTACAGGTCTGATATTACTGATATGTGCACAATTTCTCACATTTTTTTTCTGAATCTCCACAAATTCTTGATCAGAACAAGAAGTTCCACATTTAAATCAAATACTGTGCCCAAAAAGTTCTTTAATCAGTTTTCGGTGTTCCCCCATTTTCATTTAATACACAGACCCATTCTCTCCTGCTATAAGGTGGAGGGGAATTCCCAGACTGCCATCTCTGAAGCCCTTCATTATTTTACATGCTTTCATCATACCCTTCACATTTGATAAAAGGAAAATATGAATAAGGAAAATGCATCCAGGCTACATGAATCACAACACTCTGCCTATTTAATTGATTCACCTTAAGTGGTCTTGTTATCACTTTTTAAGTGGAGAAGAAACCTGAACTAGCATATGCAAGTGCTTGTACAAAGAACTACATTTACACTACAAATTCCAGCCTTCTCCTTGTTCTTCCTTCCTTTCTTCTTCCCTCCATTTCTTCCTGACTTCTTAATCTGAAGCTATACTTAACTGAAAGGTATTTTTAGACAACAGAGAAAATCTGTCATAGGAATCACTATGTTTACAATGAACTGGGAGGAGAGGTTGGTTGTTTGGATAGGTTTGGCAGGACGTTTTTGGCAAGGCTCAGACTGAGCCTTCTTTCAGCTTGACTCCTTTTAGACTTTTTAGTACTAAACTAGTCAATCCTCATGAAGTTCGGCAAGGGCAAGTGTAGGGTCTTGCACCTGGGGAGGAATAACCCCACACACCAGTACAGGCTCAGGGCGGACCTGCTGGAGAGCAGCTCTGTGGAGAGGGACCTGGGTGTCCTGGTGGACGACAAGTTCACCATGAGCCAGCAGTGTGCCCTTGTTGCCAAGAAGGCCAATGCTATCCTGAGGTGCATTAAGAAGAGTGTGGCCAGCAGGTCGAGGGAGGTTCTCCTCCTCCTCTACTCTGCCCTAGTGAGGCCCCAGCTGGAGTACTCTGTCCAGTGCTGGGCTCCCCAGTTCAAGAAAGATGAGGAACTACTGGAGAGAGTCCAGCGGAGGGCTATGAGGATGGTGAGGGGACTGCAGCATCTCTCCTGTGAGGAAAGGCTGACGGAGCTGGGCTTGTTCAGCCTGAAGAAGAGAAGGCTGAGAGGGGACCTTATAAATGCGTATAAATATCTCAAGGATGGGTGTCAGGAGGATGGGGCCAAGCTCTTTTCAGTGGTGCCCAGCGACAGGACAAGGGGCAATGGGCACAAACTGAGGCACAGGAAGTTCCGTCTGAACACGAGGAAGAACTTCTTCCCTCTGAGGGTG
>Ga0065711_1042222_pt1 | contig 15551 bp, 8 predicted proteins | sample Hoacrofraction12_FD_59098 | JGI IMG/M metagenome (GOLD analysis project Ga0065711, IMG submission 59098) | Hoatzin crop microbial communities from Cojedes, Venezuela - Epithelial fraction 12 v2 (version 2) | ecosystem: Host-associated > Birds > Digestive system > Esophagus > Crop | place... | reverse complement strand
AGTGTTTCTTTCATTTCTTAATCCTCTAGCAAAGTCCTTTGTACTAATGCAAACCCCAAAGCTAGTTCACATTACAGTCGTAATCTTGATAGTGGATGTAAACCTCTAAAATGTGAAGGAATAAGCAGTTAGTAACTCAGACCAGTTTTGAGGGGAAGTGTAGCTCACATTACAGTTGTAATGTTGATAAAGGATGTAAACCTCTAAAATGTGAAGGAATAAGCAGTTAGTAACTTAGACCAGTTTTGAGGGGGAAAAAAAATGTCGAAAATCTGGAAAATCATTTCCATGATATTCTCAGCACTTCTATCAGAAATCAAGATTTTCAGATTATGTAGTTTCACTTTCACAGAGCTAGTCTAAAATCTCAAAAATATAGGATCTCCCGTACTGGTCACATGCAAGGTCTGTTTACTTTAATTGTATCTTTAAAAAGAGACATGTAGAATCGTTCATCCCTTCTCTAAGGTGCACATCTCGATTCAACGTCTGCTGATTTCTTGGCTCTTCTCATCAGAAGCATAGCACACTCAATACCAGGCTTGGTGATGACTGGTTTGATTTAGAGGCAGTAGTTTCCCTTCATTTGTTTCCAGTGTTTTTTGAAGTCAGTAGACAGCTGGGCCTTTTTTCACATGTCATTAATCAACCGTATATTCCACTTGCTTTAGTATAGCGTGCCTTTATAAGTAAAGAAAAGATTTTGGAAAAATGAACCTGAAAGTATTGCTTACATAGTCTTAGAGCATGCAGATTAAAACAGGGAAGGCAATAAAGAAGAGAAAGATTCAAGATATCTGTATTACATAGTGACTCCTTGACAGATCAAGCAATTAAAGTGAAGAGCAGCCTCGTGGAGGAAGAGATAGAAACTTCTTTCATCAGGAAACTTCAAGTTAGAACAAACCAAGTATTATTTAAAAAAACAGCTTTGTACTAACAAGGTGTGAGCCAAGATGTTTTCTTCATCACTGTCTCTATTCTTAGTGAAGATTTTTAGACACTAATCCTTTGCCACTCTAATAATCTGGCTTTTCTTGCAGTGCATATCCACTCTGGCTTTATCATGCTACCTAAAACAAATGGTACAAGAGGTTAGATTTCAGGTTGACTGTCTGGCCTGATCTCAGCGTTTGTTTGCAGCTGTGCTGGTCACAGAACAAAGATTTTATGCATGACCTATACCTTCTTTCTAATAGTGTCCAGGAACCTATTGAATACATCATTCAAAACTCACCTGCAGATCATTCGCTCCAGTTTGCCTTCTTATATGTACATTTTAAGGATGGCCCAATGCACTGGCAAGCTTCTTGTGCAATGGGGGTTTCTAGTCATGTGCTTGGAATAGTATTTTAGAACAGAGTATTTTATTGTCTTAGCATTTCTACTGCCAGTAGAAAGCACTGGCCCCTAAAATTAGGAAAGAATAGAAAAAGCAGAAGGGGCAGTGACTATGATTTGGGGCTGAAGGACTGCTGCAGCGATAGGTGAGCTCTGAGCCCACCAACAGTAGCTTTGCTGGGAGCAGAGCAGACCATCTGCTTCTGCCGTTGTGTGCTTTATCTTGGGTGAAGAAGGAAAAGTAGGAGAACTCAGGCAGCAGACTCTGTGCTGTGATTTTTTCTTCTCCATAATTGTCCCCAGTTTACCGGTTTGATGAAGCAGTTTCCAGGCTTGGCCACAGGTCCACCTCCCCTAAAATGAATTTTATCTGAGCCAGTGACTGCTAGACAGTGTTACAAAGCATATTCTCAGACTACAGTGAAATCCCACTGGAAATCCATCCCTGGCTACTCCTATAACTAGTGCTAATGTGTGCCACTGCTTTGGAGAAAAACCCCCCTTCATGCTAAATGCTAGAACAAATAATGTGAAACATTTGCTTCTCTGAAGCTCTCAAGAATTGCTAGTGCTTTTACCATAATTTTTGCCTTTTTTTTTTGGTAAGCAAAGTTGTTGCCATTTAGATTTAGACCTAAACTAGCTGTGTGAGACTACATTCTTACTGCCCTTAGAAATACTGACGGCAAAGTCTTGCTGCTATCTGTGCATCCTGAAAAAAATACTAATTTTCTTCATTTTCAATGCACTTCTGCAAATGGATGTTAAAGTCCTGAAAGGAGCATTATTGCTTTGTTATACGGAGACTATATTCTTCTTTTATTATCCAACATATAGAAAAAAAAAATCACCACTACGTATAATAAAAAGCAAAACTTTTGGCTTTGTATGTTTTTTTTTTTTCTATATAAACAGATAAAGCAATAAAAGAACAAATGTGGATCCAATTTATTTAACATATTCTCTATGACCTCTGCAGGTCAGGGAACTGTTTCAAAGAAATAAATAACTGACGGTTATTGTTGTAGTATGTGCATAGAAGTAGCATATGTTATGAAGCATAAACAGGGCTCCTCTACCTCGTACGGGAGCCACTTGCACAAAGTCTGCAGAATGTGGCAAGAGCTTCAGTCAAACAGTGAATTGCAGCATGTGCCAGAGGATAAAGGCTGAGATTAGAACATTTAAGAGAGAGCAACAGAACTATACTTCATTTCATTAGTTCAGCACAGACACGACAACACTAAGCACAGTTGCTCAAGGAGTTCATCAGTACTGGAACATATGGAAGACTCTGCCACAATCTTATTAGCATGAGGATTTCGCTGTCCTTTGGACAGTTTTGGATGGACTTCGGAAAGCAAAGATGATACAGCTGTTAAACCTCGCCTTTCACCTTGGGTAGGGAAGTTTCTGAGGGAGCAGATGGTCCTGAGTTTCAAATCATGAATCACAGTCACAAAATCTGTGCTATGTGTGGTTGTGTGGTGGGTTGACCTTGGCTGGATGCCAGGCACCCACCAAGTCACTCTCTCACTCCCCTTCTCAGCAAGGCAGGGAGGGAGAAAGTAAGATGGAAAAAACCTCATGGATAAAGTTAATTTAATAAAGCATAAGCAAAGGTCGTGCACAGAAGAAGAGAAACCAAAAGATTTATTCTTTAATTCCCATCAGCAGGTGATGTCCAGCCACTTGCCGGGAAGTAGGGCTTCAGTATGTGTAGCGGTTGCTCCAGAAGACAAAAGTGATAATAACGAATGCCTTCCCCACTTCCTCCTTTTTCTTCGCTTTTGTTGCTGAGCAGACATCATATGATATGGAATATCCTTTTGATTCAATATAGGCTGATAAAGTTCAGTAGGTAACATTTTTATTGCTATCAGTGTCACTCTCATCAAGCACCCTTGCTGCTGAGATGATTCTTACTACTGCAGCACAAAAGTATGAAAACCAAAGCAGGAGTTAGAAAGTCACACCGATTCCGTGTCTGTAAGTGATGGAAGAAGAGTAGGAGCACAGATTCCTTGCATTTATTGCACTGTATTAATCTCTGTACCTAGAGAAGAGAAGAGAAGAGAAGAGAAGAGAAGAGAAGAGAAGAGAAGAGAAGATTTCAGATGTCAGTGACCTACAATAATCGTCTACTCCAACTGCTTGACCACTTCAGGGCTGACCAAATGTTCAAGCATATTTTTAAGGGCATTGTCCAAATGCGTCTTAAAAACTGACAGGCTTTGGCCATCGACTACCTCTGTAAGAAGCCTGTTCCAGTGTTTGCCCAGCCTCTTGGTAAAGAAATGCTTCCAAATGTCAAATCTAAACCTTCCCTGAAGCAGCTTTGAACCATTCCCACTGCACTGTTCCCACAGAACATTTCCCACTGAATCATTCCCACTGAACATTCCCAGTATATCATGACAGCCCATTTACTGTGGTTTTGGAGGAAGCGTAACGATGCCATGTGAAATGTACTTGCTCTTGGTGCATTTTTGTGGTGAACTTCTCAATCTTTAAAATCTTTTTCCCTATTAGAGGGCATACCCAAACAAGTGTCATGAAATGCAGAGAAGATACAAGTCTTTCCGGGTCTGAAACAAAAGTAGTAGAAGTGCTCGGAAAAAAAACAAACGTAAATGCAAGATGAATGAAAAACAGTGGGGAAAATTAGAACTTCATGAATTTCATGATTGCAGTCAGACACAAAGAGCAGAAAATTGATGTTGAAAAGATCAGGGGAAAAAAAACATTTTTTGAGAAAGGAAGTGTACAGATAGGAAGCAGAATAGAACTATCTGCTTATCAAAAATCACTTATAGGCATTGAACTGAATGTATGTGAATGATAAGATCCTGGATACCTGTCTGATCTGAGAAGTCTAGAATGTTTTAAATACACATTCTATTTATAAGAATTATAGCTATCAAAATGACATTTCTAGTGCATCTGTCTTTCTGTTGATAAGCATGAACCGTAGTTGTACACAGCAGTGGTCTCCAAAAGCTGAGGAATTGCCTCTCCTGTCTTGCCTTCCCTTTCCTTCCTTTCCCTTCCCTGCAAATGTCTTGTACACTGTTGGAATAATCAAGGCTGATTAACCAACCTCGTTACTTATTCTAACAATCATGTGTTTTCTCTGCTGGGAAGGAGATATGCTTTGTCTGTACAGTAAAGTGCTCTAGGGGCTCTGCTGCTGAAAACAGTTTTCCTTCCCTGTGAATGTGCTCCTGCCTGCACTCGTCTTCTCCTCTCTGGGGACTGCTTTAAATATCCCAGACGCAGTACTGGGCAGGGTTGTGACTACCCTGTGTATCTTTCGCTTAGGTTACGTCTCTGGCAGTTGGTGAAACCATCGGTTTGCCCCTATATTTTCAGTAAGTGCAAATGTTTTAGGCCATAGAAAAAAACAAAAAAGGCTGGGCTCAGGCCAGTGGCTAATCTGTCACCCTCCCCAGTCCAGACTGTGAGTGCTGTTAAAATATCTTTTTCTTTTGGGCTTTTGAGTCAGGGGCAAGGCATGGCTTAATGAACACCATAACCCAAGGGATGAAGTCAAAAAAGCTCCAGGCTTTTGCAAGATATGAAAAGCCAAATTTGGATTTAATTTCACTTAAAGAATATGATCTGCAAATGTATTGAGAGGAGCTGAACTGTATAGTATGAACCAAATCAGAAAACATGAAACTTCAAGCTAACAAAAGTAAGCGTTTCTGAATAAATTGTGTTCAGGCTACATGTCCAATCAAGTTTGTTGATGTAGCACTACAGCAGCAGGTTTGCACGGTAGGTACTGTTTGTTTGACAAGGGGTGCAGCAGAAGACAGCTACAGTTGAAGACAGTGCGTAACAGTCGGCTAAAACCAAATTCACTAACATTACAGCTACTGCAAAATAGGCTGTGTGGGGAAAGATGTGTCTGTTTAGGTGGAGAACATTAAGTGGCTACTGGAAAAATGGACTCTCCAGTAGGATAAAAAATACGGTATTACATATGCATGATCCTTTGCCTTCTTGATAGAAGCGCATATAACAAGTTGCCCGACACTTTGAAATGTGCTTGATTCATGCAAACGTACCCAAAGTGTTAGACACTAGATACACGATTTAACAACTAGGCTTTAAAAAAAGCCATAAAATAAATTTACTATTATTACATAACAATTTTAAGTGAAAAGTGTTTTTGTCTTCCAATTTACTGAAGTGAATAATAAAAACAAACTTGTTTCATGTCCATATAGACAAGATCTTTTTATGAATCACTGTTGTTTCAAAATAATAAAACAGATCTCATACTTAAAAAGAAATTTGAGTTTCTGTTATATGTATTTCTTTTGAAAAATTGAATCTGTCTCTACTAAATGTCTTTTGTCTCCAGCCAATATGTATGTACTAATGGTAGTTTGTAAAATGTTTATACATGGGTATGTGCATACACAAGATTTTGCTTCTGATATTTTTTCCTGAAAGTACAAAAAAACCTTGGCCTCACAGCACATCTGAAACTGCATTACAAATGCATGAAATAAGGCACAGGAAACCAAAGAGATGGATTGTCAAAGTTCCTTTTGATAATCTAAGTGGAAAAAATTAACCAAACTACTTTTCACCAGATTTTAAATTTTATTAATTGTTTTCCACCACATCTTCTCTCTAGTGTGACATAGATTACTCTTAACATGAAGAAGTAGCAGAAGGTTAATGAAAGAAAAACAACAAATGAACATGCTACGAACTTTACAAATTACTACATGTGCAAGAAGAGTCACAGTGTGTGAAGTCACATGGCCAGAAGATTTCTTTTGTACACTCTGTTCATTTTCACCTATATAATGCACTTTTCAAGGGATTAAATTAACCCTATGCAGAGGGCCTGCACTTGACCAATGTTCCATTTAAATGCCACTTAAGCTCTGCCCACCCCTGCCCTTTCCTATAGCCTGCTGTGCAAGAGTTAATCTAGATCAAGAGGGAACAGCAAACCTCATTATCAGAAGCAAAAGAGAGGACAAACTTAGATTTTAAATAAGAACAGACCAAAATCTGACTAAGCAGTTTCAAAGTGATCTTAATAGGTTTTGTGCAATAAAAAAAAATCTTTATTTTGGAGCGGTAGTGAATTTCTTCTGCTTTTACAATTGAAAAATTAAATCAAGATTTTTTTTTTTAAGCAATGATTATTTAGTCCAAAGATTTCAATATGGCTGTAACATCATATCAATACAGAAATGAATACAAGATAGGGACAGATAACTGCATGTAACGGTGCCTTTATATAATTTTGTCATGTTTTCATGCTTTTCCTCCTGGTGATAATTCAAGAAATCTATCAGATAATTATTAAAATATTTGAGACGTGTTACCTATACAAGGAAAATTTTAGTGCCATCATAGGCCATGTAAATCTTCTTTTATGAAAAGAAATGCAAATGAAATGATCACCTAAATCCAGGTTTTATAAAATATTGACTAGGATTATGTTTGCTTTGGGAGTAATTTTATTTTAATCCCTCATTTGGGATTCTGTTCCTATTTACATTAGATAATCAGTCAAGAGATGTCATTGAATGGCAGGTGGGAATAAGGTCAAAACTGCAATATGCGTACTTTAGGAATGATTGGATATTTCACATAATGTTTTGAAGATTTTTTGAAGAGGTCTCAGCATCTTACATTCACTGAAGATCCAGGCTTTTATTTTGATGTCCTTTTTGAAGTGAGGCCTCCTGAGAGACCGGACTCCTTCCCACTTAGGCCCTGAGTCTACTTAAAAGAGCTGAATTTTATGGCTGTTGCATGTCTTCCACATTACAGGATGCAAAATGATTCCTGACAACATTTTATTTGGCAATAAAATGTAAACCCCTCACTGCTCTGGAGCTGTGCGATTTAGTGCAAAACGAAAGCTATCATCTCGATCCTTTCTTTTTAGTCTGTTTTAGAGAGAAGAAAGGTTTCAAGAAGCCCAGAGGAAAACAACAATCATTGCAGAATAGTATAAAGAAAGTAAAAGGCAAACAAATGTATTATACAGACAAATCCAACTTCAACAGCAGTTTTTGAGGTCTGAATTTGGGATTGTAGTTCTGCTGCTTTCACCATTTTTGCAAAGGTCTGGTCCATCTATTAGAGTACTGCAAACACACAACAGTTAAATGTGTTTCCAGCCCAATTCATGTGTTTTGAGAGTGGAGACACCAGACATTGTACCTGACTGTGGCACTAAATGCAGTATCACAATGTGGAGTGAAAGGGAAATCTTTGCTTTCACTGGAACCCAGTCTTCATCTCTCAGAAATGTTTACTTTCACCAGAGCTCAGTCTTCACCTCTAAGATACAAGCTTACATATCTTAGTTCATGTACATTAGGTTGACATTTGGATGTACAAGTTTTCAATCCTGACAACTATTTAAGTGGTGAATTCTCTGCAATTTCAATACCATCTGCAGCAAATTTCAAAGTGAAACTCCAAGGAAAAAAGAATATCTGCAGAAAGGTTTTTGCAAGTTTAGAAAACCAGGTCTCATGGCCTAAACCAAGCCCATCACGCAGCCAGCAACTAGAGAGTTTTAGTACTTAGTTGCCAATAAAAACATATAAGGCTGTGGATATGTGACTTCAGGAGGTTGTATCTCATCTACTTATTCTGAAAAAAGTAGATAACAATACTTAGAAGGTTGTTTTGAAAATAAATTGAAGTATGTTTAGCAGCACTAAAAACCTTAGCATCCCATGTCACTGCCAAGTGCTATTATCGTTATTGTGGGATGAACAATACCGTCAGCCAGAGATTCGACCAATCTAGGACTAAAAATATCCAGGCTTAAAGACTTCCAGAAGCTTCAAAAGAAGCAGCCACCAAAGCTTATGCTGAAAGGAGAGAGTGCTAGTGGTGTACTAGAAATTACCAAAGAATCTGTAACTTTCCCAGTTAATGGCTTCACATAGGTTACTCATTAGGCTTTCCTTTGAACAAAAACAGAAGGGCTTTTTTTCTGAAAAATCCTTTACAAAAATGAAGCTCATAGATTTTCTTCACAAAAGCACATAAAAGCGTTCTTAAATCTACCCTCACTTTATTTTCACCTGTAATAATTCCAGGAACTTTCTTCACTTTTCTGTCTGACATCAGTTTGTAATTGTTGTCTGTCATATAGCAATTTGTACGTCAATTTCTCCTTTGTTAAAAAATGCTGGATATAAGTTTTAATGATTGACCTAAATTTGACACAGCTGAGTAGATGTATTATAATCAATGAAGTTCTAAATAATATGACAATGTATTTTTTCTGACTGTAATGACAGCGAGGAGGCAAATTGTTAGTATCTATTAATAGTGAGGAGCTTAGAGAAATAGTGATATTAACTATGCCATGCACAAAACACAAGAGATGCCAGATCAATCCTGAAAGCTGTGGCTGTGTCACACTTCACAGGAAGTTAGTAATGCTTGCCTCAATACTGTACTGAAATACCCATATTGCCAGATTTCTGTTGTCTTGAGCTCCTTTATGCCATATTCCAACATAGACAAAGTCCCTTTCTTCCCCTGTATATGACTGAAATTTTAATTACATTTCACAAGTGCAACAGATTTAATTTTTATCCTTGCCTACCTTCATCTGAAAAAGAGCTAAGGAGACAGTTAAAATGATTTAGATTGGGCCTGCAAATTTGCTGGTACAGTGGAGACTTCGTTAAGGATGGACCGCATATAGGTGTGTCTGTGTTAGTGCACTTAGTGCACATGCAAAGGCACATAGGTATGTGGTATCAGTTTGTTAACTATATTGCTTGGACTTTTGCCTGAAGTATTATAACACTAATAAATGGCACTTGTCACTGGAGGTACCTTTTAGCATAACATTTGGCACTTTTCATATGACTTTTTACTTTAATCATGTTTTCAGGTGACAGTGTATAAGGACATCGATTCAGAAGAAAAACAGATTCGAACTCACTTTGCTGGAGTCCATTTTCTGCACAAAAACACTTTTTTATGGATGATGGCAAGTTCTGGAATACCTTTAAAGTGTTGCTATCTAAGGATACTTACAATTGGATTTTGGAAGGCTAAAGGAATAATCAGTGGTATGTCCACTCAGTTCTTCCAGGAAACTCCTTTCTTCACCCCAAATAAATTATGACAAATATACCATACCTTGACAATGATTTTTGCATTGTTCAATACAATTGAGCAATAACTCACAATAGGCATTCTAATATAAGGGAAATTCTGAACAGCTAGTTACGACATGATTTATAGACAATTTAGAATAGTAAAGTAGAAAGATATGTCCTTTTTATTTGGCATATGAAAAAGTGATCAAACTCTTAAAAAAACCTTCTCATATGTCCTGAACATCCTTGAAAGCTCCTTCTGCCTCCATCTTTGAAAGCACTCCCAAACGGGCGTTTTAAACTTCCAAGCTAGTTTAAGTCTAATAATCCAATTTCACTGTGTCCGAGTAAGGAGTTAAATGAAATAGAGTCTAAAGGAACTTGCTACGTATTCCTATCTAGATACAAGTAAGGAAAACCCTTTCCTGATCATGTTTTAATACTGTTGCCCTTCCTTTAGTGATGATCCAACTGTGTATATAGACTGTGAGTAACAGTTAGCAAGGAAGTTTAACTAGCGATTTAACAGGGAGATAGCATTTTCCCAGTATTTGCAGTATTAGTCATAATGGCTTCTTCCAGAACTATTGTATAAGTATCAATGTTAAAAAAAAAAAAAAAATCCCAGAGAAAAATGGATTTGGTTTTATGGAAGTGAAACTATTTTCATGATGTGGTCTCCTGTCATGCACAGATAAATTCAGAATGATGTCTTTGTTGCCCTGTATTATGATCTCCCTTCAGGTTTTGACTGGCAGCAACAGTCTCTTACATAAATTTCAAGCACTGAGACAAATTCTGTGCTCTTTACTCAGTTCTTTCTGAGACCTTACTTGAAAATATCCTATTAAATATAGTGTCTGAATGTTTATAGTAAGACACTTAGGGAACAGAAAACTACTAAAGATATAAAGTTAGCATGCATTATGTCACATTGGAGTCCCTTTCTGAACCCTCACAAGTACATGCCATTCATTTGCCTTAGGTTAAATGACTTAGACAGTGAGATCCAGTGCACCCTCAGCAAGTTGGCAGATGACACCAAGCTGAGTGGTGCAGCTGACACACCAGAAGGATGGGATGCTGTCCAGAGGGACATGGACAAGCTTGAGAATTGGACCTGTGTGAACCTCATGAGGTTCAACCAGGACAAGTGCAAGGTCCTGCATCTGGGTCAGGGCAACCGCTGCTATCAATACAGGCTGTAGGATGAAGGAATTGAGAGCAGCCCTGCTGAGAAGGATTTGGGGGTGGATGAAAAGCTGGACATGAGCCACCAGAATGCTGCTTACAGCCCAGAAGGCCAACCATATCCTCGGCTGCATCAAAAGAAGCATGGCCAGCAGGTCAAGGGAAGTGATCCTGCCCCTCTACTCTGCTCTGGTGAGAGCCCACCTGGAGTCCCGTGTCCAGCTCTAGAGCCCCCAGTGCAAGAAGGACATGGAGCTATTGGAGCGGGTCCAGAGGAGGGCCACAAAAATGATCCGAGGTTTGGAACACCTCTCCTATGAGGAAAGGGTGAGAGAGTTGGGTCTGTCCAGCCTGGAGAAGAGAAGGCTGTGGGGACACCTTATAGCAGGCTTTCAGTACCTGAAGGGGGCCTATAGGAAAAATAGAGAAAATATTTTCAGCAGGGCTTGTTGCAATAGGACAAGGAGTAATGGCTTCAAAGTAAGGGAGAGTAGATTTAGACTAGATACAAGGAAGAAATTTTTTACCCTGAGGGTGGTGAAACACTGGGACAGATTGCCCAGAGAGGCAGTGGAGGCCCCGTCCCTGGAAACAGTTAAGCCCAGGTTGGATAGGGCTCTGAAAAACCTGGTCTAGTTGAAGATATCCCTTCTCACCGCATGGGGTTTGGGCTAGATGACCTCTAATGGTCCCTTCCAACCCAAAGCATTCTACGGTTCTACGATTCTATGATTCTATAAATACCTGTTTTGAAGGAAGTTTTGGGATCCCTGTGGGCAGTTTGGCTCATCAGGTCTGCACTGCCAGCTGTTCTTTTAGGAGAACACTGACCTGGCTGTATGTTAGGTCAGCAATGATTAAAATGATTAAGTCAGAGATAGAGCCAGGGAAGGGAGGGCAAAAGTGGCATGCCCTTAAAATATATTAGTAGCAACGAATCTGCATGTATGGCTGAAGACACTTCTAGATCACCAAGAGGAATCATGGGCAATTAAAGAAGAGAGTGAAGTAGCTCAGCAGCTGATGAAAAAATTTCTTTCAGTCCCTGTTGTAGAAGCCATTGGGGGAATTCCTATTCCAAGGACACTTTTTTAATGGAAATAACAGCACGATCTTGACAGAGATTGAAGTCTCAGAGGAGGAAGTTATGGAGCAACTCAGCAACTAGGACAGCGGAATATTCATTTGAGAGGCCTGATGTAAGGGAAGTGTGAAGTGGTAGAGTTAATGAAAAGGAATTTATCCTTAAAATGGTGACTGTGCTTGAAATGGGAAAGTCACTTCTTTACTTCCTCCAACTGAAACAGGACCCAGGGAAAATCCTGCGAATTACACCTTGGCAAATTGTAGTTTTGCTCAGGGGAAAGCCCTGAAAAGCCTAATTAAAGAGTAAGGTAAGTATGTGTAACCTGATATAGTCATGCCAATCCAGCTCCTCTAAGGAAAAGTGTGACTCATTTATCATGCAGAGTTGTTCGAAACAGTTAACAAACTGGATAGATAAATGTGAATGTTCACTGGGGTGCTGGAAAAGGTAAACTCTGGAAAAGCTTACTTTAAATGTACACAGGGAGGATTGTCATGAATTCAATATCTATGAAAATATTATCCAAAAATGCTCATAATTGGGCACCTATACAGATGACAGTCTATGCTCCAGGATTTTTACATGTTGTGGTGACTGTTTTTCTCAGGAGAGGCACACCAAGATTCAAAACTCTTTGTCATCTTCGTTGAGCTTGGTTCCCCATGGTAATCAGTGAAGTGTTGAGTACATCAGTAGGGATGATGCTCCCCACAGTTACAATGACCACAGGCTCCTCCTGGGGGAATTCTTGATGACATACATCCACTGCCAGTGACCTCATCACACTGGGGTATGCCCTCTCTCTAGGGGGCACTGAGGAGCTGCAGAACAGCACAGAGGATCAGTGGTCTTGCAGAACTCCAAGACAATGGTGACCACGGAGCCTTTGTTGTTACTGAAGTGATTGTCTCGATGCTGTAGAAGACTGCTCTGGGCAACTTTGGAATTATGAAGCATAATAAATTGGATCGTGGTGAGATCTAAAAGCAGGTATGCAGCTGCTATTGCACATGTAGTGTCATCTCTGACACAAAGGTCTTTCTGGAAATTAGTGACTCATTACTGGTCAATCTGTATCCTCTATTAGGTGTTTGTGAGGTATGCCTAGAGTTCTTGAAGTGTTATGGAGTTAGATTTAACAGTGATATTTTTCAATAAACCACAAAACATGTAATGCAGATGTGATACTGCTCAAGGTGTCAAGGCCTAAGAAGTTTGTTAGCTAAATGACATACAAAAAGTAATGCAGAACTTCCTACAATGTCCAACACTTTCCTGAATTTTTTTCTTCTTTGCCTGTTACCAACAGCATGCAGGCACAGACCAGTGGTTGAATGAGAGGCAGTAGTAGGTATATATATAGTAGGGATGCATAGCATATACATATATGCATATACGGCTTATATAAAACATATGCATGAAATACACATTTATACAAATATGGCATACATACAATGTATAAATATGTTGTATATATGGCAGAGTGAAAATGAAGGTGCACTTCGAATACATTAAAGATTCCTAAATGCTACAGGGAACCCTTCTGGGGTAAAAGGTTGTATAACATATTGTGTCAGTCGCCCGCCCATACATGTTGCAGTGTTGATGTGAAAAAGCAGTCTGAAATCATCCTGAAGAGCTTAGACTTTGGATGTGACAAGTACTTAGCCAGTCCTCAAGGCTGATCATGCAGAGCTTAGTAAACATGGCCAAAAACTATGCACTTCCCAGTGAGAATAGAGACTCTTAAAAATCCTGATTGACAGCACACTTTCAGAATCAAAATTTCTCACATCCCTTTTCACAAAACAGACTGTACATCTTTTAACATTTACAAAGATGTTTTATGAACAGAGAAGGACCTAAAACAGAGAAATTTGCTGTCCCTGAACTGTGAGGAATCAGATACTCAATCCTTGACAGGTGTTCTTATTCATTAAAACCACTACATACTCACAGATGGCTTAAACCAGAAGCCTCTCTTTATATTAACGTATTCTTCCAGGCCCAGCAAGAAACATTCCTCTGCCTTTACAAACTCCATTACTGAGTTTCTGATTGACAGAATTTAAAGGAATTACTCTATTTTCAGGTCTGTGTAGTCAAATGCCATAGAATTCCTTTGCCTTCAGTCCTTCCCTCCATTCCTTTGTGATACCAAACAGGACAGGATAAGGTTTTTCCCAAGAGAAATGTAGCGAGTTTTGATGGAGCTGATAAACCTCACTCAGTCCTTGATCTGAATGGCAAGGCCTGTATATAGCAAGGTCCTTGGCTTTGGCCAGCTCTTTCCAACAGTAGTCAGGCATTAGGTGCAGCAAGCCAGCTGGGCATAACCTTGAAGGATGTCAGCAGCAGGGGATGAGTAGGAGTTTCACAGGAGTGACAGAAAAGAGGTGGAATGATGGAGAAGGCATCCAGCTGGTATTCCCCATGTATTGCTTCTTGTTGCCCATTTTTTTCTTGCCTGTCACAAGGAAGAGGCTGTCTTGTGAGAAGAGAAATCTACGGCCAAATAAGCGGACAGTGTTCCAGTGAGGAGGAAGAACAGCTAATTGTAAACTGGGAGATGAAAAAGAGGAAGAAAGAGCTGTATGGCTTTGAGGAGTGCAGTAATGCAAATGGGATCAAATGTTATAGTATGAAAGTAACGTACTGCGTAGGAAGGGAATTTCTGCTATGAGGTGGAAGCCGATCAGCCAGAAGTGGCAGAGTGGAAGAAAGGTGTGGGTGTATGAATCAATCACAGAATGACTCTAAGCAACCAGCACGATGTGGCTGTAGAAAAAGATTAATTCCATACTTGGGAATATCAGAAAGGATGTGTCTGGTACAGAACTGTGTATTACATATTTTGTGCAAGACTCTGGGAAGGCGTTGTGTGTATAATTCTGGCCGCCTTTGTTCAGGAAAAGCAAGGGAGGAAAAAGCGATTTAAACTAAAGGATAAGGGCAGTATCACGAGAGGTCTAGCTTTGTTCTCTTCTAAGCTATGTTTCCAAATGAAGGGCAGATGAGCAGTTTTGCTGTATTAGTACTGTCCTGGGTTCACCTGGGGTCGGGTTAATTTTCACAAGCAGCTGATTGGGCTGACCCAAAGAGCCAATGGAATGGGACATTCGATACCATGTGATGCCACACTCAGTATTTAAGTGGGGAGCTGGCTGAAGGAAGAGGACTTTGCTACTTGGAAGCAAGATGAGTATTAGGTGTTGAGAATGTCATATGCTCTGTATTCTTCTTTTCTCAGCATTATTGTTGTTATTGCCTTTGCTGTTCTGTTAAACTGTTTTTATCACAACCCACAACTTTTGCCTTTTCCTTCTGATTCTCCTCCCCATCCCACTGAGGAGGGGGAAGGAGTGAGAGGGCAACTGCATGGCTCTTTGTTGCTAACTGAGACTAAACCGCAACATGTAAGTAAGATGATTTTTCTGAATCCCTGTATGAAGCATGGACTTTCAAGCATTTATACAGTATTTTCACTGGATTTATATTCTATGTCTTAGTATGGGCTTATAATGCAAAAATATTACAGATGAATTTTAGATAATACAGACAAAACTAAAGTAAACTCCAGATAACCTACCTCTCCCACTAGTTAATGGTATTGTTCAGACAATGTCTTACTTCCTTGGGATGAGAGCAGGTGCAGTTATTAAATGCCCACTTGATGTGGGGAATTGAAAATTAGTTTGATTTTGCTATAGCTTTAGTTTAATTTTGTTATATAATTTTGCATCTATGTTAAAGTAAGAGTTAAACACTGTTATTCAGTTTAGTTCTGTTCTTTGTAATCTTGCTAACAAGGACTG
>Ga0065711_1042226_pt1 | contig 15552 bp, 5 predicted proteins | sample Hoacrofraction12_FD_59098 | JGI IMG/M metagenome (GOLD analysis project Ga0065711, IMG submission 59098) | Hoatzin crop microbial communities from Cojedes, Venezuela - Epithelial fraction 12 v2 (version 2) | ecosystem: Host-associated > Birds > Digestive system > Esophagus > Crop | place... | reverse complement strand
CAGGACGAGGGGTAATGGTTTTAAACTAAAACAGGGTAGGTTTAGGCTGGATATAAGGAAGAAATTCTTTACAATGAGAGTGGTGAAACACTGGAACGGGTTGCCCAGAGAGGTGGTGGAGGCCCTGTGCCTGGAAACATTCAAGACCAGGTTGGACAGGGCTCTGAGCAACCTGATCTAGTTAGTGGTGTTCCTGCTCACTGCGGGGGGGTTGGACTAGATGACCTCTAGGGGGTCCCTTCCGACCCAAAACTTTCTATGATTCTATGAAGAACCAGCCTGTTCTTTGAACTTGTTATTTGAGGTTAAACTTCAAAATCTAGTACACAGCAAAATAGACTAGTAGTGGTTCTTGTCATCTTCTCTAAAGGACACTGGAAAACAAAAACAACAAGAACTTATGCAAGTAACACATTTAATACCTTAGTGAAATTAGAACACTAGGAGAGTTCATTTTTGCCATGGTGTAACTATTGAGGCTCTTCACTGCCTCTCCTGCCTTGAGACAAACGCATGTGTTACCACGGTGTGCCTCAGCAGCCTCATCAATACCATCTATGGGCTATGCCAACAGACTTCTCTCTAGGTTATGGTATCTAGTAGAAGATACACAGAATAGAGTACTGAAGCTGAGCCTACAAACCATTTAAGAACATTATTCAACTAAAAAAATTCCTGAGAAGGTCACCTCAATTTAATACGCCCTTCTGACATTCACACTCCCACATTTTTTTTCACCTTTTTCCATGTGGTATCCAAAACGGCACACCCAGTGCAGCGCACTGAAAGCACAGATAGGGGGAAGCAGAAGCAGAACTTTGTGACTACGACAAACAATTGGGTTTTTATGTTTTAATTTAGAAATGTCTGGTTGGTTTCTGCAGTAATACTCTGCATAATCCTTCTGCAAGACAGCTGGGCATTACTTTTATTCTGACATGTATCATGGAAAGAAGACAGGAGATTGATCATGCATATTAAAGAGACAGAGGTCCTCAAAAGTTTCACAGAGAGGCCCTCTAGGACCTAATTGGAAATATCGTTTCTTAAGAGATGTTAAAACAAAATGTAACAAAAAGAAACACCACAAAAAACAAGCAAACAAAATCCACCCACACCTCAATAAAGACCAATGTGCCTGTCACTGAACCACAGCTAATCTTGGCCAGTAAAGAGATTTAGGAATTCAAAAAAAATAATTGACAAATCATTCAAACCTGGGGGAGGAAGGGAGCTATTAACAGAAAATCTCACCAATGGTCAAAAGTAGCACAGCAAACCTGTATATAAATGGTGCCTCCCTGAGTAGTTGAATGTGTCCTGGAAATCCTTGAGGAGCTTTCTTACAAAAAATACAATTAACTTAGGAATCAAATTTCATTCCTTTGTCATAAACCAGACACATTTTACCATCACTATTTAAACTCATCCTAAGGGGCACTCCACTACTTCTGCTTCATGGAAAAATGAAAATAAAAAATTTAAAATTTTTTAAATAAAATTCAAACTTTATAGACTGTAGACTCCTGTGAAAATTTGCCTATAAGCAAATCATATCCCCTAAGGAAAATGAATTAATTCCTTTTTTGCTATTATATGTAGGTTCAAGAGTAAATCACACAGCATAGCCAAATAAATGTACTGTTTTCAGGAACCCTTATTCCATGCAGAAATAAGTAACAACTAAGTCCCACAGATCTGCCGCACCTAGTACTGACCCTTCCTTCTCACTGAAGATTACAAATGTATGGTTATTTCTTCCCTTTTCATGCAGGATTCTTTAGTATGCATATAAATCCGTCTATAAAAATACCAATAATTCTGTGACTATTATTACAGCCATTATCATTCTTATACATTACTTGAATTACAATGCTATTTTAGGATCATTAACAGACTTACAAAATCATAAAAATATTTTTTTTACTTTCAGTAAATGGAAACTGGGATTCTTGACGCTATTACATTATTTCCTGAATAGCACAGAGCCATGTCACTCACTGTGGAAAAGGGGACTATCATTAGACACAAATGGGTGACCACCAGCTTGAACGTATCATAGATCCCATAAGCCAGGCTCCCGGCTGTCTTCTGAGGTACAACAGACTTTGCCATACAGTTCTCCTGTCCGCTGCTCCCATATTAGTGAAAGAAATGACTGAAGCCTTTGATCTCTGCAGGAAGCAGCAGATTTTAAAAAGCCAGATTTTAAACACTTTCCACAGTCTCTCCTATCCAGACATCAAAACATAGAAATCACAACCAGAAACAACACAGAGCTTCCAAAATGTGAAGCAGATAATTTTCCAGTAAAATCTACAACTGTAGTAGTTTTCATAAACAAAAGGTAGGAACTTAAACCCAAGAACTTTCCTATCTGGATTTGGTCTTCCAGACAGTATTTTTGGTATATTAATCCTGCCTAAGACAGTAGCATAGTACTAAGGAATGTGCAAGCCTTAAATGCCTCTTTTTGTTGAAGCCAAATCATCAAAATCCCTGTATCATATACACATATGCACTAATAAACAATTTCACATATAATTCTTCTTCTGAAAGAAAATTAAGTCTAAAAATTAGGGCACGTCTACTGCAACTTGATACCCCCCATATGATTATGATATCAGTGCTAACAAACAAGATTATTCAAGATTCTGTAGTAGTGTAACAAGAAAGAGGAGAAAAAATCCTCCCAATAATCAATTTCAAAATTCAACATGAAACAGAAGATCGTAAAGCTTTTCTTAATCTCATCAGAGTAGCCTATTTTGAATCCCCCTAGTATTAATGGACTTCCATGTAGGCATATGCACATACACGCACACTGTTTCTGACAAATCTAATTTCTAGATTCGAAAAATGGGGGATAAAGTAGCTGATACACAAGGACGAATACTTACTCACTCCTTATCCTAAGGGAGCTAATGAGAAGATGCTTCCCTTTGTGGCTTCATGTAAAGGAGAATTTGAATATTTGAGCAATATTTTAATGTTAATTAGAATTATTAAATACATTCCAGTTTTATATATGCAAAAATCTGTAAATTCTTTTTTAAGTTGAAATATCTGACTCTTGTTCAATTATTTGTTTTTTAACACAACATAAAATGAAAGTACATTTACAACATACAGGTAACATTTTTCATCTAACTTTTATTCATGAGGTAGATACAGATAAAAGACAGATTTCTTATATACATTATGATACTTAAGATTTCACTTCTATTTCAAAATTGAAAGGAAGTCATGTCACATGCTAGCACCTGTGGTATCTAATTACTGGCTGCATCCTGACACTTACATGATTATTAGGTGCCCAACACAATGTAACAACATAGTACAACTATTCTTTGCTTTGGAAAGTTATCTTCTTTGCTACAGAACAAAACAAAAACCCCCAGGTGTAAAATCTTCAGAGAATAAAAACGTATTGATAACAAGTAACATATATCTACATAAAATTTTTACTTCTGCATGTTTGTTTGTTTGTTTGTTTTTTTTTTTAACATGATCCACAATATCAGGACTGTCTCCATAAAAAGTCAGCATAATGAATTTCAAGATAGCATTAAATGGAAATTTCAACTGGATGGGTAGAGATAATCTGAAATTCAGATTATCCTTCACAAAGTCTTCCATTCTATGGAACTTTGTAATACGGCCTTACAAGAGATTTGTACCCAACAAGTTCTTACAAGCATTTTCACATCCCCTCCTGCACTGCAGATTCTTCTGTACCAGTATTCCAAGGACAAAAGGCGTAACGGGTTGTAGTATGGCAAACTACACATTAATTCTCAGACTTGAGGCTGAAACAGAATCAGGATTAGAATATCCTCCATCTGGACTGTGGGGGATCCTCCTCTAACTTTCAAATATTGCCAAAGAGAAAATATTTGTTTTCAGCGTTCCTACCTTGATCATACCTTTTAGTTACAAAGTAAAAATAATAATTTAGCACCCTAAAATAAAATATTGTGATCAGAATCCTTCAGTTTCCAAATACATACCTGTAATGCATGGGGAAACTACTGAGCATTTGAATACATTAAAAAAAAAATCAGAAAAAAATGAAGACTTTGGGTTACATCTGCTTCCTGAGCTAATAATAACCGCAAAAAGTTTGTGTTATTATAATACCTTTATTATAGACCAATGTCTACTTCATTAGAGAAAAAGTTGTTTATGCTATCAAGTTTAAACATGTTGTGTATGTTAAATTCTCTTCTAGATGTATTAATTACTTATGTGAGGTAGCTTTTTGCTACACAAACCACTATTTAGACAGATATTCCCCATAATTGTACCCCTAGACAGGCTGTCTTGAAAGTATTCTTTACAAAAATCCAAGTTTTCACATGATTCACATCTCAGACTGGAGTATGACTGCTGGGCTATGTGAAGAAACAGATCCATACAGTAGTGAAAGAACCACAAGGGAATCCCTACCCTCTTAGAAAAACGGCTTACATTCAGAGATGAAATTTGTATGTGCTTTTTCTAGCAATGACAAAGTTCTTAGTATTTTGTCACAATCTCAAAGTACAAGAATAGCAAAGGATATAATTCATACGAAAACACTGTGTGTGTATATATAAACACAAAGTGACAATTACAAATATTTTTTCCCAGATTATACAAACATCATAAATTCTGAGTTTATAAGGGCTGCACATACCTGCTTCCCATCCTATACTTTGTTCCAAAACTACATTCTTTAAGTAATTTGCATCTGTAATATTAAGAAATAACTTCCTTTCGGAAACATTTTAGGCAAAGAGAACCATGATAAAAATTGCATTTAGTTTATGTGCTTTTTCCTCATATGAATAATCTGAAAAAAATCTTCAGCTTTTATAATTATTTCTACTTCTTCTAAGAAAATAAATTGCTGTATTTATCTAGGTTCTTATATAGTATCTGTCATATAACAATTTAAATATACTCTAAATACTCCATCAGATAATAACTACTATCACAAACACTGCTTGCTATTGTCCTAAGTAATCATGTAAAATAGCATGTAACAGACTTCTCAAAAGTCAAGAGTTTTATTAAGCTTTCTCTCTGCTCATGAGCACAGCGACTGACAGTTTAAGTAGGACATTTTGATATATAAGGACAGTCTTGAAAGACAAAAAAAAAAAATCGCTGAGTTGTTACACAAACATTCAATAATTCGAAATTAACATATAACAGTCATCCTTCCATATAAATTCAAAATTGGTATCTGTACCTTGAAAGTATGAATTAAGTGCTTGTAGCAGAAGAATCACCTTTGGAAAGAATAAAAATAGAAGGATAGCTTGCATTCAACATCCTAACATGTTGTTCTGGGTTCCAGATATTAAAAAAAATCACAACACTCACACCAAAAAAAAAAAAAACAACCACACACAGAAAAACCTCAACAAAAAACTATACGCACTTCAGAGTTCAACACTGATCTGACTACTAGTCTGATTTTTGGGCGCCCGTTTGCAGATGTGGTAGAGTTATCAATCCGAACAGACACACAATCCGGGTCCAATGTCACTTCTCCTCATTATGTTAATAGTTAATACATGCAAATGAAAACACTCTAGCAATTTGATTTCTTTGAAGATAGTTTGCATATTGTCTTAGCCATAATGACTGTACACTTCTCTCAGCCTCTATTTATGCAAGGGTAGTTTAGTTCATTTTTATCAGCTCAAGTTCATTTTGGCTGCTACTGGAATGTATCTGTGTGTTTCTTTCTTACCTTTCACCTAATTACCATTCAGGTACCATAAGCAGGTTTTTCATGCTATTGGTGTTTTTCTTAATTAAGAAACAAATGAATTCTCCCTAGCAAAAAAAGATGGAACAACAGAATAAGATGCCAGAGGCTGATGTTCTGCTTCTTAATTGAAGCTGCTTCATTGTTACGTGTCTGTTATGAGGGTGCAGAAGTGTCATGAGCTTATTGTGAACAGTATAAAAATAAAAACATAAATGGTACTTTTAGAATTATGAATGATACAGAAATATTCTCTTTACAGGCATAACTCAACTCAAATGTTCTCCCTTCCTGTAGGAGAGTAAGTTCTTTAAGTATAAATTATTCCTCACATCCGGAAAGCCCCAGGTTCTAATCCCAGCCCAGAGTGAATCCTCTCTTTTTTCTTTGTCTATTATCTGCACCCTGCTTGTGTGCTCATGTTGTTCAATTAAGGAGGTACCTGAATTTAGCATAGAGAGGAATTTTGTTTCTTTTCCTTCATCCTTTCAGCAAAATAAGTCTTCCGCTTTCTCTCACTCTCTCTTCTCCCCCTGCCCTCCCCGTTTCCAAGTTGTGCTTTTCTGCTTCTTTTAAGTGCTAGGTTTTCCCATGCAATCAAAACATCACCTCCACTAGCACTTGTAAGAAATTCATGACCATATGCCAGCCAGGACAACATTCCCTCCTTATAATTTAACAAGAAATTTAGAACTTCTAAGGATCAAGGCCTCCTAGGAATATTCTATTCTTCTTTTAACACACAGCCCATTTACTAAGGGTCACAGCCCCCGAAACCACATGGCACAGGCCACAGAAATAAATTGGGGTTTGTACACAGAGACTGAGAGGTCATTTGGTCCCAGAGTTTGTAACTCTAATACAGGATCAAACATCAGCCTTAATCATAATAGCTTAAATGCAGAGACCACCACTGACACCTTATTTGTAATGAATATATATTAATTGTGTAAAACCTGGAAAGCAAATATCTGACAAAGACCTCTGTGAAGTTGAGACTAAAACCTACCACTCCTTGTGGACACATAATCTCTATCTGTTTCCGCAGGAATTATCAGAATGTAAGAACTACAGAATTGGTATCTTCCACCACCCACAAGAACTTAACTCACTTTTCCATTCAGACACTCTTCCGTTCTGTAAAAGGGGAATGCCAGGAAAAGGATGAAAGCCAAAAATGTTTTTTAGTACAGGATTAACCATGGATCAATTTTGCGATAATCCATATCATTCTGAAGGGAAGCACTGTGTATTGTCTTGAATAAATACAAATAGGTCTGGTCCCAACAGAGATCAGTCTTCTACAGAAAATCTTTCTGTATTTTCTCCATCTGCTTTTATGCATGGTTTTGAACACAGAAAATGTCAAATTCATTTTCTGTTTAACCAATGCTATCAAACGATGAGTTTCATCAATATTAATACTAAACTGATGTACCTGTTGATGTAAAGTACGTGTCATGAGGCAGTGAAAGCTGTATTTTGAAATGGAAACTATGGAAATGTGTGAGAAGGACTTCTTTCCTCCCACTTCCTTCCTTTGAACATTTGCGGAGGTTGTTTTTTTTTTCTTTCAGCCAGAGAAAGCTAGATTCAACACATAAAGCAATTTAAGAGTATGCTGCTTCTATTTATGTCTTCGCTTTTTCAAAGAGAAATACTATAATTTCAGATTTTTTCTCCTTAAAATATACAAAGATGCCAAACATCATGAAGAAATAATTTTTCTAGTGATTTTATATATGCAATTCCTTAAGCTTAACTGTTCTTGTTTTACACCACTTTCAGTGAGAAGAAAATCAAGACTCGTGTCAGCAGTCTAATTTCACATAAATCTATAATCACCGCTCACAAAAAAAAAAAAAAGCCAACTCTGACGATAGTCTCCTTACAGTGAACAACAAGCCTCAGCTCTTCAGCGACTGGACTCCCTCTTTCTGCATCTCTGCTGCAGTCTCAGCTTCGTTTTTCCTCTCAATCAGTCTCTGACCTCCTCACATGGTGTCCCTGCCAAATTCTTGGCATTGGAAGTGAGGGGGAAGAGGCCATACCATAAGCGTGTTGATAATGAGGAGATAGAAATAGAAAACCAGCTGGATTGTCCTAATAAAGTATGTCTGGGATTCAGAGACACAACAACTCCCTGTTCAGGTCACTGTTCAGCATTTTAACCCTTCACATTCCAGCCTGACCTTTCACTGATCTCCATTAAATTATTAAATTAACATTTAATATGAAATTGTACTTGAAAAATTCACTTTGATTTCAATGAAACCTATGACCTGCTTCTGTCTAACTGTATTTTAATTATGTCATTTTCGCCTGAGACAGGCAAGTCAGTCCTGAAAGATACTTTGCTGATTTTCTCCATTTCTGTTATCTTAAAAATGCCAATACTGTCATATTCGATCTTTATTCTTTTGCTGAAGTAAGTCTTGGGCGACTGACGCAATTTAAGAGCTTTCTAAATTTCCAGTAAGTTACTGTTTTCTCTTTGCATCAGTTATTAAACACTGGGAACAAAACAGATGCTAATACACACAAAAAGCCAGCCACCTTTATTTTACATAGATCCATGACCCCTTAGTGCTAAACAATCCCTGTTTAAGCTGATTTGATTCAATCTTTCACAGTACCACACTCCAGGAGTTCCCCACACAGCCCTCATATTCATTTAAAGCAGTGATAAGACTGTTATCTCTAGCAACAAGTAAAATCAAGAAGAGAGGAAAATGAACTTTGTGGTTATGTTTTTGCTTCTTAGTCACACTTTAAATCTTTTTCACAGAGCACTATCAATCAAACAGGGAACAAACACAATGCCCTTAAAGTTACTAACAGAGTGGCCAAAATACCTGTTGTTATTAAAGTTATTTGCTCTTGCTGGTCATTCTCCAGTGACTGCTCACCCAGAACAACGGTAGAATGCCAGATATAACACAACTATGAAGGACAGTCCTCAATTTCTTGAAAATTTGCCATTGATTCCAACATGGCAGAACTTCAGCAACTTCAGCTGAAAAATTTTTGTTACTCATTTAGAAAAGAAGTATTCTGAAACTATTTATAGAAATTGCGACTCCAAAGTAGTCATTTCCCAGCTGTTACAGGACAGCCGTACTATATCTGATCATACATTTAAAAACAAAAAAAAACCAAACAAAACAAACCACACTTGAAAAAGCCCTAAGATACCAACAATGTTTTGTAGGGCGACTGTTTTTCACTCTAGAAATATTCTGCAAAAAAGGAAACTAATAACTGACTTGCAGACAACAAAAAAAATTTAGTTCTTACCACTTACATTAATGAAGCAGAGCTAATGAAACACTGGCGTTCAATTGTTAGGAAAGTATTTCCTCTAAGGTAATACAGATAGGTAATACCTAACAATAGTTATATTTCCAGTTCCTCAGTCACAACCAGCAGAACACTAAGATCCACTTTTGCTGTCCATTTCTATTTACTGGCAATTCTAAAACATTCTTCAAAGGTCAAGTGGTATGACTGAGGAACAGTGCCTTTTCCTAAATTTACCATTTACCCAAATTTACACCGTTTACCCAAATGCTAATCACTAACTTCTTCCCGTGTGCCTGGTGCAACCAGTGTGTATGAGGCTCAGCCTAATTACTCTATTTGGTGAATCCAGGAAGGGTCACATGACACTACTTATACATAATTTCTATGAAGTCAGCAACTATTGGCATTTGGAGTCCATTTAGGTGTACAGGTAGAACAGCCCTCTATATTTGAGATCTATTTATTTCTTATATATATTTGCTAGAATGTTTATGCAATCTCTTCTTGGGCCTGGCTTTGCTTTATTAGAATGATGTAATCAAGGCAATAGGTTCCGTCTTTCTTTTTTATTACGAGGTATTTCTACAGCTATCAAACTTTACTGTAGAGACAAGTAAGGTTAAAAGTACTCCAGAAACTGTACTACATCAGGTGGAACAGGTCTCTATAGCGCTGGGTTCTGTTCCAGGCTCTACCAGTACCCGCCTGATAAGAAATTTCCAGTCTCTGGCTTAAAGTTTTGCCAAAAACTCGGTAATGATATTGATTGCTCTTCAAAGAGGAAAAATTCAAAGAAGCAAACTATTATCATGTACCAATAATAAGTGAATGTAAGATAAGTACATATAAGCCTCACACTAAAATGCACCAAAATCTGTCCACAAACTCTACCTACAGATTACTCTGTGTTACTAGCCAAGAATACAAACCATAACCTGTAAATCACTCTCCGTTAATACAGGATATATGGCCTTACCATTGCTGCTTGGTAGTTTTCTTTTAAGACCAGAAAGCACCCAAGAAAAATGGAAAGACCACACATGTATTATTAAGAAATTTTTAGTCTATACACCATGGAATATGCCTTCCTATTACTCTGTCAAAATATAATTCCTATAGCGAGGTCACCAATGCTATATTTCAAAAGTGAGTCTGTTACTCGGTAAGAACTGTTCTACTCCAACAGAGATTAAGTAATTATCATCAGATAAGGAACTGCCATCAGATTTAAGGGACGAACCACACAGAGTCAATCAAAATGCAAAAAAAAGGAATGGCATAATAATCTAAATATATATTTGCTGTTACATGCAGGTTATCACATGCATAACATCTTGCCATTGCATGAACTTGCAATTAGAATGAGCAGTGCATCATCAATGTGTAACACAAAATGGAATTCAAACATTCATTCCACATACTTCACTAATAAAAGTACTATGTCATACGAACATTTAACACAGACTTTCCTGAAGTTCCCTTTAACAACATGCCTAATATTTAATTAAGCACCCAAACACAGACATCACAGGTGCCTACAAATTTTCTTAATACTTCACATACAAATGCAATCACATAATTCAAGTATCAAAATACATTTGAATGCAAAATCCATCAAAGCTATCAAAAATTATGGCTGACAGATTTTCAGTGTTCCTGTGCATAGTACAAACAAGTTCTATGCTCTTCCCTCCTAGAAGAAGAAAGAAAAGGTAGGAAAAAAAATGGTATTACAGTGTCTTAAATTCCCTGTGTTCAGTTATTTCTCTCTATTTGCTCTCGAACGAAGAAACAGTGCTTCCTTCTTCCTAATACTTCCCTTCTAGGAAGAGATCAAACTCCCACCAATTTTTTGAGGCTTTTCTCATGTTTAACAACATTCACGTCATCCTCCACAAAAACTGAAATGTGATGTAAATAAGCAAGAATACGACAGCAAATATTCAACACCCTAGAATGTAAAAGCTAAAGCATAAAAATCAGGACTTTTTGTGAAAAACTTAAAAACAATGAAAGAAAAGGAGATGACCACACATGGGCAAAATATTGTTCTATGAATAATTCATTCAGAACTAAGTGTTGTGCAATAGCTCGGTTCCCATAAATACACTTTATTTCCAATGAATCTTATATTCTAAACTGAGAACAAACACCATCACTCGCTTCCATGCAAAACTTTCTGCCCCTACTAATTTTATTTCATCTCTGTGTCCATTCCTTACAAAGGTAATCTACAGAAATTCGTAATCCTTCACTTAAAGTCTTTTTTTCTATCACTTATATTAGCAAAATGACTCATGACCTTTATAAATGCAGTCCAGTTTTCCATAATATGCATGCTTTCTTTGTAATCTTATACTGTTATACATTCTAGTATATTATAAATCAGAGCTTCCTAAAACAAGTAATTAGACATACATTGAAGATGCATCATCCTGAAGATGCAAAAAACCCCACCAGACCTGGCATTGGCCTTTGTTGGGTTTCTTTTTAAAAGAAAAATTTGTCTGGGCATAATAGTCTGTATAAAAATGACTGGCATCTTCAAATCACTCAGAATGTAAAACATCCGATATGTATGAAAGAAGAATTGTTTATGGCACAGCAGTTCAAAATTTCAAAATTTAGAATAACAACATAGGGAAGATAAACTGTGTATGATTGTGCTTATAATAATGTAACACTGAAATCTAAGACACAGAGCCTATTTCGAAGACAAACTCCACACCATTAGTACCAGCTTAGTAAAACAGGCACGGCATACTCTTCAGGTTCAGAGGTTTCATTGTAGCTCCCCCTATTTATGATCTTGCTATAAAGTAAGATTTTAATCTGAAATAAAGTATTTCTGCAGGTCTTTTGGAAGACAGAAAGGAAAATCTTCTAAGAGCTACACTTGGCTATTTTAACACACACTGAAGTCCAAGGCATAGAACACATTTATATTAAACACACATGGAAATTTTCAGTAAAAGGAGGATAACAGTATAGCTTAATGACAGAAATGGGCATGAAAGAATCTGGATGCTACTCCTCATATAGCATTAGTTAGGGCATATTATTAGCTGATTTCAGCAAGAGCTGTAGGTGTTGAGAATCTTAACGTCAGGCATCAGTATCTAATGCAAAAAAACAAACCCAAAAAAATCCATGGACTGAAAATTGTGGACCATGGTAGAAACCTAAAACTTAAGCCTCCATTTTTCTATTACTGAAATGCAGGTAATATTTCCAGAGTTTGCATGTTTCAAGGGGTCTGATACAGCATACGAGATTACTTCAAATATTCAAAAATAATTACTTCATAATTTCAAGCTACTTGCTTATGAATAATATCTTTACCTGTGGCATGTTTTTTTCTTTAAACACAATAAGTGTATTTTATACTAAATTGCTGCTATACATCAAGTTACATGTCTCAATTCCTACTAATTCTCACATATATTGAGATACATATATAAACATGTTTATTTAAATAAGTATAATTTTAATGGAGTCTTAAAGAAGATATTGTTAGAAATAGTTCTCAAGTTCAAATTAGCAGGCAAAACACTTCCATACATGCAGACACACGAAACTTCCTATTTAATTTGTGACTATTGAATTTTAGAGATTTTTTGCTGACATGACCTCTTATAAAGATGGTTATTCAAGTAATTTCTTGCAAATATGAACTGCCATTGAAAAGTCATGTATCAGTTTTCAGCTCAGCACAGATTATAATAGTGAAGCCTCTAAAAGGATGCCAAATAATACCATCTGCACCTTGGTACTTTTAGTAACAGGAACATCTATCCTCTTTTTGATTCACCAACCTGATTATCCTCTTTGTGTAATTAAACGGGTCTCAGTTGTATACTCTAGAGGTGTAAAACTCCCAAACAGTCAACAGAGCAGGCTACCGTCCCTGGTCAGACTTAAGTATCATACTGCAAAGAAAAGTCAAATAAAGCTCTCTTCAGTTTTATTAAGCATAAAAGTACATCTGGGAAAACTTCAGTAGAAGATGTTCAAAAAAGGACTACTTATTCTGTGATGCAACATATTTGTCAAAGAAACACACCTGAAAATCTCAACCCTATCTGCAAGTTAATACATGGGCTTTTACAGCTTATTTCAGACCGCTTGTAGCAACACTGTGAGAGCTCAATACAATATCATGTGAAAACCCAACGAAGCTCAGATGCTAAAAGGATGCACCATCATAATAATAAAAATGGAAGAAACAAACACTTCCACAGTCTTCTCTTAAATCTGCATTCTTAAATACTTTCTAAGCCTTGAGTTCCATGTTTTAAAACATGCCTTTAATGTACGCTTCAAAAGAGGTTTACAAAAGAGCCAGGACAAAACTGTATTTCTTGAACAAGACCTTTTTTTAGTATTATTTTTAAATTAAATAAGTCCCCAGAGATTAGACAGTAAGAAAACTACCTTTCTTGAAGTATAACTAATCACTGTTCAAATGACCACCAGTTCACCTACACTGATCACTTCTTACTGGTAGCACTCCAGGTTATACCAGAGGTTCTTTCATACTGCATTCCAGCTATACTATCAGCAATACAGCACCTTGCAGAATTCATCTTACTGATATTAAGCCAGAAGCATTAGCTGAGACCCAACTGTCCTTTAGAGATGTGACCCTTAAAACTCAGAGAAAAGCAATACATTATAAAGGATTTCTAGAGAGTATCAAACTGTCCAAAATCTAAATTCAAATCCAAGCTGTCCAAATTCCAGTTCTGTGGCAGTTGTACACATTTTCATGGCTTGCATTGAAAACCTTTTTCATTTAAAAGCTATTATGTCTTGATTTTCATTTACAAATTTTCCCCCTTCTATGACTATTGCACAGAGAGTGCTAATTGTAAATGTGCTCTGAAAAAAAAACAAAAAAACAACAACACAAGAAACCCCACAAACACTCAGCTGTTCATGGTATGGTCATACATTGATAAATAATCTCCGATTCACAAAAATACACTTCACATTAATTTAATGATATTTAAGTATATCATCTTAATTGCTCTTAATGTAGTGAAAAATACATACTTCTGTATATGAAGTACAATGTGCTATCCTGTACATAATGGGTCACAGAATAACAATATTTCACAAGCTGAATTAATTTATCCACAATGTTTCATTACAGTCCCTCAACATATACATAACATAAAACTTTCATTGCAGCTGCAGTGACAAATATACTGGGGAAACCATTTTTTTAAATCAGAATGTTTACAAATAATGTAATGCTTTAAATCATGATGTATTAAGTAAATACAGAAAGTAAATAGCAAAAAATAGTCATTTCTGTAATTCACTTGTCCAACAGGTATACTCCCTCTATTTTCATTCCCTTCTCACAATTTACAGCCTTATTTTTGTATTAATACTGACCAGATGACTTGGCCTTTCGATGGACCATAAAAGTTAAGTCCTGTAACTGAAGAAAAACATAATCCAATACCCCACCTTGTGGGAATCCAGCACTGCCTGACACTATACAGAAACCGACCTTTTTGTCCTTCAGACTTGCCTACCAGGCCCCATCTTCTATCGCAAAAGCCAAATCATCTGATCCCAAACTAACTGTCAACTGCTTGTGATGGTGGGGAAGCCAGACATCAATCAATCAGTTTTTATCAGAGCCACTCTTGGTTTTTCTGTTGTGCTCATCTTATCATCTGACCCAGTTGTAGCCCTGACTTCAGAAGCTTAAGTAACTTGATGACAAAATATGCATCTGTTTGTCCAAGATGCACATTGTTAAGGAGTGCACTTGTATTTTTAGTAACTAGCTAATATTTTTTCCAGACAAACTGTCAAATATTTGAGATTTTTCTCAGTTCTTAAGGTTTTTTTTAGTGTTCACTGAAACACCATGATGCATTTTTGGAACGACTATGAAGCAAGTTTTGTTTTTTTAAAAAACAGAACTACATACGCATTTTCATTAAAAAATTAGGCAGTTTCCTTAAAACTGAAGTCATCTGCAAGCCAAGGGCCTCTCAGAGGTACTCCATCCTATTCACACGCACAGTGCCATTTAATTGTACGCACACATTGTTCATATGAATATGGATTACTGACACATTAAAACTGCCCAAAACAACATTACTTCTAGGGATATACAGATTTTCTCTTCTGCGTCCTACAAAACCAGAGCATTTTGTCCATGTCCATTCTGAAATGGACGAAGTACAATTAGCAGACACAATACTCAAATATCAATCTGACTTAAAGCTTTCAAAAATGATCTGTTACTTCTTCCAAGAAAGCTAGTCTTTTCATACACATTTGTCAGCTGAAAACTGTAACATCAGAAGGTGGAAGGGAGCTGGGGCAGGTTTTTTGAAGAAACTACTGCAACTGCAGCTTTGATAATTTTACCATTGTTTTTGCTGCTTTCACAACTCTGTCCTGCTCTGTCCTGCTAGTTTGATGCATCAGTTACAGCTCTTTTTTTTTTTTTTTTTTTTTTT
>Ga0065711_1042225_pt1 | contig 15552 bp, 17 predicted proteins | sample Hoacrofraction12_FD_59098 | JGI IMG/M metagenome (GOLD analysis project Ga0065711, IMG submission 59098) | Hoatzin crop microbial communities from Cojedes, Venezuela - Epithelial fraction 12 v2 (version 2) | ecosystem: Host-associated > Birds > Digestive system > Esophagus > Crop | place... | reverse complement strand
TTCAAAAAAAAAAAAAAAAAGCAGCAGCGGGGGCTCTAGGTTTATCTAGTTTTAAAGCTTCTATTAGTAATGTTTGGAACGTAACAGGACCATTAAAGATGGACTGCTGCTGCAGAAGGGAGGTACTTCCAAGTCCACTTTCTGTGGCACATATTTATGTTTCCCAGAAGACTTAATGAGAAACATTGACAACAATGCTGCTTGCCACCCCTGAAGTCATGCCTGACTCTTGGTTTGAATGTTTTTTTTCCCCCATCTATTAATTCATAAGAGGGAGCTGCACAGATCCAGCCCAGGGACAATCACAGGAGACCTTTTTCACATTGACTGTACAGTCACCCCAAAAGCAAAGGCAGGACCGTAGTATTATGGGCCTTTCAGCAGTGGGATGCTTCAGGAGCCTACAGGCAGGAAAGCATCGAGAAAAATGTGGCGGTGCAAATTAAATAATCTGTCAATACAGATAATTTTTTAAAATGCCACTGCATTTCATAAAAGAAAATGTCACTCGTGTTACTGGTCTCAGCAGGCTAACAGCATAATTCCAGCTAGTTTCAAAGGAGGCTGGAACAGGCCCTCCCAAAAGGACCTCTGCAGGCAACTGCGGAAACGAACTTGATATTCTTATCCTGGCTTTCAGTGACAGACAGAAGCCAGCACTGATCTGGGAGCTGTTTAGCATAGCAACACAGAGCAGAACTTGATGTGTATGTCCTGGTGCTGAGCAGAATAATACACAGGAATAAAACTGAACACGCGGGCAGGGAGCATAAGCGTTAGGAATGGATTGAGCCAACCCTGCTCCTTCATCCCCAGCCTACGGACAAGTTTACCAGGGACGAGTGCAGGGATGTGATCTGCCAGGCAACCGGGAAGAATGTTGGCCAGTTCTGTCAGGAGGCTGAAACAACCCTGTCTTGACTTGATGCTCTTTTCTTTGAGCTGCTTGTGCAAGGCCTTGACGATGCTGGGGACCTGTGGTTTGGAAAAGAAACCCAGAAAGAGACACATCACTCACCCCAGCTTCCAGGGCACAGAGCCATGCTACCAAAGCAGCTCGCTCAGCTGAGCCCGAGGCGCTAACAGTACAGTGAGAGAACTAACAGGGGGACAGCAAGAAACAGTGCACGCGTTCACCAGAGGAGAACGGACTTGGGACAGGTCACAAGACAGTGCACGAGAAGATAAGATATATGAACAGAAGCGCAGGCGGGGATGTTATTCTTCTTTTCTGTATTCTACAGACTCCTAAGAAGCCCTTCCTAGCGATGGTGTTACCCATGATCAGACCAGGACACACTGCTAAAGGAGTGTAGAGTTTTACAAATCCTTCCTGGTCTGCTGCTTAAGGCTCTAGCCCCATCACTATATTTAAACTTGGACACCCCGCCAGCATTTTAGTGAAATCAAAAGTTTCAGTGAAATCAAAACACATCACAGGGCTGAGGTGCAAGTTATTTAAATACATATACATATAAGATCATTAATCAGTGACATAATTACATTTTGGCAGGGATTTTAACCCTCCTGCTCCAAGGACTCACCAGTCAATAGCAGCACCAGCCAGAAAAAGCTGCTCTCATGGCCATGCTATTCTATAACAACATGGTTATTTCCGATGTTTCTTTTGTCATCTTCTAAAATGGCATGTGTGGACCACAGCGTTAGCAAGGATCCAGGGCTAGGCAGAGTCCTGACAAGCATGTGTGGCCAAATTACTCTGACTGTAATTACTCCAGTGTATTTTTTAATTAAAGCAGTGCATCAGAAGAATTCCTTCCACTGTTGTTTGTTTGACCAACAGGGATGTGCAGACTGTGTGCACAGTCACAGCAAGCTACCCTGGAAGCCACTGGCTGTTCTCCCTAAACGAACCGAGCTGCATGCTCTCGTACACCTACTGACCAGATCCAAACCTTACTGAGCTTCCAGTGCTTACTCTGGTACGTTTCTACCACAGTTTAGTCAATGAGTTTCCCAAGCAGCAGCTGCAGTAACTGTAAGGCAACAGACACCCCACCCCAAGGCTAACCTGCCTCACACAGTCTGCAAACACGTGCCAGAGGCCAGCAGGGGGGGAAATGCCGGTCACACCTCAGTGCTCCCGCACTGGCCCAGCGCTCTCTCCCCGGGAACAGCGAGAGGCAAACGGTCAGCCCTCAGGATTTGGGCCCCTCTGACTGCGTGCCCAAGGGCTCCTTCTGCTAGCTGTCTTCTCAAGCTTCACTGCTAGGCACACTCGTCAGTGGCACAGCACCTACTTCTCTTCATTGCTTTCTGATTTAATCCAGCCTGCCGTCTTCTCACGCACCTGGTTCTGAAGCATTGTCAGGGGAACGTCGTCTTTGCCAGAGGCATCTGAAGCATGCAGCCAGCTCTGGATGGGCAGTGTTTGCTTCAGCAAGGAGATATAAGCGCTGAAGATGTCAGCTTTGACATTCTCCTCCCTCTCTTTGAATCTGCTTATCAAGACTGGGGAAAGAGTTTTGTAGAAGTCCTGAAGGAGATCATGCCTGCTGCTGACAAGGGCCTCCAGGCACTTTGCTGCAGACCTGCGGACTTTCCAGCTGATGTCATCATCGTCACTGTACTCATCATCGCTTTCTGGAAAGAAGACAAAGGAAAACAAGGTGCACCATTATGAGAAAACCAGAGCTAGAGGATCACTTGGATCCTCAGAGCTTCCCCCTCCAGCTGACCAGACAAACAGATGCCAGTAACTGACACATATCTGGGAACACAACATTGCCCACAACACCCTGTCCCTACAGACGTCATCACCAGCCAGTAGGACCCAGGGCTGCCCTGTGCCAGATTCTTCTGTTCCAAGTAGAAGCCGACGGAGAATAAACCTTAACGTTACTACCCTTACTGGTCGCTTCAGCTCAGGCATGAAGGCTTTTGTTTTGAAGGGAGAATGAGCTTCCCAGATTTTAAAGCCAGAAATATGTAAATATTTGTCTTAGCAATTCCTGAATGGCACAAACAGCATAACAATTTACTATGTTACTGGCAGAACCAGTGAACGTATTCTCCAGGAGGCTGGCCAGAATCTTACCCCAATTAGTATGAAAGCAAACAAAAATGCCTTTCTTCCAATGAACTTGTTCTAACTTTTGCTCTTAGCTGCCACACTATATGCAGCTATAAATAGAGACATTATAAAATGTTGTCTATAGTTAACAGGCATTAAAGGCAACCTTCCTATATGACCAAGGCTCGACATCCACCTCAAAGTAAACACGCTTCAGAAAATAAATAAAAGGCCTCTTTGGAAGACAGCATCGGATTGCTTTCACCGACGACTAAGATGGTTCTAGTGGTGGACCAAGGTGTTTTTAATACTGGCACTTGTAAGTGTTCAGGACTGTAGATTTGCTCTCTTATGCTACAAAGTAGTAAAAAATAGCTACCTTATAGTAAAAATGTAATTGCATGGCTACTCTGTTTGTAGGCTCACTGAAGTTGCCCTGAAACTGTTACATCAAAATTGCAGGCTTCCATTTAAAACAGGAGTTAAGCATATAGCTCTTCCTGCAAAAAAAAAATCAACCGGCCTTGCAAAGAGGAGCACAGTTGCAGCAGCACCGACTCTGCAGCCTTTTGGTGACGGCAAAGATGAGCTTTGGCTGGCTGTTGTGCGCAGGAACAGGGTGCATGTATGGAAAACAGCCTAGCAGACGGAGAGATTAAGAGGAAGCATGCAGAAACCAAGAAAAAGCCGCAGCCTGTCGAAGCAGCATGGCTCTGACACGCTGGCAGGGGTGCTGGCTGCCACAGCCTGGAAGTGCTGCTTGCTTGCCTGACCTCCCCTGTGAGCAGGGAGAACAGGAGTTTGTCCAGTCTTGTAAATAAGTGAGACCACGTCAAAGATTTCCGATTCCTTTTCTAACCAGAGTAAGCTACAAATGCTGGCTAGTTGCCTGGTTAAAAAAGCTAACACTGCGTAACACCCCAGCAGATGCAGCGAGAGGGTACCTGTTTAACTGCAATTCCTACATCTGCCTGTAACATCTTTCAAGAAATGCCATTTTGTCAGGACTCTGTACAGAGCCACCTCTCTCACAGAAGCCTAAGCCTACTAGAGCTAAACTATGCGGACAGACAGGAACTGGTGTTACAGCTGCATTCAGACACTTAGTGTCACCACCTGCAGTCTGGACAAGCCAGAAAGCAGGCCAGAGCAGCAGCATTCATGCCTCCCCTTGAAGCATCACCCACGCACATCCAGCCGACGGCCTGGAGCAGGGGTCTCAGGCCTGCTTGGCAGGCTGCAAACAGCACCGGCACCTTTGGGAGCGCAAGGGAGAGCTTCCAACAATCAGGATGGCAGAGCGGCTGCTCCTCAGCATTTCCAGGTGTTAAGCCTGGCTGCTTGCTGGATGTGCTCCAAGAAACTCCTGCAGTCAGCAGGCACAGGAAAAACAGCGCTTCCTCGGTCTAGCTCTCCTCTAAGCTAGTTCAGAGTTCAAGTTTCAGTGTTTTTTCACTGTTGCCTAATGCAGGCAGACATTTGAGAATGTTGTCAGAAAAAAATAAAACTAGCAAGCTCAGAATTACTGCTGCAACATACAGCTATGTTACTACCATTGGTAAATTAAAATAACCCATTTAAAAGAACTGTCTTGAAGCAGATCTTAAAATTAGCATCACAGAGGGTGAGAAAGCAGGAAGGGGAGAAACGTTAATCCAGTGTTCTGCTGAGTGCAGTCATCCTCACAAGCAGGCACCTTGCTCTTCATCCTCCCCATTTTCAGTTTCCATCATCTCTTCCTCTTCCTCCTCTTCATTATCATAGTTGTAGTTTGGGTCAAAGGTGATGTACTTCAAACATAACCCCATCACATTAGGGATGTGAGGGTCAATTTCCTTTGGGCACCTATCACGACAAATAAAAACCCTAAGAGTTAATAAATTAAAGACTAATCTGTTTTAAATATCCAAATAATATAAATAATCTCAAAAGTATCCCAAATCCTTTGCAGACTACATGAACATTTTGTTAACGTGAGTCAAACCAGAGCTGGTCCTTCCTGCTCTGCACAAAGCAAGATCACATTGCCCTGGGGAGGATGCAATGATTTCTATAAGGAAAAAAATAAATAAATTGCCTTCACCACCTGGTTGAATCCTCCCTTCATGGGAGAAAACCTCAGCAGCTCTACAGGGCTCCTTTGCCAAGACAAGCAGTAAACATTTGACCAAACAGCAGGAGAGCTGCAACTCAGCAGCTCTTCTGCCTGAGCCCCGTTCCTGCCTTGCACTCCCTCCATGCACCAGAAGCAAGGCAGTTCCCTCTTGCTGAGGAATCCTCCACGGACAAGGAAAACTCCTACTCCTGCAAAACCAATACAGAAACACACTCTCACATGTTGAGGTAAAATAGCTCGTTTCTCAAGCCCAATTCTGCATGTGACAAAGAGATTTTATTTGTGAGCTGTCTTTCCCAACAGGAATGCCTGTAGCAAGGTACTCAACCCTGGATGCTGAATGTATAGATATTTACACCAGGAGGACACTGACGCACAGGATGGTGCACAGTTGTTCCGCAAGGGCACACACCTTCTCACAAAAGACTCGAAGGCCTGAAAGCAGTATTCTCTCAGCTCGTCATCTTCCACATTACAGTACTGAACAATTAGAGGAATTATCTTCTCCAGATGTTCTCCTGGGAAAGGCAAAGTAAGCAGCAGTGAAAAGTCCTTCCAGCCTTCACTCATTCGAGCAGCTAACGCTCAGCCATCTGCCGCTTCTCTCACGTGCCTGGCAGAGCGTTCCTCCCCCCGACCTCCTGGGGCAGGAGCCAGCAGCCCACCAAAGACCAGCTTTGCAGGGATTCTCAGCAGACGACCCCTGCTCCCTGTCTTCAGCCCCTGGTTGGCATTTCAGTCATGGAAAGAGCTGTGATTAGAGAGGACCTAATCTCAGCTCTGGCAGATCTTTTAGACAAGTAATACAATACGCTGCCCTCCATTTCTCCTCTGATTTAAAATGGGGTGAATCCACTGACCTAATTCACAGAGGTGTTAACTCAAACCAGGGAAGCGCTGCAAGACCTTGAGGTGAAATCACTACAGAAGGGCAGCCAGAGAGTTACTCTGGTGCCTCCTCCCTCCTAAGCGGAGATCAGAAAGCCAGGTCAGGACCACAGAGGGAATCACAAAGCACAAGCCACTAATACGTTAGGAACAGAGTGACTACGCTTCTCTTACCAGTAAAAGGAGCTGCTCTAAAATGCATGCACATTTCCCATTAGCAGCGTCATTTCAAGCTGTTCATCCTACCTATGCGGTGTCCAGCCTGCCTGCTGATGCCAGCGACACACTGAATGTACGTCCTGGTCGTAGAAGTAGACTCATTCTTCTTCAGCTCAGCAAGCAGATGCTCTGTGAGCTCTGAGAAGATGTTTCCACTGCAGGTCAAGACAAGATGGCCCAAGGCAATGATGGCCCTTTTACGTACTGCCAGCCTAGGGCTTGTCAGCTGGGGTAGGAGGCAGTTCAGGATGGAGGAATGGAACGAGTAGAGTGTTCCCCCTAGTCTGCAATCAACAAAACATGGCAGAAGTTGAAAGTCAAAGCCCTCTTGCCAGAAGAAAAATGTAAAAATCCCTCAGGTATGAAGACTTCATACATGTTGTGGGGAGGGAGAGGAAAAGGGTGGGTTTGGCATTTTGGTCTGAACATCAACTTGTTCTGTAAAACACAGGGAGAGGTTATTTGTCTCTGTCATGGAGGAGTTTAATCCTGACGGTGTCCTTCTGGATGACCTGGGGGTTTGTCCATAATTTCCTGCGTGCAGTTGACATATGACACTGTCACTCTGACTTATGTAACAAGAGAAAGAGGCATCCAGGAAAAAGGATGCATGTATGATCAGATCACAGGGCTAAAATAAACCTCCCTGCTTTGCTCTCTCCCTTCCTATGTTTGTTTGAACTGAGCCCCTGTGAGATCCATCACCAATGTACTGCTACTCCCAAGCACAGAAAGGCTCAGCATGTCGTCTCTCATCCCTGCTGGGGAATCTGCTCTGCTGAGATATTCCCCAATGGCAGCCAACCCAAATCCTTTATTTTTAAGTCTCTGGAGTAGGATTAGGGAAATAAAGATGTCAAAAGCAAACACGTAAGTGCAGCCCCTTGCCATACACAGCTGCCAGAAGGAAATCCTTTGGTACCTGCTCAGCATATCTGACAGGATGTCAAGAGCCTCCAGCTGCACAGACACATCCTCCTGCTTGCCAATGGCTCCTGTCAGCTGGGCTGTGATCTTTTTGCACACATTTGCTGTCATGGTGGAGCCTGCAAGAGAGATTTTTCCCCACTGTCGGTTAAAAAGAAGTCTTTTTACCGCTAAGAACCATTCAATCCTTCCTATATTTAAAATAGAAATCACCACCAGGAGACCCAACCAGCAACAGCAGTCAACCAGCTTTTGTCTGAGATGGTGGATACACACTGCGAACAGTGAGGTATCTCCCTCTGCGGTATCATGCGTTCACTATTTGGAACAAGCTTCTCTTTCTGGAGAGTGTCTTTACCCTAAAATGCCCTGGCTGTCTCACAGGCAGCTCCCAGGCCCATGCAATGCAGGTAGCAGAGCTGGGTGGGAAGTTTCTGGTGTGTTTTTTCCCCCGTTTTTAACTTTGAAATGTTCAGTTTCATCAAATTGAGCTTTTCTCGATAGGAAGAGCAGTCTTGACAGAAACTGTTTCTCAGCTCCATGATGAAATTTAAGGGTAGAACTAAACAAATCTGTCTCAAAATGAGGTATAACCTAGGTTCAAGAACACGTTGAGATTACAACTGCAGTCTAGAACCTCAATCTCTTACAGTCCAGCTCAATGTCTAGATACCAGTTTAGTGTTCATGCTGGGGTGTGCCTGCCCCAGCACTGATTTTTGTTGTGGGCTTTTTCCCAGTTGGTTCAGTGCAAAGCATAAGCAGCTTCAAATTCCTCAAAACTTTCCAAGGAAGGGACAATCGCTTCCCATGCCCTTCTGAACAGCCTTTGTGATGCAACAGAGACAAAACAGAAGTGGAGCATCCTAGAAGCATCATTAACTGCTGTACAACAGTGAGAAAAGAGCCTGCCTCAGGCACACTGTTTCTTGGACTATTACTTCAAACCCTCCCTTTGCTCCAGACAGCACCACGGCACCAGTAACCACACGGAGCAGGGCTTAGGGTGAAGAAAGCACAGGAGGAGATGTCCAACCTCTCCATTTTGCAGCAAACCCACACTGCTTTTGCTGCCTTCTACCCACACAGTGTCAATCCCAACACTTAAGGAGATGACTTTTCTGTTGCTACGCTAAAACAGTTTCAGTTCATGTGATGTATGTTAAATAAAGAATTCTGAAAGGAAGGCTCACAAGAGCTTAACATTTTGCAGAAATTGAGAGGAGTTCAGCAAGTATTTGCATATTAATTCTAGTTCTCCTCCCTCTCTAAAATCCAGCAGCCTGGCAGCACTGCCGCAGCCACCTGCCATGAAGTACCACAGATACACGAGATGGCTGCAGAGGAAACTTAAACCTCAGGAGCCTCGGGTATCTCCTGAATAACTGCTGCATTTCTGGGATACGTAGTTCCAAACACAGGACAAGCGGCCAGGGTAGTTGTGGCAGTCAGAAGACTCGTTCCAGCTGGGCTGTGGACAGGAGGTGGTGCAGTGCTGGTGCTACTGAGATCACAGGAGGTAGTGGCATTGCTGACATGGAGACCAACGGCCCTGCCAGACTGCCCCAACAGCAATACCTTGACACACACTGAATGCTTTAGGATTGCTGTAAATAAAAATGGGTTTCTCCATGAACTCAGATGCAGTTTCAGACTTAAGTTATCCTCAGGGTGACTAGCTCAAGTTTTCATTTCATCCGATCTTCAATCACAGTGGTGTCTCAGCTTCTACTACCTCTCCTTATTTCACTAGTTGTCCTCTAGCAGGTGAATAAGGAATCTGTAACCTTTAGGCTCTGAAGTACACGTTTTCCTCTGCTTCCCAAAGGCTGTGATTCACTGTTGCCTCAGTCTGACAAACAGGGACAGACGTTTTACCTGTAGAAGCTGGTGGCAGCTCGGAGATGACTGTTTTCAGTCCAATGCTGGAGATATCCCGCAGCTGTTCCTTGTCCGATAGCATGTTTGTGCACAGCGTATCCACAATGGTTTCCACCTGGTACTCCTTCACTTTGCCAACCAGCGGGCCCAGACTGTCAGAGGAGAAGAGAAGCCAGTCAGAACGAAGAAGACGACAGATGCTTTCCACCATTAAAAGGGATACTCGGGCTCACTCCTCCTTAAAGGCAGCTCAGCCCCAAGTGCAAATACTACCAAAACATCAGTATCGAGTACCGATATCCTGCAGCGCATGTCGTGTCCCCACGTTTACGTACCCTGTATTGTTGCCTCAGTTAACTGTGTATCAGATTTCAGTGGATTTTAGATCAGATTTGTAGGAGGACATTTCACACCAACTACTGCGAACATGAGGCCAGTTAAGATCTTACTGGAAGGAGCAGCTCAGAAACTATAAGACAACAAACTTGAATCAAAGCAACCATGGTACACAGAGTAATGGTAAAATCTAGTCAGGTTTAGGAAAACAACAAAAACAACCCAACCATCAAAAGCTGACTTTCAGGAGGAAATGCCAAACAGATTTCCACAAGCTATTAGCTACCTATTGCTGTCTGCCTATGTGTGAATACCTCTGCTTGAGCCAAGACTCAGAATTACAACAGAGGGAAGACTGCTCTCTTTCCACAGCACTTTTAAAAAATTATTATTATTAGAAAAACTTTCAGTTAACAATCTATGTCTCCTGCTGGTAAGTTTGTATTCAAAATTGTGCGTAGAGTGTTTGTCAGCATTTATTTGCCACTATTTATTTTTGCATCTTTACAAAGTAGCTAGCTAAAATTTAAAGTATTAACTGTATTTCAGCAAGTCACATGTTAGGGCTTTCCTTCCCTAACCAGCTGCACTTCACTTGAATTAAGCTAGTGTATTAAAAATGCAATTGTTTCCCATGACTATTCTGTATCCCTTACGAAGAAATTCACAGACAGCAAATCCAGTTGCTAGAATTTTCATGAGAAGCCAACACAGATGAGTGGAAAACATCACGCTGCATAGAAAATTCCATCTTCTTGTTTTAGTGAACATCCACATAAAATACTTTGAGCCCAGTTTCAATCCTAACAACATGTCACTCTTCCACAGGTCGAGTGAGCTTGCCCAGAGCTCCGTGACCCACCAGTGGCAGAGCTCCAGGCCCAGGCCCCCATGGTTATGCCAGCCCTCCTCTCTACGCCAGCCCAGATGAAGAACTGAGACCCTAGCTTGCAGTTTAACACCACCAGGCGATTCTTCATGCGCGAATCTAGAAATGACTTCGGAAGGACTTGAGCTGGAACAGAGATTCTTGACAGGTGCTCTAGGTACTTTTCCATTTCCCATGAGCTGATACCACCTTGCAGAGAAACTACTTGCTGCAGCAGTGATATGGTTGTGCCCCAATTTCTGTGCCAGGTACAAAATGCTAGTCACTGCTTCCTTGTTCCCCTTCTTGTGGGGACTAGTCAAAACTCAATGATTTGAACTGAATAATAGGTATTTTCCTTTTGGTTCAAAAAACTTGTAATAATTGAACAGCTCCCTGTGATTAATGTCCAGCACAACCATTTTTCTAAACAGGGCTCTAGAGTTTGAAAAAATACCATCACGCTGTGGTTCCAGAGCAAAAATAAATTTAAATAACCAGTTACTGAGGGTTTCATAGTTCTTTTTTTCCGGTCCCTCAGTAGGCTGTCCAAATAGCCAGGTGAAAACAGAAAACTTTTTTTTTACATGTTATATAGTCAAGAAGGACTAGAGGTTTCGGCTCTGTATGCTGCATAATAGTAGGGCACAGCCACTGACCCCTGCGGACTGTCATAAGTGCTATCTGCCCATACAGCTCAAAAGGAAAGGTTACCAATAGCCTACAGAGTACAACAAGAGACAGAGAGACCTGCAGGGCTTTCAACATACCCTTCTTTCACTGAAGTTTACACACAGGAGAGGTTCTGCTCCTGACAGTCAGTGGTAAAAGTCCCTGACTTCAGTGGGAGCTGAACAGGACTGTCAAAACATTGACCTTGATGATTTACATTTTCTTAAGAGCTTGTATGAGAAGACATGGTGCTAGCACTCTACAATGTTTATTGCTGGACACAGTTCCTAAAATCCTTGTACAAAAATGCATCTTCTATCTTCTTTGTCTCTCTTCCTTTTGGCATAGCTCCAGTAATGCAAACTGTATGGAACACCTATGCACATGTACTTGTCTCCCCGCTGGCACACCACAACGACCCCTGACAGCACGCTTAACAAACACCGTATGCGCAGCGTTCCCCAGAGTACACAAAGCAAACTCACGCCAGCCTGTTCTGTGTAAGACTATTCCTAAACTCAACAATCAGAACAGTAATAGCTGTTTAGAGTCTGAGTAGCTAGTCTGAAATAAAAGAATTAGAAAAGAAATACCAAATAATAAGACTTTGTGTAAGCAGCGTTCAATCTTACACCTCAACATACAGAAAAGAACCAAAAGCTACCCCTATTTTACAGGCAGAGACACTGAGGCACAGAGAAGCTGAGGAACTCCTCTAAATTGAAAAATATATATATATCACAGAACCAGAAACAGGGCAAGTTTTCACATGGATTTCAAATTTGTGATTTTTCTGAGTGTGAAGTGTGATTTCAGCTTTCCTCTGAAGAAATAAGATCATAGCTTTAGATGATAAAAATCAACTGCAAGACCTTTCGGCAGTTTCCTAACTTGCTCCTGAATCCTGATGTGGGCTGCACAGATTCACACCTGGGCCTAATCCAACTGCCAGTGTCATTCAAAACAGCTCATTTCTCCTTAGAGATCCCTGCTGCCTGGCCGGGAATTACTGACTGGACATTAACTGTTATAAGTACCTCCTTAAGTACGAAAAGGAAATATTACCAGTTCCATTTTGAGGCCGTCTAACCATCACATTCTGGATGAATGAGAGCTTGTTATGAGTATGGACTTATTGCTAATGCAACCATAGATAAACAGGCAAAGAAATTTGTAGTCTGCTCAGTGCCCAACAGTTTTGCTTTAAAAAACAGACCAAACAAACCCAAAGCCAGGAATAGGGCCAGAAAATGTCAGGACAGTGGGAATCAGAAAGGGCCAAAGGTCACAGGCAAAGTACAGGGACAGAAGCAGTATATGGTTAAAAAGAAGGGAATATGAATAAGATAGGAATTCACGGTAGGAAAAGATACAGAAACCCAAAGTTGTCTTTAAATGGCCCACCTTTCTGGAGCCCTGTGCGTGAACCGACCCACTCAATTTCATTTCTAGAATGAACACTGCCATTCAGACATGCTGGGGGAAAGAGATACGAAAGAACACGTCAGCAGTGGGGTCACTTCATCAGGTGATTCAGTAATAAAGGAACCTTCTGCCTTTTTCATTTGGATTAAAGAAATATTGAAATGGTCGAAGGCAAAGCAGCAGCCCAGGCTACACTTGAAGTCTAATCAGGGAAAGAAACCAAGTGCATTATAAACTTTAATGAAAATGCCCTTAAAGAGTAGGATTCAGACCTGAAATTCAAATGCATTTTTGAAGGGCTATACATGTTTAGTGCCATCTCTATCAAAGACAGGACCACTGGGAAATTCGGCACTGGATTTCAAAGCCCGAGAAAGAAGAGGAACTTGATGACCAAAATTTTAAACCGGGTTTCTCTCTGAAGAAATAAAATCTTAGGCATGCTACTTTTAATATGGCAAGATTCTTAATATAAACACAAAACTACTTCCAGAATCACCTACTGCTTCTACAAAGACACGTGTATGCTCATCCTTCCTGAGCATCAACAGAGAAAGAAACCGCTGTGCCCCGCGTGAGAGGGAAAGCCCCTACCGAGGGAGGTCTGAGCAAGGTGCCGACGCTGCAGGGCCAGGCTCCAACGCGCTCTCTGCAGTCTGTGGCAGCTTTACTATTGCCAAGAAATACAGTAATGACTGCCGAGGTTCTTACCACTTGACAGCAAGGTTCTGTACTTCCCCATTTTTGTCCTCCAGCAATTTCAAAAGCATTTTCACAACTTTCTTCTCGCTGTCTTCATCTAGTTTTATTGAATCTTTCTGCAGTTCCATCATTAGGTCGTTGGTGGCCATAAACCTGAAAGAGCATACAGCAAAAGCAGATTGGCTGATATACAGACACAAAGGCATTTCCTTCGCATCACTCTGGATAATGAAACTTGACAATTAGTACTTGTACGAAAACACACTCTCAAAGGGTAACATACAATCCTTTACACTGTCCTGAAAAACACGGTATCGAGAATTATTACTATCTTACAAGTGGAAAACCCAGACAGAGGTAGGTGGTGAAAAGGCTTTAGCTAAGGAATCTGTGAAAGTGAGAAATACATGTACTCTCCTCTCCTTAAAATACCTAACAGGGATGCGGTAAACATAAACTCTAAAATTGGCACCCACCTTGCATATTTTTTCTCAGTGACTAAATCAAGGTGGTTAACTACACCAGAAAAAAATTATGGTGAGTTTTTTTCCCTAATTGCCTGGCCTAGAAAAACCAGACTAGCGTCTAAGAATGCACCAGGCTCTGTTCTTCCTGGGTTATTTAGCACTGATAGTATGATCCCACACATGGAGAAGGCCTATCAAGCTCAAAAATTAAAAGTAAAGTCATGACTTTGTGCAAACTATACCTTAGAAGTTCCCTAGGCTATATTTAGATTGCTATGAGCAAACCCAAGCAAGTGTTTATTATTCCAGCTTAGAAGGAAAACCAAAATCCCAGCTGACTGTTAGTCAGTATCATTTTCTAACAGGAACAATGTCAAAATGGATATTGAGAAGTTCTGGAAAGTATCTATTTTCCTGAGAGAGAGAAATATAAAAGGTGCTAGTACAGAAGTCTGAGGTTCTGAGAAACATCAGCATGGTTATTGTATGTTAGCTGCTTTCTTGTGTTAGCACCAGCACAGGGGTGGATGTCTAAAAGGAACCACAGGGAAGCTCTTCCCTCTCATTTACCAAATGACACCTCCATTTTAAATTAGGCTCTGATGTAATTCGTTCAGCACGTAACAGCCCTCACGTACCAGGGCAACATTTGTGCCTTCAATCTGCAAGCCCATTCTTGAGTAGCAGCTAGGTACATCTGGAACGAGGGACTGCTGTGGTGTTAAGACAGCCAGCCTGATATCCAAAATGAGAAAAATAGAGGGACTCTGCCCTATAATGTCAACAATATGCACTTTATTTTTGATTCTGCAAGAGCTATTAAGCTGCACTTGCAGTTCAACATCTGCGTAGAACTAGCATGACCAACTATGGCCACGGGCTGAGCAGACTCTTCCGCGGCAACACATCCAGCTTTCGACTCCCTGCCTGCTGCCATCCTGCCCAGAGATCCATTTACGAGAGGGAAACGTGTGAAACCTTGTCCTGTAACTGGTCGTGAACTGAAGACAGACAACGGGCTCACGTTTGACCGTGTGCTGGGAGGAAACAGCCCCGAAATACTTCTGTTACATGACACATGCCGTGTGCTGGGCACACCATGTCTGGAGTATTAACCGTAACTTCTCTGAACAAACTGCTTATGCAACTACTCCATCACTGACTTCTTTACAAAGTACCTATTTTAACATCAGAAAAACATCAGCAGCCTCTGCAAAACCAGCCGACTTTTAGGATATGACTAACCTCTCTCTTCTCAAAGACCTCAAAATATCAAGTCTGGTACAAACGTTACCTTCCAGGTTGATAGCGAGAGAACGATATGCTCATGGGTGAAATGTTAGTTTTAACAATTTTTTATAGAGAGCCTTAAATATCAAGCCACTGGCCCCAACCCTAAAAAGATGTCAATTTTTTTCTGCTGACATAAACAAAGTAAAAGAATCTTCGTCCTGCTGGGGAGGCATATTTTCCCACCACACAGAAACCGTTCCGAAAGCGAGGTGAGCACAGCCACTACCTGCAGCGCCCATCACCCGGGGGCCAGCGCTGCTCAGGCTGGCGTCTCTCAGCCGTTTTAACGCACTCACCATCTAACCTTCTAGCGGAAAAACAAACTAAGAAGTGTGTCAGCATTTTTGCTACGATGTTCTTCAAGTGCAAAACAAATAAGAATTTAAAGTCTAGCTGTCAGGACGCTCATTCCCCCTTCCACTTCGCTCCTTCACTGCCACTATGCAGCAATCCAGGCAGGGGAGGGGAACGCTCGCGGCTTCTCTGCATTCCCTCCTCGGCCAGAAGAACGCAGTGGGCCTGAAATCCCGCAAATAAAACGGATTCACTCCTCGGACACAGAAACACCCCGCACACCTGCAGCGGGGCTCCACCACCCGGCAGGCCCGGGGGCTCCGCGCCTGCCCCCCACGCACCGCGTCCCCTCAGGGGGAACGGACCCCCCCGCGGGAAGTGACACCCACCTCCCCAGCGCGAAGGGACAGCCCCCAGTGGGAAGGGACCCC
>Ga0065711_1042224_pt1 | contig 15552 bp, 19 predicted proteins | sample Hoacrofraction12_FD_59098 | JGI IMG/M metagenome (GOLD analysis project Ga0065711, IMG submission 59098) | Hoatzin crop microbial communities from Cojedes, Venezuela - Epithelial fraction 12 v2 (version 2) | ecosystem: Host-associated > Birds > Digestive system > Esophagus > Crop | place... | reverse complement strand
AAAAAGATGTAACAAAGACATATTTAAATACAACGAAAGAAATAGCTAAAATTTATGGCCCATCAATATTATTAGGCGGTGCGTCTATAGCTAGTATATTAGGCGGTCATAGAATTATATCTAAAAGATATGCGTCTATGTCTGCAGCATATGTGGCATTAGATTCTACATTTAGCGGATATAGAAAAAAAGTAGCAGCTAAATTAGGTGAGCAAGTAGAAAAAGAATTAAGATATGATATTAAAAAAGAAAAGATAGATACAGGTGAAAGAGATGAAAATGGAAAGAAAGTAAAGAAAGAAGTACAAACGATAGGTGATAATCCTTCATATATAAGCCCTTATGCTAGATTCTTTGATGAATTATCTCCTTATTGGAGAAAAGACGCTGAAGCAAACCTTATGTTCTTAAGAGGAGCACAAGATGCTATGAATGAAAAGTTAAAAAGGAACGGCCATTTATATTTAAATGATGTATATCAAGCATTAGGTCTACAAGAAAGTCATATAAAGAATAGAGCTGGATGGATTTATGATAAAAATTCAGAAGGTGATAATTATGTAGATTTTGGTATATATGAACAAATTGGTAACCCAACACATGATGAACCAAAAAGAGCTTTTGTTAATGGATTAGAAAAATCTATATTATTAGACTTTAATTGCGTTCCAGATATTTATGCTGATTATGCAGGAGGTTTATCCTAATGTATTAACTGGAGACTATTATTTTGATAGTTTAACTTTTCCATCATTTTTTGATAAAAAGGGAAATCCAATAATTTAAAAAGGAGAGTAAGTATGAAAAATATATTATGTATTTTATTAGGTGGGGCTGTAGGTTCAACAGCAACATATTTTATAGTTAAAGATAAATATGAAAGAAAATTACAAGCTGAACGTGAAAAAATGGTTGAAGAGGTTAATGATATTCAGACAAAAATATTAGATATAAAAGAAACTCTAGATAAACCAGAAGAAAATGAAGACGAAGAGCAAGAGGAAGAAGACGATAAAAAAGTAGCTGCTCATTTAAATTTTTATAAATCAACTATTGACGATGTAAATAAAAATACAGATGACCTCGACAAATTTCTTAAAAGCACAAATAATATACATGTTATGAGTAGTGAAGAGCAAGAAAGAAAAGATAACATATTTATTATAACACCAGAAGAATTTGATAATGTCGGATATGAAGTTAGATATTGGTATTTATATTCTGACGGTATAGTGGCCGATGAAACAGATAGTATTGTTGATGAAACTGAAGTTAGATATTCTTTAGCTAATTGTTTAAATACAGACTGGGACGATGATTATGTTATTCATATAAGAAATAATAACGAAGAAGTTGACTATGAAATAAAAAAGATTGATGAATTTTATAGTGATCACAAACATAACGATTAAATTTTTAAAATTTTAAGGAGGACATATGAAACAAGATGATTATAATGATATTCGTCAGCATTATTTTACATATTTATATGATACAGTATGCGGTGGACGAGTAGTCGTAGACACATATTATGATTTATTTGCCGCTTTATATGCTACTCCATTCAAAACTTTTGTACCAATGGATGTAAATAGAGAGATAGATGGTATGTATTTGCGATATAGATTTCAAAACGCAATAAAGCAAGACAACATATTAAACGGATATTCTATAGATGAAATTGATGAAGCTTTAAGTGGGCCATGTAGTGTTTTGGAGATGATGATAGCTTTAGCAATAAAATGTGAAGAGGAGATAACTAGTGATCCTAATTATGGTAATAGAACACAACAATGGTTTTGGAATATGATAGCTAATTTAGGACTGCATGGTATGCAAGATGGTTCGTTTGATGAAGATAAATTTAATGAAATAATGAATATCTTTATTGAAAGAAAATATTCATACGATGGTAAAGGTGGTCTATTTTATGTTAGAAATAGTCCGTTTGATATGAGAGTATTAGAGATATGGAAACAATTAAAAGTATATTTAAATAGTTTCATCTATTAAAGTATATTTTTAGAAAGGAGAATAAGACAATGGTAGACTTCTTAATAATTGCAAAACGTATGGTTAAGAACAATGTCGAAATATATCCTAAATTTCGTTTATATCCAAAATCTAAAGATCTAATGATTCGTGGTGGTGATTTTTATGCTATTTGGCTTGAAGATATCGGTTTGTGGTCTACTAATGAAGATGATGCTTTAAGCATTATCGATAATGAATTACAAAAAGCTGAAATTGAATATAGAGAAAAACATCCAGATACAATAATTAACACAAAATATACTTGGGATTCAACATCTGGTTCAATTGACTCTTGGCATAAATATTGTCAAAAGCAGAAACGTGATTCTTTTAATATGCTAGATGAGAATGTTATATTTGCAAATACTAAGACTAAAAAGGAAGATTATGCTAGTAAGAGACTTCCATATAATTTGGAAGCGGGAGATATTAGTGCTTATGATAAGCTAATTTCAACCTTATATTCTCCAGAAGAACGTCATAAAATTGAATGGGCTATAGGTTCTATTGTTACTGGTGATTCTAAAGATATTCAAAAATTTATGGTGTTTTATGGAGCGGCAGGAACGGGTAAATCGACTATATTAAACATAATTCAACAGTTGTTTGAAGGATATTATTCTGTATTTGATGCTAAAGCATTGGGTTCATCTAATAATTCATTTGCGTTGGAAGCATTCAAGTCAAACCCATTAGTTGCGATACAACATGATGGTGATTTGTCAAGAATTGAAGATAATACAAGATTAAATAGTTTGGTATCACATGAAATGATGACTGTAAATGAGAAGTTTAAATCTACATATACAAATAGATTTAAATGTTTTTTATTTATGGGCACAAACAAACCAGTTAAAATTACAGATGCTAAGTCAGGTTTAATAAGAAGATTAATAGATGTGTCTCCAACTGGTAATAAACTTCCAGTCTCAGAATATAAGAGACTTGTTAAACAAGTTAATTTTGAGTTAGGCGCCATAGCAGAACATTGTAAAGAAGTATATTTATCCAACCCAGGAGCATATGACTCTTATATTCCTATCTCTATGATGGGTGCCTCAAATGACTTCTATAATTTTGTATTAGATTCGTACATTATATTTAGAAAACAAAATAGTACAACATTAAAAGCTGCATGGGAGATGTATAAGAATTATTGTGAAGATGCTAAGGTTCAATATCCATTTTCTCAAAGAGTATTTAAAGAAGAATTAAAGAATTACTTTAGAGAATATAGAGATAGATATATAGATTTAGACGGAACTAGAATTAGAAGTTACTATAGTATATTTAAAACTGATATTTTTGAAGAGGAGTCGGACAAAATACAAAAAGAATTACAAGACGAAGAATTATATTCTATAGATTTTAAAGAACAGCCTTCTATATTTGATGAATTAAGTAAAGATTGTCCTGCTCAATATGCAACTAAAGACGAAATACCTAGTAAGAAATGGGATAATGTAAAAACTACATTAAAAGATATAGATACATCTAAGATACATTATGTTAAGATACCAACAAATCAAATAATAATAGATTTTGATATAAAAGATGAGAATGGTAATAAATCATATGAGAAAAATTTACAAGAAGCTAGTAAATGGCCAGCTACGTACGCCGAACTAAGTAAAAGTGGTGCTGGTATACATTTACATTATATTTATACGGGAGATGTTACACAATTAAGTAGAGTTTATGCAGATAGTATTGAAATAAAAGTGTTTACAGGAAATAGTTCATTAAGAAGAAAATTGACTAAATGTAATAATCTTCCAATTAAGACTATCAGTTCAGGTCTACCAATGAAAGGAGCAAAAAACGTGGTTAATAAAAACGTTATAAAAAGCGAAAAGGGTTTACGACGATTGATAGAACGAAATTTAAATAAAGAAATCCATCCAGGAACAAAACCAAGCATGGATTTTATATATAAGATACTTGAAGATGCTTATGAGCGTGGTATGAAGTATGATGTTACGGACATGTATAATGATATTTTTGCTTTTGCTGCTAATAGCACCAATAGATCTGATTATTGTATTAAATTATTAAATAAAATGCATTTAAAATCAGAAGATACATCAGCGCCAGTAGAGTCAGAAAAAGACGATATTGTGTTCTTTGATATTGAAGTATTCCCAAATTTATTTTTAGTAAATTGGAAAAAACAAGGAAGTAAAAAAGTTAATAGAATGATTAATCCTGAGTCAGCAGATATAGAAAAATTATTAAAATATAGGTTGGTAGGATTCAACTGTAGACGTTATGATAATCATTTAATATATGCTAGATTACTTGGATATTCTAATGAAGAATTATTTGAAGCATCACAAAGAATCATTAATGGCGATAGAAACGCTTTCTTCGGAGAAGCATACAATTTAAGTTACACTGATATTTATGATTTTGCATCTGGTGGCAACAAGAAATCTTTAAAAAAACTTGAAATTGAGATGGGTATACATCACGTTGAATTAGGTTTGCCTTGGGATAAGCCAGTACCAGAAGAACAATGGGAAATAGTTGCTAAATATTGTGATAATGATGTTATTGCTACAGAAGCGGCATGGAATTACTTATCTGCAGATTGGACAGCGAGAGAAATTCTAGCAGATTTAGCAGAAGCGTCAGTTAACGATACGACAAACACCTTGACAACAAAAATTATATTTGGAAATGAAAGGAAACCTCAAAATAAATTCTGTTATAGAGATTTAGCAGAACCGATTAGAGATTTACCTATTGAGGAAATAAATTTTATAGAAAAAGCATGTCCAGATATGATGTCAAAACCACACACCGGATTTAATGATAAACGAGAGAGTCTTCTACCATATTTTCCAGGATACACTTATGAAGGCGGAAAGTCTATTTATAGAGGAGAAGAAGTCGGAGAAGGCGGATACGTATATGCAGAACCTGGTATGTACACAGATGTAGCATTGTTAGATGTTGCTTCAATGCATCCTCATAGTATAATTGCGGAATGTTTGTTTGGACCTATGTACACAGAAAAATTTAGGGATATTGTTGAAGGTAGAGTAAGTATTAAGCATGAAGATTGGGATGCAGTCAATAATATGTTGGATGGTAAGCTTACTCCTTATATTAAGAAAGTAACAGATGGTGAAATGACATCTAAGCAATTATCTAATGCATTAAAGACTGCAATAAATTCAGTATATGGTTTGACCGCTGCTAAATTTGATAATCCATTTAGAGATTTAAGAAACAAAGATAATATTGTGGCAAAGCGTGGAGCCTTATTTATGGTAAATCTTAAACATGAAGTACAAGAAAGAGGATTCACAGTTGCTCATATTAAGACAGATTCAATAAAAATACCAAATGCAACACCAGAAATTATACAATTTGTTATGGATTATGGTAAAAAATATGGTTATACATTTGAACATGAAGCTACATACGAAAAAATGTGTCTAGTTAATGATGCAGTTTATATTGCTAAGTATAAGGACGGTGATTGGACAGCAACTGGAACACAATTTCAAATACCTTATGTATTTAAAACTTTATTTACAAAAGAACCTATAAAATTTGAAGATTTATGTGAGACAAAGTCTGTTACAACAGATTTATATTTAGATATGAATGAAAACTTACCGGATGTTAGCATTGAAGAAAAAGATTTAGCTAAACTAACCACAGACTATAGAAAAGGTAACATCCCTGAATCTGAATATAAGACTAAATCTGATCAATTGAATAAACTTATAGATAAAGGACATGATTATAAGTTTATAGGTAAAGTTGGAAGCTTCTGTCCAATCATTCCAGGTAAAGGTGGAGGTATGTTAGTACGCGAAAAAGACGGAAAATATTACGCTGCTACCGGTTCTAAAGGATACAGATGGTGTGAAGCAGAAACAGTTAGAGGTACGAATGAACAATATATAGATAGGTCATACTATGATACACTAGTCAATGATGCCGTTGATACTATATCTAAATACGGTGATTTTGAATGGTTTGTAGATGATGGTGATAAAGACGATTTAAAAGAAAGAATTGAAGATACAATAAAGAAACACAAAGAACTATCTGATGAATGGGAAGCTATCAGAAAAGGAATACCTCCTTGTGGTGATAAAAAATATGAAACATGTTTTGACTGCCCAAAATTTGATAGTAATGAATGTAAATTAGGATACAGTTTAAATAATTATATTATAAATAATAAGAAGGGAGAATAAGATATGAATATTGAAAATAAAGGAAATATATTACAAATAGAAGGGGCTAGAATAGTTTACAGAAACTTTTCTGGAGTAGCAGGTAAATATAATAGAGAAGGGGACAGAAACTTTGCTGTTGTTATACCAGACCAAGATATTGCTGATGATTTATTAAAAGAAGGGTGGAATGTAAAAATCAGACCACCAAGGGAAGAAGGAGAAGACCCATTTATATATTTACCAGTGAAACTTAAATTTAATGATAGGGGCCCAGGTGTCTATGTTAATACATATGATGGAAATTTAGAGAGATTAAATGAGGAAACAATCAATTCTTTAGACAATATTGATATTATAGATGTTGATTTAGATATAAGAGCCTACGATTGGGATGTAAATGGAAAGACTGGTAGAACAGCATATTTACAAGGGATGGAAGTACGTCAAAATATTGATAGATTTGCAGCTAAATACGCTGAATCTCGCAAACAAAAAACTGAAAACGATGGTCTACCCTTCTAATTCTTAAAAGAAAGGAGTGAGATTATGTTTAATAAAGGAGAGCAAGAATACAATGAACATCAAATAGATAAAATAACATTAGTTAATAATGCTGCTCCAGATTATAGATTTGGTAAGTATGCTAATAGTATGTATGTTAATTATACTAAAGAGCAATTGCTAAGAATTTGTGAAGATAAAGATAATGAAATACAGTCTTTATATAATACAATAAATTTAAATGATGGATATAAACAGAAATTCTTAGCGTCCGAAAATGAAAATTATTCATTAAAAAGGACTATAAATGACTTATTTGGATTACGTGATGCTTTATATAAAAGAATTGAAGAATTAGAAATGGAAGTAAAGAATAATGGAAAAGAGGAGCAATAATTTTTTATATGATTACCAGTATGAAGCAGTAAAACATATGAAAAATGGTTGCATATTAAACGGTGGAGTGGGTTCTGGTAAGTCCAGAACAGCACTCTACTATTATTTTATGCAACAAAACGGAAACATTAGTCAATCTGGATATTTTTCAATGAAAGACCCTAAAGATTTGTATATTATAACAACTGCCAGAAAAAGAGATACATTTGAATGGGAAGATGAATTACAGAATTTTTGTATGACAATTGACCAAGATAGAGAAAAACAATTATATAGTAATAAAATTATTGTTGATAGTTGGAATAATATTAAAAAATACGCTGAAGTATCTAATGCTTTCTTTATATTTGATGAACAAAGAGTTGTTGGATATGGTACATGGACAAAAACTTTTCTTAAAATTGTAAAAGACAACGAATGGATTCTTCTTTCAGCAACACCGGGTGATACTTGGTCAGATTATATTCCAGTATTCATCGCAAATGGATTTTACAAAAACAAAACAGAGTTTGCTAGAGAGCATATCATGTATTCAAGATTTAGTAAATATCCAAAAATTGAAAGATACATAAATACTGGTCGTCTATTAGCACTAAGAAGAAATATATTAGTTGACATGGATTTTAATAGAAAGACAGTAAGACATCATGAAGATATTTACGTAGACTATGATATTCAAAAATACAAAATGGTAACTAGAAGACAATGGGATCCATATAATAATGAGCCAATTCAGCAGGCTAGTAGTTTATGTTATGTATTAAGACGAATTGTCAATGAGTCAGAATTTAGAGTTCTAGCATTATTAGAATTATTGGAAAATATAGATAAGGCTATTATATTTTATAACTTTGATTATGAGCTTGATATTTTATTGAATTTAGGTCTTAAAGCGGATATTAAAGTTGCTCAATGGAACGGACATAAGCATGAGGACATACCTAAATCTCCAAAGTGGATTTATTTAGTTCAATATACAGCCGGTGCAGAAGGATGGAATTGTACTTTGACTGATACAATTATATTTTATAGTCAAAATTATTCATATAAGATAACCGAACAAGCATGCGGACGTATTGATAGAGTAAATACCACTTTTAAAGATTTATATTACTATCATTTAAAAAGTAGAAGCGGAATTGATCTTGCAATATCAAGCGCCTTAGCTAAGAAGAAAAATTTTAATGAAATTAAGTGGTTAGGATGGTAATTAAAATATGTATATAAGTACTAATGAAATAAAAAATATGACTTACCCTAAGATAATAAAAAATAACGGTAAGACATATAAATATATTAGAAAATATGATGATTATGCATTATATATAGATAACTATGGTTTCCGAGAATGTTTCAATCCTCATGAGATATATTTAATTAGATTAAAACAAATTAATAAAAGATAGAGGAGAAACCTGACTATGGATAAAGAATTGAATATTAATTTATATTTATTAGATGTTGTAAGACAAATCAGACATTTACTTGGTGAATGTTCTGTTATGTACACAATTAATAGAGGAAAGTATAACATAAGCATATTAAATCACAGAGCAAAATATAAACCAAAAAGACGATTTGATTACACATTAAGTGAAGAAGATATTAAAAAATATATACCAGAAGACGTTGGTATCATCATAGTACAAACATATAAAAGATATGTTGGACTTGATGATTCAGCGTCTTATTATTTTGGAGATGATTTAGAAAGGATATTTGAACACAACATGAATCATATTCCAAGATTAGATTAGGAGGTACAAATGAATCAAGTTGATGGAACAAAATTTGTAGATTTTGAATTATATTGCAACAAATGTAAACACAAAGAATCAAAAGAATATGAAGAACCTTGTCATCGTTGTTTAAACGAGCCAGTAAACACATATTCTGAAAAACCAGTTTGTTATGAAGAAAAAGATAAATAATTACGGAGGTCATTGATATGGTAATTGATGTTAAAAATAGAATGGCAATAACCGTACATGATTTAAATGAAACACAAATGAGATTGTTAATGTTAATTTCTGATGGTGAAGACCATACTTATAAAGAAGTAGCAGATTTTTTAAAGATTGAGAAATCGTCTATATACGGAATTATATATTCTTTGGAAAACAAAGGAATTAAAGTTATGAGATATGGAATGAATCTTATAACTCTTAATCCTGACCAAAAAATATGGATAAGGTAGGAAAATATTATGAAGAGATTAAAATATAAAATTGGAAAATTTTTAGACAAAAGATTCGGACGTCATAAATGTATCATAGTTTATGACGATGGGGTACTTACGTGCGGGATATGCAAATATTGTGGTCATCGTTGTATTCTTGATAGAAAGAATAAGTGGTACTTATATAAATAAGGTTCATGAATATTTCTTGCCTTGAAAAAGGAGAGAATTTATGTACGAAGTTAGTTTAATAAATACGAAAACTGGCGAGAAGTTTATAAAAACTTTTTACAGCGAGTATTTAATGAGAAATTTTATTAATAAAGTAAGACACAGTAAGAAATTGATATATTTAGGGTATTCTAAGATATATTAATTAGAAAGGATAAAATTATGAAAGTTTTTATTAGTCAACCTATGAATGGTTTGAGTTTTGATGAAATAAAAAATAATCGTGAAAAAATAGTTAAAGAAATAGAAGAAAGATATCCTGGATTAGTATTTGATGTAGCTGATACATTATTTGTAGAAGAGCCAGACGACGTTTATAAAATTTATAATCTATATTACTTAGGAAGAAGTATACAAGAATTAGGTAAATGCGATGCAATATATTTTGCTAGTGATTGGCATAATGCTAGAGGATGTAAAATAGAAAGGCAAATAGCAGAGGATTATGGTATCACTATTTTAAACGATTATGAATTTGGAAAGGATATTTACGATGAATAATTTTGAGTTTTGGGTGTTTATATTGGTTACTATTTATAATATTATAGCACATATTTCTGTATTCAAAAGAAGTGACAATACATTTACAACTATATTTAGTTTAATTGTAGTTTTTGCTAATACAATGTTATTTAGATATCTAATTTTATGTAAAAACGGATAAATTTTATATAAATTTTTGTGAAATTTTTATGCCCACTTTTAAAAACGAAAGTGGGCTTTTGCCCACTTTTATTTTGGGCTTTTGAAATTAAAAGTGATAAAAAATTATTTTTGCCCACTTTTTGCCCACTTTATGCCCACTTTTAAAACCAAAAGTGGGCAGAGATTTTTGTTGATATATCAGTACTTTGCGGGTTTTATGCCCAGAAACCCACTTTTATACCCCTATTAATTAAAAAATAGAGAAAATTAACCAATTGGTTAATTTACTAAAAAATAAAAGAGTTTTGGCATTTTTCTCAAAAGTGGGCAGATGGTATAAAAATTATCAAAAAATAAGGAGAATAAGTATATGAATTTAGAAAACATATTTTTTACAAATCGTCCGAACATAAACAAAGAAAATATTAAAAAAATTACAAATTTTAGTGAACAAGAATTATTGGTAGAAGAAAATAGCGGCTCAAAGTATATTTACAATTCTATAGATAATTCAATAAGAGGTGTTAGATATAAAGATAAATTAACTGATGAAGATAACAAAAAAGAATTTAAGTATAGATTAAGAAATGCGATTTTATTATCAGGAATAACACAGAAAGAATTAGCAGAGCAAGCACATATTTCTGAAGTATCAGTTAGTCGATATTTAAATGGCGTACGAATACCTAATTATATAACAACAAAAAAATTAGCAGATGTACTTGGAATTAGTGTTGATGATTTATATTTGTAAAAATGTAATTCGTGAAAAAATCTTTCCCTATTATGAGAGAAAAGTAAAATGTAGAGATAATTTCGCTTATGCGAATTATTCTTTCATTTTTGTTAGAAAGGTTTTTATTTATTTTTAAACAAAGAATAAGGGAGACGATACATATATGAAGGAGAATAAGTTTCAATCAGATTTAAAAAAAGAACTTAAAGAAACATTTCCTGGAAGTATTGTTACAAAATTAGACTCTGGTGATATTCAGGGTATACCAGACTTGCTTATTCTTTACAAAAACAAGTGGGCAACATTAGAAAACAAAAGAAGTAAGACAGCTAAGAAGAGACCTAATCAGGATTATTATGTAGAGAAGATGAATGAAATGTCTTTCTCTAGATTTATATATCCTGAAAACAAAGAAGAAGTAATCGATGATTTGAAACAATATTTTAAGATAAGGAGGAAATGAAATAGATGCAATTTAATGACCATTATAATTTAGCGGGCCTACATGCCCCTTTTGGTGCTAGCAAGAATAGCTGGTTAAGATATGATGATAAAAAAGCAGAGGAAGTATATCGTAATATGAAAGCCGCTGAATATGGTACAAGATTACATGCATGGGCAAAAGAAACAATAGACTTAGGTATCATGCAACCAAGATCTAAAAGAACATTAGCCTCGTATGTAAATGATGCAATAGGATATAGAATGAGTACTGAAGTAGTTTTATTTTATTCTGAAAGATTTTTTGGAACAGCTGATGCTATATCATTTAATAAAAATTTACTCAGAATACATGATTTGAAAACAGGAAGTAAACCAGTACATATTGAGCAGTTAGAAATTTACGCTGCTCTTTTTTGTTTAGAATATAAGGTAGACCCTAAAACTATTAATTTTGAATTAAGGATATATCAAAATGATGAAATTATGGTCCACAATCCACAGCCGGAAGAAATAATTGAAATAATTAATAAAATTATTAAATTAGATAATCTATTAATGAAAATTGATGAGGGAGGAAAGTAAAAATGAATCATATTGCTGAAGAAATTGCTTCTTATATTGGAATAGCAAAAGATTTAGAGATATTAAAACATACTGGAACACCTCAGAATTTTCCATTCGATCCTGATGGTTCGGGAAGATATCGCGAAGGAAGTGGAGAAAATCCATATCAACATAGTATGACCTTTTTATCTAGAGTAGCACAGTTAGAAGGTCAAGGTTGGAAACCAACTAGTGAAAATATTTATAAAGAATTTGGTATGAAGACTACTAGACAATTTAAAGATGAAATCTCTTTATGTAAAAATGAGATTAAAGCTGCTAAAATGGAAAGAGCTTATAATTTATCTAAAAAACATGGTGCTTCCGCTATTGGAAGAATGATGGGTGAATCAGAAGCTACTATAAGAGGGTGGATAAAGAAAGTAGAAGATGGAAAAACAGATAAAGTTACATCTTTAGCTAACAATTTAGAGAATATTATTAAATCTAAAGGCGAAAACATTAAGGCTATAGATATAGGTAAAGGTGTTGAGAAAGAATTAAATATATCCAGAAGTAGATTAGATAAAGCTGCTCAATTATTGGAGCACAAAGGGTATAAGAGAATGAGTATTGATGTTCCCCAACCTACAAATCCTTCTCAAAACACTAACAATTTAGTATTAGTAAAACCAGGAGTAACAAGATATGATTTAAAGAAGGATTTATCACAGATCGCTTCTGTGACAGAATACATTTCTAGAGACCTTGGTGATAGTTTAGAACTTAAATTTCATTATCCGGAGAGTCTAGATTCTAAAAGATTAACTATAAGATATGCTGAAGACGGTGGAATTAATAAAGACGGTGTTATGGAAATAAGAAGAGGTGTTGCAGATTTAAATTTAGGCAACGATCATTACGCACAAGTTAGAATATTAGTAGATGGAACTCATTATTTAAAAGGTATGGCTTTTTATGCTAATGATGAAGATGTTAAAAGTTGGCCAAAAGGTACTGATATAATGTTTAATACTAATAAAACAAAAGATAAATCAAAAATGGAAGTACTAAAAAAGATTGGTGATGACCCAGAGAATCCTTTTGGTGCTAATATAAAGGAAAGTGGGGGACAATATTGGTATGATTCAAAGACTGGTAAAATAATAAATTCAGATTTAGAATCAAATATTAATAAAAAATTAGGTTTAATAAATAAAACAAGAGGAGAAGGTGATTGGAATGATTGGAAAGACAAGTTACCTTCTCAATTTTTATCTAAACAACCTACACAATTAATAAAAGATCAACTGAATATATCTAAAGAAATAAAGAAAAGTCAGTATGAAGATATTATGTCTCTTACTAATCCTACCTTGAAGAAACATTTCTTAGAAGAATTTGCTAGAAAATGTGACAGCGAAGCTAAAGATTTAAAAGCTGTTGCCTTACCAGGACAAAAGTATCAAGTTATTTTACCAGTCGATGCAATGGGTGATAAAAAAATATATGCACCTAACTATCAGAATGGTACAAAGTTGGCTCTAGTCAGATATCCACATGCTGGTATATTTGAAATACCAGTTCTTACTGTTGATAATAATAATCAAGTAGCTAAAAAATTATTTGGAAAAGATGTAAGAGATTGTGTTGGTATATCACATACTGTTGCTGAGCAATTATCTGGTGCTGACTTTGATGGTGATACAGTTGTGTGCATTCCAACTAATGAGCCTGGAGGTAGAGTAAAGATAGCACATCAAGATTATTTAAAGGGATTAAAGAATTTTGATGATAAATTAGATTATGGTCCTGATAAAGGTAGTGTTGGTCATAAGAAAGACGCTGATGGTAAAGATCATTATTATAGAAATGGCATTGAATATCCTATCTTGGAAAAGAAAAATGTTAATAGAGAGATGGGTATTATATCAAATTTAATATCAGATATGACATTACAAGGGGCTAACGAAGAAGAATTAACTAGAGCGGTAAAACATTCTATGGTTGTTATTGATGCTAATAAGCATTGTCTTGATTATAAAGGTAGTGAAAGAGAGAATAATATTAATCAATTAAAAGCCACTTATCAACCTAAATTTGATAATGAAGGTAATCCAATTTATAAAAAGAATGGCGAAAAAGCGTATGGCGGAGCTTCTACTATTATTTCAAAAGCAAAGAGTGAAGTAAGAGTACCAAAAAGAATAGGACAACCAAGAATAAATCAAAAAGGAAAATCATATTATAATCCTGACTTACCAGAAGGTTCTTTAATGTATTTTACAGCACCTGATAAAGATTTGTATTATGCAAAGGGTACATATGATTCTGATAAAGGCACAAAAACGTTAGAGGTAGATTCAAAAACAGCAAAGAAAATAGGAAAAAATACTGTTAAGTATAATTATAAGAATCCAGAAGACAGAGAAAAATATGAGCCCGTCTTAAGAAAAGACCCCCATACTGGAGAAATATATTATACAAATAAAAAAGGCGATATAAGATATAAAACTGAGCAAAGAACTACTAAAACAACAGCTATGGATTTCACAAGAGATGCTAGAACATTAGTTTTAGATAAAACAGATCAAAAAGAAATGCTATATGCAGACTATGCTAATAGCATGAAGGCTCTGGCTAATCAAGCCCGTAAGGCTTCACTAAATATTAAAAACCCTCCTATAAATAAAGAGGCAGCTAAGAAATATTCTAAAGAGGTTAGTGAATTAGAGTCTGGTTTAACAAGAGTGTTTAAGAATAAACCATTAGAAAGAGAAGCAGAAAGAAGAGCTAATGTCAGAATAAATAAGGCTATAGAACAGCAGAATCTAACTGATAATAAGCAAATAAAGAAAATAAAGCAAAGAGAAATGGTCAAAGCTAGAAATGAATTAGGTACAATACCAAGAAAAGAAAGAATGCCATCAATAACAGACAAACAATGGGAAGCTATACAATCTAATGCTATAGGTAGTTCTAAGTTAATGGAAATATTAAAGAACATAGATAGTGATGAACTATTTGATAGAGCAATGCCAAAGAATAGAACTAATCTATCACAAGCACAGATAACAAGAATAAAGACCATGCTAAGTTCGAAACGATATACTGTTGCCGAGATTGCACAGAAGATGCATATATCAGCATCGACAGTTAGGTCGTACATGTAGGTTATGAAAGGAGAATGAACATGAATAATGATAACAAATCACTAGACAGTAATGAAGAACGTGTTGTTGCTATTACTACAATAGACAATCCTTATGACCCAATCGACGAGTTCGATGATTGGTATCGCTTTGATGTCGATAACGGTTACAATACGTCGCAAAGCATAGCCAGATTGTCTTCATCAAGAACCGATTTGTCTAGTAATGAAATAGATTCAGACAATGAACGAGCAATTGACAGACTAATAGAGATAGATCCTTTAATGATTTATAAAAAAATCGTTAAAATTGTTAAAAAAACATAAAAATATTAAGAAAAAGGTGCGAAAATGGTGTAAAAACATGAAAAAAGTAGAAAAAAGTGCAAAAACAAATGTAAAAATAAAAAATACAAATAAAAAATTCTTCTTGACACCGGGGAGGGTGCCCAAAAAAGCACCCCCCTCTCACATCGCGCCGGTCTTTATATTT
>Ga0065711_1007153_pt1 | contig 15553 bp, 4 predicted proteins | sample Hoacrofraction12_FD_59098 | JGI IMG/M metagenome (GOLD analysis project Ga0065711, IMG submission 59098) | Hoatzin crop microbial communities from Cojedes, Venezuela - Epithelial fraction 12 v2 (version 2) | ecosystem: Host-associated > Birds > Digestive system > Esophagus > Crop | place... | reverse complement strand
AGATGTGAAAGTGAGCCTTTCACAGGCAGGGGAATTATCAAACTAAATATAGTTGCATTTTTTTCTTTCCTTTGTCCCATATGAATTTTGCAGAACTGATTAAAAATGGGTGGTTGGGTATTGCCTAGCCCTTCCTCCATACCAGAACTTTTAATCTGAGAAGGATAATAAAATCTACAATAATATCGTGGTGGCTGGTGTAAGAAAATAGGAGAGAATAAATTCCCTGGGGCAAGGCCGACTTTATTTTATATGTACTGCCCATGGATTAATGAAGTCAAAACATCTGAGTGCTGAAGAGGAAAGGAATTGTTCAGGTTGATTCAAGGCAGTGCCTTTTACGTGAGAAGAGATTTCATTAAGCCACCTTGAAATACCCCTATCAGTGAGGCTGAGTGACTTAGCCGAAATGCATTTGAGGAAAACAGGCGGTTCTTTGAATGAGTCTTTCCTACCTAATCAGAATACTTGCAAGTGAGCTGGAAGATTACATGTAGAAAACTTGGCTAGGTAGAATTTTATTCAACTATAACAAGCTAAAAAAGATGAGAAAAATGTAACCAGCTGTCTTTCCCTTGCCTCTCACCTCAGAGTTTTTATGAGGCTGAGGCGTCTGAGCAAGGCCAGTTTGGCACACTACACCTTCCCAAACTCCACTTTCTCTGAGCTAACTAACAAATCAAAAAGTGTGGTGGTGTTTGGTGTGAAAGCTTATTTTCCTCCTGTTTTTTTCCTTTCTCTTTTTCAATCTGATTCCTTAAGAGATTAAAAAACCATCAGCCCCACCCCCTCTCAAGATCTGTTCTGCGTTACAGATACTGTATGTTAGCTCTGGTTCAAAACTGAGTCTCTACAGCACATGCAAAAGGGTTTGCCAAGCTTGCACAAACTCACCTTTGCATTTATGTATAGTGCCTTCTGATTTTAAAATGTGACTGTTCCATTATATGACTGAACTGGACATGACCATGGACATCGAATAATCTCACAGTCTTTACCACTTCCTCACAAACTCTGTTCTTCACTTTTCTTGTTAGACTTAAGGTAGGAACTTCCAAGGCTGTCTTCCCCATTGTTTTTTTGATGATTGGGCTGCTACTTTTGCCCCAGGATAAATATATTCCTGGCTTGAAATAACAGACTTCTTTCTACAGTGTCAATAAGTGACAGCTGTATTTGTAAATCAGGGCAAATAACTTCTGTCAGCACCCAAACACTTCTGTGTCTGTATGACTCTGGCACTTTTCAGTGGTTTACCATACACCCTCTCTAAAGAAATTGCCTCAATTTTCTTGCGTGTAAACAGTCCTTTGTGGATACTGGTAGCGTAACATTTGGACAATAGTCTCAAGTTTGAGTATATATCAAAAGCTGATCTTTTAATGAATACAGCAAATTATACATTCACAGGCAGGTGTTGTGATGGAGTACGCGTGCCTGGGAGCAAGAGACATACGCTTTGACTCACTGCCATGGCATTTGTCATGCGATGTATCATATTGAGTGGCAATAGTTCTCAGAATTTCAGCAAATCACTGCCATCAATTCCTCACTTTCAGTGCTGTCTGTCATTCACACTGAAGACAAACAAGGTAATTTTTGTCTCTTTAAACCTTGAAATCATTAAAAAATGTTCAAAAGAATTTGTAAGGCAGACTCCACTAAGGAATCACTTGGGAGACATCAGTCTCTAATCAAGTACAAGACTTCACAGAGCCTCTGGAGTATGACTTCATAGTAATATAAAAGAACATGTTTGTATTTGCAAAACAGAGTAATTAGGACTGATTTCCCCAGTGCCGTGTAGCCTACTAACACAGTAACACATTTTGCACAGCCAAATTCATAAAGACTCAAGTCTGGGAGTTGCTTCTGGAGGCAGGGACATTGACTATCTTAACAACAATCCCTCAAAGGGCCTCGGAGGCTTCTCTAGGCTAAGGGAAACGAACAGTGAGAGGAAGAGCAGCTGGCACAGACAAATGGTGTCTGAGATAGGGTGAGGCTGTCCTTTCACAAAATGGGAACCCAACATCTCTGTCAGTCTTTCGGATGTTTAATGCATTACAAGAAGTGTGGCAGTAAGGTATTTTCCTTACAGTATGAGCAGCAACTTAAGGGCTCTGGAGTAATGAGTGCTGTCTGATTCCGCTGTGCTCCTCTGAGATGTTAGTCTCCCTACCTGGAAGAAACTTCTGGCAAAGGTGTGGGGAAGGTGCACCAAAATGAACTCCAGTGGGAAGTCTTGGACAAACCTACTGAAGCCAGTGATTATGGTAAGCACTCTTTCAGCTTCAGCAGAAGAAATACCTCAGGTCCTTTTGCCTTAAAACTCTGGCTGCATCTTTTAGTAATGGCTAACAACTTGGCCCAATCTGGCTACTTGTCTGGGGAATATTTAGGCAGCTGTCTTTGTATTAAATTCTCAAGTGTTTCTTTCCTGCTAGTTTTACATTCAAATGGTGTTACTTTTGTAGATAACATTGACAAGAAGAGAAGAACACCACTTAAGAATGGCACTCCTGATTACTATTTTGTAACAGGGAACATGAGATAATTGCATCTCTGCAGGCCCGGTTCATCTGCCTGAAGCCTGAGTGGGGTCAGCAATGGGCTTGAGCTGCCAAACGCACACACTTGTCTGCTGAGGATGGAAATCTGCATGCCAGCTTTACAAAGCCATATTTTCTGAAAGAAATCTGAACAGTGAAGTCCTGAGCACAGACTTTCTTTTCCACTGTTTAAAAAGGTTTTATTCAGCTTAACAGACAGGTGCAACAACATAGTAATTGTACTATGAGTAGGAAAAAAATGAAGGAATCCTGACTAGGACAGACATAAGATTTTGTGTATGTGAGCAAATATATATTTCTGAGAACAAAGATGTATATGAGTGTTCAGGTACCCACAAGTATGGTGGAAAAGCATTTCCTGGCTCTTGGACTTGTATTCACTATTGGCTCTGTGCATTTACATTTGAAGTATCAAGTCAGGAGATTTGAATTCTCGTATTTTTAAAGTGAAATTAATTTATTGATTCAGAACAGCAGTGAGGAGAAAGAAAAAGACGTGGGGAAGAAGATATACAGGAAGAATGTGTTTGGTCCACATCTTCATGGTCCAATGTGAAGTACCTCTCACTTGATGCTGAGTTTGGTGCTCTGAAGCTGGAGTGGATGAAGTATTTGAGGTCTGTGTGTATCCACTATGTGTTACATAGCTGCTTCATGATTATGTCACCATACTAGTAAGGCAATTTTTATGATGTATTGACGTTAATAGTTGTGCTTGCCAGAATTTGTGACTAAGCCTCCAGCCAAACTCCTAGAGCAAGCACCCACCCATGTAATGACTTCCTACAACGTCAGTCATCCTGAAACAAAGAGTGTATCCAACAAGCATTCAAGTGGAAGTTAGCAGACTTGATAGGCTGAGATACCCTCTTCAAATTTGCAGTGACACAACTGCAGTTTTATTTTCAGTTAAAGGTGACAGAATGATCTGTAATGCTTTGCTGCTAACCAAAAGTGTTAGTCTGTGCAAAAGCAAACTGCAAGCAAGTCAACTTGTTCCAGTCAGAATGTCCCAATGTTGCTACCGTACAGTGTTTGTAATTATACTGAGCTCCTAGTGCCCTATGCTCAATCCACAGAAAATCTTGGGAGACTTTCTCTGGGAGATATTGTGCTATCTTAAGCAGCAAACCTACCTGGCACATTCATCAAATGCTATAGTGACTGATTTGGAAAGAGGGGGCAGGTGTAGAAACAATGCAGCCTTTTCTCATTTTACTACATGACATTCAGGTCGGAAAGAATAGTGGAATTTTCCCGATCCTAGTGCATGCTCATTTCCACAGGTTCATGGAAAGTGGTAGATACAAAAACTGACAGTCTGGTGCTTCTTTCTTTCTCCATTCCTCAGAGTTTGATTCCACCTTGAATACTAGAAAAGTTAAAGGAAACTAGCAAGTCTTGATACGCAAAATTTTGGAATGCCAGAGCACAGCAGAGTATTTTTACCACTGAATTAAATTACTTGGAAATAAAATGTATGATCAGAATCATACCTATCACCCTTTGATACCCTCAAGAAAAGCCTAACAGTAGTAATACGATTAGAGAGGAGACAGGAAAATCAAGTGACACAGTTTGTTGCTACTGAGGATGGAATCTAATTAGTTCTTCATTGAATGAAAGGTGATGAATTACATATTCTGCTTAATTTCTTTTATTAGAAACAATTACAAGTCCTGCAGCAATGACAACCTTCTTAAACAATAACAAGAACTAACTAGTCTCTTTGGTAATAAGTAACTTGTTTTGTAATGTTGTCAATGTTATACTCTTGGTACATCAGTCTCAGTATTTTATAATGTGTTGACCTTTCTCTTCAAGGAAGAGGAAACCATAATTTTTCTTCTCATTTATAACAACATGTTTTAGAATATACAATACTTGCAAGGTGTTTGACCGGGGATGAACTTTTTCTTCTGTGCTCCTTTGGTCTTCACCTAAAATGGGGGGGGGAATCCAGCTGCTACAGAAATACAGGTCAGTAATGATAATGGATTTTAAATTTTCTTCAGTGTTCTGAAGATTCGTGGTAGATCCTTTTAAACTGAAGCAATGTTACAGGAGCTGAGTGTCTGGGCTCAGTTCCAGCAGCTTAGTTTCTTAACTCCCTGCTAATGCTGCTCAGCTGGTAAAACTAGTTATTACTGTGCTCTGTTCTAGTGAGTGCCACTGGATTAAATATTCATTAGAAACTCAGTAGTATCCTTACAGCTTTGCTGACCTGAGAGACCGCAGGCTAGTATGAGCCTGCTCTGCCTGCAGGCTGCATCACAGGGATGCAAACCAGCTCTAATCCCTAATGCCAGTGGCTGTGATACCCTGGTATGGAGTCCAAGCTGCTAACTCCACGCAAGGTTTATAATCTCAAACTGGGTGCTGTACTACCACCATGGGCTTGTTCATCCTGAAGAAAAGAAGACTAGGGAGAGGTGGTGTTAAGTGCAGTCTTCAGTGACCTAAGGAGGGGTTATTATAAAGGCAGACTCTTCTTGAAAATATAAAATGAAAGGACAAGTAGCAATGAACACACATTGCAGCCAGGCACAAGGGAAATTCCAGTTGGACATAAATAAAAAAATTCTTCCTTATTAAAGTGGCTCAGCACTGCAAGAGGTTGACCAGAAGGTCCTTGGAATTTCCACCCTTGGAGACTTTCAAAGCTAGACTGGACAAGATGTGAGCAATTTGTTCTAACTTCAAAGTTGGTCCTGTTTGAGACAGGAGGATGAACTAGAGGACGTCAGATGTCTCTTCTGATCTCAACAGCTCAGTGGGAAGGGGGCACATCCCACAGATTCTGATCTTATTCATCTTCCTGCTTCCTCTGTCTCCCTCTGATGCACTGATTTTTATGTAAAAATACATTTTTCAGCATTGTAGGATGTAATTTAGAAATTGTTTTGTAATGGTAACTTACTTCTTAAGGGTTGTAACAGTATGAGTGTAAAATGCCCTACTCCAAGGGTCACTAATCCTCAGGGAAACAAATCTGGGAGGAAAAAAATGTTCTTGATGCTCCTGTCATGCTACAGAGTTTTGAGCTGGACAGCAAAATAATAAATGGGGTTCTCTGCTGTATATAGAGCATAGAAGAAGGATGGCTGAAGTTGGTACAAGAATAATTCTCTTTCAGCTCATGCAAGGAGAGAGACTGTTTCATAGCAGATCTTCCTCTTCTCACAATGCTAATGATTGTTCTGTCATTAGGCTCCCTTTGCAAAAATATAACTGGTTTTCCTTGCTACAGTCTAGATGAGCCCCACAGCTATGAGGTTTTTCTCTTCCCCAGTAAGACATGACGTTTTATTCCCCTTATTCTGTGTGTTACATAGCACCAGGCTGCAGTGCACCATCTTGCTCTGGTATATAATCTACCTTGGAATCATAAAAGCAGGTGGGGAGCTACAGGTAACGTGCACTGGAAGACTCTCATTGTCTTTGTAGCCGTGAAAGACAATAGTTACGAAAGGGTGAGGACCAGCAGAGATGTTGCTTTGCTTTATCCAGTGTTCCAGAGAATGGTGCTCGTTTTAAAAGATGTCTGAACCACTCTTCACGGGATATTATGGTTGTAAACAAAAAGCATCCACAACTTAACTTTTAAAATAACTCTGGATTGCATGTCATGTAACCCCAGAACTACTGACAAATCATCTTGTAAATGCAGATCAAAAAAGCCTCACGAAGGAGGCAAATACAGTAATGTTTTTCAGGAATATTATATTAGTACTAAGAATAGTCCTAGGATTTTTTGTTGTTGTTGTTTATATTTTTGCTAGTTTTTTGTTTTTCTTGGTGGCTTCACATTGGAAATGCAAACATTGTGGACTCTTTCTATTCTCCTGTGATCCTTTATGTGCACTTTTTATACATGTAAGAGCAGTTGACTGCAATGAAGACAGAGGCCCGTTCTGTATCCTGTGAAAGTGATGCAGAAACCTAGTGATGGGGTATTGATATAGACATCCCCTCACCTTTCCCAACACAGCTCAGAAAATTAAGAACTTCAGGAGGGAAAAACAAGTCTGTTTTTTTTAAGCTGATCAAGGTCAGGGAGAGCTACGTGGTTAAAAATCTCTGACAGTCTGGGACTTTGTATTAAAACAACTGTCTGTAAGTAATATTGGGACAATAATTTTCTGACTTATAACAACACAATGAAATTGAATACATTTGTAATCATGTTCTTTCATGAGTTTGGGATGAGGGACAGAAATCTATCAATCAAAAATAGCACAGTCCTCATTTACATTGGCTAATGTGTGCTGATATACATGGAGTAAAATTATACATGTATAGGCATGTCCCCAATGGAAGAGATGTAAACAGGAACAGCCAATTATAACGGAGGCTGCTCTTTTACTTGCCAAATTAATGTTTAGCTGTTAGAAAACATTGGTCTTATCCACAGCCAGTGAAATTAATGGCAAGACCTCAGTGGGTTTCAGATGGTTTTGGATGCAGACCCATGGCTCTATGATTCACATATCACATTAAAGAATTATGGCAGGTTTTGGCACTTTTACCTCCACACACTTAAGACATTAAAACTGCACTTTGATTTCCAGTCTTCTTTTGATTCATACTACTTGCATATCTGTATCTTGTTAATAGACTGAACTAGCAGAGGACTTGCATTCCTTAAAAGTCTCTGCAACCCAAAATGGTGAAGAATATCCTTTTTACCTGATACTTGGTCCCAGGAGCTTTCAGAATGACAGCGAAATTGCTGATAAATATAATATTGATCTTCAAACCTTAAAGACAGTATGTATGAGCCATCCACATTTTCATCTTTAGGAAGACGTGTCCCTCGTATTTCTGCAGTGCAACAGAACTTGGTTTTCAACTCCTTCACTGATGTTGTCGGGTACTGCCTCTAGCGTTAGAGCACTGGTTGGCAATGAAGATAAATCCTTGAAGGTAGGTGGTGATCTCTTCGGTGTGTAGATCCACATTTTCCTGTAAACATAGGTAGGTTTTTTCCAAATTCCCATCTAGACTTGCTCTGCCTTCATTGATCCACTGTGAAGATATTTCCTTTCTCCTTTCATTGGATTCTTTTTTCCATATTTCAGTTCCCTCCCCCTTCAGCTGGTTGATTTACCACCATGACAATGATTTCACTGCAGTAGGACTCAGATGAACTTCATTCAACAAGACGATTGATGATACTATAGAGAATAGTGCCTATATATGTACTGAGAAGTTGCACCTGCCCCAGACAATTTTTAAAACTTGTGTCAAATGGTAGGACAGAAGGAGGATGAATTGGTTTTATATTAAGCCCGTATCTCTGAAAAGTTCTTATCCTATAACAGGGGGCACTATTCCTGAATGATTTTTGGCTGTGACAACCCCGCTTGCGAGGTGTGTGACTCCACTACCTGAAGGGCAGATTTCTTACACATGTGTAGAAAATCCTTATGGCTGAAAGTCCTTGCTAGGAAGTTTTATTACAGAGCTTGTGTACCTCCATGTGTGACTGGACTGGTATTTTCCCTGTATCTGACCTGAATGGTCAAAACTTCAACCAGAATTACTTTTCTCTGGCAGGCTAATCTTGCCTGAAACGACCTGCAACACTTTCTTGTCCTAGACACATCAGTAAAGGTTTCAGATCATAATCCAGTATTGTATCTTCTTCTAAATATATCACTGTTTATGACTGCATTTCAGTCAAGATGAAACACCTCACTCCTCAACACTGTATTTATTATTTACACACATGTTGACTCCTAATGAGGTTTTTGGCAATTAATTGGCTAAATGAGTCAAAATTATTTGCTGATTTAAAGTTTTACATTTTTTCATGTAATTAATAAACTGTCCTTTTCAAGAAAAAACATCAAAATTTGTTTCATTCTAAGCTATGTAGGGAGCTGATAACCAAAGACAAGTACTACTAATAAGAGTGTCAAATTGCAACAAATTTTGTTTTGATTGCTACAATGCATTTACTGTCAATTTTTTTCTTTACATGTAGTAATTTATGTGATTGAAGCTACTGCGTAAATAAACTTTCTCTGTTTGAGGATCAAAACATAGTTTCTTCACCTGATAAGACTTCTGAGAGCTCTGAGGTATTTTTGTGGATTTTCTCCAAACTTCTGCAAGTATTTTCCCTTCTCCCTTTTGTGGCAAGACAGTCCCATATACTGACAGTGTAGCTCTTGTTCTACGTGTTATAAATTTCTTCTGGCTGGAGCAATATATATATATGTGTGTGTGTGTGTGTGTGTGTATACATATATACACAAATATATATATAAAAACACACACATATTTGGATAGTGACCATCCATTTGTATCAAGTTTTCCTTCAGAAACATCCCCTTTACGACCCCTTTTGTCTGCATCTTCTGAAAACCGTCATCAGCAGAAGTTTTCTATTCGTATCTAGGATGCTAATTGTTGTATCACATTGTGTCAGGCCAAAGTGCCAAGCTGGGGGCCCTTCTGTTTGCAAGCAGATTTTGTGATTTTTGACAAGGTCTAGCTTCCTGGAAAACCCATTGACTAGCAGTCATGATATTTTTTGCCTGAAATTATTTTTGATAGAGTCTTAAATTACTGTTAAACTACCTGACTTATGACCCAGATGGATTCACAGGTTTGCATTTCCTGGCTTGGATTTTTTTTCATTTTAGGGTCTTTTCCTTCAGCTTCATTTACTGAATGCCACCATCTAATGTATAAGGCTCATTATACTCCCTGTCCTTCTTTCACCCATATTACTTTTTTGAATAACTTGTTTCTGCTTTCATGGCTCCTTTCAGCCCAGATGGCTTCTTCTACATTGCAATCCCATTGTGGCTTTTTTGCGGTAAATGGTAGTGTATCTTGAAATAAGGCTCAGTTTTCACTAACACTTCTCAGCACACATGTATTCCTAGTCACTTTTGCCAAAAATTAGGTTTCAGAAAATGGTTCTTCTGGAGTCCCAAGCACATATATTATGATGGGCATATGTTTTAGAAATGTAATGATCACCAGGGGAGCAGTGCAATGGCTGATTTTAGGTGTTGTAATCAACACTCTTTTGCCGGTCTGCACGGGATTCAATAAGCAGTTACTTCAAAGTGCAGGACTTTCTATGTTTACAAACCATCATCTGCTACTTTTTGAAATTTACAAAAGCCACGTTGAAATCTCTACCAATGTCTCCAGGTTGAGGTCATTTGTGAGTATGCAACTTTTTTTCCTGTGTATTCCGATACAGGAAAGTGCATCTAGTGGATGCTTAGTAGGAGAACATCTTGCTAGCTAATGAGGTGAGGCAGACAGTAAAGGTGCCTTCTAGTTTCCCGTGTAATTAACTTATTCAGAAATTTTATCTGTGATCATTAAAATTCCTGAGATCTTGAATTGTAAATGTCTCTGTAGAAGGGAAAGGTATTTTCAGTTTTAAAACTTCTTTCTCTGCTCCATATAGACATGTGCACACTGGAACAGAAGAACGGCACAGAGCACATGATGTGTCTATGTCTGTTTCATAGAAAAAAGTTTTAACCATTACTTGCAATGAGCTTCACGCAAACACTTTTCAGATCTGTCTCCACTGTATCTCTTGTTTTCTCCAAACATTAATTACATAGACTGGTAAATATTCTTTTCTTTCTGTGCCCTTTTGTACTTGCCATTGTCATGTTCAAATGTGTTGGTATTGTAGTGCAAAAACTGGGGCCTGCATCAACACACACATGGAAAAAGATTGGTGACCTAGGTGGCAGTTGATTGGAAGGCAAAGCAACAGAGTTGCAACATTCTGCCATGTATATTTAATCATCCAGTAAATCTTTTAATCTTAATTCAAATTAATGAATAAAGTTTTTGGGTTTGCTCGGAGGCAAGAGTGATGCGCTCTGTGCAATGCAAATTTGTGCAGCTACCTCCAAGACGTTGAGTCTGCTAGAATGACCACCCTGTGCAATGCTGTGTGGAGATAATATCACAGGTCCTAAGAGAGGTATGTTTAGGCTAATTAGCTCATGATTTTACCGCTTGTGCTGCAAAATGTGCTTTCAGCTTTAGCCATAGCTCCTCTGGTGACCTTTGCCTTGTGCTATATTATGCAGGTATTCTGCACACACACTCAGGTGGAAAGCAAACTCTGTCAAGAAGTTGCATCTTATCCAAAGGATCACTAGTGAAAATTGTTTACCTATGCTTGTCTTTGATCAATAGTAGAATGTATAATGAGAACAGGGCTCAAACCACAAATTAGCATGTCCTTCAAGTTCTTCCAAGGCCAAGGATTTGTTTGATTTTGCTGTTTAGTTATCAACAAGATATAGAGGCCTTTTATCCAGAACTCTGTTATATTAAAATGAACCAACTCATTAAGATCTCAGATGGACCTTATCCAAAGGTCAGTATGAATATTTACATTTATTTCAGTGGACTATACATAAAGTCAGCCAAGAAACATTTATCTAATAGTTTCATGTGTCTTCCTCATCTGAAATAGCCTTCTTTTTCCTGCCAGCTTAGCTGATCATTATCAGTAAAATGTCAGACGTTGGACATAATAAAGCCCATTGGAGATCAGGTCTATTAATTTCTAGATAAGTAATGTCTTTATCCCTTATCTTCTCATGCAAATTGTTTTAATTTAAGATGGTTACAGTTTACAATGCATATTTTATAAATGACATTGAATGCTGTTGGCCCAGCTGGAAAGAAATCTTGGTAATTTACAGCAGAGGGTGGAGGGAAATGAAGAGAGGGAGCAGCAGACACCACTGATAATAAAATTTGGATATGTGAGTGCATGAGTTCCTGTTCCCCCATTAACCATGAATCACAATCAGTAGTGGTAAGTTGAAATTTCCAGAGAAGTACCAAAGACCCATACTCGATTTATTACAATTCTTGTGAAAGACTGTTGTTTTCCCAGGCTGGGCTCTTGGAGTTAGCTTGATTCTATTCCAAATGTGTGTCTTGCCTCTATATTTCTGAGTGACTTACATCTCTACCCAGTGGTTGTGTTATACCACTGCATGACATATTACATTAAGCAAGAGATGAATTTTAGAATCTGCATCTTTCAGTGAGCTTTTATGACTTTTACATGTACTTTTTAATATGACAGGCTTATAACTAAGCACCCAAGGCCTATGTAGATGTAAGATTAATCCAAAGTAATCTCACAATAATATTTTTAAAGGACTTTGAGATACTGCATTGTACCAGCATTATGTTGTATTGAATTGTAATTTGATATGGAAGGTCAAGAAAAAAACCATCAACTTTCTGCCTTCTCATACCCACAGTGAGATGCAAGATATAAGTTGTAGTAAATAGGGTTTCCCAGAATGTTTTATGAGAACTGAAGAAGTCACTGTTCCCCACTGTCAGCTCTTTCTTTGGTTACCACCTGTAACCTGAGCTGACAGAAGGGAGCATGTCCAGTGATCTGGTTCCTCACCTTCAACCTGGTGTTATATCACAGACCATTTATTGCAGAGCTCAGCCCCCGCTTCCAGCGTATTAGTGTACACATTCTTCCCTGCTGCTCTATTTTGGAAGCAGAGGGAGTAACTTCACACAGAGGAAGGAGACTGCAGTTCCTCCATTTATATTAAGTAAAGCTTGTGGAGATCTAAAATTCCCTCTTCACGCTCAAGATGCACATCGACATCAAGTTAGACCAGGAAGATAGCAGTGCATCTCACTTCACTTTAGCCATCATCCCAAATCTTGTCTACTGGAATCTTTCAGTGACCAATAAGGCTTCCTTCTTTGCATTGCACTCTGTGGACCCAAAACAATGTTGACGAGTGTTGTAGCCAAGGCTGTTGCACCACCATAGCTGTCACATTTGAATTCAGTGCACATCCCTTTTCTCAGGAGCTCTTCTTTTCTCAACAAACAAGAGGGAAGTGGAGCACAGCTGTAGTCCAGAAAGCAATGAGTAGATGTTTTGCGGTTCATCTTGTCAATTCTACTCATCAAAAAACAAACTCTACTTATTAGTGTAATGTTGCCTGTTGAAGCTTGCATTGATCAAGCTTATTGTGGAAAGCCAGTTTCTGAGTCTTGAGCAATCAGCTGACTGAAAAGACCTGACTGCAACTTGAAAAAAATACCCCAAAAAACAGCCACAGGATAATATTTTGCTTCTACCTACATTGGTACAAAATTTCAGTAACCTGAGCAGTATTGTATCTTGACTGGAGATGCCACTGAAGTAGAGATACTGCCCCATTTTACACGTGTTTCTTGTGAAGTTGAGCTGGACACACAGGTGGGTGCAGAGAGGGATGACAGGCAGGGTCCTTTCTTAATCGAATGTGACAGATACCTGCTCAGAACTGAAACCAGTTTAATAGGCTGGAGCAAAAGAGAAAAAGTAGAGAAATTATTAAGACAAAGAGCACCTGGGCTGCAAGGAGACACTATGCTCCCTTGCCAAAGGGTAAGGTCTTTAAGGCAACTCAGGCAAATGGTCTTCTCACCTAAGTACCATGTTTCTGACAGGGATCAGGAGCAGATACTTTGAGAAAAATATAGCAGCCCAAGTACATACTTCTGCTTTTTCCACATCTACTTCCAGTGAGCTGTCTCTAAGGCACTTCGTAAGCCAGAGTGTGGATTTACATCTGAGAGTTTCATAGCTCTTGATAGAGTCTTCATTGATTAATTTGTCCAGTTCCTCTATGCACCTGTTCACACTGGGTCAGCAGAAGCAACATCCTGTAGCAGGGAATCCTACAGGTAAAAATAATTTCTTTCGGTCTGTTTTAAACCCATTACCCAATAAAATGAGCTTCTGTGGTATACTCACATTTCAAAAAATTCACTTGGTTGCAAAAAGAGCTTCTGTGTAGAGAGCATTTCATAACTGTCTTCCATGCAGAGAGAGGTTTTGGTTTTCCTAAATGAATCACTGGACTTATCTGGGAAGGCAAACCCTAAGTTTCTTATTAAAATGACAGAAACAGACATTTCCAGTGCTCGTCTGTATCAGCAGTTCCATGGCAGAGTTTTGTGTAACTTAATATATTCTCCTAACATGTGCTGAGATTTTCACTGCTTCTTGTCAGTCCACAGTGGTTTCTGGGATAAGTAGAACAATTATACCAGTCCCAGATCACTTATACTTGTGAGAAATGCTTGAATTCAGCAGTATTTGGCTGAATGGCTGTTAGTCTTAATTGACTTTCTGTTGACAGAAGGTGTATCAATTCTTTACATTTTCTGTTCTTTCATCAAAATAGGATGGGGACCAAACTGGGTACTCTTTCTGTTCTTCTCAAGCATGATCATACACCAGGGGAAATGCCAGAGAAAAAAATTCAGATTTTTTTTCAACCTTAATGTCACAGCAGAAAAAAATTGCGTGAGGAAAAGATCCTTGTACGTACTAAGAAGAGAAAGATTCCCGTGAAAAGTCAATAGGGTAATAAACTCCTAGTGACACGTAAGGCTAACTTCTGATAGAATAAACTTTTTTTTTTTTGTAGATTTCTGTCTTTTCCCTCACCCTTGCTTCCACTAGTTCACCCATTTTTCTTCTTCCTTACATATTCTGCTCGCTCTTGTGATTTTCACCAGCTTCATTTCTTATGTTTCTTTTTTTTCTCTGCCTTTTTCCTAACTTTTTTTACCAGAAGCAGAGCTGTTGATGACGAGATATCTTCCTGTCCAACAAGTGCACTTATTGGTTGCCCTAAACATTTGAATGCCTGCTCTAACAGACTGAAATAGTCATCAAGACTCTAAAAATTCCAGCCTGTCTTTGACTACTTAAGATCATCTTTCTACACATATTCTTAAAGTAATATTCATTTAGTTAGTTCTCTCTCCTTGTACAGCTGCAACACATTCATGATGCAAGCATCAATGGTGTGACTTCTTATGGATGGCTAATACCAGACCAATGCTTGTACATATTGCTTTCCTTCTGACTTTCAAGCTTCATAGAAATGCTTGCATTATAACTCATTTCAATGAAGTAATTATATGTAATTGCATAATTACCCGTTACAGCTGTTTGACTTACTGGCACTTATACTAATTAAATTAATGTGGTGCACAACCGCAAGTTAATTTAAAACAAGGAAACCATAGAACAATCCCTCTTGAGGGTGTCTACACAGGCAGCAATATTGAGGTTGAACAGAAAATGAAATGTTGATCCTACACCTCTTTTTGAACTTATTACACAGTTTACTTTTAACAGGTGACAAGATACAGAATTAAGTAATAAACTGTCATAAACCTAAACAAAACAAAATACGAGGCTCTGGAATGAAAATAAACTCTCTTGGTCAAGAACACTTGCCACACTCTGACTAGTAGGAAGTAAAATTTCTTGCAGGCAAATAAACATATATTTGTTTATTATAAACATTTTTTTCAGTGGTGGCCAAAGCTAAATTTGGATTTAGCTTAGTACTTGCCAGTATGATTTTTGTTCCTCCAGATTAAAATTCAGTATTTGAGTCTTGTGCTCAGTCAACTATTCTGATATGTAAATAACCTGAATGCATTGACTTTTTGCATATACAGTGAACACCTAAATCATACAGGCAGGAATAAGATTCAGAATACCAACTTAAATAAAAAAACCTGAAGGATTAACATAATGAATAGCAATCAGAATGTTGTCTTTAAATCTGTGGTTTTGGAGACATTCATAATCCTGCAACTGCTTGACTGAAGAGAATGTGCTATTTAGTTTTAACTTCGAAAAGCACAATTTATGTACCTACCTTCTTCATTTGAAATTTGGTCTATGCTACGAGGATGGTGAGGGCACTGGAGCATCTCCCCTACGAGGAGAGGTTGAGGGAACTGGGCTTGTTCAGCCTGAAGAAGAGAAGGCTGAGAGGGGACCTTCTAAATGCCTACAAATATCTGAAGGGTGGGTGTCAGGAGGATGGGGCCAAGCTCTTTTCAGTGGTGCCCAGTGACAGGACAAGGGGCAATGGGCACAAACTGAGGCACAGGAAATTCCGTCTGAACATGAG